>Ga0078972_1003047_pt1 | contig 51870 bp, 62 predicted proteins | sample YelNatPaOPGAMG01_FD_67568 | JGI IMG/M metagenome (GOLD analysis project Ga0078972, IMG submission 67568) | Hot spring thermophilic microbial communities from Obsidian Pool, Yellowstone National Park, USA - OP-RAMG-01 (SPADES assembly) (version 2) | ecosystem: Environmental > Aquatic > Thermal...
TATAAGTGGCTATACAAGGAAAATAAACAGCTAAAACTGTGGAGCCAATTACCAATTGTTTAGTGGTTAAATTAAGTGGTGCAAGCATTCCTACTGCCACATCTTTTCTTAAAAAACCAACTATTAAAGCAGAAATAGCCTCTTTGGGAAGTCCCCATAGACCAGTTAAAACTGGAGTAAAAATATAAGCAAAAACATTTATAATCTTTAACGTATAAAGTATATTCACAAAAATCACACCTAAAAGCACCAAGGGCAGTGCTTCACTTAAAAAACTAAACAAACGCATCCAAAGTTTCTTAATTACAGCAATAGTCTGTGGCAGTCTATAAGGAGGAATCTCAACTAATATCTCAGGGCTTGAACCTTTTAAGATTCTATTTAATATCAAACCTTTGGCTACAAGAAGCACAAAAAGAGTAAAAAATACAATCGCTACGTATTTACTTCCCCGTTGCCCTAATAATCCTACAATCATTGCAATCTGCGCCACGCAAGGAACAGCAATTGCCATTAAGGTAGCGGCAATAAATTTTTCCCGTCTTTCCTCTAAAATCCGTGTAGCCAATCCACCCGGCACATTACATCCTAAACCCAAGATAAAAGGTATAATTGCATAGCCATGAAGACCTAAATGGTGCATAAAATTGTCAACCAATACTGCCAAACGCGGAAGATATCCAAAGTCCTCTAATAGTCCCAATACTAAATAGAAACTAAAGATATAAGGCAGAACCATAGCAATAGGGACAAAAAGGCCTGTAGTTAAAACTCCAAAGGACTGGCCAAAATCTATTTTGCCATCAATGAGATTGCCAATAAGGATATGATGTAAAAAACTGCCTTCAACTAAAAATGCGCTTAATTTCATCATCAAAGGCAGCCATAACTTTTCAAATAATGGCTCAAATATATGACCAATTAAATTCTCTCCCATAAAGCGAATCACCCAAAAAGCACAATATATAATACCTAAAGCAATTGGCAATCCGGTAAATGGCTTAATACTTAAATCCTCTAATCTTTCTAAAAACGTATGGTGGCGATGGATTAATTTCTGGACTTCTTCTACAATTTTGCCTATTTTCTCCCATTTCTGGCTATCAGAAGAAACAGGTGTTTTTACTGCTTTTGCCTCTGGCAGACGGTTTACTAATTTTTTAATACCCTCTCCGGTTAAGCCGCAGGTAGGAACAACTGGTACTCCCAAATACTCTTCTAATTTTTTAACATCAATATAAATTCCCCGATGCTTAGTATCATCCCACATATTCAAAGCCACAATAACAGGAATATCTTTTTCTAAAAGTTGTAAGGTTAAATAAAGATTTCTTTCTAAATTTGTAGCATCAATAATATTAATCACTAAATCACCTTCTTTTAACATGTGACAAGCTACATCTTCTGCTTTACAGGTTGGTTGTAGAGTGTATGTTCCGGGCACATCTATTATCATTACCCTTTCCTCTCCGAGCATCATTTGACCTTGTGTAAATTCTACTGTGGTTCCCGGATAATTAGAAATTATTACTTTAGCTCCAGTGAGTCTAGAAAATATAGCACTTTTTCCAACATTAGGATTCCCCATTAATAAAATTTTTTTTATCATCTTTTAACTTCTACTAAAATTTTTTTAGCCATACCAAAGCCAATGGCAATTTGTAGATTATCTATTTCCACTGTTTGAGGACCACGCCAGAAATGAGAACTTATTTTAGTAATTTTCTTACCCGGTCTTATTCCCATGCTTTGAAGTTTTCTAATAAGGCCACAACCGCCTTGGATTTCCATTACCACTCCGGATTCTTTTGGCTGCATTTGAGTTAAATCTAAAATCATTTTATAAGATTCCCCTAAGGTAAAGATATTGCTCCTTGCGGACATTCATTTACACATGCACCACACCCAATGCAATCTTTATTGATAGTTGCCTTTCCTTTCTCAATTTTTATTGCCTGCACTGGACATATATTAACACACCTACCACAGCCAGTACATTTCTTTTTATCTACTTTTGCTGCCATCTTATTAAACCCCCAAAATTTTATTTTCCTATCCCAAACTTTGAACCTACATTGGGGGATTCGGTTTTCTTAAGTTTTCCGGATTTATATGCCTCTATTGCTTCCTTTATGCTTCCACTGACCCCAGTATAGATATCAATCCCTGCGGTGCTAAGTGTCTGAAAAGCATTCGGACCAACATTTCCCGTAAGTACGGCGCAAACCTTTTTAGAGGCAACTAACTGCGCAGATTGAATCCCTGCGCCGCCCATGGCTTCAATATTCGGATTTTGAATAGCGTCGAATTCTAAAGTATCCGTGTCGACAATAATAAAATATTGGCACCTGCCAAAACGCGGATCTACTTTAGAATCCAAAGTTTTACCTTCTGAGGTAATGCATATTTTCATAATCATCAACTCCTTTATCTTTATGGTCCTTTTTATGCCGAATGTAGCATCTCTTCGAGGTTCTCGCTTCGGCATCTCGAGGCAACACTGCGTTTATGAGACGTTTTATTCGGTATGCGCATGGTCGCATTCCGTCTTATCTAAACCATAACCTTTACCTGCTCCAGGCTTACAAAGGCTCTCTCCGCCTTCTAAGGTGCCTTTGAGAAGTTTCTCAATTACCTCCTCAATTTTCCCGCTTACCCCCACAATTGTCTGAATACCATATTCATCAAAAAATGCGGCTGCCCTTTGCCCCATACCACCACAAACGATACAATTTGCGCCTTTTTGATGCAAAAACTGCGGGATAGCACCCGGCTGATGTCCGGGATTGGCAACTTCTGTTCTTTTAATTACCTTGCCATTTTCAATATCAACTAAAGTAAAAGTTGGGCATCTGCCAAAATGGCCAGATACAAAATCTCCATCTGTAGATATGGCTACACGCATAATTCCTCCTTTTTAAGCAATGAGCAAAGATGGGGAATAGATAAACAAACCTACTCCCCATCATTTTGGGTTACTCATTTTTCTCTTCCTGCACTTGAGCCTTTTCTAATGTCTCAATGCGGCTCTGGATATCTTCAAGCTGCTTTTTTAAAATATCGGCTTGGTTTTTTAGGATATCCGCCTCCTGCTTGGGGGTAATTTCAGCTCCATAAGGATACAAAAAAGGATTTACCCAGCCACCAAAAGCAGGATACCCTAAAGATACCCTCTGCCAACCTGTAAGCCCAGTTGCATAATACCAATTTCTTCGACCCCTTCCGCCTCCTCTACCACCAAAAAACCTGCGGCCAAGATACATTGGCTTATTACCCGATAGAGGCACGGCACAATAACCTCTGCCTCCTCCTGTCATCGGGCCTTCGCCCCTAGGACCTGTTCCGTCAAAACCTGGCATACTTATCACCCCCTTCTATTGTTATTGAAAACCATTTTCACTAATATCGAAAAAAATATAACGGTTATTTTTTAGCACTACATTTTTCACATAAACCGTAAAACTGAATTAAGTGATTTGTAATTTTAAAGTTGTATTTCTTTGATAAGCCTCTCTCTGTTTGATTAAGCAGTTCAATTTCATCATCTATAAAATCCGTATAATCTATAACCCTTTTACAGCCGGTGCAGACTAAATGGTGGTGATGGTGCACCCCATTAGGCCCTTCGGCAAATTCATACCTTGCCCTGCCATCGCCGAAATCAAACTTATAGACCATACCAAGGTCCGATAAAATATCCAGTGTCCGGTAAATAGTAGTCAGACCGACGTTAGGATATTTAGGATGGACCTTCATGTATATATCTTCGGCGCTTAGATGGCCCTCTGACTTAGCCAACACATCAAGGATTGCCTCACGACTCAATGTAAGCCTGTAGCCACAACCCCTGAATTTACCCTGCCACCACCCTCGACCCCTACATTCGCCTCTTGGCATATTGCTCCTTATTGAAAATGGTTTCCATTATTAAATATACACGTATTATTATCTTTGTCAAGGTTTTTCTTTGGAACCCTTTGGTAACAGTTCAGCCACCATAACGAATTCTCATACAGCGAATATCCTGTTTTAGGCTTCTAATCTTGTCAAAATAGTGCTTGACAGGGTTTATTTTTTGTATATAATCTGATATGTTAATAGTATATCAGATAAAGGACAGTTATGAATGAAGGAGCCGTACTTAGAAAGCGCCATAATATAGCCAGGAAAATGCCTAATGTTGAAGAGTGCATCCGCGGCTCATTGGTTATAATGAGGAGGTCTTGCGGTAAATCAAACTGCCACTGCTTGAAAGGCCAGAAGCATAAGGCAATCTATATATCTCAAAGTTATGCCGGAAAGACAAGGATGTTTTATATTCCGCAACGTTCAGAGCAAAAGGCGCACCAGCATATTAAAAATTACCAAAAAATAAGAGATATCTTAAACCGCTTATCGGATATTAATATAAAGCTGCTTACCAAAATTTAAATAAGGAATGAACAAAGAAAAACTTTGGGATACCGTAATACATCTAAGAGAAGAAAATAAAAGGTTAAAAGAAGAAATTGCATACTTAAAGTTTGAATTGGAAGAGTTGCGGTCAAAACGCTACAAAACAAATAAAAAACCGCCCTCTTCTCATAGCGCTACGCAGGCATCTACTATCCCGAAGAAAAAAGGCGGTCTATTTGGACACATAGGCTGGTTCAGAAAAAAGCCTCAAAGGATAGATAAAATTGAGGAGTTAAGATTAGACAGGTGCCCGGAATGCGGCTCTCAGGAAATAACAGAATGTGCCAGAATGGAAGAACACCTGCAGGAAGATATCCTGCTACCCAGGGCCCAGATTGTGCTCTACCGTAAACATAAGTATTACTGCAAACACTGTAAGAAACTGATAACTGCTAAAGGTAAGGATGAACTATCTAAGAGCTATATAGGCCCACAGGCAAAATCATTAGCCGTGTTTTTGAAATATGTGGTTAAGATATCTGACAGGGATATCAAAAACATATTTGATAAGCTGCTCGGTTTAAAAATAGGGGTTTCTTCTATCACGGGCTTTAGAGAACAGTTAAAAACCCAAGCCAAGCCCATATATGAGAATCTTAAAGAATCTCTAAGGCAAAGCGCTTTCATACATATAGACGAAACAGGCTGGAAGGTAGACGGAAAGAATCACTGGCTCTGGAAATTCTCCAATAAGAAAATTTGTTTATCCCATATAGATAAATCCAGGGGGCAGAAGGTTACAGAAGAAATCTTAGGTAAGAAATATGATGGCGTAATCATATCTGATTTTTTATCTGCGTATAATAAGATTACCACAAAGGCTAAGCAGCGCTGCCTGGTGCATATCCTAAGGGACTTAAAGAAAGTAATTGTTTACTGGCATGATGACAGGCAGGTCTTAGGATACTGTAAACACCTAAAAGATATATTCGAAGATGCTATAGAGTTGCATAAAGAATATAAAGATAAAGAATGGGACGATAGATACTATAGAAAACGTAAACTTTTAACTGATGAGCTAAAAGACTTTTCTTTCCCAAACCCAAACAAGAGGATTCTAAAAAGGTTTGCCAAAAGGCTTAATCGCCACAAGGGAGAGCTTCTTACCTTCCTCTATGAGAAAGACATAGATTACCATAATAATCACATAGAGCAGCAGATAAGGCCCGATGTAATATTGCGCAAAGTTACCTTTGGCAATCGTTCTTATAAAGGGGCAGAAAATCACGGTATCCTTACCACTATTCTGCAGACTGCAAAATTAAATAACTTAGATCCACTTACTACCTTACGGAATATATTATTACCTACCAATAAAAATCCCTTTGCAATGGCATTAGCCCCACCTCATAACAAAATTCCTGTTTTTGCTGAATCACACGATAAAAGGATAGGACTACTTAGGTCTATCTGGTAGGCTTATCTTTGGCTGGGGCTTGTTTTATCCTCTAGTAACCTCACAATGGCAGGCCCTTTATAAAAGCTGAACTGTTACACCCTTTGAAAAATCTTTCTTGAACTAAAAGATTCTCGCAAGATTTCCCAGAGATGGGAGCAGATATCTCAGTAGAAATTTCTGACTTCGTAAGAAAAACACCGTCGTCTAAGACAGATGTCCGTTTCTACAACGAGAGAGAATAGATAGAATTACATCTTAGTTTCAAATAAAAAACCCTGCGATACAATCGCAAAATCGCAGGGCAGTCTTAATTGGCGGTGGGGGTGAGATTTGAACTCACGGTGGACGATAAGCCCACACCTGTTTTCAAGACAGGCCGGTTAAACCACTCCCGAACCCCACCATCCAAAATTTAAAATAATTGTTTGAATACGGCCTTAAAAATATCTCCAGCCATACGTAAAGAATTGTTTGCGAAGTTTACAAAGGAAAATTTTTCAATAATAAGACTTAAGATAAGGGATAAAATCGCCAAGTTAATGATATAAATAAGAGAAAAACCAAATATATAGTTTGCCTTTAGGAAGTCTTCCTTTTTTAAGCGGAGAGACTTTGCGCTAAAAATAAGATGCAGGGCAATACTTAAACCAAATAAAAAAACGAAATAACCCACAAGCCCCTTAAAAATAAAAGACAGTACCACGTATGCGAAAAATAAAACTATGGTATAAACAGGCAATACATAAGGCGCAACCCTAACCAGGGGCTTAAAAAAGTTAAAAATAAACTCTAATATCTTCTGGCCCTTTGCATAAATAATAGCCGGCTCCCAGATAAATAGATAAACAACCACCATCGCTATCACCCCTGACCAGAAAGGGTTCTTAAAAGAACTCTCTGCTACGTTAAATTCATTTAGAAAAGAAAAAGTGGATGAATAGACCAAAGGCAAAGCACAAATCCCTAAGATAAATTTGGTAATGCCGAAGATACGGGTAGAAAAACCCTTTGCCTTAGAAACAATATTACCTGCCTGTGCAGGTCTTTCTTTAGGAAATTCTATCTTGTCCATTAAGATACGGCCTTAGCGCCTGCGGTATTGTTATTGTCCCGTCAGAATTTTGGTAATTTTCCAATATTGCGATTACAGTGCGCGCAAGGGCAACCCCTGAACCATTTAAGGTATGCACGAAATCTAACTTTTTATTTTCTTTTTTTCTAAATTTTATATTCGCCCGGCGTGCCTGAAAACTCTCAAAATTAGAACAACTTGAAACCTCAAGCCATTTATCTATGCCCGGGGCATATGCCTCTAAATCATAACACTTGCTGGCTGCAAAACTTAAATCTTTTGTGGACAACATCACTACCCGATATGGCAGTTCAAGCGCCTTTAGGACATCTTCGGCATCAGCAACTAATTTCTCAAGTTCCTCATATGAAACGTCAGGATGACAAAATTTCACTAATTCAACCTTATCAAACTGATGCACGCGGATTAACCCCTTTGTGTCTTTGCCGTAGGAACCTGCCTCCCTTCTAAAACAGGCGGTATATGCTGTGTAATAAATAGGCAGGTCTTTTTCTTCCAGCACTTCATCGCGGAATATGTTGGTTACAGGAACCTCTGCTGTAGGGACTAAGAATAAATCGTCGTCTTTTAACCTGTACATATCATCTTCTAATTTTGGCAACTGCCCTGTGCCTGTCATAGATGCGCGGTTAACTAAAAATGGCGGGAATATCTCTTTATAGGTGTGTTTCTGAGTATGTAAATCAAGCATAAAATTAATAAGCGCCCTTTCCAATCTTGCGCCCCATCCTTTATATAGAACAAAGTTTGAGCCGGCAATTTTCGCTGCCCGGCTAAAATCTATGATATCAAGATTTTGCGCTAATTCAATGTGGGTTGCTGGATTAAAGGAAAACTTACGTAACTCCCCCCACGTACGGACAATTTTATTATAAGATGAATCTCCGCGGGGAATTGAGGTGTGGGGGATATTAGGAATAACCAAAAGTAGTTTATTTAATTCCGCCTGCAATCCTTGCAAATTATCCTCTAACTCATCTATATCGCGGGAAAGTTCTTTCATATCCAAAATGGCTTTTTTGGCATCTTTTTTTTCTTTTAAAAGTTTGCTGATTTCATCATTAGCCCTATTCTGCCTTGCCCTTAATTCCTCAAGTTTTATTAAATTTTTGCGCCTGGACTCATCAATCTTTAATAAATTATCCAACTCTAAATCTAAACCGCGGTCGTTAATTGACTGTCTCACTACATCTAAATTTTCTCTAATAAATTTTATATCTAACATAAAAAACTCCTCTTTAATTTCTCCAACCTACGCCTAGCCTTTAATCACGTTAGATTGCCATAACGAATGAAGTCGCAAGGCGCCCATTTATCCTTTTATAACTCTAAAGGGGGTGCATCCTTCTTGCGCCCTTAACAGATAGCAACTGGTAAGGCTTTGAAGGATTTCACCTAGCCCTTGATAACACCGAGTGGCTTCATCCTGCATACCCGTTTTGAAATTCCAGCATTATGCACAACGCTTACAACATCATTTACATCCTTGTAAACCTGCGGCGCCTCTTCAACAATCGTGCCCCGTCCGGATGCCTTAACTATTATTCCTTTGGATTCCAAGTCTTTTAACAAGGTATCTAAGTTTATAGAGCGCGTGGCTGCCGCGCGGGATTTTAACCTTCCTGCCCCATGACAGGTTGAACCAAAGGTCTCTTCCATCGCCCCTTGAGTGCCAACCAGCAAGTAGGAATTCCTACCCATATCTCCAGGTATAATCACAGGTTGACCTGTTTTTTTATACCTATCAGGAAGCGCTGGATGCCCTGGGCCAAAGGCGCGTGTGGCGCCCTTACGGTGGATGCATAGCGTTTTCTCTTTCCCGTCTATAATGTGTCTTTCTACCTTGGCGATATTATGGGCAACATCATAAATGAGTTGCATCCCCATCTTCTGCCACGACATACCAAAAACCTTTTCAAATGTCTTACGCACAAGGTGCATTAAACACTGCCGATTATTCCAGGCGTAATTCGCTGCGCATTTCATAGCAGCAAAATACTGTTTGCCTTCGGGAGAATTAAATGGGGCGCAGGCTAACTGCCTGTCGGGGACGTTGATGTTATATTTATTCAGACAGTGTATCATACCCCTGGTAAAATCGTCACAAATTTGATAACCAAAACCACGCGAGCCGGAATGAATCATTACTGTTATCTGGCCAAGGGTAAGCCCAAACTCATCGCATAAATCCCTGGAATAAATCTGGTCTATAACCTGTACCTCCAGAAAGTGATTCCCAGAACCCAATGTCCCGGACTGCGCCTTACCTCTCTCATAAGCCCTGTCTGAAACTGCTAAAGGGTCAGCCCCCTGCATTGCCCCATTTTCCTCTGTGCATTCTAAGTCTTCATCTGTGCCATAGCCCTTTTCTACTGCCCACCGCGAACCTTTTACTAAAATCTCCCGTTCTTCTCTTTCGCTGACTCTGATATCCCCTTTTGAACCTACTCCAGAGGGAATATCTGAAAACAAGGCATACACTAAATCCCTGATTTTGTCTTTTATCTCATCATATTGGAAATTAGTTTTTAACAATCTCACTCCACAATTTATGTCAAAACCAACCCCGCCTGGCGAAATCACCCCTGCGTCATCAATATCTGTTGCGGCTACCCCGCCAATCGGAAAGCCATACCCCCAGTGGATATCTGGCATTGCTAAAGATGCCTTTACAATTCCTGGTAAAAATGCCACATTTGCTACCTGCTCAGGCGCTTTGTCCTGACGGATATCCTTTAGAAGTCTTTCATCCGCATATATAATCCCTGGCAGGCGCATACCCGCCTTATACGACTTAGGTATGCGCCACCTATAGTCGTCAATCTTTTCTAATGGGCCTTGCCATATATCTGCCATTTTAAGACCTATGTATCAAATATTACTTGCGCAACAAATCCAGAACCGTTATTTTCTATCTTTAGCTCGTGGTAAGTAGCGGCTTTAATTTCTACATTGACCTTATAATGTCTTACATCCACGCCTTTAGCCAAGGCTATCAGGTTATTCTTGTTAATCTGGCTTATCTTAAAATCCTCAAATATTAATCCCTTGACTGCTGATAAAGACAGCAGTTCATTAAGCCAATTAATAAAAAGTTCCTCAATATTATCTGCCTTTTGTTTGACAACAACATCTTTAGTTTGTAGTTTAGAGTCTATGATATGAGTTTTTTTTTCAGCAATGATATCAAACATTGCTATGGCAGCATTAGTAAACAAATCCTTTAAATCAGCGCCTTTTATCCTGATGCGTATATCTGCTGTATGTTCAAGAAGTTCGTAATTTTTTTTCAATGCACATTACCCTTTGCCGGCTAATAGACAGAAGAGATTAAGCAAAATATGGTGGGCCACGAAGGAGTCGAACCTTCGACCTTGTCCTTAAGAGGGACCTGCTCTACCAATTGAGCTAGTGGCCCGCATTTTAAATTTATTATATCACAATTTTCAATTTTTCTTTTTAACTTTTTACTTTCACCTTTCTTCCCATGCGCCCAGCAGGAATTGAACCTGCAACATCCAGTTCCGAAGACTGGCGCTCTATCCAGTTGAGCTATGGGCGCAGTTTATAGAATCTCGCATCTATCCCCTAAAATCTCCTTTATCTTTTCAAGTTTGTTCTTTTCTACTGCTAATACCCCAGGTTCGCAGGTTGCGCGCACAGGCGAATTAAGTTGAATTTTATCCGGGTTTATTTTATCTATAACCTCTTTCAGTTTTTTAATGTGTCTTATGTCGTCATTTACGCCTTTAACCAGCATAACCTCAAGCCAAATCCTGCCACGAAATTCCTTCCTTAGGCTTATTAACCCTTCTATAATATCTTCTATTTTTATAGTCTCTAGTGGCCGGTTAATCTTCTGGAATATTCTAGGGTCAACCGCGTCTAAAGAGGGGATAAGCAAGTCTGCCAGACTAATCGCCTTACGCACTGCTGGTAAAATTAACAAAGAGGCATTTGTGATAACACAAACCGGGATAGAGACAATTTTTTTTATTTCTGCTATTACCTGGCTGATTTCACTGTTTAAGATGGGCTCTCCTGAGCCTGAGAATGTAATATAATTTATCTTATCTACCTGCTGGCTATTATTTTGTATCCAGGATTTTAATTCAGCAAGAATGTCATTAAACGGAATATAATCCTTTATATCTGTTGTTTTAATAGTGGTCTTACCCAATTGGCAATAAATACAATCAAAACTGCATACCTTAGAAGGGGTTAAGGTAATGCCAAGGGATAGACCAAGACGCCGTGAGTTTATAGGTCCATATATGTATCTCATAAGTTACATTATACCATAAACCCCGCCCTCACTCACTGAAGTTTTTAAATAGCGAGTTAGGCGGGGTAAAAAAATCCCTTTTTTTAAAATTTATATAACTGCTACTGATAACAAAGGATACCTGGCGTCTATTTTACTTCTATAACAGAATTCTGGGTGCCAAATGCATTGGGGACATAACTATTGCAGTTTGCATCATTAACCCAGGTATTATCTACAAAAAATTTATATTCATATCTGCCAGGTTTTAAGGGTAGCCTTACAGACCAGTTGCCTTGAGAGTCTTTTTTTGCAGCGCAGGATTTCGTATCCCAGTTATTAAAACTACCTGCCAGGGTGACTTTTTTAGCATTTGGCGCTTTTAATTTAAACTCTACTAATTTGCTTCTGACTGTTCTTGCCATATCCGCCTCCTTCTTAACCTAATCTACACTATAATTCAATTTTTGTCAAGACCTTTACTCTCTACCCAGGTCTTTATACTGCTACTATAGCGATGCCTGTTTTATCAGCAAGTTTAATACTTGCTTCTTTATCTATAAAAAGGGTCTTTCCAGCCTCTATAGCCAGACAACTTACCTTTGCCTTGATGAGATTTTTAATAGTGGTTAATCCTACTACAGGGACATCAAAACGCATATCCTGTTCGGGTTTGCTTACCTTAACCACAACCGCGCCGCCCCGCGTGATTTTACCTGCGCGCATAATAAGATTATCCGTCCCTTCTAATGCCTCAACTGCTACAATCGCCTTGTTCTTCACTGCCACTGTCTGTCCAATATCTAGATATGCAATCTCTTTAGCCAAATCCAAACCAAAATACACATCTTCCCACTCATTGAAATTCGGTTCTCTTGCAGTAAGGGTGCCTTTTTTAGGCAAATAATCCTCAATAAAGGTAGTTGAGTTCATCAATGTAAAACCTGATTCTTGAAGCCTTGCCGCTATAGCAGAAAATACAGTATCCGCTTTTTTATCTTTTAACCTCTCTACTATCTTAGCAAGTTCAGGGTCGTTTTTTATCTTAGGGCTGAATAAACGGTCTGGCCTTATCTGACCTGCCATTACTATCTCTGTGATACCCTCCGCCTTAAATATTGAAAACATCCTTGAAAAGTCATCTAAATCTAACCAATAAATTTTATCTACATAGTTTTTAAGTCTTGGGGATGTATCTCCTTTTATGCCTATGGCTACAATATAATATTTTTTCCCCCTTGCTGCCTCAGAAAGTAAAATCGGGAATTTTCTATTGCCGGCGATTAAACCAATTCTTTCCATAATTATCTTGTTATTGCGACCTGCAGGAACGACTTACGCCTCTTTGTGATTTTTCCATAAACTCTATCAGGTAGGAAACCTCGTCGCAAAAAATATCTTCTTCTTTGATTTTTTGAAAGGCATGCTTTGTGGTAAGTCCGGAATTGAATATTATCTTGAATGCGCGATTGAGTTTATGAATTGAATCTTTTGATACGTTGTTTCGTCTTAAGCCAACAAGGTTTAAGCCGTAGAGGCGCGCGGGATGGCCATCACAGGTAGAATAAGGCGGGACATCCTGCACAACCTTGGAACACCCACCTATAATGGAAAGCCTGCCTACCCTTACAAATTGATGTATTGCCACAAGCCCGCCAATAACAGCCCTGTCCTCAATAGTTACATGGCCAGCCAGGGTTCCGTTATTGGCTATAACGCAATGACTTCCTACCTTACAATCATGGGCGATATGCGAATAAGCCATAAATATATTATCGCTTCCTACGATAGTTTTTGAGTCCTGCTTAGTGCCTGGATTAAATGTGCAATACTCCCGTATAATGTTATTATCGCCAATCTCCAGGAAACTCTTTTCGCCTTTATATTTTAAATCCTGTGGTCTGCTGCCAATAACTGCACCCGTAAAAATCTTACAGTTTTTTCCTATAACAGTATTTCCTTCAAGAACACAGAATGCGCCAACCTCTGTATTCTCTCCAATAGAAACTTCATCTCCAATAATGGCATATGGACCGACGCTAACACTATCTGCCAACTTTGCCTTCTTGGAAATTATAGCCGTAGGGTGTATTCGCATATAAAGTATTACGACTCAACCAAGGCAAACATCAAATCCGCTTCTGCAACTACCTTACCATCAACCATCGCCTTGGCATGCACCTGGCCTGTCCTTGACTTTATCTTACCTGCTGTCACGTCAAGCACTAACTGATCGCCAGGCAAAACCGTCTTTCTAAACTTTATGTTATCTGCTGCCATAAAGAAGGCTAATTTACCGCGGTTTTCTTCGGGAGAAAGCATCATTACACCGCCTACCTGCGCCATTGCCTCTACTATTAAAACCCCTGGCATCACAGGCCTGCCTGGAAAATGCCCCTTAAAGAAATAATCGTTGATGGTCAAATTCTTAATGCCTGTGGCGTGTTTACCCTTCTCCAGATGGATAATGCGGTCAACAAAAAGGAATGGGTCGCGATGAGGCAATATCTGCATAATGGCATTTACGTCCAATTCTTGTCCGTCCTTAGGCTGATAGCCGGCTCCTACGCCGCCAAGACGGTATCTTTGCATATTCTGCCTGAGTCTTTTCGCCAACTTCAGATTAAGGGAATGTCCGCTTCTTAAGGCAATGATATGGCCCTGGATTGGCTGACCTAAAATGTGTAAATCCCCTAATAAATCCAATATCTTATGCCGCACAAACTCATCTTCAAAACGCAACTTGTTATTTAACACCCCATCCTTACCCACGACGAGGGTATTATTGTAATCAGCGCCAAGCCCTAATCCCTTTTGTTGCAGTTCTTCGGCTTCTTCTTCAAGACAAAATGTGCGCGCCCCTGCTAACTCACGCTGGAACGTATCTTCATTTATACTGACGGATAAAAACTGCGTTTTAAGCCAGGGGTGATTATAGTTTAATGTATAGGATATTTTAAATTGTTCGCAAGGTACAGCAATAATGCTAGAGGTATCCTCTTCTATAAAAATAGGCTCTTTAATAACATAATACCTGCGCAATGCATCCTGTTCTTTAATACCTGCCTTAATGAGTTTTTCTGTAAAATTTAGACTGCTGCCGTCTAAGCCTGGCATTTCCTCATTGTCAATCTCAATTTTTATGTTATCAATGCTTAAGCCGCAGAAGGCAGCCATCAGGTGTTCAATGGTATGCACCTCTATGCCATTACCCCCTATGGATGTCCTTCTGGGACTGCGCGCCGCAGGAAGCAGGTAATCAAGGGATGCCTTAATGACAGGGCTTTCTGGTAAATCAGTGCGTATAAAACTAATTCCTTCATCAGGACCTGCGGGCTTAAGGGTTACATTAACCTTCTTTGCTGTATGCAACCCTACACCCTTAAACGTCAATTCCTTAGATATGGTTCTTTGTTTACTTACTAGCATTGCCTTTATCCTTTAATGACTCTAATTCTTCTATCTTCCTTTTCATTTCTTCTACTCTTTCATAAAGCCGCGGTAAATTTTGAATGCAGGCATTGATGCGCTTTGCTGTATCATGGGGTTTAGCAGGATAACCGGATACAGTCGTATTTTCTGGCACGGATTTGCTTACGCCTGCCTGGGCTGCTATAATCGCATTATCACCGATATGGATATGGCCTACCAAACCAGCCTGGCCGGCTATGGTTACACCCTTGCCGATTACAGTGCTGCCTGAAATACCAGCCTGAGCCACAATAATGGAATTCTCTCCCACTACCACATTGTGAGCAATCTGCACTAAGTTGTCTATCTTTGTCCCTTTTCCAATAACTGTCTTGTCAAAACGGGCCCTGTCAATTGTAACATTAGCACCGATTTCCACATCATCCTCAATAACAACTATGCCCACCTGGGGTATCTTATGGTGTATTCCGTTTAATGTCACAAAACCGAATCCATCCGAGCCTATAACCGCTCCGCTATGAATTATTACCCTGCTGCCAATAAGGGTTCCCTCGCGGATACTGACATTGGAATATATTAATGACCCCTGCCCAATCCTGACATTATAACCGATATAACAACCGGCATATATTATTGTTTTATCTCCTATGCAAACCTTGTCTTCAATTACTGTATAAGGGCCTATTGCAACTTCGCGCCCCAAGGTAACATCCTTTCCTATTATTGCAGTGGGATGCACGCCTTCTGGATGCCTCGTCTCACACGGCTCAGCCAGGGCAACTACCTTGACAAATGCCAAAGAAGGATTCTGTGTGCGGATAATCGGTTTAGATGCGTGCTCTATTTCTTTAGAGGTAATAACTGCTGAGGCGCGAGTTTTATCTAACAGGCTGCGGTATTTGGGGTTGGCTAAAAAAGTTATGTCGCCTTCACAGGCCTCTTTTATGCCTGAAACACCCGTGATAACAACATCGTCATTGCCGACAACCTCGCCTTCTATAATCTCGGCTATCTCTTTTAATGTCTTGCGCATTTTTTAATGAGGGGTTAAAGCCAGGACTACAGCAATAAGACGCTATCAGGGTTATTCTATTTTTTGGAACCCTTATTAAGTATATCAATAACCTTATCTGTGATATCCATACTCTTTGTCTGATATACCAATACCCTGTCATTAAAAATCAGGGTGTATCCTTCACTTTGTGCATATTGCTTAACAGCCTCTTCTATGTCTTTTAATATCTCTTTCATCTTCTCGTCTTGCTCTTTACGCAAATCTGTTTGCTGGACGCGGTCAAATTCCTGTAAATCTTTAATCTTGGATTCCAGGTCGCCCTTTTTTGCTTCTTTTTCTTTTTCGCTTAATAGATTTAATTTATCCTGCAGTTGTTTAATATCGTTTACCTTTTTATCCCTTTCTGTGGTATAGGCGTTCTGTTTATCCCCCAATGCCTTATCATAATCCTTTGTCTTCTTATATTCGCTGAATGCCCTGCTTAAATCAACGTATCCAAGTTTATCAGCAGCAATAGCCATACCAACCAACATAGTTAAAGCAAAGATAACCCCAAAGAAAAAAATAACCAACCTTTTCACTTTGTTCCTCCTTTCGTTTGTCTATTGTGTTTTTGGTTTTAGAAGCCGTGGCTCATACTGAAGTGGAATCTCCCGCTGCCTTTTTCGTCTTCCCCAGGCTCTTTATTTAAAGGTATGCCGTAATCCAGCATTATCGGGCCGATGGGCGTCTTAATCCTTACCCCGAAACCAACGCTTGTCTTTATTCCGCCTGAGCCAAGGTCGCTAATTTTAGACCATACATTTCCGGCGTCGTAAAATGCCGCCAATTTAAGAAAATCTAATACAGGGTATGTATATTCTACGTTGCCAATCAACATAGAACGTCCGCCTAATGGGTCCTTGGAGACAGGGTCAATAGGACCGACCTTCCTTTCATGATAACCCCTTATTGTGTAGGCGCCGCCGGCGAAAAATCTCTCATATATAGGCACATCCTGGGAGTCTCCGTAAGGATCTGCCAGGCCAAGCCGGCCCCTAAATTCCAGACTGGAATTATGTACAAGGGGGAAATAATGTGATGCCCTGCCATAAAACTTATAAAAATCCTTGTCTCCTCCAAAAGGACCCCCTGCTATTTCCCAGGAAGAGGTAAGCAGGTCGCCCTTTACCGGGTCAAATACATTATTGCGGCTGTCAAAGGTAAGCCCAAACTGCATGCTGCTTATAGCGTTTGTGCCTTCTTCTTTTTTCAGGTCATTAGTGGCGTCTTCTGTTATATTCGCAATCTTTATCACGTCGTAGCGATACATCAGATCGGCTTTCACATACTCTGAGATTTCTTTTCCTAACCGCAAATCCCCTCCTGTAACGTCTTCGTCATAACCATAGCCGACATCGCTTTCTCTCTCATGTTTTCGTTTATAAGCATCAAAACCAAAGGATACAGGATAATCAAAAAGCCAGGGTTCGGTGAAACTTAAATCAAAACCACTGCTTAATGTTCCAAAAGAGGCCTTGAATTTTAAGTCCTGGCCTGCCCCTGTAAAATAGGGGAAATTCCTCCAGTCAAAATTCTTCTGTTCAATTTCAATAAAGCCTACAAATTGGTCAACTGTAGAATAACCGCCGCCAAAGCTAAACGCCCCTGTCTTTGCCTCCTTTACCTCAACCACCAAATCCTTTGTGTTCGGGGCCTCGGCATCTTCTGTATCATAACTGACTTCTTCAAAAAATCCAAGGTTCTGCAATCTCTCCTTGCTGCGCCTCAGTTTCTCGCCATCAAACCTATCTCCTGGTTTAATCCGCAACTCGCGCCTTATAACCACATCCTTGGTTTTCACATTGCCTCTAATCTTAATTCTATGCACATAGGCGATTTTATTCTCGGTTATATTGTAAACAATATCAATCCTGCCTGTATCCGGATTTAATGATACCGCCTCGTTGACCTGGGCAAAAATATATCCGCGGTCAAAATATAAACCCTGGATATTCGCTATATCCTGCTTCAATGCCTCCTGGCTAAAGACCTTATCAGGGACACACCCCTTTAGTTTATCCAGGATATCCTTTTGAGGTATATCTTTATTGCCATTAACCGTGATAGTACCGACCAGATATTTTTTCCCCTCTTCTATTTTAATAGTTATATATAAAAACGGTTTTCCTGGATGCGTCTTTATGTCATAACTTACCACGACATCGCTATAGCCATTCCTGCGATAAAAGGATTTTATGCGCTCAATATCCTCATTTAACACCTCTTCTTTAAGAACCCCTGCATTAAAAAGCCAGGCGCGCTTAGTTTTCATCAACCTTAATATACGGCTGTCTGAAAATGCCAAGTTCCCCTCAACAAAAATGTTTTTCACCCTTACCCTTTTATCTTCCACTACGCTAAACTCTACCTTCGCCTTATTGGTATCTTTATCAATATCAACCTTATAATCCACCCTTGCGTTGCTATAGCCTATCTTTTCGTACATCTTTTTAATTGTCCGGGCGTCTTCCACTAAGGCAGGATAGTCAAGATACTGCGTCTCTTTTGACTTTAAGGAACCCTTTAGTTTCTCATCTGTCATCCGAATTCGCCTTATTCCGGAAAATGTAATTTTCTCTATTATCGGTCTTTCACTGACAGTAATAATTACTTTAACGCCGCCATTATATTCTTCTGTATCTATCTTAATATCGCTAAAAAAACCCAATAGGTAAAGCCGCTTTAAGTCGTCGCTTATAATATTTTCCAGATACGAACTGCCAACCCTTGTCTTCATCTTTGAGATAACTGTATTGCTGCTTATGGATTTATTACCCTTGACCTCTATAGCAGTAACTGACTTCGTCTGTGTCTGTTGTTTTTCTACGGATGGAGCCACTTCTTCTGCTTTAAGGCCTTTAATCTCGCTGTCAGTATCGGATGAATTTTCAAGTGACTGCCCTTGTTTAACACAGAGAAAACTTAAGGCACATGCCAATATTAAAAAAACCGTTGTCTTCCTAAGCATTTTTCTCATTTTTATCATAATACCACAATTGCTTGTGCGGTCAAGAAAAATGGTTTTTAAAGATTCAATTAGTTATTCTATGCGCGCTATATTTTCAAAACGCGTGTATTCCTTAATAAACGCTAATCTCACAGAGCCTACAGGGCCATTGCGCTGCTTGGCGATAATGACCTCTGCTATGCCCTGATTATCAGGAGTGGGGTTATAATACTCCTCCCTTAAAATAAGGGCAACCAAATCAGCATCCTGTTCTATTGCGCCTGATTCTCTTAAATCAGAGAGTTGCGGACGATGGTCTGTGCGCGATTCCACAGCGCGTGACAACTGGCTTATAGCCACCAAAGGGACGTTTAATTCCCTTGCGAGCGCCTTTAATGAACGGGAAATCTCTGAAATCTCCTGCTGCCTGTTCTCTGCAGAAGCGCTTGAGCCGCGCATAAGTTGCATATAATCCAGAATAATCAGTTTTATATCCTGTTGCGCTTTAAGACGGCGGGCCTTTGCCCTGAGTTCCATTACTGAAATCCCTGGAGTATCGTCTATAAATACAGGCGCCTCGGAGAGTTTGCCTGCCGCTGCTGTCAGCCGCGGCCAATCTGACGCAGCCAGATATCCAGTTCTTACCTTATGCGCATCCACCCTTGCATGTGCGCAAAGCATCCTCTGCACAAGTTGTTCTTTAGACATCTCAAGACTAAAAATAGCCAGGGGTATTTTTTCTACCACTCCGGCATACTCGGCAATACCTAAGGCAAAGGCGCTTTTTCCCATTGAAGGCCTGCCTGCGATAACTATAAAATCAGAAGGCTGCAGTCCCGCTGTGCGTATATCAAAGTCAACGAAACCCGTCGGTACCCCAGTAACATGCGCCTTTCTCTGATAAAGTTTATCTATTGTTTCAATACTATTCTTTACTACCTCTTTAAGGTGCAGATATCCCCCGCCAGTCTTTCTATCGCTTATTTCAAATATCAGTCTCTCTGACTCATCCAGCACAGTATCTGCATTGCCGTCGCTTTCAAAACAAAGAGATACAATCTTGGTGGCATTATTTATAAGGGTCCTTAAAATGCTTTTTTCTCTTACGATATTTACGTAGTGGCTAATGTTGGCTGATGTTGGGACTGAATTAACAAGACTTGTTAAAAAACTCACCCCTCCGATTTCATCAAGAATCATCTTTCTCTTTAACTCATCTGTCAGTGTTATTAAGTCCACTGCCTTGTTTGCGTTGTATAAATCAGTTATGGATTCAAATATTTTTCTATGGGCTTCCTTATAAAAAAAATTAGGCTGTAGGGATTCAACTGCTACTGCTATAGCCTCTTCATCCATCATCATTGAACCTAAGACAGCCATTTCTGCTTCAAGGTTCTGCGGAGGTAATTTTTCTAAAGACACATCTGCCATAATTCGTTTCTACTTATTAAGACATTACCCTGTCTATTTTTTAACTACCCATATTTTAATCTCTGTAATTACCTCAGGGTGCAGCCTTATGGGAACCTCGTATATGCCAAGGGACTTTATTGGCTCATTCAGAAGTATGGAATTCTTGTCAATCTCAAATCCTTCCTCTTTTAAAGCCCGTTGCAAATCAATTTGTGTTATGCTTCCATAAAGACGTTCTTCTTCCTGGGTTAAGACAGGGATAGTTAAGGACAAACCCGAAAGTTTCTCTTTAAGCGCCTCGGCATCCTTTTTGGCTTTTTCAAGCGCCAGGGACTTTTTTTGTTTCTCATCCTCAAGTTTCTTTAGGTTTGCTGCATTCAAAGGCACAGCGAGGTTGTTTGGTATAAGAAAGTTTCGCGCAAAACCGTCTTTTACCTTAACCACAGCGCCTACCTTGCCTAATCCGGTTACATCCTGCCTTAAGATTACTTCCATATTTTTCCTTTAAAACATAAAATATAAACGCCTGTTTTTAAATTTACACCTTAATCAAGGGCGGCACTTTTGTGACGCCCTGAATTTAATACCTTACATACGGCAGAAGGGAAATAAAGCGCGCCTTTTTTATCTCTCCAGCAAGTCTTCTTTGATGTTTAGCGCAGTTACCCGTATAACGGCTGGAAACGATTTTACCCCTTTCTTTAATAAAGGATTCCAGCAATTTTATATCTTTGTAATCTATCACCCTGGTTTTATCAGCACAGAACCTGCAAAATTTTTTTCTAAGGGATAAAAAATTCTTTGGTTTCTTTGCGGTCTTCTTTACATTAGCCTTCATTTATCTTCTCCTCACTTTCATCTAACCACGTTGTCTCTGTAGTCTCTGTGGAAGGTTCCCCTAAATGTTCTTCTGGAGGCAACGCCTGTTTATTACCCTGGCCAGCGCCTAAGAATTGGACGCGTTCTGCCCTGACTTCAATTACATTACGCTTCTGACCAGAGTTATCCTCCCAGGAGCGCGACTGAAGCCTTCCCTCTATAAAAACAGGGCTGCCTTTATGCAAATATTGATTGACTGTCTCAGCCTGCTTATCCCAAACCACTACTGTAATAAAACAAACCTCCTCCTTAAATTCCTGACTCTTATCTTTGTAACGGCGATTTACAGCGAGTCTTAAATTAACCACGGGTGTGCCTTGTGGTGTATAGCGCAATTCCGGGTCCTTAGTCAGATTTCCTATAAGCAAAACCTTATTAAGATTAGCCATAACCCTTCTCCTTTTAAAATTACGTTGAGACTGAAATTAAAACCCTTAATATATTTTCGTTCAGATTATATGCATGCCTGATTGTAGTTATTGTATCAGGCTTAGCAGTAAAATTTACCAGATAATATACGCCTTCGTTGTATTTCTTTATGGGGAAACAAAGTTTTCTTCTATCAGACCAGATATCTGCCTTCGTTACGTTGCCGCCGTTTTTGGCAATAACCTCGCTGATTTGATTAAATAGGTTCTTTCTGTCTTCCTCTGATAAATCCGGTTTAACAACAAACATCGCTTCATACTTTTTCATACCCAGCACTCCTCTGATTATATGTATTCATACACCTGGCTATACCTTCGCTTACCCACATCTGACAGCAATCGCCAGCCTTCTTGATTATATATTTTACCTGCCTTTTCTCTTCCATTGTAAAAGGGGACAATACATATTCGGCTGTGTCCAACTCTTCAATTGGCCTTCCAATCCCTATGCGCAAACGGCAGAAATCACGGCTTTTTAACTCGTCAATAATTGACTTAAGCCCCCGATGACCGCCTGAAGAACCCGCCTCTTTTATTTTAATCCTGCCTAAATCCAAATCCACATCGTCGCAAATCACAAGAAGGTCTTTTAAATCTATCCTGTGTTTAATTAGCAACGCCCTTACCGCCTTACCAGAAAAATTCATAAAGGTAAGCGGCATGGCTAATACTACCCTCTTGCCATTAATCTCTCCAGTGCCGCTTAAGGAATAAGCGCCTAAGGATCTTCTAATAGAAATTTTATAAGTCTTAGCAAGAAAATTTACTACGCGAAAACCAATATTATGCCTTGTCTCTATGTAATCTCTACCAGGATTACCCAGACCAACAATTAGTTTCATTATTAAGTTAGAGTAAAGGCAGACTACTTTTTCTCTTTCTCTTTTTCTTTGACTTCCTCGGCGCCTTCGGCAGGAACTTCCTTCTTCTCCTTGATTACCTCTGGCTCTTGAACCTGAGCCTCCTCAGTCGCTAAAGCAGGCGCCTCCTCTTTCATAGGCGCCACCACAGATAAAACAATGGATTCCGGGTCACTTAATACTTTAACATTGTCAGGAAATTTAATGTCTTTTATATGTATAGAATCCCCCATCTTAAGGCTACTGACATCTATCTCTATTTCTTTCGGGATATCCGTAGGCAAACACTCCACCTCAATCTCCCAGAGGATATGCTCTAAAGAGCCGCCTTCTTGTTTTACGCCAATAGGCTCTCCCTTGGATACCACAGGCACATTTACCTTGATTACCTCAGTTAAGGATATTTCATTAAAATCTACATGCGCGATATCGCCTTTAACAGGGTCATACTGTATCTCTTTAATAATGCAGGGTCTAGTTTTTTGCTTTGCGTCATCTTTAATCTTCAAATTGATAATTGCACTTTCTACCCTATGCTGATGTATAAGTCTTACAAACTCTCTGTGCGACAATTTTATAGGCTGGGGGGATTTACCCCTGCCATATACAACAGCAGGTATAAGGCCTGCCTCTTTTAAATCCTTGACCTTACCCCTGCCTAATTCCTTCCTTAGTTGTGCATCTAAAATTATCTCTTCCATATACCTTACTCCTCAATTTTTATTTTAGTCAAACAATGAACTTACAGATTCCTCATTATGTATCCTTCTTATTGCCTCAGCCAAAAGTGGGGCTACAGTTAATACCTTTATCCGCGGATGCCTTTTATGATTATCCAAAGGTATACTATCAGTAATTATCAATTCCTGTAGGTCTTTACAGTCCTGAATATTAGCAATAGCCGGCCCGGATAAGACGCCATGGGTAACCGCTGCTCGGATACTTGCGGCTTTAGCCTTTTTTAATGCCTCAACGCCTTCAAGTATAGAACTGCCTGTGGCAATCAAATCATCCACCATAATCGCATTCTTGCCGGCTACCTCGCCAAGTATATGCATTACCTCGGTCTTCTCAGGAGAATCTCGTCTTTTATCTATTATTGCAAGTCCAGCGGATAACCTCTTGGCATATGCCCTTGCCATCTTTATACCGCCAACATCAGGAGAAACCACAACAGCATCATTAATCTTTAATTTAGAAAAGTATTCAATAAAAACGCCTATTGCAAAAAGATGGTCAACGGGTATATCAAAAAAACCTTGAATCTGGCCTGCATGCAAGTCCATAGTTAAAATCCTGCTTGCCCCTGCAGTAGTCAGGAGATTCGCCACTAACTTTGCGGTTATTGGTACACGCGGCTGATCCTTTCTGTCCTGCCTGGCATAACCAAAATAAGGAATGACTGCTGTAATGCGGCTTGCAGAAGACCTCTTTAAGGCATCAATCATAATTAAAAGTTCCATAAGATTGTCATTGCTAGGAGGACAGGTTGGCTGAACTACGAATACATCTTTACCACGGACGTTTTCGTTAATCTTAACGCGTATTTCGCCTTCGCTAAATCTGCCTACAAGGGCATCTGAAAGTTTTACCTTCAAACACTCACAGATATCTTTTGCCAATTGCATGTGGGCATTGCCGCTAAAGACAGCTATCTTATCCATATTTTACCTCTCGTATAATCATCAGACATCCTACTGCTCTTTCTATTTATAGGATGTCTTTATCTTTATTGACTTAGCCGGGATACCTACAACGGTCTCGCCATCTCCAACATTCTGGTTTTTAACAACCACCGCACCTGCCCCTGTCCTGGCACACCTTCCAATACTCACAGGGGCTATTAAAACTGTATCTGAACCAATAAATGCACCGTCTTTTATAATGGTTTTATTCTTTGTCTTGCCGTCAAAATTAGCCGTAACGCAACCTGCGCCTATATTCACAAACCTGCCTATCTCGCTATCTCCTATATACCCGAAGTGTTTGGCTATTGTCCCTGAGGATATCCTGGAACGGCTCACTTCAAGAAAATTTCCCACAACTACGTCATCTTTTAGGCGGGTGCCTGACCTTATGTGGGCAAATGGCCCGATGTGACAACGTTTTCCAATTTTAACACCACTTTCAATAACTGTAAAGGGATAAATAATAGTGTCCTTGCCTATCCTTGTGCCATAACTTACAAATGTGGAATCAGGCTCAATTATAGTAACCCCCTGTTTCATTAAATCCTCATTAATCCTGGTCTGTATAATCCTGTTTGCCTTTGCTAAATCTACGCGGGAGTTGACCCCCAAGGCCTCCTTTATATCTAAAAGCCTGACATTGTCAATTAATAAACCTTTTTTATAAAGGATACCCACTGTATCTGTAAGATAATATTCTTTCTTGCGATTATCAGGCCTTACCTTTTTTAGCGCCTGGATAAGGCTATCCTTATCAAAACAGGCAATCCCGGTATTAATCTCTTTAATCCCTTTTTGAAACTCATCCGCGTCTTTCTCTTCAATAATACCGCATATATTAAAGTTTGCATCCCTGAGGATCCTACCATAACCTGAAGGGTCTTTGACTTTACCTGTTAAAAGTGTAACAGCCGGTTCATTTTCCTGATGATACTGAATGAGTTTTTTTATGGTTTCCTTCTTAAGCAAAGGGTTATCCGCATAAAGAACAAGTATTGTGCCGGAAAAATTCTTAAGGGCTGAAAGACCAACCTTTACCGCATCAGCGCTGCCAAGAAGTCTTCTTTGTATAACTACCTTTATCCAGGGCTTAAGGTGCGGCTTAACCCGCTCATACCCATAACCAAGCACAGCCACTGTATTCTTTATATTTAATTCCTCAACGAGGTCTAGGATATAAGCAAGCATAGGCCTGCCGCATATAGGATGTAAGACCTTTGGCAGGCTGGATTTCATCCTTTCACCTTTCCCGGCAGCTAAAATTATAGCAGCAAGATTCTTCCCTGTTTTCTTCATTTTATCTAGTTTCTCTTAGTCTATAATAAATGTAGCGCCTCTTCTTTGCCATGCTTGTCATGCGCTTACGTAAGAAATCATGCATCTTGCAAAGCCACTCTAACTTCTTCTTGGGCGCAATACCCATAAATCTCAGCAATCTCTCTTCTTGGCTTTCCCATTTAAAAATCATTTAACCTCGCCTTAACTTTTTTATTTTTTTGAGTTCTTCAATATCTAATCTATCTATGCTGCGGCCGGTATTTCGCTTCATCTTTATAAGATTATCTATGGAAATTACGGGTAATATTATATCGTCTATTTTGATTTTTAGCGCGCTTTTTTGAGCCTCTTTAAAAGACACTGGGGATTCTATAATAATATCTACTTCTTTCAATTCATCTTCGTATAGTATCATCTTTTTTACTTGGACGCCCAAGCCAATTGCCCGGTGAGGATTCGAACCTCAACACTCAGACCCAAATTCTGATGTGCTACCATTACACTACCGGGCAAATATATAACTGTTTAGCCTTACGGCTTCACAGATATAGCCATTACCCTAAACAGGTTACTTACCACTGGGTATTTATTCCACGTCAAAATGCCCTAAGGTCGTAGTGCCTTTTGCCTTTTCCTGTTCGTATGCCTCTAAAACCTTCTTCTGTAAATACTCCCTGAAAGACTGGGTAATAGGATGTGCGATATCTTTGTGTTCTGATTGAGCGCCAGCCATTCCCTCCTGGCCTTCTTGATGGCTGGTCAAAGGAAGTTGGGCTGCGCATTGATTGCAGTATTTGCTGCGCGCCTCATTTTTGAAACCGCATTTCGGACAGGGCTGCTTTATCTTCCTGGAAGGCATAGCGATAAATAATCCATTTGAGCCCTCAATAACCTTTATATTCCTGACTACAAAGGAGTTATCAAAGGTTACAGTAGCATATGCCTTTAATTTTTTATCTGGTGAGTCTTTTAAGAATACCTTAACCTCAGTTATCTCCATGAATTTACCTCCTCAATGCAAAAAGTTAAATCGTCCGTGTTAGAAAAACTTGCCACTTTCTATTACCCTTCAACTCGCTGTATAACCCCCTTGCCTCCTTTCTTGATGAACAAATACCAAAAACCGCCGGACCGCTTCCGGACATCAAGATTGATTTTAGGCCTGCCTGGGTTAATTTTTTCTTTATCTTTTCTATCTCAGGATATAATTTAGCCGTTATATCCTGAAGGCTGTTAAACAAAATCCTGCTAACAGATGCGTAATCCCTTTTCCTTAACGCTAAAGTTAATATATTAACATTATAATCTGTTCTTGTCAATCTTATTAGATGCTTAACCTCATCCCATTTTTTGTATATGAAGGCAGTGGAAACAGATATTTTTGGGACAATCAGGATATGCCAAAGCCTCACCCCGGAAAGACCTTTAAGCGGCATTATTAAATCACCCCTGCCCCTGCCTTCGGCAAAAGGACAATTAAAAATAAAAAAAGGGACATCGGCGCCTATTTTTTTACCTAAGCGAATGAGTTTATCGCGGCTAAGATTTAATCCCCAGAGTTTATTTAAACCTATTATTACGCTGGCGGCGTTGCTTGAGCCGCCACCTAAGCCGCTTGCCACAGGTATACGTTTGATTATTTTAATATCCACCCCCTTATTTACCCGCATATCCCTCTGTAACTGTAATGCGGCGCGGTAGGCGATATTAGAATCATCTTTAGGGATGTCCGTGGAGTGGGTGAGAATCCTTATTTTTTTATCCTGGCGGGGATTAAGGATTATTTTATCGCAGAGGTCTATTCTCTCAAATACCGTCCTTAGTCTATGGTAACCATTTGATTGTTTTCCTAAAATCTCAAGATAAAGATTTAACTTAGCATAGGAACTAAGGTGCAATTTCATGGCTAAAGATTAAGCATCTAGTATGGTTAATGCGGCCTTTTTTATATCAGCGCTTGTGAGATTATATTCGCAAAGAAGTTCAGGGGGTTCACCTGATTGACCAAATCTATGCTTTACGCCTATCCGCACAATTCTGGTTGGATGCCTTTCTGAAAGAATCTCATCTATGCTGGAAGCCAAGCCGCCTATAACAGTATGCTCTTCGCAGACAACCATACCCTTGGTCTGCTCGGCTGCCTCAAGCAGGGTTTGACTATCTATGGGTTTTATTGTATGCACATTAATTACGCGCGCCTTTATTCCCTTCTTCAATAACTCTGCCGCGGCAGTCAATGCCTCATACACCATCGTACCGCAGGCTGCAATTGTAACATCATTGCCTTCAGCCAAAATCTGGGCCTGGCCGATTTTGAATTCGCCCTTATCTTCTATAGTAGGAACCTTGCATCTTCCTAACCTTATATAAAAAGGCCCCTTGGTTTTTATACAGGCAATTATAGCATCTCGCGTCTGTGGTCCATCGCAAGGAACAACCACGTTCATATTAGGTATAACCCGCATCAACGCTATATCTTCAATTGCCTGGTGGCTTGCGCCATCAGGTCCAACTGTAACGCCGGCATGGGTAGCAACAATTTTGATATTAAAGTTGTTGTAGCAGATGGAATTTCTTACTTGATCCCATGCCCTGCCAGTGGCGAACATCGCAAATGTTGAGACAAACACTGTCTTGCCACAACTAGCCAGCCCAGCCGCTGTAGCCATAAGATTCTGCTCTGCCACTCCAAAATTAAAGAACCTCTGCGGGAATTGCTTTGCAAATAAGGCAGTGCGGGTTGAACTTGATAAGTCAGCATCTAAAACAACTATATCCTTATCGGTTTTACCAAGTTCAACTAATGTCTGACCGTAAATGTCGCGTTGATATAACATCTCCATATTAAATTCTCTTTTAGCGTTTAGCGGATAGCGTTTAGTGTATAGAAAAAATTCTCATATCTTCTATACGCTCTACGCTATAACTAACGATTTATTCTAATTCTTTCAGTGCCTTCTCGGTTTCCTCTTTAGTAGGCGCCCTGCCGTGGAAATCCACAACATTTTCCATAAAAGAAACCCCCTTGCCTTTTATCGTATGGGCGATAATTATACTGGGCTTACCTTTGGTTAGTTTCGCCTCATCATAGGCAGAAAGGATGTCATTTATATTATGCCCGTCTATCTCAATGGTATGCCAGCCAAAAGCCCTCCATTTATCAACCAATGGCTCTAATTCCATAATCTGGCTTGTCCTGCCGTCAATCTGAAAACCATTATAATCTAATATGGCGCATAAATTATCGCATTTATAGTGGGCTGCAGCCATTGCCGCCTCCCAGATATTGCCTTCTTGAGACTCACCATCTCCTATTAATACATAAACCCTATAATCCTGCTTATCTATCTTCGCAGCCAGGCTCATCCCTAATCCAACAGAAAGCCCTTGTCCTAATGACCCACTCGCTACCTCTACTCCAGGGGTGCGCCTGTCAGGATGCCCCTGCAAAATAGTGCCTAATTTTCTTAATGTCCAGAGTTTCTCCTGAGGGAAATACCCGGATAGAGCCAATACAGCATACCAGAGAGGACAACAGTGGCCTTTTGACATATGGAATCTATCCCTATCAGGCCAATCAGGCTGTCCAGGATTATGCCGCAATACAGCAAAATAAAGGACAGTAATTAAATCTGTGGCTGAAAGACTTCCGCCTGGATGGCCTGAACCTGCCTTAGCCACCATCTGAACAATGAGACGCCTGACCTGTTTTGCCTTGTCTTCTAATTCTCTTATTTTGTTCTCAGGGTAATTCATTTTCTCTGTTAATGTTTATTTTGCGCTTTTGGCCTTTTCATCTATTGTTGACTTTCTATTAAGCGCCTCTATTTTATTTTTTACCACATCCTTGTTGGGTTCTAATCGTAATGACTTCTGCCAGTTTAACTTAGCATTGTTATAGTCTCCTGTTTTAAAATAAACATCTCCTAAGTGCTCATAAATAACAGGGTCTTCAAGCAAAACGCTTGCCCTTTCTAATTCCCTCAATGCCTCCTGGATTTTGCCTTTCTTAAAATAAAGCCAGCCTAAACTATCCACATATGCGCCGTTATCAGGCTCCATCTCAAGGGCCTTTCTAATCATCGTCTCTGCTGTTTCTAAATTCCTGTTTTCCTCAACATATAAGTACCCTAAATAATTCAACGCCTGGTGATAATCTGGTTTTAATTCCAAGGCATTCTTAAGTTCCGCTTCTGCCTTTGCCCTGTCTTTAAGTTCATCATAAATGTTAGCCAGATAAAAATGCGCCTCAGCATCATTCGGAGATAAATCAAGTATTAACTTATATGCGTTTTCTGCCTCTTTATATTTTTTCTGCTGCAGGTAAATAGCGCCTAAGGTCTTATAAATCTCTATATTTTTTGGTTGTAGTTTGGATGCGTTCCTCAGGGCTATCTCGTATTCGCCTGTTGCCAAGTCCAGTTTGTTCTGGGAAGAATATAAAAGCGCCAAAATGGCGTGCGGCTCTATTGCCTCGGGGTCAAACCTTGCGGCAAGTTTTAATTCCTCAATTGCCCGAGGAAACTCGCCCTTCTTTATGTGGCTGGCTGCCAGCCCTAAGTGGATAAGGGAATTCTTATAATCTAAACTCAGGGCTTTTTTGTACTCCTGGATGGCTGTATCTAAATCTCCCAGGTCATCATACATCACAGCCATAATATAGCGGCTTAGCGCCCGGGAGTTGATTTCATCTGAGGCCAGGGCAAAAAAAGGAATAAATACACATACCGCCAAACAGAAAACTATCTGTGGCGTCAATCTTTTATGCTGGAAAATCATAAGTTAGAATTAACCCCAGGCCCTCTTCTTCAAGTGACGAAGACGACGGCGCATCTTTTTTCTTTTATGAGTCCTTATCTTTCTTAATTTTCTTTTCCTGCCGCAAGGCATCTCTTCCTCGCTTTCGCTCGTCAGAATTCAAAAGTAACTTTCTAATATATCAATTTATTCAAAGGATATTCTATAATACCGCTTGCCCCTGCCTTTTTTAACGCAGGGATTAAGACCCGCACAACCTTCTCATCTATCACTGTCTCAACAGCATACCATCCGTCTTCCGAAAGATTGGATATAGTCGGTTTTTTTAATGCCGGTAATATCGCAATCACTTTTTTGATATCAGTTTTTTTTACATTCATTTTAAGGCCAACCTTTTCTTCTGCGGCAATAGCGCCTTTTAAAAGCATAGCGATTTGCTGCATCTTCTCCTTTTTCCAGGGGTCCTTCCAACTTGTGCGGTTTGCAATAAACTTTGTAGTTGACTCACAGACAGTAGCAATCTCTTTTAATTTATTTGCCTTAAGGCTCCTTCCTGTTTCTGTCAGTTCCACTATTGCATCTACCAATCCCTGGGCAACCTTTACCTCAGTAGCCCCCCAACTGAATTCAACAATAGCCTTTATCTTATTTGCCTTCAAGAAATTTTTAGTCACATTTACAAGTTCTGTGGCAATCCTTTTGCCGTCAAGGTCCTTAGGACCCTTAATAGAAGAACCCTCTGGAACAGCCAATACCCAACGCACAGGCCTTAATGACTGCTTTGCATAAACCAACTCATCTACAATTACCACGTCTGAGTTGTTTTCCAGTATCCAGTCCTTGCCTGTAATCCCGCAGTCTAAGTCTGTCTCTACGTATCTGGACATCTCCTGGGCGCGCAAAAGAACAGTTTCAATCTCAGGGTCATCTATTGAAGGAAAGTATGAACGCTCGCTGGATAAAGACAGGTTAAAACCAGCCCTCTTAAACATCCTAAAGGTTGCCTCTTGAAGACTTCCCTTCGGCAGGCCTAATTTTAAAACTTTATTTTTCATATTTTAGCCATCCTTACGTTATCTTTTATGGAATTATCAACACAACTTTTTTATTATAACTGTTTAACAATATTTTGTAAAGAAGAAAAATAGGGACGTTTCTATTTAACTGTTCCAGAAAATAAATAGAAACGGCAAAAAAATAGGGACGTTTCTATTTAACTGTTCCAGAAAATAAATAGAAACGGCAAAAAAATAGGGACGTTTCTATTTAACTGTTCCAGAAAATAAATAGAAACGTCCCTATTATTATTGTATAATATGTTTTAACAGGAGGGTTTATATGCTTAAAAAACTACGCGAGAGAAAAACAGCAAAGAAGGTATGGATTATACTTGCGATATTGATTTTACCGGCGTTTGTTCTCTGGGGTTCAGGCAGCCTTATCCGTAGTAAACGTGAATCTTCTTATGCTGGTAAAATCTATGGGCGCAGCGTCCCATTTTCAGAATACTCTGATGCCCTTAATGCTGTAAAAAATCAACTCATTATGCAATTCGGGGACAACCTATCAGAAATCCAGAAACAACTTAATATAGAATCCCAGGCGTGGGACAGGCTTATTTTGTTAGCAGAGGCGAAAAAAAGAAGGATAAATGCGACTGACAAAGAGGTGATTGAAACCTTAAAGGATTCCCCTATGTTTAGCCGTAACGGCAGGTTTGACGAACGCACATATAACGATATACTGCACTATGTATTTCATACCCAGCCGCGGCAATTTGAAGAACAAACCAGGCAGGATATAATATTAACCAAACTCTATCAGGAAGCAACTAAGGATATAACGGTGACGGAAGAAGAAATAAAAAAAGAGTATCAAAAGGCGAATGAGCAGATATCCATTTATTATATAGCAAGTCTTTCTTCTGAATTTGTTAAAGACATCCTGACAACAGAAGATGCAATTAAAGAATATTTCTCCAAAAATTCCCTTTCCTTTAAAGAACCAACATCCTTTAATGTAGAATACGCCTCATTAAATGCTGAAGGACAGAATGAAGAAGAAATAAAAAATAAAATAAAAAATATAGTGAATCGCTTAAATAGAAAAGAGGACTTCCAGCAAGTGGCTAAAGACAGTGGCATATCTATAAAAGAAACAGGATTTTTTAAAGAGACTGACCCAATCCCTGGCATAGGGTGGGCGCCTCAACTGATGGGCTTAATCTCAAAAATAAAAATAAATGAATATCTTCCTCCTGCCCGCCTTGATAAAAATTACTATATATTGAAACTTAAAGATAAAAAAGAACCTTATATCCCTGATTTGGAGAAAATAAAAGATAAGGTAAAGGATGCCTTGATTAAAGAAAAATCCCGCAATCTCGCAAGGGAAAGGATAGAATCCGCCTTGCGCAAACTAAAGGAAGGTTATCAAAGCGGCTTACAATCAACGGATTTCTCGCAATTAGCCCAGGACCTGGGTTTAAAATCAGGCTCAACAGGTATGTTTAAATACGGCAGTTATATAGAAGGCATAGGTGCATCGGATAACTTCTTCATAAAGGCAAAGGAATTAAAGGGAGATAATTTTAGCGATATTATAGAGACCCCTGCGGGATTTTATATCATTAAATTAAAATCCTTTTTGCCTATAGACGAAAAAAAATTTGCGGAAGAAAAAGGGGAATTTGCAAAAAAATTACTAACCCAAAAAAAACAAGAAAGGTTCGCTCGTTTCTTTGCGGATTTAAGAATAAAGGCGTTGCGTTAAAAATGAAACTAACTTACCTTAATAGCATTGACCGGGCACTGCTCGGCTACTTCCTGAAGATTACAGGTTGTGCATACCTGGGATTTCACATGGGCAACACCGTCGCCCTGAACCTCAAAGACATCAGGACAAGACTGCTCGCATAAACCGCACCCCACACATGTTGATGCATCTACAGTTACCTTCGCCATTTTTATTAATAACCTCCGTTAATTTTTAGCGCATAGCGTTTAGCGTATAGAACTCATTATCCGCCCTACGCCCTATGTTAATATTTATCTCTTATTTATCTCTCCATTAGATTTTCAAACATTTCTTCGTGGTTTACTTCCTCTGATAGTATATGAGTTATGAGTTGATATGTCACGTGGTCCTTACCAAGGGTCTTTTTTGCTATCTTTGCATACACATCAATTGCCACTGCCTCTGCCTCTGTGACTATCCTTATTATTCTATTTATGTCAGCGGTATTCTTAGGCGGAATCATATACGGGGCATTAGCGTTTTTCTCTAAGTCCATAGGGTTAGCTATAGGCATGCCTCCTAGTTTAACAATTAAATCCGCAAGTTCCGTGGCATGCTCCAATTCGTCCTTAGCAATTTTGTTCAGAAGTTCCTGAATATCCTCATATGCCTTTCCTGAAACTACCTGCGCCATATACCAATAAAGATAAAATGCCAACCACTCATCTGCGTAAGCCTTATTCAACTCCTGCACCAGTTCCTTTAAACTTAAATCCACTATTGCCCTTGCCTGTTTCCCCATAACCACACCCCCTTTTTACATTGTTAAATTACAGTAGCGTTATAATACTTATATATTAAGACGCGGGGCTGACATTTTCTTGTTCTGTCTTAAGGTTATACTTACGAATATTGTTGTCCGCAATCTCCTGGATTCTCTTTATCTCTTCTGGGTTGCTTAATAAATGCTTAAATCTGCCCTGTGCCTTTAAATACTCTTCAACAGGCTTAGGGGGATTGAGTTTTCGCACAGCAACCAGAACTCCATTTTCGTATTCAATTAATGGGTAAAGCCCTGTTTCCACTGCTAACTTAGCCACTTCAAAAGTCTCTTTTGGTTCATGCCTCCAGCCCAAAGGGCAAGGCACGTGAATTTGTATATACTTAGGTCCTTTTATACTTAGTGCCTTTTTTACCTTGCGCTGTATGTCTTGTGGAAAACCTGTTGAAGCAGTTGCTACATAAGGTATGCCATGGGCATTTGCAATTTCAGGCATTGGTTTTTTGGGCCGTATGTTTCCCGTAGATTTACCTCCAACAGGACTGGTAGTGGTATTGGTATCAAAAGGAGTCAACCCGCTTCTTTGAACCCCTGTATTCATATATGCCTCATTATCATAGCAGACATAAAGCACATCATGACCCCTCTCCAGCATCCCTGATAATGCCTGCAGACCTATATCTGCTGTGCCGCCGTCACCTCCCTGGGCAATCACATTAATTGCGTCTTTCTTACCTAAATATATTAAAGCCGCCTCAATACCGGAAGCCACAGCAGCGGCATTTTCAAAAAGGGAATGTATCCAGGGAATCTCCCAGGCTGATTCAGGGTATTTTGTGGAAAAGACCTCAAGGCAACCTGTATTATTTGCCACAATAGTATTTGCCCCGGCTGCATCCACAACCAGGCGTGCAGCAATAGCCTGTCCGCAACCTGCGCAGGCAGTATGACCTGAGGTAAACAAATGCTTATTCATAATTCTCTTTTAAAAGTTCGGGCTTTAAATCAATAAATTCGCCTTGTTTTTCTTTAGTATTAAGTAGTCTAAATATCTCTTTTATAGAATACTTGGTGATATCGCGTCCGCCTAAACCCAAGATAAAACTTGAGATTATCTTTGGTTTTTTAGTCTTGCCGAAAAACACTGCCTTAACCTCAGATGCCAAGGGCGCATAAGAACCTAAAGATAAAGCCCTATCTATAACCCCTACCTTGGGGATATTCTTTAATGCCTCATAAATCTGACTTCCTGGAAAAGGTCTGTAAGAAGTAATCTTAAGCAATCCTACTTTTTTACCCTTTGCCCTTAACTCATCCACTACTTCCTTTATTGTCCCGCACACCGAACCCATACCTACAATTACACGTTCAGCATCCTTTGTGCGATACTCTTCAATAAGGCCGTTATAGATGCGGCCAAAAACCCTGGAAAACTCTGCTGTAATCTTTGGTATTAACTTAAGACCTTCTTTATGTGTTTCCTGAATGGCATACCTGGTTTCCATATAATACTCAGGGTCAACTAAAGGCCCGATAGTAACGGGATTTTCAGGGTCAAGTTTATATAAAGGCTGATAGGTGGGTAAAAATGTGTCTACCTGCTCTTGAGTAGGAACCTCTACGGATTCTATGCCATGGGTAAGGATGAAACCATCCATACACACCATCACAGGAAGCATCATTGTTTTATCTTCCGCCAACCTATAAGCGATTAAGTGGAAGTCAGCCGCCTCCTGGATATCCTCAGCAAACAACTGAACCCAGCCTGAATCCCGCAAAGATACTGAGTCCTGATGGTCATTCCATATGTTGATAGGGGCTGAAACAGACCTGTTAGCGCAGGTAAGCACTACAGGCAGGCGCAAGCCGGCAATGTTAAAAAGCACCTCTGCCATATAAAGCAACCCTTGGGAACTTGTGGCAGTAAAAACCCTCACCCCTGTTGCTGATGCGCCTAAAACTACTGAGGCAGCAGAGTGCTCGGATTCCACATTAACGAACCTCGCATTAAGATGCCCGTCAGCAACCATCTGCGCAAGTTCTTCTACGATATGAGTCTGCGGCGTGATTGGATAGGCAGAGATTACCCCTGGTTTACACAATTGAATTATCCTGGCTACTGCCTGAGAACCCTCTAAAAATTCTTTCATAGAAAATCCCTAAAAATATTTCCAGCAATTCGTCTTTAATGATAAACCTATGCCTTTGATTCCTCTTTAACCATTACTATATCCTGCTTGGGGCACATTGCCGCGCAGATACCACACCCTTTACAATAACTGTAATCGCAATGAAATGTATTTTTTTCCTTGCCTTCTATGCATGCCTCAGGACAGGATAAAACGCATATATTGCAGGCGATGCAGTTCTTCTGCAAAAACCTCGGTTTATTTTCAACACGCCAGGAACCTGTTTTATTGCTTTTGCTCGCCCCTGGCTTTACAATCAAAGGACCAAACATTTTTATACCTTAAAATTGTTTTTTAAAAAATCAAATCCCTCTTTGGCTGCCTGGATATTGCCTTCCTGCGCCTTGCCTATAAACCTCTTTTTTATTGCCTCTATTAAAAACTCAAGGTCAAGTTCTTTAGACGCAGCAGAAAAGGCACCTAATAAAGCAGTATTACCAAGGGGCCTTCCAATGTTTTTTAAGGCAATGTCATTAGCAGGCACAATAAACGCCTTTTGCCTGGCATTTAAGCGGGGAATCTCGGTATCCTTTTTTCCGTTTATAATTGCAATGCCGTCTTCTTTTAAACCGGAAAAACAATTAAACCCGCGCATCAATGTCTGGTCAACAATAATCACGTAATCAGGTTCGTAGATTTGACTGCGTAGTCTTACCGGCTTTGCATCTACCCGCACAAATGCATTCATAGGTGCGCCCATCCTGGCAGCGCCAAAATGCGGAAAGGCATAAGGATACATCCCTTTTAAAAAATAGGCATAACCCAATAATGCCGCTGTAGTAATAGCCCCCTGGCCTGCCCTTGCATGAATGCGTATTTCCTTCATTATTCCTGTGCGCTCCTTATCTAAAAAATAACTCCTATATAATATTATTTTTGCGCCTTTTTGTCAAATAAATTATTTTTTATAATAACTGGTAATTTCCAAAAGCAGTTTAAATATCTGGGATGACTTTACAATATCTAATGCCCCAAGGCCGCAGGCAGGGCTAAAAAATAAATCCTGGCATAGGGTATCTCTATTTATGCCTTTATCCGCTAAAGTATTTATGCCATCATTGACCCTTTTCACTAATGAATCAGGGGTTTCAGTGCCTTTAAATTCCTGGGTAGGCACAATGCCCCAGCAAAGCGCACCACCCCTGTCAAAAAACCCCTTTAAATCTCGTGCATAAAGAACCAGCCTATCAAGAAACCCAAATGCGTCAAAACTAATAATATCAATTAGTTTAACATCTGTAAATATTGACCAGTCTGTATTTCCGCAACAGTGCACACCCAAAAGCGCGGTTTCTGTTTTCTTAATCTCATCTGTAAGCCCTATTAACCCCTTAACTACATCTTCCCTGTTTATAGGCGTATAGGCAGAGCCAAAACAACCAAGATACGGCTCATCAATAAAAACGATTATCTTCTTGCCAAACTTTTCAAAAAACCTTATCTGCCAAATCGCCTTCATTGTTAATCCCTTTAAAATTACCTCCATCATTATAGAATCATGTAAAAGTGCCACACCTTTTTCGTCCTTAACGCTTGCGGCAAAGGTAAAAGGACCTGTAATGTGCATCTTTATATATTTTATTCTGTCTAAATCTGGCTTAGACAGTTTTATTAATCGCTCCCTGAATGCATATAGCCCTTGAGCATAATCAGGGGTTATTTTAAAATAATCTATGTCTTTGTCTATTTCTGCGCGTTGATAAAAACCTTCTAACTCCTGCTCTTTCTGCTGTGAATCAAAAAATAAACCGCTACTGGTCATTTTAAAACCAGGTAGTTTTTCGCTAAATTGCGCAACCATACCCTCTCTTACATCTAACCTGGGTAACTGTGGCCAGAAAGGAACCTCAGGGCAATACTTAAATATTAAATCCAGCGCCTCATTAACATTCTTATGAGGCAGACTGCCAATTCCCGTAGCCAATCCTTTTAATCCTAAAGGCATACTTAATATCCTTTTATCAAAAAAATGTAACCTGACCCTGTTTTTTTAAAAACCTAATTTTTCGTTTATTAAAATAACCTTAAGTCTGTCCGGGTTAACCTCCGCTTCAATAATGAGAACCTGACAGCACATCCTTTTGTATTCTGGAAACAGGCATATTTTTTCCTTACAGATTCCATCTTTAAAACAAGGGGTATTCCAGTTAAGCCGCTTACAATTAAGGGGGGTGGCGTATTCCCTTGCGCGCTTAAGCGCCTCATTGATGTTCAGCGTAATTTTATTTATGCCGCAGACTACAATTACGTTTTTACCATAGGCAATCCCTGCTGTGCGGTTGCCATAGCCACTAAAGAATACAACTTCTCCATTCTCTGAAATTGCGTTGGCGCTTGTTAAATAATAATCCGCCTGCGCCCCTAATCTTCTTATTTTAAGATTCTCCTCTTTGCTTATTCCTGGTTTATACTGATTAAATACGCGGTTCCCCCTGGATTCTAAGCGCCTTACTATGCCAATCTGGTCTAATGTTACTGAACCTGATATGCCTATAGTGGCTGAAGGAGGAATCATTTCAAGGATTTTATCTATAGCCTGTTTTCTATTCTGACAATATAGCCCTACAATATTTCTCCTGCGCCATTTTTCTATCAGACTATCTATTTTTCTTTTCACCTTATTGCCTTTTCTTAAGTTGTTGTGTTAAGTTACGCCTTAACTTTGTTAAAACAGGGCTTATTAACACAGGATACCTATAATCCGTATTTATATTTTTTAAATCTTCAGGGAAACAAGCAAGATTCTTTTCTCTGTACCTTTTGATTTCCTCTAATGAAGGTAGGCGATAAATTATTCTGCCATTTTCTACGACCTTTACTAATAATGGCTTACCCGGGATTCTCTCCTTTTCCAAACCCAGGACATCCCTTATAAATCTCCCCTTTTTATCCCTGATTCTAAATACCTGCTTGCGGCCAGGATATGTAACCTTGCCACTGCTTAATTTCATCGTAGGCAGAAATCTTCCGTCTTTATCAGTAACCTCGCTTATCTTATATATTACATCTAAGCAAGGGGCGTCTATACTTGTTCCCATATTTGTTCCTACACCAAAACTGTCTATAGGTGCTTTGCCTTTAAGTAAATCCCGAATCTTAAATTCATCTAAGTTACCGCTGGCGAAAATCCTTACGTGTTTTAACCCTGCATTATCAAGCATACTCCTTGCAAGTTTTGATAATACAGTGATATTGCCGCTATCAAGTCTAATGCCTGAAAGCGGGTATTTTTTCTCTTTAAGATAAAGCCCTATCTTGATGGCGTTTTCTATGCCCTTTATGGTGTTGTATGTATCTACCAGAAGTATAGTCCTGTCAGGAAAGGTATTGGCATAAGCCAGAAAACTGTCAAGTTCATCCTTAAATGACATAACAAATGAATGGGCCATAGTCCCTACAACTGGAATCCCGTAGAGTTTGCCCGCCAATACATTGGATGTCCCTGAAAAACCACCTAAATAAGATGAGCGCGCTACCTTTATTGCCGCATCAGGCCCATGCGTTCTTCTTAAGGCAAAATCAAATACCTGTTTTCCAGAAGAGGCTGAAATTACACGCGATGCCTTTGATGCAATCATAGACTGCAAGTTAACGGTATTAAGCAAAAAACCCTCTATAATCTGTGCTTCAATAATAGAGGCAGTAACCCTAATAACAGGTTCGCCGGGAAAGAATACAGTCCCTTCAGGCATGCCCCATATGTCACCTTTGAATCTAAAATTAAGCAAATACCCCAAGAAGTCTTTAGAAAAAAGATTAAGGCTTTTTAGATAAGAGATGTCCTCGTGGTTAAACCTTAATGTCCTTATATAATTCAGGACATCCTCCAAGCCACAAGCGATTAGATAAGAACGGTTTCTGGGAAAATCCCTGATAAATAAATCAAAGGTGGCTAAGGTGTTTCTTTTATAATGGTAATAACATTCAGCCATTGTAAGTTCATATAAATCAACCAGCAAGGATAAATCCCTATTCATTTTTTAAAACCTTTATTTACTGAGCGAGCAAACCCTTATATTCCCTTTCTGGAAAATAATTTTCGGCAAGAAGAATGTCTCCTTTTTTATTAATAAAAAAATAGGTGGGGATCCCTATAAGTTCATAGGCGCTTGCTACTGATTGGTCAATATCAAGAATAACCCTAAAAGGCAAATTATAACTTTTAACAAAACTGCTAACCCTTGCCGAAGACTCTCCCACGTCAATAGCAACAACCTCCCAACCGTCTTTTAGTAAATCCGCATATCTGTCTGAAAGCAGTCTTAATTCCTTCCGACAATAAGGACACCAGGTCGCCCAGAAAAAAAGTATTACCTTTTGTTTGTCCCTGTATTCACTCAAGGTAAAAGGCACCTTATCTAAATCCTGCAGCGTAAAATCAGGGGCTAGTCTTAGTTCATCAGCATTAAGATAATGCCCCGACAAAAAAACAAATGCCGCCAGAACCAGACAAAACTTTATGCGCATTAACATATCTATCCGCTCCTTATTGCTGTGAATATAAAATATGCACCCATACAAATTAAAATAACTGCCCCTGACTTCTGTAGATAATTCATCCATCTCCCAGATTTTGGCAGACTGAATAACAGGGCGCTAAAAACCCCGCTTATGAGCAAAATCGTTCCCATGCCGTAGGCAAAAACAAATAAGAGACTTGCACCATAGAATATATTCTGTTTAGTGGATAGATAAACTAAAATAGACCCTAAAACAGGGGTTACGCAGGGGCTAACTATCAAGCCAGAATTTATTCCAAAAAGGAATGTAGAAAAATACCCCTTTCTATTGCCCAGGGGCAATCTGCCTAAATTTATCTGGGGCACAGAAAACATGCCAAACATAGACAACCCGAATATTATAATAATACCGCCTGCTATAATACGGGTTATTGGATTTAAACTAATAGCCCCGAAGATTTTTCCTGTTAAAGACGCCAATACCCCTAATACAGCATAAGTAACTGATATCCCGCTTACAAAAATAAGGCTTAAAAGAAAACCCTTTAATTTAGAACCACCTGCATTTATCCCTATATATCCAGCGCTAACTGGAATAAGCGGGTATACGCAGGGTGTAAAACTTAAAAATACCCCTCCAAAGAATGCCGCAATATAATCAACTGGATTTCCCGAGAGATTCATTTAACCACTTAAGGTAATTTTTATCCCCGGCAATTATCGGCAATGCAATAATCTCCGGCACTTCATAACTATGGATGGAGTTAACTAACTTAATTACTCCCGGTAACGCTGACTTACGGGATTTTATAATCAAAAGAGATTCATTTGCTTCATCAACTTTACCCTGCCACCAAAATAAGGATTTTATCCCGGGTATAATATTAACGCAGGCAACTAACTTATTTTTGATAAGCAACCGGGCTATTTTTTGAGCCTCTTGCTTGCTTGAGGCAGTGACGAAAATAACAATATGCATTTAAAACTCTTAAAATATGGGCGGGGATGAGTTTATACCTTGCCCTCACAACAACATAATATTAGTTATGAACTTACTAACCATATAACTTTCTAATCAACTTCGCAATCCTTGCACCAAAACGAATGCATTCCTTAGTTGTCCGGCTATCCGGCGCACCAATAGCCACAGGTCCGTAATGGTCACCCTGGGGGTCGCCCTGAATAATCATACCATGTATGAGCATTGCATTCAATATATCTAAGATAGTAGTTTCATTGCCGCCACCTATATTGGCGCTTGAGGAAAATGCCGCGCCTATCTTACCATCAAGTCGACCGTGAAATTTTACTGATTCATCCAGAAGTTTTTTAATTTCACCTGCCATAGTGCCGTAATAAGTAGGTGAACCTATAACTATTGCCTCATATTCTAACAACTCATCCACTACAACATCCTTGACATCCTTTATATTAGCCCTAACACCTTCCTTATTAATAGCATCTGCAATCACCTCAGCCATTTTCTTAGTGTTACCACTCCTGGAATAATATATTACCAGCGCCTTTAGCATAGTTAACCTCCGTTTTCATTTATCTTCACTGATTTTATCCTGCCAAATTCCGAGCAGATGTCAAATATCGCTGTCGGCTCTTCTGTCTGAATCTGGATTTTAAAACTTTCGCTATCTCCAGCAGTTTCTTGATTAATCCTGCTAATCTGAAGGCAATCTCCGAATTCCACAAGGGAATTCCTTATTGTCTCTAAACTGGCATTGTGTGTATCTAAGACAAATTCTAAGACGTAACGGCGCATATCTGTGGTAAAATGTAACTTGCTTCTCCAGTAATTTTATAATCACACAGCCCTGAGAAGGTTGTCGGTTCGCTATTTATTTCAACTATTTTAACGCCTCTTTGCTTAGCATATAAGGGCAGACTTGCCGCCGGATATACAGCCAGGGATGTACCAATAAGTAAAAGCGTATCTGCCTCATTTAGATATTTATAGGCGGACTCCAATTCCCTTTCAGGCAACATCTCCCCGAATAACACAATGTCAATGCGAAATCTACCACCGCATTCACAACGCGGAAAGTATCTGCTTAAAATCTTTAATACCTTAAGATAAGAACCACTGGTTCTCTTAAGGAGTTGAATCATTTCTAACCATCTCTGTTTTTCCAGCATTATTGTCTTTAGGCAACGCACACATCTTATCCTTAAGGCATTGCCATGCAACTCCACGCACCCCCTGTTTCCCGCCTGCCTGTGCAAGTCATCTATATTCTGCGTGATAACCGCATTTAATATATTTTCTTTTTCAAGAAATGCCAAAGCCAGATGGCCGGGGTTAGGCCGAGCCCCAAGAAGAACAGAGTAAAAATCCACAACAAAATCTATGAACCTCTGCGTGTCTAGGCGCAAGGTGGAAATCAAACCGTCGGCATAACCGTAGGTCTGGGGGTCGTATTTCTCCCATAACCCGCCCTTGCCTCTAAAAGCCGGTATGCCGCTTTCGCAGGAAATGCCTGCCCCTGTTATACAGCATACCCTGCCCCTTTTAAAACTTTTTCTTAGAAAATCCTTTACTTCTTCAGACAATATTTCCAATTATTTTAACATTATCACTGACATCATCCTTCCGCAGGAAGGACCTTCCCTGCGAAAGGAGAAGAATTCCTTAGGATTGCAGTAAGTGCAAACTGAGGAGTCAAATATATTGGTCTTATCCACCCCTAAATCCAATGCCTCTTTTTTATTTATTCCAACTAAATCTAAATATAGTTGGCCGTCTCTGGATGTTAGACCATAACTAAAAAAATCAAAAAACTCCCTGCCTACGGCATAACAACACTGCCTTATGGATGGGCCAAACCCTACGAGCAAATCTTTAGTCCTGGTAGAAAAAAGTTCCTGCATTAATAAAACTGTCTTGGTTAAAATTTTTTCTTTAGTACCCTTCCAGCCGGCATGGACTAAACCTATGCCCTGGTTTTTAGGGTCGTATAAAAATACTGGCAGGCAATCCGCTGTAAATACTGCCAGCGGCAGACGACGATTGTCTGTAATTAAGGCATCTGTATTACAAAAGGCATCCTCTTCTGATAAGGCGCCTCTGCCCTTGTCTGAGGCGCTGATATATTGCACATGGCTTAAGTGTGCTTGCCTGGCGCATACCAAGTCGCGATAATCTATGCCTAAACCTTCCAAAAAATCCCTGCGGTTGCTTAAAGAATCCCTGGTATCGCCATGCGCCAAAGACATATTCATGGGCCTTAGGCTTGTAGCAGTAATTAAGTTGGGGTGATTAAGAACCACTTTTTTGCGCTACGTTATAAGCATCCCAGATGCTATAAATACCCAAGATAAAAATAAAAGTAAGACTCGTAATTAATAATACCCCACCCAATAGCGCCTGGGCTGGCAGGATTCTTTTATCCACTAGATATAAGCCAACGCATATAGCCCCGAGAATAAAAAATAGAAGATTCACACCTGAAATAAAGATAATGAATAGCCCTTTAAGCAACTGTCCGTTATAAATCTGACCTAATCCGCTAAAGATAAAAGAAAAAACCGCTGCCAGGCCTGGATTTCTGCTACTTACCTCACCCATATCCAGCTCCTTTTGCCTTAAATCTTTTTCTCTTCCTGAATGCTTAAGAGTCTATCCGCAAACCTCTGGAGTCTTTTTTGACTGTCTTCGTATTTATGCATTGCGTCAACCAGATGACAACCAATAAGTTCAAAGTCTTCTTTAAATTTGCTGATTTCCACTCCAAGCATGCTTAAATTTTTTAATATTGCCTTGGCATTCTCTTCTATCTTCAAGCCTTTTAGCCCCATACATATAATCTGTAAATATACATAAAAGGTATTTGGAGAGACTGCAAAGACCCTTTTTGTAATGCCGTAGGAAAAGATGTCTTCGCTGATGGCTATCTCATAATAGACATTCTCTGCTGGGATATACATCAAGGCAAAGTCATAGGTGTTCTCTGAAGGTAGGATGTATTTAGAGGCAATCTCGTCAATCCTTGTCTTTACATCCTGGATAAATTTTTTCCGATGCGCATTTTTTACCTGTTCCTCCTCAGCCTCAATCATCTTCTGAAAATTCTCTAAACTGAATTTTGCGTCAATCGGTATCAGGCCATCGCCGAGTTTAATTACGGCATCTACAGTATCAGAAGACTTAAACCTGTATTGCATCTGGTAATAATCTGAGGGTAATACCTGCGCCAAGAGACCCTCAAGCAATATCTCCCCCATCTGGCCCCTAAATTTAGGGGCGCGCAGCAATTCCTGGAGCCTTGAGATATCCTTGCTAACCTCGTAAATCTGACGATTGGTTTCTTCTAACCTGCCTAATTTCTCCTGGACTGTCCCGAATATCTGGGTGGTAGAACCAAGCCCCTGGCCTATAACCTTGTTTGCCTCCTGAATGCTCTGATTCATCTGATTCAGCCGTTCGCTGATTAAAGAAAAAATCTTAAACACCACAGTCAGCGTGGCTATGGAAAAAATTATCAATAGTAACCCTGTTATCCAAAGCATATCCTTATTATACCACCCCGGTATATATGCTTAAAGCAAATAATCTTGTTTTATTCGTTTTACACTTCTAAAAATATTTGTCTTTACATCTGGGCAGGTCTTTTCTAATTCCTTTAAAATCCTTGTAATCCTTGTGCGGTTTGATGTGAATGAATTAGGGCAAGAGCACTTCTCGTGCGGAAATCCGGCTGACTTTGCAAACCGCGCAATCATATCCTCTTCTACATACGCCAGCGGCCTTATAATTACAATCCTTCCTTGGAATAACTCCTGCTTAGGAGACATTGCGGAAATCTCTCCATGAAAAAATAAGTTTAACAATATAGTCTCAACTATATCGTCTTTGTGGTGGCCAAGGGCAACCTTTGTGCAACCAAAACGGTCTGCAACCTCAAACAGCGCCTTCCTCCTGTTCCAGGCACACCAGAAACAAGAGATATCCTTACGGGTCTTGCCTTTTAATATATCCACCTTTTCTATATGATAATTTATACCTTCAGACTTAAAATATTCCCCTAAAATTTTAGGGTGCATACAGGGATAACCTAAGTCAATATGCACTGCAAGCAGTTCATACCTTATAGGCACAAAACGCCGGCGGTCGTTTAAAATGCGTAAAAGTGTAAGACTGTCTTTTCCACCTGATACGGCTACAGCAACCTTATCTCCTTCTGAAAGCATACCATAATCAGTAATTGCCTTGCCTACCCTCTTTGAAATATAAAACTCCTGCCCACTTAATACCGCCATCTCGTTATCCTCTATATGTTAATTTTAGTCTTTTGTCTTGCAAGTGCTAAAAATTTTTCCCACCATTTTTAATGAACCTAGCAGTTTTTTCACTCAAGTCGATTTTGTTCTATTTGATATTTTGCGGAAGGCTTTGTGAGCGCGCATTAGAAAATTTTCAACTCGCGAACAAACACCTGAAGCAAAATATCAAAAAAGTTAACTTAAGCGAAAAAACCGACAGGTTCATTTATTATATAAGTTTGTTTTATATTCTGCTGGAGGAAACAACCAGGGAGCGGATGATTTTGGTTACGGGATGCCTAATGAGGTCCTCCAGTGCAATCGGCATAACAAATCTCCAGTTTTTGTCGTTTATCGTGCCTGGGGTATTGATTCTGTAATCGTAAGGGTCTGCCTTTAATATCCCGCCTAAAATAAGCAAATCTATGATTAACTCAATGCAAAACACAGAATTTGATTCCAGGGTTAGCCTAAACGCCCTTGATATAATATCTGCGTTTGCCTTCTCCTGCATAGGGCCATCAATCTTTAAGCGCCTCCAGAGTTTTTCCTTTTCACCATAGGAATTTTCATACATCTCAATAAAATCTAAGAGTTCTTCTTTTCTTTTGCCTAAGATATGAATCAGGTCGCTAACTGAGGAGACCTCCTCTAACCAGCGCAACCTATTATGCCTGGACTTGTTAGCATCAAAGAGTTTATCCTTAACCTGGCTATAATTTATTCCTCGTTCCCTGCACCTTCTTATAAATAACCCTTCATCAACAGTGCCTGCCTCATTCTCCCACCAGGCAGCCCAATTTGTGGTATCGTGGGTGGACAACATCGCCACAGAAAGAAGCCTGTATTCCGACGGCTCTAAGAAATCATGTTTTTTCTTCCAGTCTTTTACCCAACGCTGGACATCATTCCCGGGTATGCCTAACTCCTTAAGGGTAATTGTGCAGGACTTAGGTATCATACCCAAGTCTTCAGCGCATAAAAGCATATCTGTGCTATTAAGCATAACGGATAGGAGTTCCTTTCCCTGGTCTTGCCATTTGTTTTCATCCCTTGGGTCAAAGAAACCGTTTAAGCCCTGGTTTTCCAAAGGCTCGTTATAAGGAATGCTCCAGATGCGAAATAAACCAACGACATGGTCAATCCGCAGGATGTCATAAAAATTCTGCGCATATTTCAATTTCTCCTTTAAGTATGTATATCCGTCTTCTTTAATTTTCTCCCAATTGTAAGGGGGCATACCCCACCTCTGGCCCTTTGCGCAGTACATATCCGCAGGGGCACCTGTGGCAAATCCCAATTTAAAAAATTCAGGGTGGCTCCAGACATCAGCGCTATCTAAGGAGACAAGGATAGGCAGGTCGCCTTTCAATAAAATATTTTTTCTTTGCGCATAGTTTCTGGAGTCCAGAAATTGTTTATATAGATGCCATTGCATCCACATCCTAAAAGCAATTTCTCTCTCATGCTCCTTGCTAAACGCCTCAAGGCTTGCCTTATCCCGATTCTTATAATTATCCTGCCATTCATACCAGGGTCTTCCTGCGTGATAATCCTTAAGGGTGGAAAAAAGGGCAAAATCAGACAGCCAATAAGAATTCTCTTGTATAAAACGTTTAAATTCAGCGCTATCCCTATCAGAACCTTCCATATAAATATCCCACAATAGCATAACCTTTTGTCTCTCAATACGGTAATCCAGGGGATATATGCCCAGCGGAAATTTTTTATTAAGTTCTTTGATTCTATCTTTTATAGTCCTTTTTTCTGCGCCAGGGATTAATCTTAAAGAGATATATGCCGGCTCAAGCGCAAAGGAACTAATGGAATCATAAGGACAAAAGGTAGCCCCTAATTTATTGAAAGGTAAAAACTGAACAATAGAATTTCCTGTCAACTCCAGCCAGTCAACAATTAGTTTTATATCATCAAATTCTCCAATCCCAACGCTCTTTTTAGAATAGACAGAAAATAGTGGGACAACCACCCCTGACCTTCTCTTCGCACCTATCCTTTGCCATTTATCCGCCGACGGATTGCCTGATAAAAGGCTAACTATATCTAAATTGGGACTGCTGTATTTTAGCATATCAAAGGTTTTATTTAATCGTCTGTGGCTAATAGAGGGAGGTTCCTCTCTATAAAACTGGCTATCTTCTCTTGTAGTTCAGAAGAGATATTATAGAATTCAACGCCTATGCCTGGGTATAAATGCTTTTGTAGTTGTTTATCGCATAACCAGACGACCTTTGCGTCAATCTCAAGTTCATCATTGCTTGGGGGGAGTTTAAATCTAATGACTACGTTGTCTCCTAAATTAAAATTTTCGCAACCATATATGTAGGCTCCAACAGCGCTTAAGTTTAATATGTCTACATTAAGGCATCTGGCGCTACTATCGCTTCTATCCTTTAACTCTATCTTAATATCAATGGGCAGGCGCCTGAATCTACGCCTTAGTTGCAGTTTCTTGATATTTTCAATAATTTTATCTTCTTGAAAACTGTTAATAGCCAAATCTTCTGAACCGTAAATCTCAATAACCCTGTCTAAACCTGTGACCGAGAATAAATTCTTTAAATGCGCTGGGACATTAACAAATTTCATTCTTCCATGGTTATTAGCCACCTCTTTATAGGCGAGGGTTATGGCGGAAATCCCCGTGTAATCAACCGCCTCTATATCCTCAAAATTGCATAATATATCCAGGTAACCATCTCTAAGGCATTGCCCTATTGCCTCAATCAGATTTGCTGAATTAACATCTATGCGGCCTGCTAAATCAAATACCACTATGTTATTTTTTAACCTGACCTTGATTTCCATATCAAAAATCCTGCTTATTTTTTACACCTGCCCATGGATTGCTCTGTAAACTTGATGATATCGTTCATCATCCTGACCGCCTCTACAGGATGCTCCCCTGAGGCTGTCTCTGCAGAAAGCATAAGAAAATCCGAACCGTCCAGAATTGCATTTGCCACATCGGCAACCTCCGCGCGGGTAGGCCTTAAATTTTCCGTCATACTCTCAAGCATCTGGGTGGCTGTAATTACAAACTTTTTTTTATTGTTACATTTTTTAATAATCATCTTCTGAATAATTGGTATTTCGTATATGGGTAAAGACACCCCCATATCTCCCCGGGCAATCATAATACCGTCTGAAACATCCAGTATCTCGTCTATATTTTTAATGCCCTGGCGGTTCTCAATTTTGGCTATAATTTTACATTCAGGGTGGCAGTCCTTTAGCAGGGCGCGAATGCATAAAATATCCCCTTTGTCTCTTACAAATGACTGTGCAATATATTCTACCTTGTTTTTTATCCCGAACTGTATGTCAAATTTGTCCTTATCTGTAAGCCCTTTAAATTTTAAATTTATACCCGGGATATTAATTCCCTTGCGCTCTTTTAAAGTCCCAGGGACAACCACCTCTGTCTTAAGATAATTTTTAAGAATCCCCTTTACTAAAAGGACAATGCTGCCATCATCTATGTAAACATAACTGCCTATATTTATATCGCTTAACTTGCCCTGATAATCAAAAGGCACTATATCTAATGAACCTATGACGTCCCTGTTAGTCAGATAAATTATCTGCCTCTTTTTTAAGTCAATTGACGAGTTGTCTTTAAACCTGCCGACCCTGATGCGATAACCTTCTAAATCCTGCAGTATCCTGATATGTCTTCTGTATTTACTATTAAGTTTACGGATTAAATCCAGACGCCTCTGGTGCTCGGCATGCGTGCCGTGCGAAAAATTAAGTCTTGCCACATCCATACCATAGATAAACATCTTTCTTAATACGGTTTGATTTTCACTGGCAGGGCCTATAGTGCAGATTATTTTGGTTTTAGGCATTTTAAAAAACCTTTATACCTCTTTGCGCAAAGGCATCAGGGAAATCATAGTGCTGATTCCCCTTAACAACATCTCTATGGTGCAGGGTTTGGTTAAATAATGGTCTGCCTCCAAACTGTAACATTTTTTGACAGACTCTAACTCCGTTGCCCCACTTAATATGATTACAGGTCTCCATCTGTCTTTAAATTTATCCCTGACTTCCTTCAATACCTCAAAACCATTAAGTTTAGGCAGGCTAAGGTCTAAGATAATTATATCCGGGTTTTCTTCTTTAATCTTATTCAAAGCCTCTTCTCCGTCAAGGGCGGTTACAACTACATACCCTTCGCGCGATAACAAGTTCTTAGTGGTCTCTACAATATCCTTGTCATCGTCTACAACCAATAACTTATATGCCATAACTCGCTCCTTCAACTTTAATCTTAGACTGCGATAAAAATATGAAAGGATTTCTCATAAGGCGGGTTATACAAGGAATGCCTTTGTTCTGTATATTATAGACTAAAGTGTTATTTAACTGTTATACTTTCTTTATATACCTTAATGTACTTTAAACTGCTGTATAAAACAATCCCGGATAAAAATAAAATAAGCCCGCCCACTATAAGGTATGCTAAAAGATACAAACCTCTTCGGGGCTCCATATCTATCCAAGGCAAGGCTTTCTGCCTTTATTTGCCCTTTTTGAACGCCAGTTAAGTTTGCCTCTGCGTTTACGTTTTCCCACTTTAGACCCCTGTTAATATTTATAGTAGTTTGCCGGTATAGTCTGAGATATGTATCTAACAGCCTCAATAATGCAGATGCGTATTGCCTTTTCCATAGGGGTATTAGAATATGCCGATAAACCGCCGCCTAAACCCCACCCCCCTAAAAATCCAGCCATAACGCCGCCTGATATATCTGATGCCTGGCCTTGTACGCGCGTAGCCGCTAAGACCTCTGAGGTAGAGGTATCAACTATACGAATATCTAATGCCATGTGTGCCTTGTTTAAGGCTGCACCTAATAGTCCTCCAAGTATACCACTACCAACACCGCCGCCGCCTCCAATGCCTGCCCTGCCTCCAGAAGCCTGAGGTTCAAATTCCGTAACCGCAGCAGTCACTACTAAATCCGCTGCCTTAATCTTTCCTCTTTGCGGACCGCTGCCTGGCTGGGCAGCCCCTGATGCAGATAGTTCCTGCTCCTGCATCACGGCGCTTAATGCCTGCCGCTCAACAACTGAAAAACGATTGCTATTAATCAGGGCTGTAACAAGCATTTCGCGCAATCCAGAACCGATTTCAAATGTAGCCTTGGCTGCCTTAACGTCAAAATCAGCAACTGCAATACGCGCCTTAGGCCCTGAATAAGGAGGCAATGGAGCAGCCCCTGCAGTATTATCAACCTGGGCAGTTGGTTGAGTTAGTTGCTGCAAACTAGCGCAACCAGCCAGACTAATAACTAACAACCCATAACCAATAATACCATATAATTTTCTCATTAATTCCCTCCTCCTTCTTGTTTAGTTAATGCCTCAATTAATTTCCCTGCAAGTTCTCCAGCAGCATTAACCAATGCCTCTTTTCCACCTGTAATAACATCCAGATGCGCTGAATTGCCAGTCGCATCTAAATAAGCAATGACCTTGCCATCCTTTACCCTTATAACCTTTGCTGTTATGTTGGCAAAACAGGAGCGCAGGTTTGATTGGGGCACATTGCCGGCGCTTGACGCAATTGCTTTCCCGGTTACCACATAATCCGCCTTTGATAAATTCCCAAGTTGAACAGATTTGGCCTCTGACAAATCTACGACCTTAAATGCCTTTTCTTTCGCCAGGACATTGCCCACATCTTTCGGCTCAACTACAATATAACCCTGTTCTAATAAACGCTGGCTGATGGTCGCTTCTGTTAAAGACAAATCCACTTCGCTCGCCCACCAAGCCCGCTGGGGACCTGCAATATTTTGTTCAGAAATCAAAATGATTAATTTGCTTTTTGGCGGTTGGGCGTAAGAAATAGAAAAACAAAGTAACAAAACAAAAACCATTAAGATAAATTTCTTCATTGCGCCCTCCTACAAAATTTTATAACACTAATGCCTTAAATATCAAAAATTACCACGAATAAAAATATATTGCCCTCGCAGTGATTAGTTGTATTTAGCATTATAATTTTACAATACAGGGGTCTCTGGGTCAAGTATTAAAACGTCGTGGTATACTTTTTAGTATTGTGTAATGTGTAATGACTAGTGAGTAATCACTATAAGCATTCCTTAGTTTTGCGTTTTGCCTTTTGCGTTTTACGTTATCTAAGGTGCCTGTGGATTATAATCACGGATTTAACGGATTTTAAACGGATTACCACGGATACCCTTATTAAACAACCCCTTGCCTTAATTAAGCAATGCCTTTATCCGTGTAAATCCGTGTGGCTTTTTAATCCGTTTAATCCGTGTCTTTTTTAATCCGTTTAATCCGTGTCTCTTTTAATCCGTGCTAATCCGTGATTAAAACGCGCAAACACAATAAACGCAATAACCTTCTTAGTATTGAGTATTGCATTATTAATACATTTATTTACTTTGATTGCAATGAGTTTAGAGTGATAAAAGAATGGC
>Ga0078972_1003048_pt1 | contig 51865 bp, 49 predicted proteins | sample YelNatPaOPGAMG01_FD_67568 | JGI IMG/M metagenome (GOLD analysis project Ga0078972, IMG submission 67568) | Hot spring thermophilic microbial communities from Obsidian Pool, Yellowstone National Park, USA - OP-RAMG-01 (SPADES assembly) (version 2) | ecosystem: Environmental > Aquatic > Thermal...
ACCGCCTGGAGGCGGCTGGCGGGGCGTGGGTACCGGGGACCGTGGCTCAGGGGCGCCTGGGACCGCCTGGAGGCGGCTGGCGGGGCGTGGGTACCGGGGACCGTGGCTCAGGGGCGCCTGGGACCGCCTGGAGGCGGCTGGCGGGGCGTGGGTACCGGGGACCGTGGCTCAGGGGCGCCTGGAGGCGGAACTCGGGTGCCACCAGCCCCGTTCGAGCCGCCTGAGCTGGGGCGAGAGATCGGCGGGGCGGCCTGGGCAGCGGGTGGTCGGGGTCTTGGACGCCCCAGTTTCGAGAGAAAACCCCTGATAGATAGATAGATAGATAGATATTGGACAGAATGGACATATATATATATAAGAGGGGGTCTATAGGAGTATTTCTCCCTCTTTACGACGTTCGTAATATTGTAACTCTCTCTCTCTCTCTCTCTCTCTCTCCCCCCCCCTGGGGGGCGCTGAAGTGGCCATTTTTGTCCAGGAGTAAAAACAGCAGGTCAACGCCACTTTTTGCCCGGCCATAGGCCCGCCCGCCCGCCGGACACGGACAGCTCCGGGTGCGTCTCGGGGCCGAACGACCCCCTCCAGAGGCCGTCACGAGGCTCCGACTCGCACGTCGAACATTACGAAATGCCCCGCGATCGCCCCCACCGGCGTCACTATATGACGATCGCATGACGGATATTGCGAAACCGCCCAGCGGGCAGACGCCGATATATAGCCGACGAACAGGTCTTTTATCCGATCTGGGCAGATCGGGCGTCGTAATGTTAATGCTCTGACCAGGAGTTTTGCTCGAGCGCCTCCCGAGCGCCTCCCGAGCGCCTCGAGCACCCGCACCGGTCACCCCCCCCCGTCGCCGAAGGGGGACCCGATCTCCGGCGTCGTGCATAGGCGATGGCATGACGACAAACGCCGACCCCGCTTCACCCATCGACACCGGAGCGATGCGCCGGTTCCACGCCATCGCCTACGGCGCCCTCTCCTGGCCCGAGGGCGCAGTGCTCGCCGTTCCGACGATCCTCAAGGGGCGTGGCGTACGGACGAACAGGATCCCGGTCCACGACGTCGATGCCCTCGTCGAGCTCTGCGTCCGAGGCGTCGAGGCCGGAGCCGACGTCTACGTCAACGTGGCGCCGCAGCGCCCCGGTCTCGACATCTCCGCCCGTGGCGGTAAGCGGGACGCCGTCGCCCTGCCCGCTCTGTTCGCCGACGTCGACACCGCCGACGGCGTGCACAAGGCCTCCGACGAGACCGGCGGGCTCCCTCTACCTACCCGAGAGGACGCACTCAGGCTCATCCAGTCGCTCCCCCTCCCGATCAGCATGCTCGTCCACACCGGCGGCGGGTTCCACGTCTGGTGCTGCCTCGACCAACCACTCGACCACCTGAGCGACGCAGGCGCCGAGACGCTGCGTCGGTGGAAGGCGGTGGTGATGCGGACCTTCAACGACGCCGGGTTCCACGTCGACGCCGGCGTCCTCGGGGACCCGGCCCGGATGCTGCGCGTGCCGGGCACCATCAACGCCAAGCGCCCCGGTGACCCGCGCCCCGTCCGCCTGCTCTGCGACGAGGAGACGCCGCCCGAGACATGGGATGGCGTGCTCGCCGAGTGGCTCGCCGAGGCACTGTGATGGACGACACCTTCAGCCTCTACGACGCCGAGGACGACTACGACCCGGCGATGGACTTCGGCGACGACGAGCTCGACGACGAGCTCGACGACGCTCCGGTCTCACACGTCCCCGTCGCACCGTCCAGCCCCGCACCTGCGACCGTCGCGCCCGCTCCGGTCGCACCATCGACACCCGCTCCTGCCCGAGCGACGTGGCGCGCCGGTCGAGTCACCGTCGCCGACCTGGCGACCCTGCCGCCGGTCCCGCCCCCGACCTCGAGAGGTGCTGGCGCCGGCGCACACAAGCCCGCCGCGACCCGGCGCCAAGACCCGGCCGACGACGAGCGGGCCGGGACGCGGCTCGCCCGCTCCGCTCCGATCTCCGAGGTGCTCCCGCTGCTTGGTTGGAGCTGCGTCGGCGAGAGCGGCGACGGCGGCTCGCTGTGGTGCCGGCCCGATCACTCTGGCCAGTCCGCCCACGACGCCGTCGTCTACCCGGCGACCGACGACGAGCCGGAGAAGGTCACGGTCTTCGGCGCCCACGCCCAGGCGTCGTGGGGTCTCCAGGGGCAGGACCACTCCTGGTCCACCTGGGATCTGATCGGCAATGTGTTCTGCGCCGGCGACTGGCGGCTCGCTGCCCGGATCGCCGCTGGCTACCCGACGCCGGCGGATCTCGTCGACCTGCTGACGGCCTACCCGACGCCGCCGGATCTCGCCGCAGCGGTGACGCCGGCGAACAGCGTCGACGAGATGCTCGCCGGGCCGACGACGGTGGCCGCTGCCATCGCGCGGATGGACGGCACGCGGGTCGATCTCGGCGACGGGCTCGTCGTCTACCTCGGCGGCGAGCGCCATGGCATCTACGCGACGGTTCTGCAGGGGCGCGGCGACCAGGCGTTCGAGGTCGAGAAGCAGATCACCAACTGGGTCGTGTACCGCTCGGTGCGGCGCCTGCTCGTGACGATCGGGCCGGACGACCGACCCGACGCGTTCGAGAAGCGCTACGAGCTCCGCCTCGTGCGTGCCGACGGGCAGGTCTTCCCGACCGAGCAGATGGACTTCGGCGTGAAGGACTCCACCTCGATCGAGACGATCCACCTCCTCGACGCTGGGGTGAAGCTGCCCGTGAAGGCCGACGACCGGCGCCAGGTCGAGAACGTGATGAGCAACCTCGGGTTCGACGCGATCCACGACGAGTACGTGTGGACCTCGACGGGCTGGGCTCTCGTCCCCGACGAGCGGGGCATCGAACGAGTCGTCTTCCTCGCGCCGAACGGGTCGATGACCGCCACCGGCGTCGATGACAGCTTCACGATCGGGCCACCGCCGCGCTCCGAGGACGGCTCGCTCAAAGGTAGCCAGGAGGCGCTCGGCTGGAACGACACGGTCGACGACCCAGCGACCACGGCCGCCGCCGTGCGGTCGTTCGTCGCGACGGCCCCGCGCCGCCCAGAGATCCCCGTCGCCATACTCGGGGCGATCTTCGCCGCCCCGCTGCGGATGAAGAACCGGGCGGTCGTCGGTCTGAACGGGGCGCCCGGCTCGAACAAGTCGATCCTGTCTGCGGCCGCGTACTCCTTCTACTCGGCCCACCCGGTCTCGAAAGAAGCTCTGCCGTTCAACATCTCGAACGGGTCGTCTGTCCCGGGGGCGAAGGGCCAGCTCGCCTGGCACCGGGACATCGTGCTGTTCGCCGACGACTACAAGAAAGGCAACCGGGGCGAGGACGGCGCCCGGTGGGACGCGATCATGCGGGTCCTCGTCCAGACGGCCTACGACGGCCAGTCGGGCGACATGGGGACACAGGGCGGCGGGTTGCGCGCCAACAAGCCGTCGACGGCGACGCTCGTGTTCTCGGGCGAGCTCATCCTGCCGGAGGCGTCGATCCTCCAGCGCTGCGTCTCGCTCCAGATCTCCCCCGGGGACATCGACACCGAGGGGGAGCAGAACGCGTACGACATCTTCCGCAAGAGCCACGGCGACACCGGGGTCGCGCGGAGCTTCTGTGGCTCGTACCTCCGCTTCCTCGCCGGCGAGATCGGGGCGCACGACGACGGGCTCCGGTGGCTCAGCCGTGCCGCCAACAACGACTTCGACGAGTGCTTCCAGCACTACCTGACCAAGCAGAGGGCACCCGGTGGCGCCGATCGCCACGCCGACGCGGAGATCCGCCGAGCCGCCGAGACCGCGGCGGTCGTGGCCGTCGGGTGGCGGTGGCTCAGGCGATTCGCCGAGCGGGGCGGATTCGCTGGGGCGCTCCCGTCCGAGCAGGACGTCGAGGAGGCCATGTTGAAGGTCCTGAGTGCGAACACGGCGGAGCAGTCCGTGTCCGACTACGGGATCCGGGTGCTCTCGACGGCGTCAGAGATGCTCACAGCGAACAACGGCCACCTGCTCATGCACGATGGCACGAGGCCCGTCCTCGACGGTGGCTCGCCAGGGTGGCTGATGTCGCAGACCCCGACTGGTGAGGTGCGCTGGGACCCGAAGGGGGTGCTGCTCGGCTACGTGTCGATGGACCACCGCTACGTCCTGATCGTCAACGACGCTCTGCGGGCGATCCAGCGAGCGGCCAATCTCGAGGGGCTCGAGACGAGCCAGCTCAAGCGCGGGCTGGCCAAGCACGTCGTCGCCGGAACAGTCCCCGGGGAGCGAACTCCCGTCAATATGTTCAACCGGCGTCGTGGCTTCGTCTTCGACCTCGAGCGGCTCGACCTCGCACCGATGCACACGCCCGGGCGCCAAGAGCCCGAGCCCGATCCCGATCCCGATCCCGAGGACTTCTAAGGCGCTGGTCGCGGCGCCGTCCCCGTCAGCACCGACCCGATCTGAGCCCATCCGCATAGGAGCTGTGACCGCCAAGGAGGCGGGTGCGCCTCGCATGAGGCATCGGAAAGGGAAGGTGCGAGATGGACCAGGAGCGCGTGAACGAGTACATCCTCGCAGCCGTCGGTGCCGCCGGCCCCGTCGGCGACGACCGGGCGGCCTGGATGGACCGGGTCTGCGACCTAGCCGCAGAGATCAGCGTCATGTGCTCCGAGCGGAGTCGCGTCTCTCGACGCGTGCACGGGATCGCCAACTCGAAGGTCTTCGCGGCCGTCGTCGTCGGCGGGAAGCTCGAGCCATCGTCCACGCGGGGCATCGTCAACCTGCGGACTAGCCCGACGAAGGACCGGCCCGACGGCATCGAGCAGGTCCGCACCGAGCGCACCGACACAGCAGACGGTGCGTCGATGTGGAACCGGATGAAGGCCCTCAAGGGGCACCGGGTCGTGATCTGGATCGAGGTGCAGGAGTTCAACGGCGGGCAGTCCAAGGCCCGTGTCGTCCAGCACGTCGAAGACCTGGGACTGCTGAGCGAGGAGGTGGCCGCCTGAACGAGTCGAACCGATAACACGCTCATAACCCCTGGTCGACAGGGGCGCGCAACCGAAGCTGCCCCGCACCGTCTGTCCGCTCATGCGCGGTGCAGGGCAGCTTCTTGCGTGTCGAGCGCCGCCTGCGTTCGACACCACCGTTTCCGCCGCCCTCTCAACAGGCATGAGCGGACAGACACAGCGCAGCACGGCCCCATCAGCGACCCGTCGCGTGGGGACACCAGCCACCACCCCCCTCAGGGTGGTGGTGCAGACAGACAGCGTCACTCAGGCCAGGACCGACACCATCGACACCCAGGCGTCGTGCGTCGCACGAGCGGCTCTGGATGGCCGCATAGATGAGCGTGCCGCCCGGTGGGAGCTCGCCGGGCTCCTCGAGACATCCGGGGTCGTGGGCCAGGTGGCCACGACCAAGTTTTCCCCATTTGGTCGTGGGGGAATCCAAGACGCCAAAAACGTTCTCGATGACATCATCAGGGATGCGATCACGGGGCGCATCACGACAGATGGTGTGGTGACCGCTCCGCCGAAGCTGTCGCTCGTGCTGCTGGCTAGTGGGGCATCGCTCTGCGGCTGGGCACGCCAGTTCGTCTTGTCGCAGCAGGCTCTTGCAACGTGTAGGCGAAAGGCGCGATCGAGGCGTGCGGTGTCGCTCGTTTCGTCCGATCTACTCGAGTCCGAGGCCTGGCGCCACCGCCCGAAGGACGCGTCGATCGACCCAGCCGATCTCGTCGCCGAGGCCAACGACCCCGATCGCGTCGACGAGGGGCTCGCCACCGCCGCTCTCGAGGTCCTCGAAGCGTCGACGAGGAACCTGCGTACGGCCGGTCGCCACCACGCCGTCGTGAGTGTCCTCTGTCAGGTCTACGACCTGCCGCTCCCCGCCAGGGCCGTCGACGTCGCGGAGCGGGACGACATCCTCGCGATCGTCGAGTCCGAGGCCGGCGAGCGGGTCGTCCGCGACGCCCTGCGCGGCATATCGGACCTGCCCATCGCGCACATTTTCGACGCCTACCCCGACAAGGCGCTCGCGAAGCTCCTCGCCATCGACCCCCACGTTGGCCAGGAGCTCGTCATCGGGGCGCTCACGCCCGTGCCACCTCCCCAGACCTCCCACGTCGTCGCTATGCGCAGGCAGCTCGTCGGCCGCCTCGGGGCGAGCAATCGCCTGTCCAGCCTCATCAAGGCGTTCATCTCCCTCATCACCGAATCGAGCGCGAACGAGTTCGACGCGACCCGCGAGTTCGTCTTGAAGCCCGTCGAGGAACGCGAGGCCGACCGCCAGCGCTTCTGCGCAGCCGTCGAGACGTTCGTCGCCGTCGACGAGCGGCTTGGCACGACGCCCGCCGAGGTCGAGCGGGAGTTGGCGTCGGTCCTCGACGCCATCCGCATCGGCGTCGCGATCGCAGCCTGAGCCAGGCAACGGCGACCCGATCGCCGCTGGTGTGCATAGGACAGCCAGCGGACTGCGGATCAAGAGCCGAACGACAGTCGCTCCGGCGCGCCGAAGACGTGGCGTCGTTCCGGCGCCCCGGATCCGCTGCCCTCTGATCCACTGCCGGCGCACTGTCGCCGTGTCTGGCCACCACCGAGGAGCACACGATGACCACAGTCGAGTCACCCGCCGTCCCTGCCGTCGCAACCCGCCCGTCGCGCGACCTGGACGACACGACCGTCCGGGCGTTCCTGCGCGGAGCGCTCGAGCCCGGCGCACTGGGCGAGCCCGCCTGGGGGCCGATCGGACGAGAGGTCTTCGAGCGCACCTACGCACGCGACCTCGGCGAGCGGCGGGAGACCTGGGCAGAGACGTGTCGCCGGGTCGTGAACGGCAGCCTCTCCTACATCGACCGCTCGCTCTGGCTACAGGACGAGGACGTCGAGCTGTTCCGTGCCCTGTTCACCTTCGCCGCCCTCCCCGCCGGTCGCCACCTCTGGGTGACCGGGACCGATCTCAGCCACATGTCGAAGAACTGCTTCTCCGCCGGCCACAGCACAGAGCCGACGGACCACTTCCGCTTCCTCGCCGCCCGGCTGTTCGAGGGCGGTGGCGTCGGCTCGAACTACTCGGCGGACCTCCTGGCGGGCCTGCCGCCCGTCGTCGGCGGCATCGCTCTGTCGGTGTGGTGTCGCCAGGACCACCACGACATCGAGCAGGTCCGGGCCGCAGCGGGCGGCGCACTGTCGGCGTGGAGCGACTCCGCCGATGACGCCGCCGGAGCGGTGGCGATCGTCGTCGAGGACACACGAGAGGGGTGGGTCGACGCCTGGATGGAGGTGATCGGCCTCGCCCACAAGCCAGGCATCCATCGGGTATTCCTCGACGTGTCGGGCGTGCGTCGCTACGGTGCACCGCTCAAGACGTTCGGCGGCAAGGCGTCGGGGCCGGCCCCGCTCGTCGGCACCACGAGGGGGATCGTCGCCATCCTCAACGACGTCTACGAGTCCGGGCTCGAGTCCGGCTCCCCGCGGAGGATCTCCGGGCTCGAGGCGATGTCGATCGACCACGAGATCGCCCAAGCGGTCGTCGCTGGCGGGACGCGACGCTCCGCGCGGATGGCCATGATGCACTGGCGAGACCCGGACATCTTCGCCTTCATCGCCTGCAAGAGCGACCAGTCCAAGCACTGGTCGACGAACATCTCCGTCGAGATCGACAGCGACTTCGCCCAAGCGGTCGCGGCCGGCGACCCACACGCGACTCGTGTGCTGCGCGAGGTCGCACGGGGCATGGCGCTGAACGGCGAGCCCGGTCTCGTCGACACGGGAGCGCACTCCGCCGACGAACCGACACCGGTGCGGATCACGAATCCCTGCCTGACCGGCGATGCCTGGGTCCAGACGAGCGCCGGCCTGCGCCAGATCGCTCAGCTGGTCGGCTCCGGCCCTGTCGAGCTCGTCGTGCACGACGGACGCTGGTCGACGACCGACGCTGGCTTCTTCAAGACGGGCACCAAGGAGATCCTGCGGATCGACGTCGACGGCACGCCACTCAGGGTGACCGCCGACCACCTGGTGTCGACCCCGGACGGCTGGCGCCACGCAAGCGAGCTGCGCCCTGGCGACGTGGTCAACTGCACCGACAGCCTCTTCGTCACCTGGCCCGGCACTGGCGTCGATGACGACGTGGACGCCCTGCCCGACTTGGCCACCGACGCCGAGCAGATCCCCGACAACGTGATGGCTGCATCGTCGGAGCAGATCACCAGCTTCCTCCGCCGTCTGTTCGACGCACACGGGTCTGTGGCGGATGACCTGGACATCTCGCTCACCGGGTTGAGCGCTGGCGTGCTCGGCCAGGTGCGCGTCCTGCTGCTCTCCCTCGGCGTCCGCAGCGCCGTGCACGCCGCTGGGGCGGGCTCCCATGCCCTCGTCATCTCCGACGACCAGGCCGAGCGCTTCTCGAAGGTGATCGGCTTCTCGAGCAACGACAAGGTCGCCGCTCTCGACCTGGCACTCTTGACCGCACCAGCCACCGAGCCGTCGCCGATGACCGGCACGGTGCTCTCGATCGTCCCGGACGGCGTCGAGGACGTCTACGACTGCCAGGTGCCGTGCATCAACTCCTTCGTGGCGAACGGAGCGGTCGTCCACAACTGCGGCGAGATCGGACTCCAGTTCGACCCTGAGGACGCCGCCGGGGAGAGCTGCAACCTCGGCTCGGTGGACCTCGCCCGCTTCGCGACCGACGACGCCGGCGCACGCCGCGCCTTTCAGCTCATGGCCCGCTTCCTCTACCGCTCGACGCTGAACCCCCACACCGACGAGCGGGTCCGGCGCATCGAGCTCGAGAACCGCCGGATCGGCGTCGGCATCATGGGTCTCCAGGGCTGGTGCGCGGCGCACGGCGTCCGCCTGAGCGAGCTCACCGACTCCGCCGAGCTCCAGGCCAAGCTCGAGTCCTTCCGTCAGGCGGCGCGTCACGCCGCGGACAACCTGGCTGCCTCACTCGGCACGCCGCGCTCGGTGAAGGTCACGGCGGTCGCCCCGACGGGGACGATCGCCCAGCTCTCCGGGACGACGCCAGGCGTCCACCCCGTCATGGCTCGCTACTTCATTCGCCGAGTGCGGTTCGCGAACAGCGACCCACAGCTCGCGAAGTACGTCGCGGAGGGCTATGCGGTCCTGCCCGACGTCTACGCGGCGAACACGTCGGTCGTCGAGTTCATCGTGCGAGACTCGATCCTCGATCGCTACCCAGCCGAGCTGGTGGAGCAGGCAGACGAGCTCACCGCCGCCCAGTTCTTCGACCTCATCGCTACCGTCCAGCGGCACTTCTGCGGGCTCGGCGACGGCAACGCCATCTCGGCCACCGCGCAGATCGCCCCCGACACCGACCCCGACGAGCTGATCGCGGCGATGCGGCGCCACCTCGGGTTCTTGAAGGGGCTGACCGTGTTCCCGAGGATCTCCCGGGAGCTGGCGCCCTACGAGCCTCTGACCGAGGTCGAGTTCCTCGAGCGCACGGCCGAGCTCGGGATGACGATGGTCGGCGACTCGAACGACGGCGAGTGCGCGGGAGGGGCCTGCCCGATCCGTTGACCGGGGGATCGCCGGAACGCCGACCCGATCGGCGTCCCCCTGCATAGGGAGAGGTATGCAGACGAACGCCGAGACTGACCCCACGCCGACCGGTCCACTGGCTGGCTACGCCTCGTTCGACGGGGGTGGCCGGCGACGCCAGCTCGTCTTGAGCGACGCCGGCGTCGAGCTGGTCCGCAAGAAGACGCTGTCGCCGTCGACGACCTCGGCTATCGCGAGCTGCGGCGGACGGTTCGCCGTCGAGCGGCTCGTCGAGAGCCTCATGCCGCCCCCCATCGACCCGTTCGGTGCAGCGGAGCTCGGCACGGCGACGCACCAGATCTACGAGGACCTGTTCGCTCGGCCGAAGGGTGAGCGGGGGCTCGTCGTCGGCGCGCAGCTCCTCGAGCGCCTGGAGGTCGACCACCCCGAGCTCGAGGCACCGAGCGACCCGGCGCTGCTGGCCAAGTGGCGCTCCGAGGTCCAGACCCGCATGGTCGGGCTCTGGGAGGTCGAGAACCCCGACGAGATCGACGTCGTGGCGCGGGAGATGCACCTGACCGTCGAGCTCGACGGCATCCCGTTCAACGGCTTCATCGACCGGGTGCAGCGTGCCGCCAACGGGGGCTACGAGGTGGTCGATTTTAAGGCGGGGCGAGGGTCCGTCAAGAGGGAGAACGCCCGCTTTGGCGACCCGCACGGCGACCAGATCCGCCTCTACGCCATGGCGCTCACCGCGGAGCGTCCCGACCTCGCCCCGGTCACCGGCGGCCAGGTGCTCTACGTCTACCACCGCAAGCGTCGCGACGTCGACGTGTCGCCCGAGGCGATCGACGGCACGCGTGGGCGCTACGCGAAGGCGTGGAAGCTACTGACGACCCAGACCGACTCCGGGGCATTCGGGCTCAAGACCTCGCCACTGTGCGGCTGGTGCCCCGCGGTGCTCGTCTGCCCATCGGCCATCGCCTCCGGCTACGTGCCGAAGACCCCGAACGCAGAGCAGGGACACCTCCTCGGGATCGGTGCATCCCCGACGACGACGGCGGTGTCGATCCGCTCGGGCGCCGACTCCGAGGAGGACTACGACCCCTCCATCGACTTCGGGGACGTCCCCGTGGTGCCCGAAGACGTCCCACAGACGCCCGAAGACGTCCCCGTGGTGCCCGAAGACGTCCCACAGACGCCCGAAGACGTCCCCGTGGTGCCCCAAGAGGCCACACAGACGCCCGGAGACGTCCCCGTGGTGCCCCAAGAGGCCACCCCGGCCCCGGCGATGTCGGGGACTCCATCCGCACCCCCATCAACACGATCGACAACGACGACAAGGAGCACGGCAATGGCCAGCGAACAGAAGCCCTGGGAAGAGACGAACGAGGATGGGTCGCTCAACTTGAACAGCTACGCGTCGACCGCTGCGTTCGGTACCGTGGCGCTCGCCGTCGAGACCCTGCACGCGGCCGGGCAGCGCATGACCCCGAAGACGGTCGACGCCTTCGCCGAGACCCTGGCCCTCATCATCCAGCACTGCCAGGAGGCGCTCGACATCCGCCCGTCGATGCAGGATGGGTCGCACACCCGTCTGCGCGGTGCGCTACGGACCTCGATCGAGACGATGCCTCCGCCGTTCGGCGCCGACGTCGTCGCCTGGGGCGAGTGGGTCACCAAGACCGAGAAGCGGATCCTCTCGATCCACAAGGCAGCCGTCCGACTCTGGTCGGCTGGCGGGCAGGACAGCACCCCCTGGGCGACCCTCGCCGTCGTCGGCCTCGCGGCCGCCTGAGCAAGTTTCGTCGACAGGTCTTCTCGAAAGGAGGGTCGGGCGCGTTGCCTGGTTGGACAAGGAGCTTTCGGACCTGGGCTCCGCATCGGGCGCTGCGTGCAGAGCAGCGCTTCACCGGCGCCGTCCGCCAGATCGTTGGCGGACGGCGCTGGTCCCTGTGTCTCATCACGCAGATCGAGCAGCACAGTGACGCACGGGAAGGACAAGAGACGTCGCCGGCTGCAACGGACACACCGTAACGATGCCGTACGCGGAGAAGACCGAGGTCTCGATCGGCAAGAGCCGGAACGAGATCGAGAGGACGCTACGGCCTTCTTGTACGGCTGGCAGGAGGAGGACGGCGTGTCTCGTGCCGTCGTGCAGTTCCAAGCCAGCGGCCGGCCGATCCGGTTCATGCTCGACATGCCGGACCCGAACGACAGGACGAAGACTATGGACAGCCAGACACCCGACTACGTCGCCTTCGACATCGAGACGACAGGCCTCGACCCCAACGTCGACTCGGTGACATCCGCCGCCATGTTCGGCGAGCGGTGTGCGATGGTCGTCGACAACAGCGACGAGAAGGCGGTGATCGAGCTCATCGCCCAGATGTTCGAGCACGTCGGGGAGTCGACGATCGTCGGCTGGAACTCCGCCGTATTCGACTTCCCATTCCTCTACGCCCGCTGTCGCCTGCTCGGGCTCCCGCCGTTCTTCACCCTCCGCCACGACCCGGCGATCGTCCCCAAGTACGCACCGCTCCCGGGTTTCCTCGGCGGGTACGAGGTCGTCATCTCGACCGGACATGGTCCGGTCGGTCACCTCGACATCGCCTACCGCTACCGCTCCTGGGCGGATGAGCACGGCGTGAAGTGGGCGCTAAAGCCGGTCGCGCAGGCGCACGGTCTCACCCCGATCGAGGTCGGCCGAGCGCACATGGAGCGCCTCTCCGTCGCCGAGCGTGTCGCCTACAACCTGTCGGACGTCGAGGTCACGCTCGCCCTCGCCCTCTTGCTCGAGCGGCCAGGCGGCTAGATACCTTCGATGTCGGGACCGCCCGCTCCGCCGCCCTCAATAGAGGTGAGGAGCACGAGGAGGTCCCGATGGAGACGAGACAGAACAGCAAGAACGAGCAGGCGAGACGCCCACGTCGAGAGATGTCGGGCGCTGCAACGGTCAGCCGCTCGCAGATCATCCGGCTCTACAAGATCGCAGGCCGCTACAGCCCGGACGACATCGAGATCGTCTTCCCGAGGAGGCGTGCATCACGATGACCAACATCCAGAAGATCCGCCCGACGACTGCGGCGGCATCGGCGCGGTGCCTGTGCGGCAAGGAGCTGGCGCAACGTCGCGGCTACGACGGACGTGTGCACTACGTGCACACCAACACCGGCAAGGCCGAGTGCTACCCGGAGTCGCTTAATCCCGAGGACGCCAGCTACTACACGGCGACCCCGAACGGCCAAGTCTCTGCGGCTTGATGCTCGCCAGGCCAGACAGACCCCGATAGGAGAACACCGTGCGCATATACATTGCAGGGCCGATGCGGGGCCTCCCCGACTACAACTTCCCAGCCTTCGACGCCGCACGAGACTTCCTCGCCGGACTCGGACACGACGTCATCAACCCGGCCGACCTCGACCGTGTGTCCGGGGCCGTCGTCGAGTCGGGCGGCCACGTCGCCGCCAACTCGTTGTTCTCGGTCGAGGACGTTCTCCGCCGGGACTTCGCAGCGATCTGCTCCTGTGACGCGGTGGCGTTCCTACCCGGCTGGGAACGGTCATCTGGATCACTCGCCGAGCGCCGCGTCGCCGTCGACGTCGGCTGCCAGCTCTGGCGAGTCGACCCCATCGCCCGGACGCTCGAGCGCGAGGTCGTCGTCGCTCTCTCGGGGTATGCCCGTGCGGGCAAGGACACCGTCGCCAAGATCCTCAAGGAGCGCCAACGGTTCGCGACTGGAGCTTTCGCCGACGCCTTGAAGCTGGTGCTCGCGAAGCTGGACCCGATCATCTGCGACGACATCCGCTTGTCGGACATCGCCGGCGGCATGGAGGAGGCGAAGGCGCTCCCCGAGGTGCGCTGTCTCCTCCAGCGCCTCGGGACCGAGGCCGGGCGCAAGGTCCTCGGTCCCGACGTCTGGGTCCGCTCCCTGCTCGATCGGCCGCCCGTCCGGTTGGCTGTCTCGGACTGCCGATTCGTCGACGAGGCGGAGGCCGTCCGTGCGCGCGGCGGCATCATCATCCGTGTCAACCGCCCCGGCTTCGGTCCGATCAACGGCCACATGAGCGAGACCGCCCTCGACGGCTACGACTTCGACGCCGTGCTCGTCAACGACGGGAGCATCGAAGACCTCGCTGCCAAGGTCGAGGCCATCGTCCCCGCTTTGGGCCTGTGCCAGAGCACCGCTCGCCAACTTTCTGGCGTGGCCTGATGCGACCGTCCAGGCAGACCATCGCGGAGCAGGCCCTCCGGGAGCAGGCCGTTGGCGTGTTCGGTGTCCTCGAACGGGCCGAGGCTCTGCTCGGCCGCATCGACGTGCTGCTCGGCGCTCCCGACCCCGGCTTAGGTGCCAGAGCCGTGCTGTCGTTGGACGACCAAGACCAGTCGCCCAACGGAGGAGCAGCGGATGCCACGTAGGACCAGCGTGCGGCAGATCGCAGTCGCCCTGGCGGCGGTCGCTTCTGTTGCCCTGCTCGCCAGCTCTCTCTGTGTCGGCGGAGTTGGCGCAGCGATACCCGCCCCTGGCTCGTCGTTCGACAACCCGGCCTACAACATCGCGTCTCCACCCGATGTGTTCGATACCGGTCCGTGCGACGGCCAGAGACCTGGCGAGATGTTCGACTGTGCGTCGCCTTGCTACCCGGTCCTGCGGGAACAGCGGGGCTTCTCTGTCTTCCCGTTCGCCGACACCAGTGCGTGCAGCGACCTCTCGATGGAGGCGATCGACGCCGCTCATGCAGCCGAGCATCTACGGCCGATCGTCTTGCCGTTGAACTACTACAGCTTGAACATGTCCGAGCAGATGTTCGTGCTCGTGAACCTCGAGCGCATCACCCGCGGCATCCCACCGCTGGTCGGGCTCGTTCACTACCTCGACGATGTCGCGACACTCGGGGCGCGTGCCGACGAGGATCCGGTCGTCTCGCGCCTCACCTACGACACGGCGTACGGCGGTTGGCGTTCCGGCCCCGTCGTGTTCGCGAATGGTCTGCAGGGCGGGCCGTCCATCTGGGCCGGTGGTGACCCGACGCCGGCGAGCGCGATGTTCGAGTGGATGTACGACGATGGCTGGGGCGGCAGCGTGAAGGCGACGACGAACTTCGACTGCACCTCGGCGCACGCGAGCGGATGCTGGGGACACCGGGACGTCATCCTCGGCCAGTATCTCGGGACGGAGTGCACGACCTGCGTCGCGGGTGCCGGGTACGCATCCGGCTCACCGGCTGGCTGGACGACGTCGTACGCGATGATCTTCGCCGACCTAGTAAACGCCCCAGTCATGTCGTTCACCTGGAACGCGGACGTCCTGCCGTGGCTGACGGAGCGCTACGAGCGTGTACGAGCTGCATCTCTTGCTGCACCCAACCCGATCCAAGGCTAAGCGCACAGGTCAGGCATGTTGCCGAACTACGAGGACATCCGGGCGCTGACCGACGCCGAACCGGTCTGGTACGGCGACAACGGCGTCCCCCGCTACGCCCCGTTCGAGCCTCGGCTGCTCGGCGTCTACGACAAGATCGCCGTGCTGGCCGAGATCGAGTGCCAGTCGTGCGCAGCACTGCTCCTCGTCGGCCGGGGCAGCCCGCTCTACACCTTCCGCTCGGCGTTCGGAAAGTGGGAGGTCGTCCAGCACAGCCTCGAGAAGCTCGCCCGTGGCTTCGTGTTCGGCGACCCGCCACGTCACGGCTGCCCGGGCGCCGGAGAGACGATGAGCTGCGTCGAGCGCCGCATCGTCGAGGCGTGGGAGCGGGTCGGCTTCGAGTGGGTGCGTCGACCCGAGCACGAGATCGCTCTATAAGGAGGCAGTCTTGTCGTCCATCCAGACACCAAGAGAGAAGAAGATCGCCTCGTACATGCGGGACCGGCGCACGCTCGGCTTCGACAACCCGCACGGGGCCAGGATCGCCATCCCCCGCAACAAGCGCCGGGTCAACAAGGTGAACAGGCGTGCGGTCTCGAGCGTCTTGGCCCAGCTCGACGACATCGAGCTCGTCGAGGACCTCGCCGACGAGATCGGCAAGAGGCGTCCGAAGCGCTGGAGGAAGGTGCCGGACGTCCCGCTTGCGGTGAAGCTGGCCGACCGATCGGAGCTCGCCCGCAGCCTCGAAAGGAGGCTGCCCTGACGGCTCCCAGAGCTGAGTCGATCTTCACGAACCGACGTGGGCTCATCGGCATCCGCCTCGACTGCCCGGATTGCTCCGCACCGCTCCGAGTCGAGACCACGCTCGATCACCCACCAGGCCAGTGCCCCGCGATCGTCGGCCATGTCGGCGGGCTCGGGTTCGTGGTGCGTTGCGACGCCTGCGGCTGCCGCATCGAGATGGGTGGCAACCGTCTGCCAAGAGCGGACATGATCTATGGAGGCAGCGCTGATGGCTGAGCACCAAAAGCACGAGGCGTACACCGTCGCCAGCACCGGGCCGGATGCGGCGATCGTCAGGACCGGCGGGTACGGCTCGGACCGCATCGCCCACCTGCGCCGTGGCGAGGAGTGTTCGCTCGAGCAGTGGACGGCGTTCAAGGGTTGGCTGAGAGAACGTGCGGATCCGGCGGCGATCCTCGTCGAGATGGTCGCGACGCTGCCGAACGGGCACCCCGAGAAGCCGGGTGTGCTGCGGGCCATCGAGGTGCTGCGTTACGGCGGGACGCCGTGATGACGACCTGCACGGGCGTCACGGCGTTCTGGTGCCCTGCCTGTGGTCGGTGCACCTGCCCGGTCGAGGCACAGACCGGCGAGCGCATCGGGCTCGATGCAGACGGCTGCCCGCTGCACGACTCGGCCTCTCCCCACGGCGAGCGCCACGCCCGTTGCGGCCTCTACGCAGAGCACGGCGCCTGCTACTGCTCGACGGGGCTGCCAGGTCGATGCCCGAACGAAGGTGTCTAAAGGTGGCCAGGAAGCGCGTCCCCGACGGCGAGCCCAACGCCAGGTTCGAGGGCGCCCCCGCCTCCGGCAACGAGGCCGTCTCGGGACTGCCTGCGGCGCCCCCGTCATACTGACTATGAGCGAACAGAACCTCCCAGCCAGCCCGATGATGCGAGCCCTCGCCGCCGCAGTCCGAGCGAACGTCCCCGTCCTCGTCTGGGGTGAACCAGGCGTCTGCAAGACCGCCAGCCTCGGCTCCTACGCCGAGGGATGGGGCTACCACTTCGAGCCCATCACCGGGGCGAACCGCGAGGCGACCGACTTCCTCGGCATGCCGATCCAGACCGAGGACAACGAGGTCGTCTACGCGAAGCTCGCCTGGGTGTCTCGCCTCGTCGCAGCCGACAAGGCGCTGCTGTTCCTCGACGAGCTGACAACGGTGCCGCCATCGGTGCAGAAGGCGATGCTGCGGATCTTGGAAGAGCGCCAGGTGGGCGAGACGTACCTGCCCTCGAGCGTCGCCATCGTCGCAGCCGCCAACCCTCCCTCGAGCGCCGTCGATGGCTACGACCTGCCGCCTGCGGTCGCGAACCGCCTGATGCACCTCGACTGGGTCCTCGACACCGCCGAGTGGCTGGAAGGCTTGCTCACCGACTTCGCCTTCACGACCACGCCCAAGCTGGACTCCCTGCTCGGTGGTGGCTCCGACGCCGACAAGGCTCGGGTCAAGGCGATGGTCGCCGCCTTCTTGCACACCCGGCCGGACCTGCTCCACAAGATGCCGGTCGATGCGACGACGGCAGGGCGTGGCTGGCCATCGCCGCGGTCGTGGACCAAGTGCGCAGCGGTTCTCTCCGAGCTGGACCGTGGCGACGAGGAGGCCATGAACCTCGTCCTCGTCGGGTGCGTCGGCGAGGCGGCGGCGAACGAGTTCCTCGCCTGGCACGTCGCGCAGGACCTCTACGACCCCGAGGACGTCCTGGCCGATCCGTCCATCGTCGACTGGACGCTGCGCCCGGACCGGATCTTCGCCCTCACCTCGGCGCTCGTCGCCATCGCCAGGATCCGCGGCGACAAGCGCACCTGGCGCAAGGTCATGGGTGCCCTGACGGCGTGCGCGCAGGCCGGACGCCCTGACCTGGCCTACCCCGGCGCTCGCCAGCTGCTCCAGCAGGTCCCCGACGGCGCCGAGCTGCCAGACGGGACGGTCGAGGCATTCGCAGACCTGATGACGAGGACGGGTAGGTGGGCGGCTTGATGCGGTTCCTGCGACGGGCGAAGCTCGGCCAGCTCAGCCGGCGAGCCGTCGACCGGACCACCCTCGCCGTCGCCGTCGTGGCGACCCTCGGGTACGTGTTCTACCGATCGCTGCCCATGCCGCTCTTGCTGCCGTTGGCCATCGGCGCACTCGCCGTCCTGCTCGCGACGCTGCCCAGCTCCGTCGCGCAGATACGGCAGGACTGGCAGATCGTGGCCTCGCTGAAACACCGTGCTCGTATCCTGGACGCGCACGCCAGCGAGCTCGACGGGGCCGACGCCGAGCAGCTGGTCAGGGCCGTTTTGGACAGCAGTCGGCGCAGATTGGAGGCAGGCGGACATGAGGAACGGTAGAGCCGAGAAGGAGGGCTGGCCGCGGCCGTCGAGCCCCCGCCGCAAGAGGCAGGAGGTCGCCGTGATCGTCGTGGCCCTCTTGTTGCTGTTCATGTTCGCCCCGCCGTCTGTGTCCCTGCTCGTCTCGGCGATAGGCGCCGTCCTGCTGTTCCGGGCGGCACGGATCCGCTTGGCCAAGTGGCGCGGCGACCCGGTCCCCGTCGCCCGGGCCGCGCGAGACGACCAACGAGCGCTCCGGCACAGGTACGCCCTGGAGCATCTGCGGCAACTGCAGGAAGAACAGTTCATGGACGAGATGCGGCGACAGACGGAGCAGCATCTCCAACAGACGGAGCAGGCAGCCAGGTATTGGGCCGCGCAGGACTGGGACTAGGAAACGGAGCGACCCGATCTGGTGCGTGCCGCATAGATAGGTGTCGACGCCTCGACAGTCATCGACCAGCGAAGGAAAGCCGAAGACGATGTCCTCGACCCAGCGCAGCAAAGATATCCGCACCGTGCGGCGCGAGCAGCAGAAGCAAGCCGGGATGCTGCCGACCTACCGCTTTCGCTCCAGGCGGATCCCGAACAAGCGCCGCCAGGCCGATCGCGATGCGTGCAGGACGAGCGTGCGTCCCGGCAGCGAGTAGGCCGACAAGAGCCGGAGAATCTCGCCGCTCTGGTCCCGCATCTTTCGGTGCGTGACGCTCTTCACGTAGCACCCGGCTCGTCTTCGACGCCGACGCCTACCCGATCCGGGGCACCCTGCACAGGGAAGGCATGCTCGGTCGCGATCACGCTCTCACCGGCGCCGTTGGGTTCATGGCCCTCGCGCCGATCCTCCACGGCACCTTCCACGCCCTCCCATCTACGCCCATCCCCATCGGCGTCGGGGCGGTCGTCTCGGGGGCGTTCGCCCTCCTCCCGGACATCGACGAGCCCGGCTCGACGGTCTCCCGCAAGCTCGGCCCGCTCAGCCGTGGCGTCTCGAAGGTGACGAACCAGCTCGCCGGCGGGCACCGCCAGGCGACGCACTCGCTGCTGTTCGCCGCCGCCGTCTACCTCCTCGTGCGCCTCGCCGGTGGGCACCCGCTCGCCGAGGCCATCGTCGTCGGCTGCGCGTTCCTCCTCGTGTTCCGCATGCTCGTCCCGAAGGTGCTGCGCTACGCCGGGCTCGTCGCACCCGTCATGGCCGCCCTCACCGGGCTGTCGTCGTGGTGGGTCTTCCAGCACCCCGACCAGCCCTGGCTGGCGATCGCAGCCGGCGGTGGCGTCGTCTGGCACATGGTCGGCGACACCGTGACGGTCGAGGGTGTCCCGTGGCTCTGGGTCCCGTTCGTCCGCCCGCTCCAGAAGCTCAGGATCTCGGTCCCGCTCGTCGGCCACTGCGGCTCGACCCGGGAGAGCATCGTCGGCTCGTTGCTGGCACTCGGTGTCGTGTACTGCACCGCAGCGAGCGTCGTCATCCCGCTCGTCGCGACGCACTTCCCATCCGTCCAAGTCCCGCGACTGCCCGCCGTCTGACGGGCGAACGAGAGAGTAGGCACAGATGTCCGACAACACGACGACGGCCAAGGTCGTCTGCGACTCGGTGGCTCCCGATGGCGAGCGCCTCACGACGGTCGAGGCGCGCTTCGCACGCTTCGTGCTCGCGGAGCTCAACACGACCCGGGCGTTCTCGAGGAACTCGGCGAGCTCTCGGGCGATCCCAGCTCGCAAGCAGATCCGCCGGGTCGTCGACGACCCGTTCGTGCCCGTCGTCTGGGCGAGCGAGCACCCCGGCATGCAGGGGGGACCCGAGCTCACCGGCTGGCGCAAGGCAGCGGCGCGAGCGAGCTGGCGGGCCGCTTCGCTCGGTGCGGCGGGGATGGCGCGCACGATGGTCGGCATCGGCGTGCACAAGAGCATAGCGAACCGGGTCATCGAGCCGTTCTCCTGGCACACCGCCATCATCACCGCGACCGATTGGGAGAACTTCTTCGACCAACGCTGCTCCCCCCTCGCCCAGCCCGAGATCCGCCTCCTCGCCGAGGCGATCCGAGACGCAATCGCTGCGTCGACCCCGACCCCTGTCGCCCGTAGCGGCTGGCACCTGCCCTACATCACCGACGACGACCGCCGAGACGCCAACCTGCTGGCGCCCGCCTACGAAGTCCCGGCGCTCGAGCTGCTGAAGGCTGTCTCGGTCGGACGCTGCGCACGTGTGTCCTACCTCACCCACGACGGACGTCGGGACCTCGAGGCAGACATCGCGTTGTACTGGAGGCTGGTCGGCGCCCGTCCCCCGCACGCGAGCCCGCTCGAGCATGTCGCGACGCCGTGCTCGCACGGCCCTTACACCTCGACCCCGCGGCACCGTGGCAACTTCCGAGGCTGGGACCAGCTCCGGCACGTCGCTCTCGCCGAGCACGACCCTCACGACGACCAACCCGAGGAAGAGGAGATCTGATGGCCCGCCCCGACCTCGACGCCTCGCTCGGTGCCGTTGCGGCCGACGAGCGGCCGGTCCCGGTGATGCCTGCCCTCGCACCGCTCGACGAGGACCCAGACGCCGGCCCGTTCGCCTGGATGGACGCCGCGAACTGCCGTGGCGTCCAACCCGTCGTCTTCTATCCCGAGGCCCGTTCGGACAACGCCCAGGCCAAGGCCATCTGCGCGGCGTGTTGCGTTCGCGACGCCTGCCTCGAGCACGCGATCGCGCACAACGAGCTCGGCGTCTGGGGTGGAGCCTCGGAGAGCGAGCGCCGCAGGATACGGCGCCAGCGCCGCCAACGACACCCGCTTGCGCTGCCCTCTAAGACGGTGTGACCAAGGACTTCGACCACGCCCTCGCCGCTCTCACCGACGAGAGCCAGCCCGTCGATCGCCGACCCGATCGCGACCAGTCTGCATAGGTAGGTTGTGGCCTCGCACACCAAGTCCTTCGTCCACCTCCACAACCACACCGGCTACAGCGTCCGAGATGGGCTCCAGAAGCTCTCGGTGATGGTGGACGCAGCGGCGGCAGACGGTCAGCCGGCGATCGCGACGACGGACCACGGCAGCCTCGGGGCGACGTGGAAGATGGCCGGGCTCTGCGCCAAGAGGGGGATCCGGTACATCCCGGGCGTCGAGCTCTACCTTGCCTTCGGCGACCGGAACGACAGAGAAGGGCTCACAGCCCCGACCGGCGAGGACGGCGCCGGTGCCGACGCCGAGTCGAAGACGACCGGGACGAAGAAGTACCAGCACCTCACCGTGCTCGCCAGCTCCGAGGTCGGTTGGCGGAACCTGCTCCTCGTCTCGAACGCCGCGCACGACCCCGAGGCGTACTGGTCCAAGCCCCGTGCGGACATGGACCTGCTCGCCGACCACGCCGACGGCCTGGTCATCCTCACGGGCTGCATCGGCGGCCCGGTGGCCGGGCGCCTCGTGCGTGGCGAGCCCGACGTCGCCGAGTCGAACCTCGCCCGTCTCGTCGAGACCTTCGGACGGGAGCGTGTGTTCGTCGAGGTCATGGACCACGGCATCGCGTCCGAGCGGCGCATCATGCCCGACCTCGTCGCCCTCGCCAAGCGGTTCGGTCTCGCGGTCGCCGCCACGAACGACTGCCACTACACCCACCCCGACGAGCACGTCGCGCACGACGCCCTGCTCTGCCTCGCCGACGAGGGCAAGACGCTCTCCTCGCCGGACCGCTGGTCTTTCGACGGCACCGGCTACCACCTGCGCACGGCAGCAGAGATGCGGGCGATCTTCGACGTCCAGCCCGGCACCGAGTCCGCCTGCGACACGACGCTCACGATCGCTGAGATGGTCGAGGGGAGCGTCATCCCCGAGGCGCGCATGCACCTCCCCCGCTTCCCGCTCCCCGAGGGCGTCACGTCCGAGCGGCGCCTGTTCGAGCTCGTGAAGGCCGGTGCGAAGCGGGTCTACGGCGACCCGTACCCCGACGTCGTCCGCGAGCGACTCCGCCACGAGTACAAGGTCGTCACCGAGAAAGGCTTGGCGGACTACTTCTTGATCCTCGCCGACCTGATCGAGTGGGCACGCCGAGAGGGCATCCGGGTCGGGCCGGGACGAGGCAGCGCTGGTGGCAGCGTCATCTCCTACTGCCTCGGGATCATCAGGATCGACCCGATCCGCCACGGGCTGCTCTTCGAGCGGTTCCTCTCGCCCGACCGTGTCGGCATGCCCGACATCGACACCGACTTCGAGAAGGGACGGCGCGAGGAGGTCTTCACCTACCTGACGAACAAGTACGGCGTCGAGCGCTCCGCCCACATCGGGACCTACACCTTGCAGCTCACCAACGCCGCCCTGCGCAACGCCGGTCGCGTGCTCGACGACCCGGCCCTCGGCGCCAGGTTGGCCGCGAAGGTCCCCGCCGGCGCCGGCGGCAAGCCCGTGCCCTTCGCCTTGCTCGACGGGCAGGACCCGATCGGGGCGGAGTTCCGTGCCGCCGTGGCCACCGAGCGGTCCGGGGTGGACGACGTGCTCGACATCGCCCGGGCGTTCGAGGGGAACGTGACGGCCGAGGGGATCCACGCCTGCGGCTTCGTGATCTGCGACGAGCCGCTGCCCGGTCTCGTGCCACTGCGCCGAGACCGCCGCAAGGGGCGCGACGGCCGAGGGCTCGTCACCGAGTGGGACGGCACCGACTGCGACGCAGCGGGGCTCTTGAAGCTCGACGTGCTCGGCATCCGCAACCTCGACGTCATCGCTGCGGCCGAGCAGATCATCGCCGAGCGGACCGGAGAGCACGTCGAGGCCGAGGCGGCCTCCGACGACGTGGACGACCCGGACCCCGTCGCCCGAGAGCGGGCGCGCAACGCCTGGCAGATCGTCGCAGAGGGGCGGACGGCCGGCGTCTTCCAGCTCGAGAGCGCCGGGATGACCGACCTCGCCCAGCGCATCGCGCCGACGAGCATCGACGAGCTCTCCGCGATCGTCGCCCTGTTCCGCCCCGGCCCACTCGGTGCCAAGACCCACGACCACTACGCCGCCCGCAAGGCCGGCAGGGAGGCGATCGACTACTCGATCTTCACCAACGACCCCACCGAGGCGTCGATCATCGCCGGCGTCCTCGCAGACACCTACGGGCTGATGATCTATCAAGAGTCGATGATGCGGATATCCCAGGTCGTCGCTGGGTTCGACGCCTACGGCCGGGACCGCCTCCGCAAGGCGATCGGCAAGAAGCTGCCCGTCGAGATGGCTGCCGTCGGCGAGATGTTCCTCGAGGGGGCGGTCTCCGACACCGACACCGAGGGGCGGCCAAAGCACGTATTCAGGCGCTCGACCGCGGAGGCGCTTTGGCGTGGCATGGAGGGTGCAGCTGCGTATGCCTTCAATAAAGCCCACTCCGTCGGCTATGCGAAGCTCGCCTACGAGACCGCCTGGCTGAAGGCCAACTGGCCCGCCGCCTATGGCGCCGGGTTGCTGTCGGTGACCGACGCCGAGGATCGCCGTGTCCCCATCCTCCGCTCGCTCGCCGCCGAGGGGATCACCGTCTCCACGCCGGACGTGAACCTCGGCGACGTGCAGACCACGCTCGGCGACGACGGCATCGTGCGCATCGGCCTCGCAGAGATCAAGGGCATCCAGAGCGCGGACGCACAGGCGATCGTGGCCGAGCGCCGGAGGAACGGCCCCTACCGCTCGATGGCCGAGCTGTTCGCTCGGGTGCGCGTCACCGTGAGCCCGACCGAGGCGGACACCGACGAGACAGATGTCGACGAGGAAGGCACCGACGAGCCAGATGTCGACGAGGCCGACCAAGACGACGTCGGTGCCGGGAAGGCGATCTCGTTGGGGTCGGCACGTGCGCTCATCGAGGCGGGTGCCTGCGACGCCTTCGGCCCACGGTCGGGCCTGCTCCGGGCGATGCGAGCCCTGCGCGTCGCGGACGTCCCCATCCCCGACACCGAGTGGGGCATCGTCGAGCGTGCGGCTCGTGAGCGTGAGCGGCTCGGGGCGTCCGTCTCGGCCAACCCGCTGAGGGCGCTCACCATGCAGTTCCAGGCGTGGCGCTCCCCGATGAGCGGTGCGCGGCCGACACCGCTGCACCGGGTGGATGAGCGGTGCGCGACCGGGACCGTCGTCTCGACGATCGGGACCGTGGCGAGCTTCGAGATCAACAAGAAGGGGCGCCGACGTGCGCACATGACCCTCGAGGGGTCGGCCATGTCCCTCTCCTGCATCATCTGGTCCGACCAGCTCCAGGCGCTCGAGCGGACGGGGCGGCTCCCCGTCGTCGGGGCGGTCATCGGCGTCGATGCCCGCGTCAAGAAGACCGTCGTCGCCGTCCCGTCCGAGATGGGCGACGAGGGCGGCGCCGACGACGATACGGACGACCCGGCGGCACAGGGGCAGGCCCCGACGACGATGACCAAGGTCGAGCTGATCGTGAACGACGTCTGGAGCGGCGAACTGGACGACGAGCCCCGGCGGGTACTCGCCCCGGTGCGGGTGCCAGCATGAGCTTGACCTGCATTTTTGCTAGAGGCCGACCCGATCTCGAGCCACCTGCATAGGAGTAGATGTAACCGCCAAGGAGGCGGGCGCGCCTCACATGAGGCATTAGCTGCAAAGGAGCACCACCATGAACAGCACCATCCTCGTCGGGAACCTCACGGCCGACCCGAAGCTGCACGTCGGTGACAGCGGCAAGAAGAGGGCGACGTTCTCCATGGCCATCAACGAAGGCCAGGGCGAGAACGAGAAGACCCACTTCGTCAACCTGACCGCCTTCGACACCCTCGCCGAGAACATCGTCGAGTCCTTCTCGAAGGGGATGCGGGTCATCGTCGCCGCTCGGCTGAGCACCTACAAGCAGGCAGCGGTCATCAACGGCGAGGAGAAGCAGCTGACGATGGTGTCCTACGTCGCCACCGACGCTGGCCCGGAGATCCGCTTCGCGCTCGCGAAGGTCACGAAGGTGGCCCGTGAGGGAAACGGCAACGGGGCGTCGAGCCCCGCAGCGTCGAGCCCCGCAGCGTCGAGCACCGCAGACGGTGGCAAGGCTGGCGCAGCTTCATCCGAGGCGCCCGCGCAGGCTGCACCCGCCGCTGCCCCTGTCGCAGCGGCAGTGGCAGCAGGTGGTGCGGACGAGGATGACTTCTAGGTCATCCTGGATCTAGCCGGTAACTAACCCCTCCCGGCTAGCACGTCGCCGCAAGGCTGGGTCTTCGCCTCCCGTTCACCCAGCCTTGCGGCGGCAGCACCGTTTTCGTCCCGAGCAACGCCGCAAGGTCCAAGAGGAAGTCGAGCCGGTGGACAAGCACCCGCTGTTGCGCACGAGGAGACAGACCGCCGCCTGGGTCCTCCGCACGAGCGCACCGCTACTCGGTCTGCTGCTCGTCGCGGCGGTCGGCGTCGCCGGGGTCACCCTTACGCACCACCACCCCACGGGCGCAGCGGGCACCGCACCGACCACGACGCAGGCCCCTGCGACGACGACGACACACGCCCCTGCACCAACCACGACACAGGCCCCCGTGACGACGACGCTGCCGAAGCCCGCACCGACGACGACGACACGACCCCGTCGCAAGCCCACCCCGACCACGAGGCCGAGGCCCGCTCCGACCACGACCACCACGACCACGACGACGACGACGACGCAGGCCCCCGCTCCGACGACCACGGTGGTCGTGCGCCCGACGACGCCACGACCCCGTCGCAAGCCGACACCGACGACGACGCCACGACCCCGTCGCAAGCCCGCTCCGACGACCACGACGACGAAGCCGAAGCCTGCGCCGACCACGACGCTGGCCCCGACGACCACGACGACGACGAAGCCGCCAGCGACCACCACGACGACCACGACTCCGGCCACCAGCCTGTACGTCAACTACGTGGACGGGCCGCCAACGGGCGGGTCCCTCCCGGTCACCGCCACGGCGACGCTCACCGCCGGTGGGGCCGGCGTCGCCCACCAGCCGACGACCTTCCTGATCGGGGGCGGGTGCACGCCTGCCAGCGCCACGGTCGATACGAACAGTTCCGGTGCTGCGACGCAGGACTTCATGTGTCCTGTCGGGGTGGCGTCGTTCCCGCTGACCGTGACCAGCGACGGGGTCAACGTCGACCTCGTCATCAAGACGGTCTGATGATGATCTCCCTGCTCGCTGCGTAGTAGACAAGCCGATCTCGGGCGCTCTGCACAGACGCCTGCATGGAGACCAACAAGAGCATCTGCTTCGTCGGCGACACGCACGGTGACCGCGACCGGACCGAGGCGGTGATCTCGCGGGCCGCCGAACGAGGTTGTCGCATCATCGTCCAGGTCGGCGACTTCGGCATCGCGCCGGAGATGCGTCACTCGAGGCCGCAGACCGATGGTTTCGAGACCGACGTCGCGGCGATGTGCGCACGCAACGGCGTCGACTTGCTGCTCTTTGCCGACGGCAATCACGACTGGCACCCCTGGCTCCAGAGGTGCCTGCGTCGGTACGAGGTGCAGGTGCCGAACGCCAGCGCCGTTCCCGTCGAGGACACCGGCCGGGTGCGCTGGGTGCCGCGCGGCACCGTGCTCGACGTCGCCGGCGTCAAGATGCTCTTCTGCGGCGGGGCGCCCTCGATCGACCCGGAGCTGCGCGTCCCCGGCCTCTCGTGGTGGCCGGAGGAGGAGATCACCGACATCGACGTCGCCCGCAGCTGCGCCGCGGGTCAGGTGGACGTGCTCGTCACCCACGACATCTCCGAGCTCATCGAGATCCCCGGCGTCACCGACGACTGGGCACCCGGCGTCGCCAGCCGACACAAGGTCGAGCGGATCCGGTCGACCACGAGGCCAGCCTGGGCCTTCTCCGGGCACTACCACCGCAAGCTCAGCGCCATCCTCGCCGGTGACGGCAACGAGACGCGCTGGGAGGGGTTGGGAGGCGACTGCGGGCCTATCGAGGACCAGATGTTCGTCGCCGAGTCGACCGTCCTGCGCAAGCCATTGGTGCACGGCTGGGCTCGTTAAGCGACGCCCTGGGCTGGAGGCCGACCCGATCTGAGTCCGGCCGCACAGGATATGCGTGCCGACACGATCCTCGTCCATTGCGCCAGCCCGTCCGTTCGTCAAGTGGGCCGGCGGGAAGCGCTCCATCCTTCCCGTCTTGCTCGAGCGCATTCCAACTCGATTTTGTTCCTACGCCGAGCCGTTCGTCGGCGGCGGGGCGCTCTTTTTCGCTCTGCGGGCCGCCGGGTTCAACAGATCCGCCCACCTCTCCGACTCCAATGAGCGGCTCGTCACGGCCTACGAGGTCGTTCGGGACGACGTCGATGCGCTCATCGACGTCGTGACGTTCCATGCCGAACGACACGACGAGCGCTACTACAAGGCGGCCCGACGGGAGCTCTCGGTCGAGACGGACCCGCTCAAGATCGCTGCCCTGTTCATCTACCTAAACAAGACCTGCTTCAACGGCGTCTACCGCGTCAACCGAGCGGGAGTCTTCAACACGGGCATCGGTACACTCGACAGCTCTGGCGTGCTCGACGCGGAGAACTTGCGCCAGGCATCCGCCGCACTCCAAGGCGTCACCCTCGCCAGGGGCGACTTCGCCAACACCGACCCGGTGCGGGGCGGCTTCTACTACCTGGACCCGCCGTATCACGGCACCTACACGAGCTACACAACGTCGAGGTTCGACGAGGACGACCAGCGGCGTGTCGCCGAGTTCTGCCGGCGCATCGACGCAGCCGGCGGCATGTTCCTCGCCTCCAACGCCGACACGCCGTTCATCCGGTCGCTCTACGACGGGTTCGGGGTCGACGTCGTGATGGCCCGACGGACCGTCTCGTGCGCGGCCCACCAGCGCGGGCGGACAGGCGAGCTGCTCGTCGCCAACTTCTAAGCCGTCGAGTCGCTAGTCGCAGATGTTGCAGAGGTCCGACCCGGACGGGAGCTCGAGGTTGCAGCGCGAGCAGCGCCGGACCGGGCGCTTCGCCAGCATCCGACGGGTCTCGGCTCGAGCACGGATGTCGGGCGAGAGCTCCCGGGTGCGCCGCATGTCGTCCGCGACCAAGCCAATCTGGTCGGCGGCGGGCGTCGTGTACGCGAACTTGGCCCAGGACTCGATCGTCGACACCCGGCGCTCGATCGTCGTGTCCGAGAGGTGCTCCCAGCGCTCCCAGAGGACGTCTCGCCCGCCATCGACGAAGGCGGAGACGTTCTCGTTGTCGGCGATCGCCTCGGCGAGCGACTCGGCCCGTTCGGCGGCCGACGCCTTGAAGAACTCCTCGCCGGCCGGCGTCAACCCCCACTCGAGCGGGCTCGTCCCGCTCGCCTCGACGAGGCCGAGCGTCGCCGCGGCGTGCGGGTAGTACGAGCCCTGTCGCTTGGACACGCCGATCGCCTCGGCGATGTCGACGGTCTCGACGCAACCAGCGGCGACGGCGTCGACGACGGCCGCGATCTTCGAGACGCTGTCTGCCTGAGGCACGATCGTGTCCGTCTCGTCCTCGACGAGGTGGAGCCCGACGGCTGGGCGGTGCGTCGGGGCGAACTGCCCGCCGGACGGGATCCCGGCTGGGCGACGATTCTGGAGAGCTGCCATACCGATCAAGAGGGCAGCGCACGAGCGTGATCCGACGTCTGGCCGACGAGGAGTCGGGAGCGCCCCGAGCGCCGCCCTCATAGGTGGCATGGATCACGATGCGTTCATCGCCCTGCTCGCCGAGCTCCAGGCGGCCTCGGCCGCCTACTACGACGGCGATGGCGCCCAGCTCATGGACGACGCCACCTACGACACCCGTGTCGAGGCCCTCAGTGCGGCCGCTCGGGTGGGCGGCTGGCACGAGGCCGATGAGTTCCTCGGTGCCGTGCAGGGCGCGCCAGGCGACGTCGCGCACCTACGCCCGATGCTCTCGCTCGACAAGGCGATGGACGACGAGGAGATGCTCGCCTTCTTCGCCCGGGTCGAGCGCCACGTCGGCGCGTCCGACACCGAGATCGAGTGGTCGGTCCAGCCGAAGCTCGACGGGGCGGCGATCTCGGTGCGCTACGTCGCGGGCGTGCTCGACCGGATCGTGACGCGAGGCGATGGCCAGACGGGCGAGGACATCACGCGCCTCGCCCAGCACAGCGCCGGCATCCCCGCACGCCTGGCTGAGCCGCTCACCATCGCCGTCAACGGCGAGTGCGTGATGACCCACGCGGACTTCGCGGCAGCAAACGCCCTTCGCGTGGCCAACGGCGACCGACCGTTCGCGAACCCGCGCAACGCCGTCTCGGGCTCGCTGCGCAGCCTGCATCGCTCCTACTTGCTGCCGACGAGCTTCGTCGCCTACCTGCTCGTCGGAGACGGTGCGGATGAGATGAGCGACGCCGAGCAGATGCAGCGCCTCTGCGAGCTCGGGTTTGCGACCGCGGCGCAGTACGGGCCGGGCGTCGTCTCGGGCAGGGCGGCGGCGCTCGCGGCCATCGCCACGATCGAGACGAGCCGGGCGACGTTCCCGATGGACACAGACGGTGCCGTCGTCAAGGCCAACGACCCCGGTGTGCGCCGGCTGATGGGCGAGGGCAGCCGGACCCCTCGCTGGGCCATCGCCCGCAAGTTCGCACCCGACACGAGGGAGACCAACCTGCTCGGCATCGTCGTCGAGGTGGGGCGGACCGGCAACCTCTCCTTCACCGCCCTGCTCGAGCCCGTGTCCGTCGGCGGCGTCACGGTCTCCTCGGCCACGCTGCACAACGTCAGCGAGATCGCACGCAAGGGACTCCGGCTCCCCGTCGAGGGCGGGACGCTCCAGCGGGTCGTCGTCCGCCGGGCGGGCGAGGTCATCCCCGAGCTGGTCGGGCGGGCGAACGACGAGACCGACGGCAGCGAGCCGTTCGTGGCGCCGACGCTGTGCCCGTATGGACACGAGATCGACCGCAGCGGCCTGATCTGGCGGTGCGTCATGGGGCGTGCGTGTGCAGCCGCGGCGGGCATCCGCTACGCGGTGAGCCGGGACTGCCTCGACATCGACGGCATGGGTGAGGTGATCGTGGACGGGCTCGTGCGGGCCGGCGTGGTCAGCGACGTCGCCGACCTGTTCGCCCTCACGATGGCCGACCTCGTCGCCGTCGAGCGCCTCGGCGAGGCGAACGCGACGAAGATCCTCGCCGGGATCGAGCGCGCCAAGTCCCTGCCGCTCGGGCGGATCATCGCCGCCCTCGGGATCCGTGGCACGGGCCGGTCCATGAGCAGGCGGCTCGCGAGCCACTTCTCCTCGATGGCGGCCCTGCAGGCAGCGAGCGTCGCTGAGCTGGCTGAGGTCGAGGGCATCGGCGCCGTGAAGGCCCCGGTGATCGCCGAGGAGCTCGTCGCCTTGGCGCCGGTCATCGGTCGCCTCGAGTCGCTCGGGGTCGACCTCGGCCACGACGACGGCTCGGCCGAGCAGGCAGGACCCGCTCTCGAGGGCGGCGACCGCCCGCTCGCCGGACTGACGATCTGCGTGACTGGCGCGATGACCGGGCCGCTCGCGAGCCTCACCCGCAACGAGGTGAACGAGCTGATCGAGCGTCTCGGTGGCAAGGCGTCCTCCAGCGTCTCTGCCAAGACATCGTTCCTGCTCACCGCGGATGGCGACTCGGGGACAGCCAAGGCGAAGAAGGCAGCCGAGCTGGGCGTCGAGATCGTGAGTCCAGAGAGCTTCGCCGATCGGTACCGCATCAAGGAGGTGCTGGGTTGATAAACGGGCTGCGCATCGCCGTCACCGGCGGGCGGGACTACGCCGCTGCGGTCTGTAACGACCTGTCCGTCTCCGACGAGGAGATCCGGCGCGCCAACGAGCACGGCGTTTGATGGGCACCGACATCGCCCCCATCGGCCCCGACCCGCTCGAGCGGGCGAAGGCGATCGCCCAGGTCTCTCTCGAGCTCGCCGAGCTCGAGGTCGAGGCGAGGTCGCTCGCGCTCGACGAGGAGCGACTCGATGCCGAGCACTCGACAGCGCTCGTCTCACAGAGCTCGTCCGCTCTCGCCGCGACCGAACGGAGGCTCCAGCACACACGGAGCATCGCCGAGCGGACCCGGCTCGCCCTCGACGCGAAGCGCGCGGAGATGAGGGTCCTGTTCGATGCGCAGATGAGCGAGGCCCTCGCAGCCCGCAAGCCTCTCGAGGAGAAGTTGAAGCGCCTCGAGGAAGGTCTTTGGACGCTCGGGCTCTACGCCGGCGATGCCGAGCGGATCCTCACGCTGCGCGACGGCGAGCCGGCACCGGCAGACACACCGATCACCGTTCGTCAGCTGGTGCTCGCGATGGACGAGGAGTGTGCGGTCGCGGCCGAGGACGGCGGGCTCGACGCGCTGACGATCGAGGAGTTCGACGCCTGGCTCCTCGCGGACCCGACGCACCTCGACCAGGTGTTCCCCGAGCAAAAGGGCGTCGTCGGGCTCGTCCCCCGCTGGAGCGACAAGGACTACGGCGATCCATGGGCCAACGTGGCCATGGAGAAGGAGAACAAGCAGACCTACCTGCTTATCCGCAACGGCGAGTGCCTCTATCGCTACGTGACCGACTTCGTCGCCGGGCCTCGTCTCGTGCCGACGGCGGCCGAGTTCACTGACTGCTTCGTCGACCGTGCGTTCAACTGGACGACCCGAGAGTACGAGCGCGTCGAGCTGCGACCTGGGACGCCCGCGTGGGAGAAGGCCGAGAGCCAGGCTGACGCGATCCGCCGGCACTACATGCGGGTCGGTCTGATCCTCCAGGGGCTCTGCGACCGGACGACGGTCCTGCAACCGATGGCCCAGCCCGTGAAGTTCCTCGACGTCGAGGACTACGACGCCGGGCGCATCGTCATCGTGACGAACGCCGAGCGGGTCCTCACCGACGGCGGCGAGTCCTTCACCGACTGGCAGCAGCGGCTCATGCGCGAGGTGCGTCCTGGGATGCGGATCATCGGGGCGTTCGACACCTATGGCTCGCGCGAGCAGTGGGAGATCTGGCCGACCAACGCCGGACGCCCGCCGTCCTATGTACCTCACACGGTCACCGAGCGGCTGGCTGGTGGGCGGATGAAGATCCTCTACGAGCGCACCGACACGGTGTGGCGCACGCCGTCTCGTGCAACCGGGTGGCGCTACGACGACGGGCCGGCGAAGGTGAGGGCCTCGTGCGTGTTCGCCGAGGACTCCGAGCTCTTCCTGCCCTTCGACCTCGTCGAAGTCGAGGACATGGAGCGCTACCTGCGCTCTCGGCTCGAGCGCCGCGGATACCTCAAGATGTTTCCCCTGCTCAAGGCCGCCATCCGTGCCAAGCGCGCAGAGGCCACAGAAGAGGAGCCGTTCCGCCAGATGCTCGCCGGCGTGCTCGCACGCGACAACAACGTGCCGGTCGCCGAGGCCGAGGCGTCGGTCGACGAGCTCGTCTCGTGGTGGAAGCTCGCCAACCGCCAACACCGCCCGCTCGTCGGGAGCGAGGCCGACAACGCAAAGGCCGTGCGGATGATCGTCGACGAGCACCGCCGCCGGCTCGTAGACACCACCCGGCCCGTGAACGCCGAGCTCGTCGCAAAGCTGCTCGCGATGCACCCCGACGCCCTCGTCATCGCCCGCAAGCGCGACGGCTCCTATGTCGTGCTCGAGCCAGAGGACGACGGGGACACCTTCGTCGTCGAGACGACCTACGGCGCTCGAGGCCAGCAGAAAGCGTGCGAGCACTGGCAGCTCGTCGGGCCTCGCATTGCACGCTGGACCGTTGCCTACGAGCACCCGGACTTCGCTCGCTGGAACACGATGGCGTCTCGCTCGGTCTGTTTCACCGGGCCGGAGATCGACGAGGCGATCGCCACGTTGCGCACGGCACCACGGGTCACCACGCAACGGCGGATCCTGGCGGTGATGCTGCGCGACAACACCCATGGCGATCGCCATGCCATCACCCGGCTCGCCGCGCTCGTGGTCGACCTCGATCCTGCGAACCTCGACGAGGAGCACCCGCTCACCGGCATCTCGCGCGAGCCACGGGTTGACGACGTCGTCGCCCGGGTCGTCCGGTCCGGCGACGGGGTCGCTCTCCGCTTCGACGGTGATGACCGGTACCCGACGGGGGCCTGGCCGTGCTGGGACACCGAGAGGAACTCCTACGCACGAGCCGCGTCGTGGCGTCTGGTCGCCCTCGAGGAGGAGGCCGTCGCCGCAGTAGAGCGGGAGCGGGAGCGCTACCAGGCTGTCTCTGCTCGACGAAGCGAGCTGGCCGAGATCGTCGTCCGACACGAGGCGCACCTCGCCGAGCAGTACAACGCCCGCGAGGAGCGCCGGGCCTACGAGGCGTTCCTCGCGAAGTACGGCGACCCCGACCTCTGGGAAGGACACAAGAAGGCGATCCGCATCCCGACCATCGCCCCCGGTCCGCGGGACTTCGGTGCTGTCGATCAGGCCGTCAAGCTGCTCGTCGAGGCCGGGCACGTGCTCGACGGATTGACGGTCGAGGCTGTCCTTGACCGGTCGCGATCGACGTTCGGGCTCGATGTCGAGCTCGCAGAGGACTGGGCCGTCGGGCTCACGCTCTAGGCCGACCCGATCTGGACGCTCCCGCACAGGAGAGGTGTGCCAACGGGCGAGGAGGCAGATCCGGCTCGGCGCGGTGTCGAGATCGTGAGCCCAGAGAGCTTCGCCGATCGGTACCGCATCCAGGAGGTGCTTGGTTGATGAACGGTCTGCGCATCCTCGTCACCGGCGGGCGGGACTACACCGATGTCGTCGCCGTCGAGGTCGCCCTCCAACGGGTCGTCCTCGAGCGTCTCGGCCCGGTCGCCGACGCGGGCCAGGTGACCGTCGTCCACGGCGATGCTGGCGGCCTCGATCGGCTAGCGGGAGCGGTCGCGCACAGGCTCGGGTTCGCCGTCGAGGCACATCCCGCCGACTGGGTCGCTCCGTGCCGTTCGACCTGCCCACCGCACCGTCGACGACGGCGAGACGGCGTGGCCTACTGCCCGGCAGCTGGCGTCTACCGCAACGCGTTGATGGTCGAGCTCGGCGCGGACGTGGCGCTCGTCTTCCCAGGTGGACGAGGCACGCAGGACTGCGTCCGCCGCATCCGCGCCGCCGGGATCGACCTCGTCGAGGCAGGCTGACAAGAGCGCTTGGTGCGATCGCTCGACGAGATCGCACGTCGAGTTCGTAGGCCAAAACGACATGGTTTGTCGAAGCGACTTGCCAAGGCATTTTGTCGAACGGCGACTTTTTCCTTTCAGCTATTCTACTAACGACGTGAGTAGTACATCTGCACCAGGCGGAAGTCCTTCTGGATGCGAAGACCACGATCTCGCTGCCCTCTAAGACGGTGTGAAGCACTTGATACGACGTCGACCAGCTGGGACCCCGACGGGCGGGCAGTTCGCCCCGACGAATAGACCGGGCGCCAACGGCCTCGGGCTCGTCGATGACGAGCCCGTCCCGGACGAGGCCGCGTGCTGTGAGGTGGACGCAGAGCCCGAGCGCGACCGCGTCTACCACGGAGAGGTCGGGGTCACGGAGCTCACGCCCGATGGGCTCGTCGTGATGACCCCGGCCCTGCAAGCGATGTGGGACGCTGCGGTACTCGAGGCCGATGCCAGGGCCAGGGCAGAGGCCGCAGAGGCCGCAGAGGCCGCAGAGGACGGGACCGTCGCCGACCGTGCCGCCGCCGTCCGTAGCGAGAGCCGGGTCGCTCGCGGTGAGCCCCGCAACTGGCGATCCATAGAGCTCGTGACGCCGTCGGAGCCCATCATCGTGTTCGACGAGATCGTCCCTCGCAGCGAGTTCCTCGCCGGCGTCATCGACATCGAGTCGGTCATCGACGACCACTCGCGCGACCCGGAGGAGAGCGCGTCCTGGGGCGACGAGGAGTGGTTGGCGCACCTCAGGCGCCTCATCGACATCTCGTGCGAGACGGGGTCCGCCGAGATCACCCCGGACGGCGAGTTCCGCGTTCGCTGCGGATTGCCACGCCTCGAGGCGGGCACCGTGCGCTACGTCAACCCCGACGGGTCGCCCGGCGGGGCCGTCTCGACGACGGCCTTGGTCGGGGACGACGTCTGGATCAGCGTGCAGGCGTCTGTCCTCGACGACGCGTGCGTCCTCGACTCCGCCCGCATCGAGGATCAGGCCGTCGTCTGCCAGGACGCCATCGTCTGCGACGAGGCCAGTGTCGGGGGGCGGGCGACCATCCTCGGGCGCGCCGTCGTGTTGGACCGGGCTCGCGTCCAGGGCGACGCCTTCGTGGAGGACGATGCCATCGTCGCCGGGTACGGGAGGGTCGGCGACAGCGCACGCATCGCCGAGCACGGGATCGTGTGCGCACACGCGCTCGTGTGCGACCATGCGCTCGTCGCGGGCTTCTCGAGGGTGTCGGGGCATGGCCAGGTCGCCGACTGGGCACAGCTGCGCGGCAGGAACCTCGTCACCGACAACGCCATCGTGTCGGGCCGGACGGTGCTCGACGGGTGGCTCACCGCCGCGGGCTACGACGTGCGCTAGCCAGACAGGGAGCCGATCTCGGCTCCGTTGCACAGAGTCTTCGTGCAACGGAGCCAGACGTACCTCGAACAGGCACTCGACCGCGCCGCCCAGATAGCAACGGGGCGGGACGACGTCACGGCGAGACCATCGCAACGGTCCCTCTCTTCGTCGATCCTGTCCGCGATGGAGCACGGGCAGCACGTGGCAGCAGAAGCCCCGACGGGGGTCGGCAAGAGCCTCGGCTACCTCGTGCCAGCCGCCATCCGGGCCGCCGTCGACGGCGAGCGCTCGGTGATCTCGACCGAGACCCTCGCCCTCCAGGCGCAGCTCCAAGACAAGGACGCCCCCGCCGCCGTCGAAGCGGTCAGCGCCGTCCTCGGGCTTCCCGCCCCGAGGGTCGCCGTGCTGAAGGGCTGGAGCAACTACGCGTGCTCGCTCGCCGCAGTCGCCGCCGCGAGCGAGCTCACGGCGCTGCCGAGCAAGTCGCCGGAGGTCCTGCGGGACGCACTCGCCGACATCCCCGGCGAGACCGCGGATCTCGTCCGGTGGGCGCTCGACGAGGTCCTCGACGCCGGCGCCGGGGACAAGGCGGGCTACGACGCCAGCATCACCTCCGAGGACTGGCAGCTCGTCTCGACGACGCCGGCGGAGTGCCCCGGTGTCGCGGAGTGTCCTTTCGGCGACACCTGCCTGCCCGCCAAGGCGCGTGCGGCGGCTGCGGAGGCGGACATCATCATCACGAACCACTCGATGATCGCCGTCCAGGCGGCGACGAGCGCCCCGGTCGTCATCGGCAGCAAGAAGCTCGGCCCGATCCACCACCTCGTCGTCGACGAAGCGCACGGGCTCGCCGCAGCGGTGCGCAGCCAGGGGGCCGCCTCGGTCAGCGCGTGGCGGATCAACGACGCTCTGCGCTCCATCGAGCGCCTGCTCGACCGACCAGCCAAGGCGAAGTCGCTCCGTGAGGACGGCATCGCACTCGCCAAGGAGCTCGACAAGCTGCTCGCCGAGCGACTCGCCCGCTCCGCCCCCGCCGCTGGCGCACGCACGCGCGGCTCGTCGCACATCGCGAAGATCGCCGAGGACGAGAACCCCTTCAATGGGCTCGACGAGGCGATCGGCGCCTGGGTCGGCCGCGCCCGGCGCATCGTCCCCAAGCCGCTCGAGGCCCACACGACCAAGGAGATGGTGGCCCGCTACCGGGCGCTCGGCCGCCTCGATGCCCTCTCGGCAGACGTGTCGAGTGCTGCGTGCGGTGAAAACGGGGTTGCCCGCTGGATCGAACGCCCCGAGCGGGTCGCCCCCGTCGGTGCGCTCGGGGCCGAACTGACCGGCACGAGCGTGAAGCTGGCACCGGTCGACGTCTCGGCGATGCTGCGCTTCAACGTCTACGAGTGCCAGGCCACCGACCACGCGAGCGAGGAGACGGAGGTCTCCCCCGGGTCGGACGAGGAGCCCGACCAGGTCGACGTGGTCGTCGACGAGTTCGAGATGTCGGTGTCCGTCGTCTCCGCCACCCTCCCCGCGAGCTTCGTCGTCGACCTCGGCGTGAACGCTCGCAAGGTCGAGTACCCGAGCCCGTTCGACGCGGCATACGACAAGAGCTGGCTGTTCATCCCGCAGGCGACGAAGGCCGAGCTCGGGCGTCAAGAGGGTGGCCGGACGACCTTCGACATCGCACGTCACCCGGACTGGGCCGCCAAGATCATCGTCGAGCTCGTCCAGGCGAACCGGGGGTCCGCCCTCGTCCTCGCCGCGACGACCGACGCAGGCCGGCTCTACGCCGAGCGCCTCCGCCGTGCGCTGCCACGCATGACCATCCACTCCCAGTGGGACGGTCCGCCGCTGCGGCGGCTCGTCTCGCAGTGGCGTGAGGACCACGGTTCGGTGCTGGTCGGGACGAAGAGCCTGATGACCGGCGTCGACGCCCCCGGGGCGACCTGCTCGCTCGTGGTCGTCGACCGGTGCCCGAGGTCAGCGTCCAACCCCGTCGACGATGCCCGTGTCGAGAACCTCTGCCGCCGGCTCGAGATCGACAAGTGGGCGGCGGACCGCATGGTCTACGTCTCCGACGCCGCACTGCTCCTCGAGCAGGCGTCCGGTCGGCTCATCCGCTCCGTCTCCGACACGGGCGTGGTCGCCGTCCTCGACCCGCGACTGCTGCCGCCGAGGCTCGGCGACTTCCACTACCCCGAGCAGACGCGGACGACCTACCTCGCCGCGCTCGCCCACTTCCCCCACCGGACGTCGGGCATAGAGAAGGTCTTGACGTACATGCGCCGGCGCAACGCCCGACAGGAGGCCGCCTGATGGCGACGGCGATGCTGGCCGGGTCGGTCGACGACCCGGAGATCGAGCTCAGCTTCGACTACTCCGAGCAGCGCCCCGACGGCCGCCACCTGCGCGACTGGGTGAAGACGCTGCCCGGGGCCGTCTGGGACCGCCAGCGCAAGCTCTGGCGACTCACCGACCCGGAGATGCTCCCGCCGGGCGAGCTGAAAAGGGCGGGGATCTGCGTCGAGCGGCCCGGTGGCGGCATCGTGAAGCGCCACGAGATCCTCCCTGCGCCGATCGTCCACGAGCCTCCGCCGACCACCGACCCCGACGAGATCGAGGTCCCCGACTGGTTCGGCCTGGCGCTCATGGAGGACCAAGACCTCGCCGCCCGCCGGGTCGTCGCGGGGCGCTGGTGCGAGTGCGATGCCGCCGGGGCCGGGAAGACCCGTGTGATGCTGGCCGCTGCGGCGATATTGCGCCCGAGACGGCTGCTCGTGCTCTGCCCACCGGTTGTCACGACACACTGGATGCGAGAGATCGAGCAGTCGGGGATCGCCCGGGTTCACGATGCTAGGGGGCCAGAGGAGGCCAAGAACATCGCACCACCGAGGCAATCGACCTCCGGCCCCCTAGCAGGGAGAACTCTACCCGAGATGCCGGTCATCCGGTTGGCTGCTGGCAAGAAGGAGCCGCAACTCCCCGAGTGCGGCATCATCGTCGTGCCCGATTCCCTCGTCGCGGCTCGTCCCGCCTTGCTCGAGCGACTCGTCGCCTGGCAGCCAGACCTGTTCTTCTACGACGAGGCGCACCGGGCGATGCACTGGGGGTCGGCGCGCTCGCGTGCCAGCCGCCGACTCGCTCGGGCCTCCCGGCAGGCGATCCCCGCCACCGGCACGCCGATGTTCGCGAAGCCGACGCAGATGGCCCCGATGCTCGCCATGACCGGCCAACTCGACGCCGTCTTCGGCGGGCGACGCGCCTTCTACGAGCGCTACGCCCGACCCGACCGCTTCGGAGGCTGGGTGACGCGCAAGCAACGCCTGCCCGAGCTACGGCGGATCCTCGACGAGAAGGTCTGGGTGCGCCGCTCGCCCTACGCCGGCCTGCCTGGGCTCTCTCGCTATGCGAAGTTCGTCGACGTGGACCGCTCGACGTACGACGCCGCCTACACCGAGGTCCTCGCGAAGGTCGACGAGTGGCTCGACGGGTTCCTCGCCGAGAGCGGGCGCCTGCCGACCAGCGACGAGCAGGCGAGCTTCGCCGCCGACAGCCTCGGCTTCATCTCCCAGCTCCGCAAGGCCGCCGGGCTGTGCAAGGTCCCCGCCGCCGCCGAGCTCGTCGCCGAATGGGTCACCGCCAACGCGACGCCAGATGGCGCAGACCGCGACGACGGCACGCCCGCCATGCGCCCGCTCGTCGTGTGGACCCACCACAAGGCCGTCACCGAAGCGATGGCTGCCGCGGTGCCGGCCAAGCTCGGGCGTGTCGAGGTCATCGACGGGGCGATCAGCGACGCTCGGCGCGAGCGCGTCATCGACGACTTCCAGGCGGGCAAGATCGCCGTCCTCGTCTGTCAGATCGTGGCCGCCGGCGTCGGGATCACGCTCACCAGGGCGAGCGATGCCGTCTTCGTCGAGACCGACTGGACACCCGACCTCATCACCCAGGCCGAGGCACGCCTGCACCGCATCGGCCAGGAGAACCACGTCCGCTGCACCACCCTCATCGCGCCGGACACCTTGGACGAGGCGATCCACGCCGTTCTCCTCGAGAAGATCGAGGTGCTGGGCCTGCTCATGCCCGAGCTCGACAACAAGGTCTCGGTCCATGCCTTCGCCGAGCCTGGGGCGATGCCGACGACCGACCAGGTGCGGGCCGCAGGCGCGGTCGACGCGAGGACGATCCTGCTCGGACTCGTACAGGATCGGACCGCCCGGCGACACGGGCGACGTGCGGCGTGATACCACGTGGTATCATCTCCACGTGGACCTCGGAGCGACCTTGCGGGAGGCAAGGCGAACGGCTGGGCTCTCGCAGCGGGAGCTTGCTCGCCGTGCTCGCACGAGCCAGTCCAGGATCTCGTCCTACGAGTCCGGTCGGCTCACCCCCGAGCCACAGACGTTGCGCCGTCTCCTCCAGGCAACCAGACCGCTGCCCTCGGTGGTGCTGGACCGGTATCGCGAGGATGTGCAGCGCCTCGCCGCCGAGCACCACCTCGCCTACGTGCGCGTGTTCGGGTCTGTCGCCCGGGGGACCGACACGCTCTCGAGTGACATCGACCTGCTCGTTACGCCAGATGGGGATGCGTCACTGCTCGACCTGGCCGCCTTCATGCTCGACGTCGAAGCGCTAACTGGCTACGAGGTGGATGTGATCTCCGACGCTCCGCTTGCCGACGACTCCCCGATCCTGCAGGAGGCGCTGTGGCTGTAAGGTCGCGGCGGCCAAAGGGCACGCCGAGCGGCGGCCAGTTCGCTCCGATCCCGCGACCAGAAGCCGAGCTCGCCATCGCCGACGACGCCACCGAGACGGACGAGCGGCAGGCCAGGCTCGAACGGCGACTCGTCCAGACGATGGACGACATCAGCCGGCTCCTCTCGATCGGCGCCATGATCTTCGATCGTGGGGAGAGAGCGTTCTTCGGCGATCCCGTTCTCCAGGCCGCTGCGAAGAGTGTGATCGTCGATCTGCACTCAGCCTTCGAGATTCTTCCAGAGCGCGTGCGCCAGGAGCGCGCGAACGTCCCGTGGCAACAGGTGCGAGGCATGCGGAACTTGATCGCCCACGAGTACGACGTCGTCGACTTCGAGATCGTCTGGCGCGTCCTCGCCGTCGAGCTCCCTGTCATTCGGGCGAGCCTCTTCGCCTGAGCCGTCGGAGGCGACCCGATCTTCGGCACCCTGCACAGAAAAGGCGTGCCTGCCCGAACACCGCCCCCGCCCTACCGCATCAAGTACAACACGACAGCCCCTCCCCTCGCCCAGGCGGCCTCGATCGCACTCGCCGTGCTGCGCGCGGCGGGGGCCAAGAGCTGGGGTGAGCTCGGCGATCGCATCCCCGCCACCATCGAGCTGGCCGCTTGGGAGCACGAGCTCTTGGTGGAGCACGCCGACGTGCTCGGCTTCCTGCGCCTCACCCAGAAGACAGAAGACGGGCGCTCGCCGACGGTCACGGTCGCCGTCTGTCCGGCGTGCGGCGAGTGGGTCCTCGCCTCGCAGGGGCCAGCGCCGACGAGGTGCGAGATCACCCGCGGGTGCACCGGCAAGCCGGTGAAGGCCGCCGTCGCGACCAAGGACACCGGCAACGTCCGCCGGGCCGCTTGACCGGGACGGAGTCGGTGTTCGTTGGTGCCTACGGCGGGCTCGTCGGCCGAGATGGCCGAGCCCCCGACAGCGACCATCGGGCCTTCGTCCTCGGCTGCCTCGCCGCCGCCTGATGGACCGGATTCTGCCCTGGTCCCGGTAAGACTGCCCAATCGGGCAGATCAACACGTAATCCCTGCTCCGGGGCTCATGCGGTCGTCAGATCGGGCTCGTGACGAGGCGTCGGGAGGTCGATCGGGGCCTTCTGGCATCGCCACACGCCAACACCGGCAAAAGCGCCGCCCTCTGTAGAGATATGAGGACCAACTTCGGACAGAACCGCGTCCCACCTGGGGTCCCGACCGGGGGCCAGTTCGCTCCCGTCAACCGTCCCGCTGCCGCCGGGCTCAGCCTGAAGGACGACTCGCTCGGCGACGTCGAGGACATCGAGGCGCTGCTCGCCGATCGCCGGGCACGGATCGCAGCCGGTGGCTACGTCAAGCCGGCCGCGTTGGCACGCAGCGTCGTCGACCCACGCTCGTCCGCGTACGTGCGTCAGTGGTGGGAGAGCGAGCTCACCGTCGCCGAGTACGGCCATGGCGCCGGGGCGTACCCCCAGATGCCAGAGGACTTCACGCCGAGCCGCACGGTCGGGAACGCTCTGTCTGGGCACCGCCGGACGCACCGGATGGCCTACGCGGGCGCCGGTGTCGAGATGCGGATGCCATCGGTCACCTCCATCCGCGCCTTCGCGAAAGAGGGCAACCCGACCTTCGACGTGCCCGTCACGGCGACCTACCCCGGTGGCGAGGTCACCGGCTGGGTCCGCGTCACGCGTGCAGAGGACGGGTCGTGGGCGACGCGTGGCCTCGGGTTCTCCAATGAGTCCTCCGCCTACGTCGCCGAGGCCGTCCAGTGCGTCCTCGAGGCCCGACGCCCGACCAGAGCGCTCGCCGATACCGGCGACCTGCTCGAGCGCCGACGCCAGCGCGCCGCCCAGATCGGGGCGAAGGTCGAGCCGATCCCCTCCGGGTGGATCGCTGCGGCCGGCTACGACAAGGCGACCTCGACGATGTTCGTCACGACCTCGCTTCACAAGTACGGGTATCGGGTGCCGCCCGAGGTGTTCACCGAGTTCTACCGGTCACTCAAGCCCGGGCGCGTGTTCAACCAGCTCGTGCGCGGCAAAGCACAGCGGGTTGAGGTCAGCCAGTGCAGCAAGTGCAACCGCTACACCGCGGACATGGCGAGCCACCGCTGCCCGCCTAAAGAGGCGCCACGTCAGCAGGCGATACCCGTGCAGAACGAGCTCAGCCGTCGATTCTTTGGAGGTTCGTGATGGTCCAGTCCCGTCGTCCAGCAGGGACACCAGTCGGTGGCCAGTTCGCCTCGGTCAACAGGCCGGGGACGCGGCTCTCCCTCGTCGATGGCGAGGGGGACGACGGGCGGGGAGGCCTGCTCGACGCCCTGGCCCAGATCGACCGCGACGGCGCCATCCAAGCAGCCAAGTACGAGAGGGTCGGAGCCGTCATCATGTGCGTCCCCGCATCGGCACGCGGTGTGGTGTCTGAGGCCATCGACGGCGGCGTCAGTTGGCCGGCAGGAGGCCCCGAGATCGAGGAGCTCGACCGGCTCACCGACGTCGCCATCTACCGCGCCGCTGGCCTGATCGGCATAGACCGTCCGTCGTTCGACGGGTTCTTGCGCACGCTCCCATCCCAGATGAAGACGGACATCTGGCGATCTGCTCGCTATCAGGTGCGGCAGGCCATCGCGTCCGACGGGCAGGCAACAACTGGGCAGGCACCCACTGGGTCGGCAACAGCTGGGCAGGCGACAACTGACTCGACGACAACTGGGCAGATCGGGCAACGTAGCTGGGTCTGCCCCGTCGATGCCTCGCACGCTACGGTCGGGCAGCGGTGCACGACCTGCGGCATCGTGGGGATCGCCAACGCCGAGTCGGCCGAGAGCGTGCCGCCGTCCGACGAGCGGGGTGGTGTTGCTGCCGATGCGTTCGCTCCCCGCCCTCGGTCCGAGAACCACATCGACCCTGCCCAGATCGACTGGACCTACTGCGGCTACTCGGACGAGCCCGGTGGCGAGGCAGCGGCGATGCTCGGCACGGCCTACATCGGCACGACGCCGTTCCACGTCCTCGCCCTCCAAGTCCAAGACAGCGACGGTGTTCAACGGGCACTGCAGCGGGACGAGGACCTCAGCCAGGCCATGGTCGCCCTCGGCGACGAGGCGCCCTACGCCACCGTCGAGGTCGACGGGCGCTCGTACGTCCTTCTCCTCTCGCCACACGCGAGGTGACAGCGATGACCCAGGCACGACGCCCCGCAGGCGTCCCGACAGGCGGCCAGTTCGCACCGATGAACCGCCCGCCGGCGTCGGGGATCGACCTCGTCGATGACGACCTCGTGGAGGCGAGCGATGCACCCGTCGCCGTGCAGCCACCCGGACAGAGCGTGCAGGAGCGGCTGGCCTCCTTGGAGCCACTCTGCCGTTACGGAGCCAGCTACAACCGCGGCGTCGCCTCGGCGATCAGCGACCACCGCCACTTCGCCGAGCTCGGCGAGACCGACGCAGCGGAGCACTACCTGCTCATCGCAGAGTTCCGTGCCGACTACATCGAGTGGGAGGACTTCGTCGAGAACGATCCCTTCGAGCGAGCGGCGAGGGAGAGGCGAGCCACAGAAGCGGCGCAAGCAGACGGGCCGGTCGACCCGGCAGGCCACGTCGACCCGGCAGGCCACGTCGAGCCGGTCGCAGCGGCACCGGCGGCGCAGACCAAGTCGTCTGGCAGCGAGATCGTCGCCCGGATCTTCCCCGGCGGCGAGCCGAACCGCGGCGTGCGACGTCACAAGCTCTTGACGGCAGAGCTCGCGGAGAAGATCCCCGGTCTCTACGACTCCGAGGGGACGCCAGTCGCCGAGAAGATGCTCTACGCCCACTACTTCACGGGAAGCGCCGATTGGTACATCGCCGAGCTCGACCGAGAGACCGGCGAGATGTTCGGCCGGTGCGACCTCGGGCTCGGCTTCCCCGAGTGGGGCTACGTCACGATCCAGCAGCTCGCCGAGCTGCGAGGTCAGTTCGGCCTACCAGTCGAACGAGACATCGACTTCAAGCCAAGGACCGCACGCGAGCTTGGACTCGCGCCATGACCCAGTCCAGAAGGCCAGCAGGCACGCCGGTCGGCGGGCAGTTCGCACCGACGAACCGGCCGAGGGCCGGCGACCTCGGGCTCACCGACGGAGAGGCGGCGGCGCCTAACCGGCCTGTGGCGGTCAGTCTCGCTGTCGACTGGGAGCAGCTCCGCGCCCAGAAGGCACGCCTGGTCGAGCTGGCCGACTCGCGTTCCGAGCTCGGCGGCGACGCAGACCTGGATGGGATCATCGCCCTCCTCGACGCGATCCAAGACCAGGCGGCCGAAGTCATCGGCGAGCAGGCGGTGTTCGGCGACCTCGAGGCCTCCGACAGCGCAGACGACGGTCCGAGCGCGACCAAGCGTGTCGACGTCGATGTGGCGACCGGTATCCCGAGCTTCAGCATCGAGGGGACGGACGGGAGGAGCACACGTGAGATTCGCGACCGGGTGCGTGCGGCGATGCTGTCGAGCGGGCTCGCGTGGCCGATGGGCAGGGTCGTCGTGCGCCTCGAAAGCAACGGGTTCGCACGGCACGGTGAGCTCGACCTCGAGGTCGCACTCGGTCTTCTGAAGAAGTCCGGCCAACTGCCCGACGACGTCGAGGTTGGCCACCTGCGCGGTGAGCTCGGTCTCGACGGCTCCATCCGCGGCGACGCGACGACCGATGCCCGCAGTCTCGGGGAGTTGGTGGCCGAGCTGAAGGCTGGAAGTCAGGCGGCCGCACGAGCGGGCGTCCAGCCCACCTCGAAGACGCCGGCCAATCCCGCCTCGCTGGCCGAGACGCCGGCCAATCCCGCCTCGCTGGCCGAGGCACTCGAGACGGAGAACCAAGCCTGGAGCTGGACATCGCTGACCGCCGAGGTCGGCAAGGAGCGCGCCGAGGACCTGTTTAAGCGATCTGGCGGGTCGCTCGGCGCGGCCCTGGCGTCGGCGAACCGGACCCCCGATCCAGAGCGTGGAGGTGCGACCCCCAACGAGGTGGCCGATGCCAACGCTGCCGGTGTCCAGACCGGCGACTACATCTACGCCCGCCGAGCCTCAGTCGCGCACGACGAGGTGCTCGAAGCGCACCGATTCGGTATCAGCATCCCTGGCTACGCCGACGCACGCCGGCTTCGCGCCACCCACGACGAGGTGCTCGAAGCGCACCGCTCGGGCGTTGGCGTGCGTGGCTACATCTCTGGTCGCTGGCTCGGTTACAGCCATCGCGAGGTCCTTGAGGCTCGCGGGATCGCACCGACGCAGGCACCGCGAGAGGAGAGTTGATGACACAGTCCAGAAGGCCAGCAGGCACGCCGGTGGGTGGCCAGTTCGCACCGACGAACCGGCCGAGGGCCGGCGACCTGGGTCTCGTCGACGCCGACTGCTCCTTTGATCGGTACCCCACCACCGGCCCAGCGCTGGAAGGTCTCGACGAGGGCGGACGTCGGCTCGCTGAGCATCTCGGCTACGACTACGCGCCGATCGACGCCGTCGACAAGCACCACGGCCTCACGACAGAGCCGGGCACGATCGGGCTCATCTCTCACGATGGCGGTGAGCACTTCATCGTCGTCGGAACATCAACGGAAGGACACGTCGTCCTGCCCTTTGGAACCGATGTCTTCACGCCCGACGAGCTCGAGTCTGAGATAGCTGGTCGTGTCGATGCCCCTGGCCGTCGAGCGGGTCAGCGCACGGTAAGTCCACCACAGCGATACCAGCAGGCCAACACCGTCCGCGAAGGGTCCCGGTCGCCGTGGGGCGTGGTCGATGAAGCCAGTTCACGTGCTGTCGGGATCACCGACGTTGGCACGCCTGGTCACGGCGGCGTCAAGCTCTCCGCTGAGCGAAACCGAGCCGTGCATCCAGCCTGGCGCCGGCCGGGCGGCTGGTATGAGGAGGACTGCGAGTGGGCGATCGTCGCCATGACCTTCCCCGAGTGTTACTCCCCTGAGCATGCCGCTTTTGCCAAGCAGACAGCTCGCAGCTATTTCCCTGACGCGTACGAGGTCGTCACCGGGGAGCGGATCAAGCCCGGCGAGTCGTACGTGCGTGACCAGGACACCTTCTTCGCCGAGCACGCCGATGACTGGGTGACGACGTCTGCGCTCGCTGTCGATCCGGGCACGGTCGAGCGCATCGTGCGAGACGACGGTGTCACTGGCGGCCTCCGACTGATGCCGGCCGAGCAGCCGATGGTGAAGGTCTGGGCACGGGTCGGTGGCCGACGCTCCACTGCCCCTGAGACCAGAGCCTTCCTCGTGCCAAAAACCGAGTACGAGACGAGGGGCCGCTTCGGCTTCGTCCTCGATCCCGACAAGTACGAGGAGGTCGCGCCATGACCCAATCCAGAAGGCCAGCAGGCACGCCGGTCGGCGGGCAGTTCGCACCGACGAATCGGCCGAGCGCCGGCGATCTCGGGCTCACCGACGAGTTCGGGCTTGCCGAGGAGGAGTCACTGGCCAAGAAGATCGCCACCGACGACGAGACACTGGCCGCGCGTGACGCCGGCATCGACGTCGACCGCTACGTCCACTCCCGTGAGATCGGCCTCGCCCACGACGAGGCGCTCGCTGCGTACGAGGCCGGTATCGACGCCCGTGAGTACACCGGTAGTCGCCGAGCCGGTGCCACCCACGACGAGGTGCTGGCCGCCCACGACGAGGCGCTCGCTGCGTACGAGGCCGGTATCGACGCACTGGAATACGCCCACGCTCGCCGAGCCGGTGCCACCCACGACGAGGTGCTGGCCGCCCACGACGCCGGCATCGGCGTGCCGGAGTACACCGGCGCCCGCTCGGCCGGTGCCACCCACGACGAGGTGCTGGCCGCCCACGACGCCGGCATCGGCGTGCCGGAGTACACCGACGCCTGCGCATCTGGCGTGCCCCACGACGAGGTGCTGGCCGCCCACGACGCCGGCATCGGCGTGCCGGAGTACACCGACGCCCGCTCGGCTGGCGTGACCCACGCCGCCGTGCTCGCTGTCCACGACGCCGGCGCCGACCTCGACCGCTACGTCTTCGCCCGTCAGCTCGGCATCAACCACGACGAGGCGCTCGGCGTCTTCGCCGCAGGGCTCCGCATCCCGTACTACCTGCAAGCTCGCAAGGGCGGCGCGACCCTCGACCAGGCCGTCGCGATCGACAGCTCTGGCATCGACGCCCGTGAGTACGCCGGTAGTCGCCGTGCCGGTGCCACCCACGACGAGGTGGTGAGCGCCCATGGTGCCGGGATCGACCTGTCGGCATACTCCGATGCGCGTCAGCTCGGCGGGACCCATGACGAGGTGATCGCTGCCCACGAGGCCGGTATCGACGCTGCGAACTACGCCCGTGCGCTCCAGTCTGGCGTCGCCCACGGTGAGGTGATCGCTGCCCACGAGGCCGGCATCGGCGCTGCGAACTACGTCCGTGCGCTCCAGTCTGGCGCCACACGCGACGAGGTGCTCAGCGCCCACGAGGCCGGCATCGACCCGCAGCGCTACGCCGAGTCCCGCTGGGCTGGCATCCCCCACGCCGACATCCTCGCGTCCAGCGGGACCGCACAGGCGCATCGAGAGGATCGGCCGTGACCCAGGCCCGCAGGCCCGCAGGCGTCCCGACCGGCGGCCAGTTCGCGCCGACGAACCACCCCGCGGCCGGTGCACTCGGACTCACCGACGAGTTCGGGCTTTCCGAGGAGGAGTCACTGGCCAAGGGGATCGCCGCCGGCGTCGACGTCGACAGCTACACCTTCGCCCGTCAGATCGGCATCTCCCACGACGAGGCGCTCGCTATCTGCGCTGCCCGGATCAGGGCCGATTACTACGTAACCGTCCGTCGGGCCGGTGCGACGTTCGACCAGGTTGTCGAGGCCGATAGCACTGGCATCGGCGCACTGGAATACGCCCACGCTCGCCGAGCCGGTGCGACCCACGCCGAGGCGCTCAGCGCCTACGAAGCCGAGATCGACGCGTGGGTCAACGGTGATGAACCTCCGGCCGTTTCGACCCACGAGGAGGACCTCAGCGCCGAAGAGGCCGGCATCGACGAACGGACCTACGCCCGTGCACGTCAGTTTGGTGCGACCCACGCCGAGGTGCTCAGCGCCCACGAGGCCGGCATCAACTCGATCGCCTACGCCGATTGTCGCCAGGCTTATGCGACCCACGCCGAGGTGCTCGCCGCCGACGCCGCGGGCATCGACATGTGGGCCTACGCCGAGACCCGCATGCGCGACGTGAGCCACGACGAGGCGATGGCCGCCCAGAGCACCGGCATCGGCGTGTCCCCCTACGCCATCGCACGCCGTGCTGGCGCGACCAACGCCGAGGTGGTCGCTGCCCACGAGGCCGGCATCGACCTGCAGAGCTACGCCGACGACCGCTGGGCCGGCATCCCCCACGCCGAGATCCTCGCGTCTCGCGGGACCGCACAGGCGCATCGAGAGGAGCAGCGTGACCCCCGCCCGCAGGCCCGCAGGCGTCCCGACCGGCGGGCAGTTCGCACCGACGAACCGCCCGAGCGCCGGCGACCTCGGGCTGTCCGACGGCGCCGATGACCCCGTCGAGCGCACCATGATCGACTCGCCGGGCGCCGGCCGTGCACCGACCCTCGACGACGACAAGGGCTCTGGTGCAGCTTTCGCGGGATGGCTCCGTGACGAGATGGTCCGTCAAGGGCTGCTCTCCGATGGCGGGGCGCGGTCCGTCGCCGTCCGCGGCTGGTCGCCGCCGAACCTGGTGGACCACACGGGATTCTCCCCGCGGCAGGTGGGCGAGCACGTCGAGGCGATGGTCTTCGTCGACGAGCGAGCCGGCCTCAACCAACGGCGCTACATCGACGACGACGGCACCGAGTTGCACGAGCCAGTCGACCCCGAACGGATCGAACCGAAGATCGCTCGCATCCTCGGCGACGCTGGGCTCGAGGTCCGATCCGTGTCCTACGCAGGCCACCAGGGGCTCTGGGACGAGACCGTCCACTACCGGGCAGCTTTTCGCGATGCACGCAACCGTTCGAGCGGGTCCAAGACAAAAGGCGGGTCAAGATGAACCAGTCCAGAAGGCCATCCGGCACACCAGTCGGCGGGCAGTTCGCACCGACGAACCGGCCGAGCGCCGGCGATCTCGGGCTGTCCGACGACGATGACGCTCCGACCAAGACGGGCGCACACCTGTCGGAGCTTGGGCGCGACGAGCGAATCGCCGCGTTGCGCAACGAGATCGACCGTGCGATGAAGGACCTCTCCAGCCCCGAGGGTTGGACGGCATTTCTCGAGTCCAGGAGCAAGTTTCACCGGTACTCGTTGAACAACGCCTTTCTCATCTATCACCAGAAGCCCGACGCGACGGACGTGGCGGGCTTCAACGACTGGAAGAACAAGCACGGTCGGAGTGTGAAGAAGGGAGAGCGGGCCATCTGGATCCTCGCCCCGCTTACCAGAAAGGTCGAGGTCGAGCAGGAGGGCGGCGGCACCGCCTCGGCGACCAGGGTCGTCGGCTTCCGGGCGGTTCCGGTGTTCGACGTGAGCCAGACCGATGGCCCACCACTGCCCGAGCGGCCGAGGATCGACGCGGGTGAGCTCGGCGACGCCGTCCCGGACGGGATGGTCGAGGAGCTCACCGGGTTCGTCGCGTCGAGAGGCTTCTCGATCTCGAGGGGCGACACTGGCGATGCCGGTGGATGGACCAACTTCGGGACCAATCAGGTCGTCATCTCCGACAAGGCGACCGACGCCGAGGCCGCACGGACGCTCGCCCACGAGGCCGCGCACATCGCCCTCGAGCACGGAGGCCGGGCATCCGCCTACCACATGCGACCGGGTGGCGAGCGGCCGACGATGGAGGTCGAGGCGGAGTCGGTGGCCTATGTCCTCGGGCGCAGCTACGGCATGGACACGGTCGGAGCGAAGAGCTTCGACTACATCGACGGCTGGGCAGAAGGTGATGCCGAGAAGGTCAAGACGACGGCGAACGCCGTCGTCGCGGGTGTGAAGACCGTCCTCGACCAGGTCGAGGCGAGCCGGCGGCTGGACAGCTTCCGGGCCGGACAGCCAGAGGAGGCGGCATGAACCAGTCCCGCAGGCCCGCAGGTGTCCCGACCGGCGGCCAGTTCGCCCCGACGAACCGACCAGGTGCCGGCGACCTCGGGCTCTCCGACGAAGCCCTTCCGTTGGGCTCGCTCTTGGCAGATGGTGCCGAGGGCCAGTCGTTCGATGACACCGAGATCTGCGACGAGTGCGGCGCCGAGCTCGAGCCAGGAGACGAGCTCGTCATCGACAAGCACGCGGACTGGTGCTCGATGCACCCCGGAAACACTGTCGATGCTGGCGGGACGGTGCTTCCGCATGGAGACGATCCCCGGGTCGAGTCGTCCGGCGGTCTGGAGGACTACCAGCGTTTTGTTGGTCCACGCTCGTCGAGCTCCGTCGAGCGACCCGCCCAACCGGCCTCGCTGACCGAGGCGATCGAGGCGGAGAACCAAGCCTGGAGCTGGACGTCGCTGACCGCCGTGGTCGGCAAAGAGCGGGCCGAGGACCTGTTCACGCGATCTGGCGGGTCGCTCGGTACCGCCCTGGCGTTGGAGGCGACCAAGCCGACGACCAAGGCCAGTCCCTCGCCCGCGTCAGGCAAGTTGCCCGTCTCGCTCCAGGCCCACCTGCTGCGGACAGCCAACGTATCTGCCGACGTCGCCGCCGTCGTCGCGGACCAGCTCGAGTCCCAGCACCGTGCTCTCCGCGCCATCCAGTCGTTGCTCTCGGCCCCGGAGTGGGACAGCGCAGCCGACTACCTCGAGGAGATCGCCGCCGTCGTCGAGCGGGCCGGGTATCCGCACGCGGCCTACCGCCCGGAGGTCGGCGAGCCGATCGAGCTCCAACTGGACGACCGCACCGTCGTCGGCAAGATCGAGATGCTCGACGGCGACGAGGTGCTCGTCGTCCCCAACGGCGGCGGCCGGGCGATCCAGTTGACGACCGGGGAGATCGGGTGGGACCAAGACGCCAAAACTTGGTACACCGTTAATAGGGTATGACACAATCCCATGGAAGGGGGCGGGGTCGTCGTGTGGTTCTTGCGGCGACCGCAGTGCTTTGCTCTGCAGGGGCGGCTGTGGCCGCAGCGCCGAGTGCAGATGCCTCCGGTGATGGTGGACCACCAACGGTGCAGGTGGTCGTCAGCCGGCCAGCGTTGTCGAGCGCTGGTGGCGTGGTCGAGATGCGCGCCGATGTGAGCCACGCGATCACCTGCTGGTTCACCGTGGGAGGCCTGTCCGGCTACGTTCCTCGGCCGCGCAGCTGTGCCAATGGCATCGCTGTCGGATCGGTGCGTGTCGGTCCGGTCGGTCCGCGGACGTCTCGTCGCATCGTCGTCACGGCATTCGCCCAGCGAGGTCGTGCCATCGCACGGTCGGCCGCGGTCATCACCCAGTCGCCGAATGGGCCGCTCGTTGTCGGCGGGCTCGGGAAGCTCCGGCTCGGAGCCAATGCCGCCCTTTCCGGTGGCCTCGAGGTGCCGGATGTGACCCGGCCGGCGCCTCCTGCGGCACAGCTTGTCGCCTATCCGGTCGGCCTGACGCGCTTTGGTGGCAAGGTCGTCACGCGACTCGTGAGCTTTCGAGCCATGGCCTGCTGGTTTGCGGTCGCAGGCGATCTCCGGGACCACACGGTCCCTGTCCCGTGCTCGAGGGGCTTTACGACCGGAGCCCTTGCGCTCCCGCCGAACCGGGGCAAGTTCGCCCGGGTCGTGCGGATCATCGCCTACGCGAAGAACACGACGAAGACGGTGCGGAGCATCACGATCGTCGTCC
>Ga0078972_1003050_pt1 | contig 51859 bp, 50 predicted proteins | sample YelNatPaOPGAMG01_FD_67568 | JGI IMG/M metagenome (GOLD analysis project Ga0078972, IMG submission 67568) | Hot spring thermophilic microbial communities from Obsidian Pool, Yellowstone National Park, USA - OP-RAMG-01 (SPADES assembly) (version 2) | ecosystem: Environmental > Aquatic > Thermal...
GAACGAAAAACTTAAGGTCTTAAAGATGCTTGAGGAAGGGAAGATAACAGCAGAAGAGGCTGAAAAACTCCTCAATGCAATTGATAGGGAGAATGTAAAAGGTAAAAGACTTGTGATAAGGGTGAAAGGACCAGATGAAAATATTAATCTTTCTCTACCATTAAATTTTATTAAGGCTATGATGAAGTTCTCAGGGAAATGTATAAATTTAATCCCTGAAGATGCAAAAGAAAAGATGAAGGAACAGGGTGTGGACATATCAAAAGTTCTTGAAGAGATTGACTTCAATTTCCCTGATGAACAGCAGGTGATTGTAGAAGGAAGAGATAGTGATAGTGAATTCTATATAGGGATAGAATAATTATTGAATAAGGAGTTTATACTCTTTTCATAAGACCATATTTTTGTGAAAATATCTTGACAAATATGTTGTTGTTATTAATATGATTTTATGAAAAAGATATATGAAATGATGGTTTAAAATGAATGAAAGAACGAAAAATATAAAAAATAATACTAATCAATTAATATTAGAAAATTTACAAGTTGTTTCACTTACTTATGGAACGGTAATATTAAATAAAGAAAAATTCATAGAGGCTTTATCTGAAGTTTCAACTCTGAACGGTCTGAATTCTATTAAAAATAGAATATTCGTATTAAAAGAGATTATAACTAATCATAAGAAAGACCAGGAGGGCATATTAAATATTGATCCCAATGGAGATACTATCTCTTTACGCAAAGATGTTCTAATTTCTGAATTAAATCAAATTCTCGAATCGCAGACGATTGAGAGGGCAAAATATTATGTAAATAGATTAAAAGAGAGCATCCAAAAAGTTAAAACGAGTAAGGTTAATGACATCAATCTTCTCAGATGGAAAGAATACGGTGAAGTTATTACTGATAGTCTTTGGATTTTAGATAAAAGAGATACATCAGGTGCACATCTTGGCTGGTATTGGGGAAACTTTATTCCCCAAATACCGCATCAGATGATGTTGAGATATACCAAAAAAAGAAATGATTGAAAAAGAACAAAATAAAGAAAATGTAATTAGTGAAGTAGTTGTCGGTGATAGCAGAGTAATAGATATAAAACAGATTCTAAATAAATATAATATAGATAAGGTTCAACTCCTCATTATGCATCCTCCATACCACGATATTATCAAGTTCTCAAGAGATGAGAGAGACTTATCGAATGCGAAAAATACAGAGGAATTTCTAAAAATGTTCGGTGCGGTTGTGGATAATGCGACACCATATTTAGAGAAGGGTAGATATTTTACATTAGTCATCGGTGATAAGTACTCTAAAGGTGAATGGATACCTTTGGGATTTTACTGCATGCAGGAAGTATTAAAAAGAGGTTATTTATTAAAAAGTATAATCGTTAAAAATTTTGAAGAAACAAGAGGGAAGAGAAACCAAAAAGAATTGTGGCGATATAGAGCGTTAGTTGGAGGATTTTACATTTTTAAGCATGAATATGTCATGCTATTCAAGAAGAGAGAAAGATAATATGGGAACTCATGTTTTTATAGTAAACGATGATACATTTCCCAGTAATTTAAACTACTTATTTGCTGGGACAGGGGCAAAAGATAAAGACGAAGATATTGGTTTGCTCTTTGATATAAAAAGAGTCAGACCAGATGATTTTGTTATTTTTTACATAGAAGCAACCACAAAAGTAAAAGGTGGTTTTTATGGTATTTTTAAAGTTGCCGACCAGAAACAACTTGTTTTTCATGTTCCTAGACAAAATGGTTTCCAACCAAACTTGGGTAAAAAACTTATATACAGAACATTACTTGAACCTTATGAAGTATATTCTGAAGGTGTTCCAGAATGGGAAGCATTAGACAAATTACCTGTTTACGCAACAGAGATTCAGTGGAGTTTGATTTATAGAAAATTGAAAGGTAAAAGAGGTTGCACTCCATTGCTTCCCTGGGAACCGATAATTGTTGCACCACCACACACCTCAAGAAACTGGCAAGATGTTATTGATGCCTTCAGGAATTATAACCGAATGCGAATCTCATTACCACTTCTTTATTTTGAATTTAGGGTTCAGCGTGGAAGAAATATTATTTTTTGAACAAAAGGAGTATTGAAAAATATGAAACTGCCACTTCATATAACAGCGGATAAAAGGGAAAACAAAGAATTCCCTTCTGCAACTTCTTTTATCCGCAAGTCTATAATCATTCTTTTCTTTTTATCTATAATACTTCTTGCAGATTACCATACAATTTATGATATACAAGGGCAACAGAGTTCTTCCCCTTATGCGAATCAGGTTGTAACAACATCTGGTGTTGTAACAGGTGTGGGAATTTCTGGTTTCTTTCTTCAGGAGAAGAATTCAAATCCTGCATGGAGGGGCATCTATGTTTATACCCAGTCAAATCCTAATGTTTCAATAGGTGATAGTATTGTTGTAACAGATTCAGTGAAGGAATACTTTGGTCTTACAGAGATAAAATCACCTCAGAAAAATTATAGTAAGATATCATCAACAACAACACCTGAACCTGTTATTCTTAAAACAGATTCTGTTTCTGATGAGAAGTGGGAATGTGTCCTTGTTAAGGTTGAAGATGCTGTCTGTGTGAATCCAAATGCAGGGAATGGTGAATGGATTGTGAATGATGGTTCTGGTGATTTGAGGATAGATGACCTTTTATTTTCATATTCACCTTTAGCAGGAGTGAAATATACGATCACAGGACCTGTCTATTTTTCAACAAATTTCAAGATAGAGCCAAGAGGTGTATTTGATATTGCCTCTGCACCAAAGGTTTACAATGTGTTAAGATATCCACCTTCACCAACATTCTTAGATAGACCGATAATAAAGGCAAAAATAATTGATGATGGCCAGATTATTGCAGACTCTATAATTTACAGGATAAATTCAGGTTCTTATTCCGCAAAATCCCACGATAGTATATCTTCGGGTTATTATTATTATAATATACCAAAAAGAAATAAAGGTGATACTATTTTTTACTATGTAAAGGGAATTGATAATTCTTTAAATAAAGACTCATCAATGACCTTCTCTTATGTTGTGAGGGATACAACAGATACTCAATTCAGGGTTATGACTTATAACATACTGAATTTCCCTGGTTCAACACCACAAAGGCTTGGATATATGATGAAGGTTTTTAGACAGATTGTTCCAGATATACTTATTATTCAGGAATTAAATAGTGCAAGTGGTGCAGATATGATACTTGATTCATTGAATACAATCACAGGTGATTACGCAAGGGCTGAGTTTATTCAGGACCCGAATGATCCCTCTTCAAATAATATGCTTTTTTATAGAACATCTTTAGCGTATCTTCTTTCACAGGATACAATATGCACTTCTTTAAGGAATATAAATGAGTATGTGATGGAGATAAATAATAATATAATAAGGTTTTACTCCTGCCATCTTAAGGCAAATGATGATGACGCTTCTATAAATCAGAGATTACAGGAAGTCACAAAATTAAGAAATCATCTTTCTACATTACCTGAGAGTTCAGAATTTATTATTGCAGGAGATATGAATTTTTACACATCAACAGAACCAGGTTATCAGAAATTTATCGCAGATGAAGAAAATGATATTGGAAGGGCTCGTGACCTTCTCGGTGTTGCTACAAACTGGCATGATAACTCTTCCTGCGCAATATATCATACACAATCAACAAGGACTGGAAATATAGGGGATGGTGGTTCAACTGGAGGGCTTGATGATAGATTTGATTTCATCTTCGGTAATTACAATATTAATGATAACAGGGGTATTGAATATGTATTGAATACATATAAGGCATACGGGAATGATGGTAATCATTTCAATCAATCCATTAATTACGGGACAAATGATTCTGTTCCGCAAGAGATAGCAGATGCATTATATTATGGTTCAGACCATCTCCCTGTTATTGCAGAATTCATCGCTCTGAAAAGAACAGGTGTTGAAGAGGGTAAAGATATGTATGATAGTTTGTTTGTTGAGATGATACCGAATGGATTAAAGATAAAAGGTGTGAAAGGTGACAGGATTTATATTTATGATATTGCTGGAAGATTGATTGATGATCTTCTTATTGATAAAGAGACCCTTTTCATAAGGATGAGACAGGGGATCTATTTTTTAAGAAGTGGAAAGTTTAAAAATATCAAAAAGGTGATTGTATTTTAAAAAGAAGGAGGAATTATGAAAAAGGATTTTGTATCAATAACAGACCTTAAAAAAGATGAGATACTTGAACTATTTGAGGATGCTATAAAGATGAAGAAGAAGGTGAAGAAAGGGATACAGCATCACTATCTTAAAGGTAAAACCCTTGCCATGATATTTGAGAAACCATCTTTGAGAACAAGGGTCTCATTTGAGGTTGGTATGTTCCAGTTGGGTGGGACCGCAATCTATCTTGCACCTTCTGATATAAAACTCGGTGTTCGTGAATCAGTCCCAGATGTTGCGAGGAATCTTTCAAGATGGGTTTCAGGGATTATGGCTAGGACATTCGCTCACAAGACAGTTGTTGACCTTGCTGAGAATGCAACGATACCTGTTATAAATGGTCTTTCAGACCTTGAACATCCCTGCCAGATACTTGCAGATTTTCTCACGATACTTGAGCATAAAAAAACAGTAAAAGGTTTAAATATAGCATGGGTTGGTGATGGAAATAATGTTTGTCATTCATTGATGCTCTGCTCTGCTATGCTTGGTTCAAATATGAGGATTGCTGTCCCAAAGGGATATGAACCAAATAAAGAGATAATGGATAAGGCATTAGAATTTGCAAAAAAAACAAAGGTGAAAATAGAATTATTTAATGACCCATTTCCAGCCTGTAAGGATGCAGATGTTATTTATACAGATGTATGGACTTCAATGGGTCAGGAAGAGGAAAAAGAGAAAAGAATGAGGGATTTTAAAGGATTCCAGGTGAATAAAGAACTTCTTGAGGTTGCAGATAAAAATGTTATTGTTATGCATTGCCTTCCTGCACACAGAGGTGAAGAGATCACGGATGATGTCCTTGATGGAATCCATTCAGTTGTCCTTGATGAGGCTGAAAACAGGCTACATGCACAGAAAGCATTACTTGTGAAACTTATGGGTTAATTATCTCTTCCATATATTGAAGAAACGATGTTCCTCTCTTTTTATAAGCCTTTTTATATTTGACCTGTGTAGATAGATAACAAGTAGTGAAATAATAATAGTAAGGATTAAAATAGGTATTTCTATCTTTGACTTTAATAAAATCATTGATAGGATGTATGCATAAGGGAAGAAGAATGCTGATGATATAGAAGCAAGTGAAACAAAACCTGATAATATAAAGACGAGGATCCAGATAAAAAGTATAAAAAGGGATGTTAATGGGAGTAGTGCAATAGAACCACCAAAACCTGTTGCAATACCTTTACCTCCTTTAAATCCAAGATATGGTGTGAATGTATGTCCAAGGAATACACCTATAAATGATAATATTCCAAAATAAACACCATATCTTCTAAAAAATAGAACAGGAATAACACCTTTAAGGAAATCAAGAATAAAAACCATTATCCCTTCTTTTTTCCCTAAAACCCTGAAAACATTTGTTGCACCTATGTTCCCACTTCCATACTTCCTAATATCAATCCCTTTTATCCTTCCAGTTATATAACCAAATGGAATACCTGCGAAGAAATATGAAACGAAGAATGAACCAAACAATAAAAGAATTTTCATCCTTTCCTCCTTTTTAAGATTATTTTTATAGGGATACCTTCAAATGCATATCTTTTCCTTATCATATTTTCCAAATACCTGAGATAATTCTCATTTATTCCTTCAGGTAAATTTGTTTCCAGAAAAAACAATCCTTTTCCATCCACCTGTTTTATATTATAAATAAATACAGGTCTTTTCCCATACATAGGTGGAGGGTTATTCACAACTGATTCCCTTAAAAATTCATTCAGTTCCTTATTTTTCAATCTCAAACCCTTTGAAATCTCTATACATTTATCAAGGAATTTGTCAAGCCCTGTCTTCTTCAACGAAGAGGTAATTATTATCGGTGCATAGGAGAATATTTCAAGTTCCTTTCTATAATATTCAATAACATCTTTCTTTAATCTATCCGGGACAAGGTCAAATTTCGTTAGAACTATAAGAAGGAATTTCATACTCTCTTCTACAAGGGATATAATTCTTTTATCTTCCCTTGATAAAGGTTGCATTGAATCTATTAAGACTGCGCAAACATTTGACCTTTCTATACTCCTCACAGTCCTTAAAAGTGTGTAATACTCAATCTCATCTTTCAACTTCCCTTTTCTTTTTAATCCAGCGGTATCAATCAATGTTATTAGATTTTCATTATAGTTTAAATATGTATCTATGCTATCCCTTGTTGTCCCGGGGATTTCCGAAACAATACATCTTTCATATCCTAATATTGCATTAACAAGTGAAGACTTTCCAACATTAGGTTTCCCTATTATTGCAATCCCTATACCTTCTGCTGGTTTCACATTCTTTATCCCCTTTGAAATCCAGTCAAGTAGTTCCAGTAATCCTCTCTTGTGTATCGCAGATACAGGGAAGATGTTATCATAACCGAGTTCATAAAATTCTGAGAGTTGTAATTCAATGTTCTTCCAATTATCAATTTTATTAACAACTATCGCAATATCTTTCTCTGGAAAATTCTTCCTTATGTATAATCCTATATCCTTATCGAGTGGTGTAAGACCTTCTTTCCCATCAACGACAAAGATGATTTTATCTGATTCATTTATCGCAAATTCAACCTGTTTTTTTATCTCCTTCGCAAGTGTCTCCTCAGAGAATAAAAGACCACCAGTATCAGCAATTATCATACTCTTCCCTTTATGTTCAAAAAATCCATAAATTCTGTCCCTTGTTGTCCCAGGTTTATCTGAAACGATAGACTCTCTTCTTCCAATTATTGCGTTAAATAATGTTGATTTACCTACATTAGGTCTTCCAACAATAGCAACAAGGCTCATTGAACTATATTCTTAAATTTTGAGAGTTCCCTTGGAGCGATGTAAACCCTTTTTTTCACAATCTCCTTGAATCTCTCAAGGGGCATACTATCAATGAATAAATTATCATCATTAAGAACATCAGGGGGTAAAATAACATTTTCCCCATCGTAATTGTAGAGCATACCTGCAATGTCCCATCCACCAAGGAGACCTGATACTGTGACAGTTTCACCAAAATATCTATTTTTAATAACAACTGTTTGAGCCTTTAAACCATTCTCTCTAAACTTATCTTCAAGTTTCAATATAAACTTTGATGCAAGAACACCTGTTACAAGGATTGTCCTTCCAGAAAAATCAGGTATCTCAACATCTTCAAGTTCATCAAGGAATCTCCTTACCATACCAATCCCATTCTCAATCTGTGGGAAGTCATCGTAATATTCAGTTTCTGGGATATCATAATCTGCAATGATGTAAAATTCATCAGCGAGATAGAGGAAGTTTATACCAAACTTTTCCCTGAACTCCCTCTGGAATGGCTCTGACATTTTTATTACTTCCTCTGCCCATTCCCTTGTCGGCTTTTTTATTGGTTTTAAATTGTATCTATATGTTGTAAGACCAACAGGGACAACACCTATAGAAATTATATCAGGGAAATATAGAGAGAGGTCTTCTATGGTTGAGATATACTCATCCCTGTCATTCACATCGGGTATAAGAACAATCTGTGTATGTATCTTAACATTACATTTTATCAATCTTTCAATATCTTCTTTTATTCTTGCACATCTTTCATTACCCATAATCTCAGCCCTTAAAGATGGATTGGTTGTGTGGACAGAAACATAGATTGGAGAAAGATGCATCTTTTTTATCCTTTTATAATCATTCTCTGTCATATTTGAAAGGGAGATAAAATTTCCATAAAGGAATGAAGCCCTGTAATCATCATCTTTTACAAATAAAGAAGGTCTTGCATCAGGTGGGAGTTGATCCATAAAACAGAAAGAACAATTATTTGAACATCTCCTTATCTTTAATGGTTCAACATTTATTCCGAGAGTTTCTCCCTCTCTCCTTCTTATCATTATTTCCATATTCTTCTTTTCCCTCTTCAACTCAATCAGGATCTCTTCTTCTGCAATAGAATAATTATAATCAATCAAATCGTTTATTTTATTCTTATTTATCCTTATAATCAAATCATCCTTTAATACACCTGCCTTTTCAGCAACAGAATCTTTTTCAACAGAAACAACTTTCAACATATTAATATTCTAATTGAATAAACTTTAACTCCCCAAATCCTTTAATTTTTAATGTATCAATCTTTGATTTGTCCCCAACAATAATTATTGAAAAATCATCAGGTTTTAAGTATTTATTTGCAGCATTAAAAACACCTTCTATGTTCACTTCCTTTGTCTTCTCCACATATTTTGAATAGAAATCAAGTGGGAAATTGTAGAATTCAAGCCTTGATACCATCCTTATGAAATTATATGGATTACCAAAACTTGATATTGCGCTATTTATAAAGGACTCTTTCGCTATCTTCAGTTCTTCCTCTTTCACCTTCTCTTCCTTTATTCTTTTCACTTCATCAATGATGTATTTTATAGCATCGTTCACTGAACCTGATTTTGTTGCACAGAAAGCCTCAAAATACCCTTTAAATAAACTTCTTTTTATGTATGAACCCCATGTTGAATAGGCAAGCCCTTTCTCATTCCTCACCTTTGATACAATCCTTGATGTGAATCCACCTGAGCCAAGAATATCGTTCATAATGAGAAGGTCAAAATAATCATCACTATAACCTCTTTCACCCTCATGTAAAATCAATATGTATCCCTGTGGTATCTTCATATCATAAAAGAATACCTTCCCTTTTTCCATAGGTTTGAATGGTTTTAATTCTGGTATTTTATATTCATTATTGTACTTATCTTTAAAAAGATTCTCCATATCTTTCAAGAATTCATCAATATTAAAATCACCAATGATGGATATTATCATATTATCAGGTTTTATAAATGTCTTATGGATTTCAAACAATCTTTCCCTTTTTAATTCTTTTAATTTATTTATATTTGCAAACCTTGAAGCAGGATTTTCTGGATAAAGGACTCTATAAAAGAGGTAAAATAAAACTTCAGATGGATCTTCCATTTCCCTTTTGAAATTATCAAGAACCCTTTCTTTCTCAACCTTCATAATCCCTTCATCAAATCTTGGATGGAATAATATTTCTTCAATAATAGGAAGGGCAATTTCTTTAATTTCAGAAAGGAATGAAATATTAATTCTATAAAAATCACCCTCGTCTGAAGTAGATATATCAATAGCATTATCCTCAAGGATCTTAACAATCTCATCTGGTTTATATTTTTCAGTCCCACCTTTTATAAGCATCTCATAAAAAAGTCTCTGGACAAGGTATTCACCATCCTCAAGATAAGGCGGGCCACTCTTTTTCAATATTATTGATATTTCAATAATGGGTAACTTCTTCTCTTCTTCAAGGAAAAGAACAGCACCTGATTTTAGAACAACCCTTTGAATATCCTTACCAACCTCTGGAACTTTCCATTCTATCTCAGGAAATTTCATCTTCTCTATCTCTTTAGCCATTTGGGACTTCTGTGCATAAATAAAAAGAAATAAAAAAGTGAAAAGGACAAATTTTCTCATCTGTTCCTCCCCATTGTAACTATGTTTGATCTATCTTTTACAAGATATTTTTCTATAATGTTTAAGCATTCCTCTTTTTTTATTGAATCAATGATCTCAAATTCCTTTTTATAATATTCAGGGTCTCCGAATATTCTTTCACCTCTCAATATACCAAATGAAAACCATAAAATATTCTTCATCCTTTCTATTGTCCTCTTTTTATACCTGATCTTTACCTTCTTCAAATCTTCATCACTTATACCATTTTTCTTCAATGAATCAAGTAGTGAGAAAATCTCATCTGTTATCCTATCAAAACTAATATTTTCTTTTGGGTAAATGTAAAAAATAAATAATGATGGTGCTTTATTTTCATTATCTTGAAGGAAACAGGAAACCTCAGTTGCAATCCCCTTATCAACAAGGTATTTTTTTAATAATGAACTCTCGCCATAACCTAAGATATTAGAAAGTAGAAATGCAGCATAATATTCCCTTTCACCCAATTTTGGTGTAAGGAATGAGATTGAATAAAGTGGAGAGCAATCAAAATATATATGATTCCTTCTTTCAGTTTTCTGTTCTAACTCCTCTGTAAACCTGATAATAGGTGATTTCCTCTTCTCCCATTTCCCGAAATATTTTTCAACAAGTTTTATATCCTTATCAGGATACACATCACCTCCAAGTAAGATGATGCACCTTTCAGGAATATAATAATTCCTGTAATATTCCAATACCTCTTCAGGTTTTATATTCATAATATCTGTTTCCCATCCAATAACTGGATTCCTTACTGATGAAACAGTATATGCAGTGAGTATTATGTTATCCCAGAATAACTCTTCAGGTCTTCCTTCACCCATTCTTCTTTCTTCATTCACAACATCCCTTTCAGAATAGAATTCTCTTAAAAAAAGATTCTGGAATCTGTCAGACTCTATCTTTGCCCATAACTCCTTTTTGTTTGAAGGGAGAACAACATAATACTGGGTGCTCAATTTTCCTGTTGAAGCATTCATCATCTCCCCACCATGCATTGAGTATATCTTCCATATCTCTTCTGAGATCACAAGTTTTTTTATCTCTTCTTCAATTTTCTCTATCTCCTTAATAATCGTTGTATCCCCTTTTGATTTCTTCTCATAATATTCCCATAATTTTTTTGTAAGTTCCTCCTCTTTCTTAAAATCAATAGTTCCGAGTCTTCTTGTTCCTTTAAATAGCATATGTTCAAGGAGGTGTGAAACACCTGTGATACCTAATCTCTCATAAGCACCTCCAACATCAAACTGAACTATACCTGTAAAAACAGGTAGTGAATGGTCTTCAACAAAGATCACCCTCAAACCATTGTTAAGCGTCTTCTTCGTTATTTTCACATCCATTGAAATGATAAAAAGTAGTATCTGTAACATTAAATCTCCTTATGTTAATTTTTTTAAAGAGTTTGCATATTTTTCAACCTTCTCTTTCGCCTTCTTAAAAACCTCTTCAGATTTTAAACCAGTTAATATCTCAATACCTTCTTCAATATTTTTTATCGCATATAAATGAAACCTCTTTTCTTTAATCGCTTTTAAAACACCATTTTTTAGAACAAGATTCTTTATGTTCTGATAAGGAATAATAACACCCTGATTACCCGTGAGACCTTTTTTTGAACAAACATAATAGAAGCCTTCTATCTTCTCATTAACACTACCTATTGGTTGTATCTCACCTTTCTGATTTATTGAGCCAGTTATTGCTATGTATTGTTTCAAGGGAATATCAGTTAATGCAGATAGGAGTGCTATAAGTTCCGCTGCTGAAGCACTATCACCATCTATCCCTGTATAAGATTGTTCAAAACATATATATCCATTCAGGGAGAGAGGATAATCCTGTGCAAGTTTTTCCTGAAGGTATCCTGTAATTATTATTACACCTTTTGAGTGTATAGGTCCACTTAATTCAACCTCCCTTTCTATATTCACAACACCAATTTTTCCACAGGAAACATTTGCTGTTATCTTAACAGGTTTACCAAAACTCAGATCACCGATAGAATAGACCTCAAGACCATTTATCTGTCCAATCTTTTCACCTTCTGTATCTATCATAATCTCATTATTCTTTATCATCTCATTTATCTTTTCCTCAAAAAGATTTGATCTGAAATATTTTTTCTCTATAGCCTTCTCAACATCTTCAGCGTTTATGAATTTCCCATTTCTTTCCTTCGCAAAATGGTTTGCCTCTCTTATTATATCAGCAACTTTTGTGAATTCTGTTGATACCTTATCCTTTCTCTCTGCAATCCTCATACCATACTCTATCACCTTTTCAATCCCATCTTTTCTCATCGTTAAAAGATTTTCTCCTTCTATCACCTTTTTTATAACATAAGCGTATTGTGAAGCAGATTCTTTGTTTAAATCCATTGTATTGTCAAAATCAGCCCTTACCCTGAAAAGTTCATTAAATTCAGGGTCAAGTTCATAGAGAAGGTCATATATCCAGGGTTCTCCTATCAATATCACCTTCACATCAACATTTATAGGTTCAGGTCTCAATCCTGATGTCAAATATATGTTATCCTCTCTTGGTTGTATTTCAAGTTCTCCAGACCTCAATGTCCTTTTTAGTTTTTCCCATACACCAGGATGTGTGAGAAGGTCGTATGCATTTAAAACAAGATAACCACCATCTGCTTTAAGGAGCGAACCCCCTTTTATCATAGTAAAGTCGGTTTTGAATACACCTTCACTATCTGAGAAGAATTCTATTGTTCCGAAAAGTTTCTGGAATGTGGGTGAATTCTCAAAAACTATAGGTGTTGTTTTAAAATTTGAATTATCAATGATGAGATTCACCCTGTATTTTGAAGGGAATTGTTCCTTTTCTTCCTCTATCTTTTTTATATTTTCAAGTATATCGTTTTTAAAATCATCAAAGAATTTATGAACTTTCTTATCCCTGTAGATATCTTTTAAAGGCTTTATCTTTGTTTCAATTATAGGCAATATGATATTCTTTATACCTTCATCAAGTTCCTCGTAAGCCCTTCTTCCCAATTCATTCACATTTATAAGGACTTTTTCAAGTTCAAATGATAATTTTGAGAAATTCTCCTCTATTTTTAAATACTCATCTTCCGATATTTTCCCTTCTGCCCTTAATTTTTCAAGGTCAGAGTATTCAACAACCTGGCCTTTGTAAACGGGTTTTAGGACAGGTCTGAAGTAGGATTCTATCTTTAAGAAAACAACCTTAAAATTAAGTGGTTCAGCCATCTTCTGCAATTCTTCAAAAAGTTTTGTCTCATTTTTCTTATATTTATCAAATATTAACTTTCTCAACTCAGCAACTGCCTCTGAACGTAAAAAATTACTTATAAATTCAATAGTGCTCATTGCGAGATTTTCAAAATCCCTTTTGAATCTTTTTCCATAACCTGCCTTGAATGTGAGAAGGATTGGTGTATCAGGGCTTGAGAAATTATAAACATAACACCTATCAAAGAGTTTTGTCTTCTTTTTCATCTTTGAAAGTATATGACGGACACTCGTATTCCTTCCTGTTCCAGGGAGTCCTGATACAAAGAGGTTATAGTGTGAATGCCTTATTGATAATGCAACCTTTATTGCATCTATTGCCTTCTCCTGACCAACAATCTCTGTTTTTAAAGGGATCTCCTTTGTGTTTGAGAAATTCAAAGGAGGGAGTGTATAAATTATGTCTTTATATCCAATCTCGTATTTTTCCATATCTTAAATTTACATCTATTATTCAATCTTGTCAAATCTTTTATAAAATTTTTCATAATATCCTTGACATATATTTTTTTTCTATTAAATTCATAATATGTTTTTCCTATTGATAGCCCTTTTCCCCTATGATGAGGTTATAATGGAGATAGGGGTGAAAGGGGTAAAAAACATAGACACCATACTTGTTCTCACTGTTTCAGGTCTTAAAATAGGTGATATACTCACACCTGAAACTGGAGAGAGATGTATAAAGAATCTTTATTCAACTGAACTTTTCAGGAATATAAAACTTGAGGCACTGAGGAGTGAATATGGAGGTATAAATGTTATTATAAATGTTGAAGAATTCCCGAAGATAAAAGAGATTGATATATCAGGTAATAAAAATATAAAGAAGAAGGATATTGAGAAGGTTATAGATATCACACTACCAAAGATAGTATCGGATAGGAAACTATTTGAAATCTCAAATAAAATAAAAGAAATTTATAGAGAGAAAGGTTTTAAGGGAACAAAGGTTGAGATACAGAGGGAAGAGATAGAAGGTGGTGAAAGGATAACATTCGGTATAGAAGAAGGGAAAAAATTGAGACTGAAAGAGGTTGAATTTATTGGTAATAATGATATATCTGATAAAAAACTTAGCGGGAAGATAAAAACAAAGGGTAGAAAAAACTGGTGGTCTTTCTGGATAAAGGGTGAGATAGTTGATACCATTATTGAGAATGATTTCAAACTGATAGAGGATTTTTACAGAGAGAAAGGATACCTTGATGCAAGGACAGATTCTTTCAGGATTGAAGAGATAGGGAATTATGCTGTGATTAAGTTCTTTGTTTATGAAGGTAAAAAGTATCGTTTAGGGAATATCACATTTTCGGGTAATGAATTTCTCAAAGACCCTGAAAGGTTTATAAAGATGGAGAAAGGTCTCCCATTTAACAATAAAAAATTTGAGAGTTCATTACAGAATCTTTACTCTTATTATACAGATAATGGTTATCTCTATGTGAATATAAATCCTTCATTCAATTTCAGGGGTGATACAGTGGATGTTGATGTGAGAATAATGGAGAATAATAAGGTTTATGTGAAATTTATAGATATAATAGGGAATTTGTCAACATACGATAAGGTTATAAGAAGGTATCTCACAATATATCCAGGTGATGTATTCTCAAGGGATAAGATTATAAGTTCACAACAGAATCTCTTCAGGCTTGGCTACTTTGAGAATCTCCTTTTCAATATAAGGAAGGAGTCAACACTTGATTCAGTTTCGCTTATATTTGAGGTGAAGGAGAAACAGACAGGGCAGGTATCAGCAGGTATGGGTTATTCAAAGGATGCAGGGATAACAGGTAATGTCTCAATAAACATACCGAATTTTCTTGGTAAGGGGCAGACTGTTAATTTAACATACGAGAGGACTGTTGCACAACAGACAGGAACAAGACCAATACAATATCTAACATTTGGATTCAATGAGCCATGGCTTTTTGATACACCAACAAGCGTTGGATTCTCCATCTTTTCAACATACAGACTATGGGAGAATTTCACTGAATATAGAACAGGATTTCAGTTTGATATTGGGAGGATTGTTGGTGAAAGCAAGGATGTAACAATATCAGGTAATTACAGGTTTTCAAGAAATAAGATAGATTGCGATACAGCAAAGACCCCTGATTATATTGATGAACAATATGGTGTTCACTGGGAATCTTCTATCTCAACAAATATACTGAAGGATTCAAGGGACAATTATTTCTATCCAAAAAGCGGGACTTATATCTCATTTTCACCGAAACTATCCGGAACTATACTTGGTGGTGATATAAATTATTACAGGATAAATTTCGAGATAAAAAGGTTTTTAGAAATTTATAAGGAATTTGTGATAATGAACAGGATTTTCTTCGGGCATATTCAGGGATTAAAAGGCTCTACAACACCTTTGATAGAAAGATATCTCTTAGGAGGTTCGGGATTTTACGGGATAAGGGGCTACAGGGATAATATCATAAAACTACCAAAAGGTTATGGAGGGAATGAGGCAATCATAATGAATCTTGAATTGAGAAGGAATATAACGAATATGATATATGTTTCCGCTTTTATAGATGCGGGTAACACATTTGAAGAACTATCAAAGATTGATATTACAGACCTGTATACAGGTGCGGGATTTGGCTTCAGGATTGAGATACCTATGATGGGTATTTTTGGCCTTGATATAGGATATGGATTTGATAAGGTGAAAGGAGGAAGATGGGAAACTCACTTCCAGTTAGGACAATCTTTTTAATACTGATTTTTATCTCCTGCACAAAGACAGGAAATATCTTTGAAAGGGGAGATGTTTATACAAAGGTTTTTAATATTGATAGCACATATTCTTATTTTACAGAGACATCCCATAGTTCAAGTCCATTTATTTATACTGGTGAGAGGGATTCTTTTAAGACAAAGAGCCTTATACAATTTACAGCACCAGATACTATTGACTCAATATATCTATTTTTGATTGGTGATGAAGTGAATGATACAATATTTTTCTTCACATTAAAAGATTCATTCAAAGAAGATAGTATCACATATTCAATGGTTAATTCTTTAAAGAATTATCTTTATTTTAAGAATTACTATAACAATGATACAATCTTATTGAAGATAACGCCACCTTATGATAGTGTTAAGAATGGTCTTATTATAGAATCAAATAATTTTTATAAATTCTGTTCAAAAGAAAATTCACCTTATTCATTTGTTGTTCTTTTTGAGAAGGCAAGGAAAGATACTCTAAAATTTACTAAAGATGCTTATGTTTGCTACCACCCATTCCTTAATGATACAACAGATACACTCTTTTTATCATCTGGTGTTTCTGGTAGGATAGACTTCTTTATTCCAAGGGATTCTCTAAATCTTGATTCATTGTTTTCAAGATTTGATATCTCCTTAAAGGTCTCTTCAACCTGCACATTGAGTGTAAATATAAAATTGAGGGAGAAGGTATTCAAGACGATTGGGACTGGAAGGGTTGATACAACAGGGTACATATCAATTATAAGTGGTGTTAAAGATCTGAGGTCTTTGAAAGATACAATGGAGAATTTAAAATTCACATTATTCCTGAAGAATGAGAGTTATAATCCAAGGATGATAAAAATTGATTCTTTAAAGGTATTATTGATGTATGTGGAGGATAAGGAATGATTTTTATAATTCTCTCTTCAAGCATATTTTCACAGTCAGGTTATGGTTCAACGGGAATTTTAGGGAATGGTTTTGAGAGGATACTCCAATCACCCTGTTATAATGATTTCTCAATAAATCCTGGCTCTTTCAGGGATGGTATATACTCTTCTTTAACACCTGATGTTGTATTCAGTAAGAGTGGGCAATTTGAGTGGTTTCCTTCCTCATTCGCATTTTCTATAAAATTTAGAAGTATTTTTAATCTTGCTTTTTCTTCAAACATACTTTATACGAAGAATTTTTCATACGAATTTTCAGAAGATTCAAATGAATGGGATCGATGGAAACAGATAACAAAAGTAAAAGGTAGCATCGTTTTATATGAAGGATTTCTCTCTTTAAAGATAAAAAATCTTCAGATTGGATTTGGTTCAGGAAAGATTATGGGGAATTCAAAGAGGATTGATATATTTGACTTTGAAAAATATTATGATATATATGATACATCTAATATAAATTATAATAAAGGGAATTCATATTCATTTGGTTTCATTTACAATTTTAACACCTTAACCCTTGGAACAAGTTTTAAGATTTATAACATTGATAAAGATTATTTTTACAGGTTGAACACTGGTATTGGATTAAAATTCAATGATTTTATGAATTTATATTTATCCTTTTATAGGCTTTATCCATCCATAGGAATAACATATAAGAATTTTATCTCAGGATTTTCGTACAATAAAAGTGATGAAATGACAGAAAAAAATTTTGGTTACGGCTTTAAAATTCCTATAAAGAAAAACTCCATTGTGATACTTAATAATATAAGATTTCTTGATGGTGTATTAGATAATGAGAAAAAATCTGATATTGATTATCACATAGGTATAACATTTGAATTTATTCAGTAAAGGAGGAAAATATGAGATTTTTGAAAGTTTTTTTATTTCTTTTCTCTCTCACAATATTTGCCGCTGATTATAAGATAGGTTTCATTGATTCTAACAGGATATTACAGGAATACAAAGGAACACAGGAACTTCAAAAGAAATATAATGCGAAGATACAGGAATGGCAGAATAAACTTGATAAGATGAAGAGAGATATTGAAGAATTACAGAGGCAATTCCAGACACAGCAACTTTATCTTTCTGATGAGGCAAAGGGGAGGAAACTGCAGGAGATACAGGATAAACAGAAGGAATATGAGAATTTCATTCAATCAATATGGGGTGCAGATGGCGAGGCAAAAAAACTGAATGACCAACTTATGAAACCATTCCTTTCAAAGGTTGATTCACTCCTTAAAAAGATAGGTCAGGAAGAAGGTTACACATTTATACTTGATATCTCAACTGGGACGGTTGTTTATGCTGATGAAGGATATGACCTCACAGATAGAGTAATAACTGAATTAAATAAGGAATTCGGTCCTGAAATTCCAACAACGGAAAAGGTTTATTATTACTGCGCAAAATTTAAGGAAATAACAGGAGAGGCTAAATCAAGTGGACTTGGTGATAGAATAAAAAATATCATAACAACATATTTCAGGAACAAAGGAAGGCTTGAAGAGATAAATTACACAATCATATCACAGGCGAAAAATGTTGCTGGTGTTGTTAAGGAAGACGAAGATATTAATATGGATAATGCTTTGAAGATTGTTGAGAATGCAAAACTTGATATCTTTATATTCGGGACTGTATCAAAGACAGGTGAAATAATTGAAATAAAATATACATTGATAAAAAATAAAGGGCAGGAGACAAAAGAGGGTAAGATAGAGATAAAAGGTGAGAGGCAATTCCAGGAGAATATCATCAATGAGATAGCGAGGGGAATAACAGAATTTATTAAATGAAGGCAAGTGAGATTGCTAATTTATTAAAAGGGAAACTTACAGGTGAAGATATAGATATAAAGGGAATAGAGACACCTGAGAAGGCAAAAGAGTATAATATAAGTTTTGTATTTGATGAGAAAGATATTGAATCCTGTAAGGCAGGTGTAGTTGTTATCCAGGAAGGGAAAGAAAGGAAAAGCGGAAGTTATATAAATGTTTTAAATGTAAAAGATGCATTTGTCTTTTATCTAAATAAATTTTATCCTGAACAGATAAAAAGAATAAAGGGTTTATCAAATAAAGCGAGAATAGGGAATTCTATAATAGGTAAGGATGTCTCAATAGGTGATTTCGCATACATATCAGATAATGTTGTTATTGGTGATGGAACTATTATATATCCAAATGTTTATATAGGTTATGATGTGAAGATAGGTTCAAATTGTATCATATATCCGAATGTTTCAATATACGATAGGACAGAGATTGGGAATAATGTTATAATACATTCTGGAGCAGTGATAGGTTCAGATGGTTTTGGATACATTGAAAAGGAAAAAAAGAGAATAAAGATACCACAGATAGGTAAGGTTGTTATAAAGGATAATGTTGAGATAGGTGCGAATACAACGATTGATAGGGGAACAATTGGAGAGACATTTATTGACGAGGGAACAAAGATAGATAACCTTGTCCAGATAGCACACAATGTGAGAATAGGTAAAGATTGTGTGATTGTTGCACAGGTTGGGATTGCAGGGAGCACAAAGATTGGTGACAGGGTGATTATTGCAGGTCAGGTTGGGATTGTTGATCACATAAATATAGGAAATGATTGTATCATACTTGCCCAGTCAGGTGTTACAAAAGATATAAAAAATGGGAGTATCGTTTGTGGTTCTCCAGCGATTGAGAGGAATAAGTTTATGAAAGAAAGGGTGCTCATATCAAGACTTGAAGAGATATATGAAAGAATAAAAAAAATTGAGAATAAGTGATTTTATTATTTATATCTCAAAATATTATCTATAGTGCTGATACAATAAAGTTTTATCCTGAAAAAAATATCATAATTCTTATAAGTAATGCACAGGTTATATATGGTGATTTGAAGGTTTTTGCAGATACTTTGATATATCTTTTAAAAGAGAAAAAACTTATCGCAAGGTCTTCTCCAAAACTTTATGAGAAAGATAGGGAGATTAGGGGAAGGGAGATGGAATACTATATTGATGATAAAAAGGGCTTTGCAAATGATGCAAAAACTCAGATAGAGAAAGGATATTTTTATGGGAAAAGGACTGTTTATCTTGAAAAAAATATCTTAAAGATAAGGAATGGTTATTTTACAACCTGTGATAAAGATGAACCTGATTATTATTTTTTCTCACCTGAGATAAAGGTTGTTCTTGATAACAGGATTATTGCAAGGAATATAATACTTTTTGTTAAAGGTATTCCTGTATTTTATCTCCCTTTCTGGATGAGGTCGATTGTGAAAGAGAGAAGGTCTGGATTTCTTGTCCCTAAGATAGGTTTCTCAGGTTATGGTGGAAGATTTATACAGAACATAGGATGGTATCAGACATTAACAAGATATGCAGATGCAACAATATGGTTTGATTATTATACAGCAACAGGTGTATGGGTAAACATTGAAACAAGGTATTTATTGAAAAAGAATTCAGGTAATCTAAATCTGAATTATATTAAAGAAAGAGGTGGAAATAAGAGATGGTCAATAATAGGTTCTGGAAATAATACAATCCCAGGTGATATTAAATTATCTTATTTTTCAAATTACAGGAGTGATAACAGAATAGATGTTGATTACAATCAAGGTGAGACAAGGCTTCAAGAAGAGGCAAATGCTGAGATAAGTTTATCAAAGAGTTTTAAATTTGGTAGTATAAGTGCAAGGGCTCAGGAGAAGAAGGATTTTATAAAAAAAACAACAAAAATGGAGATACCAAGGATAGACTTGAATCTTTATGGATTGAAGATATTCGGAATTAATCCTAATATATCCTCCTCTATTCTCAGAGATAAAAATGGAATTTTTTATTCAAGTTCACAAACAGGATTTTCTTTTACAAAAACATTTTTTCCTTTAAGGACATCCTTTGGTATAACAATCTCACACCTTTTTGCTTCAAAAACAATGGATTCAACATACTATAGTGATTTTCCAAGAACATATAACTTAAGTTTAAAGACAACAATTTATGGAATCTCAAGATTTGGTTTTTTATTCGTTGAGAGATTCAGGACTGTTATAGACCCTTCTATCTCTTATAGCATAAGAGAGAAAGGGAAAGATGGGAATTTATTTCCAGATGCTCTCTTCTCAATAAATAATAAGTATACAAGAAGTTTTAATTACAATCTTTCAATAATGAACCAATGGAAGATAAAAGATAAAGTTATCACCCCTTTAAGTTTTAATATTGGGAGTTCATACAATTTTGAAGAAAAAATATTTCAAAACCCAAATTTCCAGGCTCAGTTATTTGTTTCAAGAACAATCGCATCAGATATTACAGGTTTTTATGATATAAATAAGAAAAAAATTTTTATAAAGAACATAACAAATCTATTTAGTTTTTCAACAGATTTTGAAGGGCATAAATTTGACTTAAATATATCCCATTCAGTGAATATTTCTGATACAACGATTCAACAGAGTGCAAGTTTGAGAACAGGATTCTATCTCACAAAAAATTGGAATGTAAGTTTGAACACAATCTATAATTTCAAAGATATGAGATTCAATAATACTGGTATAACACTTAATAGAGATCTACATTGTTGGTCTCTTGAATTTTCTTACACGCAGTATCAGGAAAACTGGAATTACTCATTCAGGATTGGGATTAAAGAGATACCGGATATAAAACTTGAGAAAAATACAATAAAAGGTCTATTTCCCTAAGAGATATGTAATCTTTTCTCAGCCTCTTTTAATATTAACTCAAGCATTCCTGTATAATTGATTTTCGCAAAATGGCACATCTTTGCAAGATGACCATCCCAGCACCATCCGGGATTAGGATTCACCTCAAGTAATTTTGGATTCCCGAATTTATCAAGCCTCCAATCAAGCCTTGTGTAATCCCTGCAATTCAATCTTTCAACAAGTTTTATTGAATACTCTATCAAAACCCTCTTTGTGTATTCAGGGAGATTCGCAGGAACAGATTTTACCTTGCTGTAAGGAGATGTTGGATCCCATTTTGCCTCATAAGCACATATTCTTGGTAGATCGGGTGGAAGTTCCGAATAATCCTCTTCTAATATTGGAAGAACCATATATGAATCAGGGATATTCCCGATGATACCAACAGTTAAATCTTTTCCTGTAAGGAATTCTTCAACGAGTAATGGTTTATCATAGCCGAACCTCTCCCTTATCTCAGATATTGCATTTATTAGTTGTTCTATGTTATGACATACAGAATTTTTTGTTATCCCAAAACTTGAATCACCAAAATTTGGTTTAACAATCACAGGGAATTCAAAAGGTAGATGAAATGTTGCATCCTCTGGCTTTATAAAGAATGCTTCTGGAACAGGTATCTCCATCTCTTTCGCTATACCCCTCACAAGTGATTTATCATAGCAATAGGCAAGTGTCTGTGGTCCTGAACCAGTGTATGGAATTCCAAGCGTCTCAAGTATAGCAGGGATATGTAATTCCTTCAATGGGTCATTGTAATAACCTTCATCACATAGATTAAAAACATAATCAATCTTTCCTTTTAATTTCTGAAGTTCCTGAATGAATTCATCGTGGTTTGTTAAATATATAAAATTGTAATTTTTAAGTTGAGAAAGTGATTCTTTCAATCTATCTATTGTATAAAAATCATCATCATCAAATACAGCAAGAGGTTTTAAAGGGTCTGGCTTCTCAGGGTCTCCAAGTAAAACAACAACATTTTTTGTCTCCTTCGTTATCTTCGCCTTTTTTGGTGTCCATTCTTTTTTTGCAACAGCGGAAACTATGATCCTTCTCTCCATCATACCAAGGTCTTGATTTCTCTTAGAATCAGGTGATAATTCTGCAACAAAATTTATATCTTTAAAACCCGCTTTCTCAAGTAGATTAGATATACTCTCCTTAGAATAGAGTCTTTCAGCATAGAACTGGTCTTTAACGACACCCTTTTCAACATGTGTTATTACTTCCCTTGTTACGAGCCTTTGCCTATCAAAGGATAATGTTCTTTCCCTGCAAACAAAATATTTTTTCCCTATCCATTCCCAGGAGCGAGGTTGATAATTTTCCCTCACATAATCACCATCTGTAACATCTATTAGTATCTTTCCCCACGGTTTTAAAACCCTGAAAACTTCTTTTAACACCCTGAGGTCATCCTCAGCGGTTTCAAAATATCCGAAACTATTACCAAGTATAGTCACAAAATCAAAAGAATCGTTTTGATATGGAAGTTTCCTCGCATCACCTTCTTTGAATCTTATATTTAATCCTTCCCTTTTTGCAATTGTTTTTGCTTTCTGTATGAGATAGTGTGAGCGGTCAAGCCCTTCAAGATGTGATATGCCTCTTCTTCCAAATTCAAAAAGATGTCTTCCCTGTCCACAACATAAATCAAGAAGAGAGTTTTCAGGATTTATACCGAGAACCTTTATGAATAGATCAACCTCCCTTGCAGTGATAGAGATATCATCTACAACATCACCATCTGTTTTTAAATAATACGCATTGAAGAGATTTGCCCACCAGTCTGGTTTTACATAACCTTCAAGGTCTTTAACAGGTCCTAAACATCTAAGATTTCTTCGGTGTCTATTACTTTCTTTTTCCATCCTTTATTTCCTTCTTAAAAGAAGTTTCTGATTCCATTTTTTATTATATATAACATAAAAATAAAAAAAGTCAAGTATTTTTTTTATTATATCCATTGCGCTTCTGGAGTTATTGTTTTTCAATCTTCATTTTTTCAATTAGATGAGTAGCATCTGATGAATGACAAAAAATGTCATTGCGAACGAACGAAGTTGCCGTGGCAATCTCATATTGACTACAACAGAAAAGCCGTCATTGCGAACGAACGAAGTTGCCGTGGCAATCTCATATTGACTACAACACCAAAAAGTCATCACGAGCCTGCCTCTGGCAGGCGTGGTGATCGCATATTGGCTACCTTGGTACGGTGTTAATGTTTTTTTCAATAACCAATATTATGGGGAGAATATGCGATTCCTCACTGTGTTCGGAATGACACCTTCGGTATCACAATGCGGGTGAATATATGCTTCCTCTTCGTTTCACTCCTCGGAACAACAAAAAAGGAATGTCATTGCGAGGCAACGAAGTTGCCGTGGCAATCGCATATTGACTACAACAGAAAGGCTGTCATTGCGAGCACCTGAAAGTTGCGTGGCAATCCCATTATTGACTATTCACAAATGTTTAAATTTGACCCCTCGTTTCTTCGCTCCTCGTAGCAACGCTTTGTTGTTTGTTTATGCTGACCCCATGTATTATGAAAAGGGAGCAGAGAGGAGAGAGCAGGGACCTAAAATTCCGTAAGTTATAACTATGTGGTGGGCAATTTGATATCTAATGCCTTAAAAATTTCTCTTTGCTTCTTTGAAATCTCTGTAAATAATACCTTTCCATTTCCTATGTCTATCCGCTTTATCTTCTTAACTTCATACATAATCTCTTCAAAAGTGTATTTGCTACCTAAATCTTTCTCTTTTATTTTCTTTGTTATCCACGAATAAATTATCACTGCTATAAATGTTATAAATAATCGCCCTTCCATCACTTCACGAGAATGAACCCTTAACCGCTTGCCATTTAACTCATTCTTTATCACATCAAAAACTTTTTCAACCACATCTTTCTTCCGATAATGTGATATTACTTCTTCCACCCCAAATTCATTATTACTTATTATAACACTATACCCAAGTAAATCTATTATCTCATTTATCTCTTCCTCTTTCCGACTTAACATTAAAACATCTCCTCTCTTCTCTATATCAAACAATCTCTTCCAACCATTAAATGCCCCATTTAAATAATTTTTAAGTTCATCCTCTTCTCTCCACTTATTCATTTTTATTTTTTTCTCTATTTCAAAAACTCGCTTTATTAACTCATCTTTCGCTTCTACCTTCCTTTTCTCATCATAATAAATATAAACATTAAAACAATTATTATCTATTACCACTTTATCCTTTATACCATAAATAATTTGTTTCCCTATTTGAAATGCATTCCTTATGTTATTTATATTCCTTCTGTGCTCCTTTATTAACTCTTTTACAAATCCTACTGAAAAAGGCACAGAAATAATGAATCCCACTTTATTCCTGTGTATTTCTGAAAGATTGTAAGCACTATAAAATCCTTTATCTAAAACAAAAATCACCTCTTCCATTAAAAGAACTTTACAAAATTTCATAATATTCTTTAATGTAGAAACATCTTTAATACTACCTTCATAAATAGTGTAAAAGATTGGAAGGGATGATGGCTCTGCATAGGCAAGCCCAAAATTTATCTGTGGAAGTCTTTCATCATCCCTATTGTATCCCCACTCAACCCATTCACTTAACTTTGAATACGATGAAAATGAAGTAATATCAAATATTATAACTTTTTTATCATCCCTTCTTCCTGCCCACTCTTTAAAAAATGAAATCTTCCCCTCTATATCTTCTCCAATATCTTTTAAAAGTTCACTAATTCGTTGAGAATTCAGTTGGTCTAAAATATCAAATGTAGTTGATTCAAGCCAACTATTACAGAGATATAATGGCTTTCGTTCAGAAATCTCAAAAAAAGCACAAGCAAGTATCTCTTCCCAACAATGAAAGTGTTCTTTTAGTGTATCCTTAAGATCAATCTCGTTAATAATTTCATTTAGAAGATATATATTCCCAAAATCTTTACAAGACTTTATTTTTATATCTTGTAAGTTCCTATGAGGTGGAATAATTTTCCCTGTCTTTTCATCTACTTTACCCAAATATCTCCTTTTTTGTCTCGGCTGCTTTTTATCTTTGTCCCAGTGGCTTTTAATTTCATACACATAATAGGAGTTTTTAATTTTTTGCTTATATAAATATGTCATAGTTATAATTATAACTATTTTTATAAAAAAGTCAATAAAAAAATTAAAAATTATTTATTTTCCGTAAGATATTTATATTATAAAAACATAGTTATAAAAGGCGGGATTTTAGGCAGGGAGAAGATAGATTACAATCTTTTATCAAATTGGTTAAGATTTTTTACAGAACTGCTCACTCCTCTCTCCTCACTCCTCACTACTTTCCCTCCTTGGAAACACAAAAAAGATGTCATCACGAGCCTGCCTCTGGCAGGCGTGGTGATCGCATATTGACTACCTTGGTGCGGTGTTAATGTTTTTTTCAATAACCAATATTTTTGGGAGAATATGCGATTCCTCACTATGTTCGGAATGACACCTTCGGTATCACAATGCGGGTGAATATATGCTTCCTCTTCGTTTCAGTCCTCGGAACAACAAAAAAGGAATGTCATTGCGAGCACCTGAAAGGTTGCGTGGCAATCCCATTATTTGCTATTCACAATCCTGTTATTTTGCGTCTTGATTTATTGAGTGCACTTGAACCGAGAAATAAAATTTAATAAAAAATTTTTTATCTTTTTTCTTGACATATTTTTATTTATCAGTAAAAATATTTCTATGAAAGTAAAAGAAATAATGATAGGTGAACCTATAAGGGTTGCAAGGGAAGATACAATTGAAAAGGCAATAAATATCTTTAAGACCTCACCAGATGTTGATGTTTTACCAGTTGTTGATGAGAATGATAATCTTATCGGTGCACTGAGAAGAAGAGATCTGATATGGCCTTTTCTATCATTCATTGAAGAAAGTGGTATCTCAAGCCTTGATATTATTGAGGATTATCCTTCAATATACCTTGTTGACGATGTTATGGAATGGGAATACCCCTCTGTTGAGAGCGAGGAGAATGTGATAAATGCTATTGCAATTATGGAATCAGAAGGAATTGATACATTGCTTGTAGTATCTGATGGAAAACTTGTTGGTCTCTTAACAAACGATATTATATTAAACCTGATTTTTAAAAATATTTAGTCTCTTTTCCAGTAAACCCTTGATATCTTATCCTGTTCAGAGAATTTAACCTCAAGTTCCCCTTTAAATGCCTTCTTTAATGCCTTACCAAGACGAACAGAAAGATTCTCCGTTATTGTTTCAACATAAATCTTCTCATCTTTCCTGTATGTTTTGAGTATTCTTTCAAGGGGATTAATGAATTTTGCCTTTTCCTCTTCATTCATAATCCTTCTCATCAATTCCTCATAGTGTTTGTTAGTAAAATCGCCTGAGATCTCAAGTATTCCCATAACATAATTATCTTCTATTTTTCTACAGGCAGGGCATTTTTTATCATCATATTTCCCTTCTATTTTTATCTTTTCCCGTGCTTTTCCATCAAATGTCCACCTTTTATTTATAAATGCTGCACCACATTTAGGACAGATATTTGGCTCTTTGTATTCAAAGGAAAGATAAGGGTCATTGAATCTTCTTCCAAGTCTTTTTGATTCTCTCTTAAATTCCTTCATAATGATCCTCCTTTGATAAAATATGGGCGAAAGAGGATTTGAACCTCTGACCTCCTGCTTGTAAGGCAGGCGCTCTCACCATCTGAGCTATCCGCCCTCTTATATAATATAATAAACTAAAAAATTTTTTCAAGACACTATCTCAAATTTTTATTTATATTTTTCACATAATTTTCAATAATATCCAGTTCCTTTGCCTTTTCGCATCCTGTAAATCCTTTAATATCTTGATATTTCACCAGTAAAATGTATTTTTCATAAAATTTTGAACTCAAAGGAAAATAAGACAAGTGCCATCTTCCCTCATCATAACCAATTGATTCAGTATATGGGAAAAAGAAACCATATTTCCATCCATTCTCCTTAATCCATTTATAAACCTTTAAACCATATCCACTTTCAAAATATCCCTTTTCAGTGCTTAAAATATCAATATCTGTCCCCCAATGGTGTCTTGAAGTCCCTGGCATAGCGGTGTATTTTAGGATTTCTTTACATATTAATATTGTATCTTTTATACCTTTTTTATAATATTTTTGGAATTTCTCCTCCCATATCACCTTTTGCTCATAGAAATCCCTTGTGCCTGATACAATCTTCAGTATAATACTATCTTTTATTGCATCATAGAACATCTTTTTAAAAGAGTCATAAACCTCTTTCCTTATGTATATCCCCTTTTTCAAAGAAAAGGAATCATCAACAAGGACAAAATCATCGTTTAACCTGTAATTGTATTTACCAAGGAGAACATTTTTATCCTCGTAATCGGGGAATCTCTTTACTTCTATAAAATCTCTTCGATCACCTTCAAAAAGGGTCTGGAAGAAAAGAAGAAATATCATTCTGGCTTATAACCAAGCATATAAAATGGATTCACAACACTTGATGCAACATTCTTTAGATGCGCACTAACCCTTTTCAGATATCTTGCAAGGAGCGCAAGTATTATACCCATCCTTGAACCTATCTTCTCATCCTCAATTATCTTATCAATAATCTTTTCACATCTAACAGCAAGTTGTGCGTGGGTTTCCATCACCTCTTTTCCCAATCTCTTATCATCATTCTCATAGGCATTTATTGTTTTTGAGAAGTTTTCAAGGACTGTATTATGTATATCTTTCAATTCATCAACATAAATCCCTGTGAGTTTCTCAGGGTATTTCTGTGCAAGTTCAAGGAGATTCTTTGAATAGTCTCCTACCCTTTCAATATCAACAGCAAGATTTATGAGTGTTAAAGAAAAACTTATATCCTGTGCAGGTGAGATAGAGAGATGCTCAAGGACTTTTTTTCTTATATCAATCTGCATCCTGTTCAATTCCTGGTCATATTTATATATATCAATAGGGACTTCGTGTTTCTCAAATACAGCATTCACTGAATAGATGTACATCTCCTTTGATTTCTCAAGCATATTTATTACTTCTTTCTTTGCTATGCTTAAAAGACTGCTTTCTTTAAAAAAAGAAAATCCATCCATTTTCACCTCCATGTTATTATTATAAGGAATAAAGGAATTATAAAGAATATAATCAAAATATATAAAAATGCAAGAACCTTTCTTTCTGCAAGGAAAGACCCTATTTTTCTCGCAATAAAGATAGGTATAAAACTCAAAGGGAGGAATATAATTGTCCCAAAGGTATTAAAAAGGGTGTGGGTTAGTGCTAACTGGACAGCAACAACCTTTCCCGTAACAAGTGAAGCGAGTAAAGCAGTGATTGTTGTCCCGATATTTGCGCCAAGGACATAAGGGAATATTTTTTCAATAGTTAATAATCCTGCACCTGCAAAAGGAACAATGATGGATGTTGTTACAGAAGATGATTGGATAAATGCAGTAAGGAGGAGACCTAACATAAAAGATGTGAAGGTATTTCTGAAGAGGAATCTATCTATAAGGATTTCTATTTTCCCACCAGTTTCTTTTCTCAATGTTTTCACAAAAAGATAAAGTGAAATGAAGATTATAAAGAAAGAAATTATTAATGCTATAAAATTGAAAGATTTGAATATTGAATGAAAATGAATGCACAGGGGTTCAACAATAACCTTTAAAGGTGATTTGAAAGTTGTCCCCTTTGAAAGTATAAGGATACGAGAAAGGAATTCAGAAGATTTTTCAAGTATATGGAATTTTATCTCACAAGGGAAAAATATGATAACATTAAGTATATTAAATATATCGTGAACAATAGATGCAGAAAATGCCTTTTTAAATTCCTCTTTTTTTGAAATATGAGTGAAAGAAACAATAATATTTGTAACAGTTGTACCAATATTTGCACCAAGGATTATTGGTATTGCTGCCCTGATTCCCAATAGACCACTTGCAACAAAACCAACTGTAATAGATGTTGTTGCTGATGAAGATTGAATAATTGCGGTAAAAAGTATACCAACAAAAAGCCCAACCAATGGATTCTTGCAGAATTCTAATAGAATTACCTTCATTTTTTCGCTATAAACAGATAGTGATATTTCAAGCAATTTTATCCCAAAGAGAAAGAAATAAATAAAAATGAGAGGGATTACTATATTTATTATCTTTTTCAGAATTTTCATATTATCTATGATAAAAAAGATTTTAGTTTTGTAAAGAAAAAAGTGATTAAATTTTACTTGACATAATTCATAATTAGGTTTTAAATTAAATAATGAACAAAGAAATATTAAAAAATGTCTATTATATATATGAAAGGAGGTATTGATGCTTTTGTCGGAGATAATTACGAAGGATAGTATCATTATGGAACTTAAACACACAGATAAGGATGGGGTGATTAAAGAATTAGTAAAGCACCTCCATTCACTTGGATTGATCAATGATGTTGATGAATTTGTAAAAAAGATAAAAGAAAGGGAGGATATTGAAAGCACAGGTATTGGAGAAGGTATTGCATTACCACATGCAAGAGGTGATGTGAAAAAAATATCAGTTATACTTGGTATATCAAAGACAGGTATTGATTTCAAATCAATAGATGGGAAACCCGTCCATCTTGTTTTTCTTGTTGCTGCCCCTTTAGATGTGAAAAAAGAGTATTTGCAAGTGATAGCAAAGATAGCGAAGATGTTGAAGACAAAAAACTATAAGAATGAACTGATAAATGCTAAAAATATTGACGATGTTTTAAATATTATATATTCATTTGATGAGAAATTTCCTAAAGAGATGGAAGTAAAGACAAAGAAAGGAAGAAGCGTTTTTAAAGAAGAAAACAAATAAAGATGGGGATAGTTTTTGGTCCTGTTCCATCAAGAAGATATGGATTATCATTAGGGCTTGATATTATACCAAAAAAAACCTGTTCTTTTAATTGTATTTATTGTGAAGTAGGCTTAACAGATAATCTCACAATTGAAAGAAAACCATTTTTGAAACTTGAAGATTTAAAAGGAGAAATTGATGAATCTTTAAAAAATATATCCCATTTAGATGTGATAACATTTTCAGGTTCAGGTGAACCAACCCTGAATTCAGAGATTGGGAGGATGATAAGATATTTAAAGAAAAATTATAATTTTCCTGTTGTTGTTATAACGAATGGTTCACTATTATGGATGAAGGAAGTAAGGGAGGAATTATCCTTTGCAGATATTGTTGAACCCACACTTAATGCAGGAAAAGAAGAGACATTTATGAAGATCTCAAGGCACGATAAAGATATTATATTACCACTACATATTGAGGGTCTGATTAAGTTCAGAGAGGAATTTAAAGGTAAATATTTTCTTGAACTATTTTTCGTAAAAGGTGTGAATGATGATGAAGAAGATGTAAAAAAAATGATAGAAATCACAAGAAAAATAAATCCTGATAAAATACATCTTAATACGATTGATAGACCACCTTCAACTGATTGTTTACCTGTTGATGAAGAATTTCTTTTAAAGATTAAGAATTTGCTACCTGATAAGACTGAAATCCTCTCAAGATTCAAAGGTTTAAAAACATACATTGAGATAGAAGATTTCATATTAAAAACAGTAAAGGTAAGGGCTTTAAAAATTGATGATATCTTTTCAATGTTAAAAAATGAAAGGAAAAAAATAGAAGATGTTATTTGTGATTTGATTGATAAAGGTAAGATTAAGGAGGTTATATTTAATGGAGAAAAATATATTCAAGGCGTATGATATAAGAGGAATTTATCCAGATGAGTTAAATGAGAAAGATGCTTATGTTATCGGAAGATCTATAGCAGAATACTTTGATGATGATAAGATTATAGTTGGTTATGATGCAAGACCATCTTCTATACCCCTATTTGAGAATTTAAAAGATGGAATAATAGATTCAGGGAAAGATGTCCTGAATATCGGTCTTGTTACAACACCTATGGTATCTTTCGTTGTTGGTATAACAGGTTATCCAGGTGTTATGATAACTGCATCTCATAATCCAAAGGAATATAATGGATTCAAGATAATTGGGAAGGATGTTCTTTCCATTGGCTTTGAATTTGGATTGAAAGATATTATGGAGTTAGCATTGAAAGGTGTTTTCAAAAAGAAAGGTAAAGGTAAGGTTGAAGATGGAGATTTTTTTGATGAATATGTGAGATTCCTGAAATCAAATCTCAATATTAAAAATCGTTTAAAGATAGTGATAGATGCATTTAACGGTTCTACACCATTAGTTCTTGAAAGATTATTAAAAGAAATACCTTTAGATTTTTTAAGACTGAATTTTGATATTGATGGAAATTATCCGAAGCATCCACCAAACCCATTACAGAAGGATAATCTTAAGGAGATAAGTGATGTTATAAAGAATGGGGATTATGATTTTGGAGTATGCTTTGATGGTGATGGTGACAGATGCGTATTCATTGATGAAAATGGTGAATTGGTTTCTCCTGACCTTATCACCGCTTTCCTTGCGAGGGAGATAGATGTTAAAGGGGAATATGTCCTTGTTGATGTGAGGACTTCAAGGGATGTATGGAATGAGATAATAAAACTTGGGGGGAAACCAAAAAGGGTTCAGGTAGGACACGCTTATGCGAGGAGGAAATTGAAGAAACTGAATGGTGTTCTTGGTGGTGAACTTGCAGGACATTACTATTTCAGGAGTATGTTCTATGCGGATAGTGGAATACTTGCATTTGTTCATTTTTTAAATTATTTCTCTGAAATATGTGGAAATAAAAGATTTTCGGAGATAGTGAAGGAATTAAAAAGGTATCATTCAACAGGTGAGATAAATTTTCATACGGAGAAAAAGGACGAGATAATTGAAGAGGTGAGGAATAATTTTAAAGATGGTGATATTTCTGAACTTGACGGATTAACCATTGAATATGAAAACTGGTGGTTTAATATAAGGAAATCAAATACAGAACCACTTTTAAGGCTCATTGTTGAAGCAGAAGATGAGAAAATTTTAAACGAAAAAACAGAGTTAATAAAGAAGATAATAAATTTCTTTGGATGATATATAAAGATATTGCGCCATACTATGATATGTTAATGAAAGATATAGATTATGAACTATGGACATCTTATCTTATGGATATAACAGAAATTTATTCTGTTAGTGTTGAAAAAGTATTAGACCTTGGTGCAGGAACAGGGAATAGTTCAATCCCTCTTATTAAGAGAAACCTGAATGTTATTTTTCTTGATAGGTCTTACTATATGCTTATGGAGGCAAAAAAGAAGGTAAATAATGGTTTTTTTGTTGCAGGTGATTTTAAGAATATACCATTAAAAACGGATTTTACCCTTGTATATTCACTTTTTGATAGTTTGAATTACCTTATGACAGAGGAAGACCTCGGAAGGTGTTTTAGAGATGTATGGAGAATATTATTACCTGATGGTTTCTTCATCTTTGACATGAATACTGTAAAGGGAGTAAGGATGATAGCAACAGAAGGTGAAAGGGTTGAAGAATTAGATAATTTATACTCAATTTGGAGATACCATCTTAAAGATGATATTATAACATTGTATCTCACATTGTTTATTAAGAAAGGGAAGGAATATATAAGGATTGATGAGATCCATCAGGAGAGGGGATACGATATAGAGATTGTGAATGGAATTCTGAAAGAATCAGGTTTTGAGGTGATTGCAAATTATGAATGTTTTAAGATGGAAAGGGCGAACAAAAATTCAAAAAGGGTGATGTTCGTTTGTAAGAAAAAAAATTTTTAGAAAGGAGGAATGATGGAAGAAAAGGTATACTGGCAAAACAGGGTTGCTTTTATCCTTGCTTCAATGGGTTCTGCAATAGGTCTTGGGAATGTGTGGAGATTCCCATACATATGTTATAAGTATGGTGGAGGTGCATTCTTATTCGCATATGTTGTTGTCCTGATGCTCATAGGTATTCCATTGTTAATACTTGAATTTGGAATTGGATATAAATTCAAGGGTTCTGCGCCTTATTCACTTTCACAGGTGAGGATAGGTAATATAAATTTTGAGTTCATAGGCTGGTTTGCAATACTTGTTGGTTTCTGCATCACAACATACTATTCTGTTATTATGGGATGGTCTTTTGATTATCTTTTCTATACATTAAAAACAATGTGGGGAGATGCGCCAAAGGAATTTTTTTACAAAAATGTTTTAGGTTTAACCGATTCTGTATTCAATCTTGGAAAGATACCATGGCATATAGTGATAGGTCTTCTTTTGAGTTGGGTATGGATAGTTCTATCTATATGGAAAGGTGCAAAAACAGTTGGAAAGGTTGTCTATGTCACTGTTACACTTCCCTGGATACTTCTCATTGTTTTTGTTATAAGGGGTCTTGCACTTCCAGGTGCTTTTGAAGGAATAAAATATTATCTCACACCATCCTGGGAAAAACTTCTTTCACCTGAACTATGGCAGGCAGCAATATCCCAGTGTTTCTTTTCACTCACAGTTGGTTTTGGTGTTATGATTGCTTATGCGAGTTTCCTTCCTCCAAAATCAGATATAGTTAATAATGCATTTTTAGTTGGTCTTGCAGATGCTGCAACTGCATATATAGCAGGATTTGCAGTATTCTCAACACTTGGTTATTATGCATATACAATGGGCGTTTCCGTCTCTGATGTTATGAAAAGCGGTCCTGAACTTGCATTTTGCACATACCCAACAATTATCAGTAAACTTCCATTTGCACCTCTCTTTGGAATTATGTTTTTTGTAATGCTTTTAACACTTGCAATTGATTCCGCATTCTCTCTTGTTGAAGGTGCATCTGCAAGTTTCATAGATAAATTTAAGATAAAGAGATGGAAGTCAAATGTTGGTATTTCAATAATTGCATTTCTTTTGGGTATAATATATACAACAGGTGCTGGTTTATACTGGCTTGATATTATGGACCATTTTATGAATAACTTTGGTCTTTTTCTCGCGGGATTCCTTGAATGCATCATAATAGGTTACATTTATGGTTCTGAGAATATGAAAAGATTCATAAACGAGGTATCCGAAAGGAAAATAGGTAAATGGTGGAATATCTCTATCCTTATAATTGTTCCTATTTCTGCTTTTATACTCCTTCTCGTATCTATCATTGAAAGGATAAAATCACCATACGGAGGATATCCAAGGAGTGCAGAGGCATTTGGATGGGGTTCAATCATTCTTTTCTTAATTCTTTCAATCGTATTTTCAAGGATAACAAAGGAGGAGAAATGAATATAGGTGGATGGATAACATTCATAATTGTTAGCGGAATTTTATTTGGAGGTATAATACATTCTATTTTTATCATATTAAGGAAAAAAGATTAAAGGAGGAAATATGGATAAAAGGCTTGAATTTATTTTTAAAAGAAGGTCTATAAGGAAGTTTAAAAAAGATTATGATGTAAAAGATGAAGATATAAAGGCAATCCTCGAAGCAGGTATGGCTGCACCTTCAGGGCATAATGCAAAACCCTGGCATTTCATAGTTATAAAAAACAAGGAAACACTGAAAAAGATTTCTGAGATACATCCTCATGCAAAGATGATGAAGGATGCATCATTGTGTTTTGCAATCTGTGCAGACCCAGGTATCTCAGAGGTTTTATGGGAACAGGATTGTGCTGCTGCAACCGAAAATATGCTCCTTGCAATTGCAAACATCGGGCTTGGAGGTGTATGGATAGGTGTTCATCCAAGAATTGAAAGAAAAAAACCTTTAATGGAACTCCTTGAGATACCTTCAAAGTATGAATTGTTTTCACTTATTGCAGTTGGATATCCTGATGAAGAGAAGGAACCAAGGACACAATACGATGAAAAAAGGATACATTTAGAAAAATGGTGATTATCCTGATGTAAAAAATCATTTCCTTGTCGCAAGGAGGAAGAGTTCTTTTGCATTCTCATCATAAGGATTTCCCTCAAGATCACCAAAAATCTTTATATCTTCAATCCCTGATTGCCTCACCATAGAACTGATCTCAAGTGCAGAATACATTTTAAAATGTGATTTTATCTCCCTCTTTTTTGAATCAAGGAATATCCATCTTGTCTCAATTATACTCCAGTTTTCAATAATTTTTGTATCTTTCAAAATAAACTTCTTTTCTTTTATGAGCCATTCTTTACCACAAAATCTCTTTATAAAAAGTTCCTTAGGGATCAATCTTAAAAAGAGTTTACCATTGAATTTTAATGAGCGAACTAAATTTTTTAAAACCCTGAAATCGTCATCACCTTCAAAAAAACAGAAAGGGAAAGCAAAATTTATGATTATATCAAAATATTCCGACCTTGCAAAATTTCTAAGATTTTCAACAGATATATCAAGAGGTATATTTTCCTTTTTGCAAAATTTTGAAACCCTTTCAAGTGGCGTTTTTATTGAATCTACTGCTGTTACTTTAAATCCTCTCCTTGAAAGTTCAATAGAATATTCACAATCCCTTGATGCAAAATCACAAACTTTGCTATTTTCCTTTATATCAATTAATTTTATTAACTTCGTAATCTCTTCTTTGATTTTATTTTCATCCTTTTTTGGAACGAGTATTTCAAACAATTCATTTGAATTAAACCATTCCATCATATTTTTATTTAAACAAAAAATTTATAATTGTCAAGAAAAATTTGGGATAGAAATGGGGTCAGTCATAAACCGACGACGAAGTCGTCGCCCCGAGGAGCGAAGCGACGAGGAATCACATTTAAACATCTGCGAATAGCAAATAATGAGATTGCCACGGCAACTTCGTTGCCTCGCAATGACGGCTTTTCTGTTGTAGTCAATATGAGATTGCCACGCAACCTTCGGTTGCTCGCAATGACATTCCCTTTTTGTCATTCCGAGTGAAACGAGGAATCTTATTTTTCTCCCTCGCATTTTGTTTTTGATTTATATTTATCATAGTAGTCAATAATAGACTTACTCACTGTCAATCTGAAAGAAATTTCTCCTCGTTTTTCATTGCTAATAAATTCATAAATTTTTCTTGACATTCTTTTTATTATCACTATTTTTATTTAAAAAATGGAGGTGTTGTTATGAAAAAGTTGTTTTTGCTTCTGTTTTTAATTTATTTTGTTAATTGTAAGGAAGAGAAAAAAGAAGGTAAGTTTACACCACCAAAAGACGGAATTATCAGGAAAGAGATGGCAGATAGATACATAAATGTTGCTGTTGCATTTGACAGGATAGTGAAAGAACAGGGTGAAAGAATAAACGATTTTAAGAAAAAATATAAACTCTCGGATAACCTTGACGAGATCTATAAGGCTGAATTCAGACAGAAACACCCTGAGATAATAAAAGAATGGGAAGAAATAAATGGCAATTGGAATGCAATTGAGGATTCTATTTATAAAGCATTCAATACCTCTGAAGAAGAATTTCAGTGGGTTGCGAGTGCACTAATAGCACCCAAAAACAAACCTATGCAAGAGTATATTCAAAAAAGGATTAGTGAATTAACCCAAAGCAAAGAAACAAGATTAGAAGAGCAGAAATAAACCATAAATAAATACTGAAGTATTTTAACTTTTTTAATAATATAACCTTAGAGAAAATATAGATTGATATAAGACCTGAAATAAAAGAAAATATTGTTCCTATAATTATTGGTATGATATTATTTAGACTTTGAATCTCTTTCAATTCAAGTAGGAATGCACCAAACAATGCAGGAATTGAAAGTATAAATGAGAACTCAAAGGATAGGGATTTCTGAATACCAAGAAGAATACCTGTGGATGTTGTCCAACCAGACCTTGAGATACCTGGAAGTATCGCAAAACCCTGTGCAAAACCTATTATTATTGCATCCCATATATCTATCTTATCTTTTTTCTCTATATATTTCTTTTCTGAAAAATAAAGATAAAAACCCGTGAGTATGAAACAGGGTATAACAAAGAGTATTGATGAAAATGCTTTTTCAATTGTATCTTTAAATAGTAAGCCAATAATTCCAGCAGGTATACTGCCTATAATAATAAGAACTAAATTTTTTGGTTTAAAATAATTAAAAATTCTTTTACTAAAAAAAACAAGTATTGAAAGGAGTGTTCCAAAATGAAGGAAGACTTCCATTGTTATCCCTTTCTCCTCAAAATGGAGAAGATTTTTTAAAACAACAAGATGACCAGAACTTGAGATTGGTAGAAACTCTGTTATTCCCTGAAATATCCCTAATATAATACTTTTTATCATCTCATTCCTCCTGTTATTATCACTATAAGTCCTGAAACCATAAGAAACTTCAACCTTTTTTCAAGGTATGAAGCCCTCTTATTCATCTCTTCCATCGTAAAACTTTTTGCAACAAAATAAATTAAAGGTATATCAAATATAAAAATCATCAAAAGTTTAAAATAAATGTTATAAAAAAATAATGAAAGAATTGTTATAAAAAAAAGTAATAAGATTAAAATGAAAGAGATAATAAATGATTTACTCTCTCCTATAACAATTGGCAATGTCTTCAATGAAAATTTTCTATCACCTTCTATATCTTCAATATCTTTTAATATCTCCCTTGGAAGATGGAGAAAAAATGCAAATAAGAATGGGAAAATAGAAGGTTTAATATTACCTGATGTGATTGAACCAAGAATGAATGTGAAACCTGAAATCCCTGAAACAAATATGTTTCCTAAAAAAAGAAAAGGCTTAAAAAAAGGTGTGTAAACAATGAGAAGAACAGTTGCAGTTAATGTTATAAAAAAATAGAAAATACCAGAAAATAATGAGATAACATTCGCAATGAGGAAAAGAAAAAGAGATAATGAAAGTAAATTTCTTCTTCCAAACTTTTCCCATCTTTTAAATTTTGAAGGTTTATTAACACTATCAATCCCGAAATCAAAATAGTCATTTACTATGTTCCCTGCAATAACACAGATAAAAACAACAGATGCTAATAAAATTGAATTTTTATTTACATCACCCGAAAGAAAGGCACCTATTATAACACAGAGAGATGCTATGAACCCGTTCAGGATTCTCATTATTTTACGATGGAACCAGTTTTGATATCTTTATCTGGTGAAATTATACTTATCTTTTCACCATCACTTGCAGCAAGTAGCATACCCTGAGATTCTACGCCCCTTATCTTTGCTGGTTCAAGATTTGCAACAACCACTATCAGTTTTCCAATAAGTTCCTCTTTTTTATAATGCTCCTTTATACCTGCAACAAGTGTTCTTCTTTCATCCCCAATCTCTACCTCAATTTTGTAAAGTTTATTAGCACCCTCAATATCCTCTACATTGATAATCTTACCAATCTTTAACTCTAACTTCTTGAAATCCTCAATACTTATCTTATTCATTTCTACTCCTTTCTCATCTTTAAATTTTTCATACAATGTTTTTAATTCCCCTATAACTTCACCACCTTTTATTAAATCTTCTGTAATCCTGTCCCATTCTCTCTTTTTTCTTCCAAGCATCTCTTTTACCTTTCCTGTTCCAAGAGGAATAAATATCTCACCAATATCAGACAATGCATCAATAAGGACACAGGAGATGTTAAGGACATTATCACATTTCTTCCTGTCTTCTTTTATAAGTTTCCAGGGTGCTGATGAATCAAAATATCTGTTCCCTGTTGAAGAAAGTTCTATGAATTCTTTTAATGCATCCCTGAATCTATAAGACATTATGTTTTTCTCAACAGATTTCATAGTTTCTTCTATCTTTCTCAATATCTCATTATCCTTATCATCTAAAATATGCCTTTCAGGTATCCTTCCATTATAATTTTTCTTAATGAAAGAGAGTGTTCTATTAACAAGATTACCAAAATTGTTTATAAGATCGGATTCAACCCTTATCTTGAAATCCTCAAATGTAAAATTGGAATCTTTTGTCTCAGGCATAATTAGAGTAACATAGAATCTTAAAAAATCTGGATTATATTTCTCAGTGATATCATTTATCCATACTGCGAGATTCCTGCTTGTTGACATCTTTTCATCTTTGAAATTGAGAAATTCATTAGCAGGGACATCATATGGAAGAATATATTCACCATATCCCATAAGCATTGCAGGCCATATAAGGGTATGGAAGACAATATTGTCTTTACCTATAAAATGTATAAGTTTTGTTTCTTCATCCTTCCATAATTCTTTCCATAAATTTTCATTTCCTATCTTATTTGAGTATTCTATCGTTGAAGAAATGTATCCTATAGGTGCATCAAACCAAACATAGAGAACCTTTCCTTTCGCTTCATCCAGCGGAACTGGAACACCCCAATCAATATCCCTTGTAATAGCCCTTGGTTTCAAACCTTCATTAAGCCATTTATAGACCGCTGTTATTACATTCTCTTTCCATTTCTTTGTTTTTACCCATTCCTCAAGTTTTTTCTGGAAAAGGTCAAGTCTCAAATACCAGTGGAATGTCTTTTTTATAACAGGTGTAGAACCGCATATCTTACACCTTGGTTGGATAAGGAGTGTAGGTTCAAGCCATCTCCCGCATTTTTCACACTGATCACCCCTTGCTCCATCTTCCTTGCAAAAAGGGCATATACCTTCAATGTATCTATCAGGAAGGAATCTCTTGCATCTTTCACAATAGAATTGTTCTGTCTCCCTTTTTTCAATGTATCCATTTTTGAGGATCTTAAGGAAGAAATCCTGTGATAGTTTTCTGTGTATTTCAGTCGTTGTCCTTGAAAAGTTGTCAAATTGGATGTGGACAGAATCAAATTGCTCTTTTATAAGTTTATGGTATTTATCCACAACATCCTTTGGGGTAATACCTTCCTTCTCTGCTGTTATTGTTATTGGAACACCATTTTCATCAGTTCCACATATATGTATTGCGTAAATTCCCTTCTTTTTCAAAAATCTTGTAAATATATCAGCAGGAAGATATGCTCCAGCAAGATGTCCTATGTGTAATGGACCATTTGCATATGGTAAAGCAGAAGTGATAAGGTATTTCATTTCTTCCTCTGGAATAACCACCAATGTTTTTTATATTTTATCTTATCAATACCCAGTGTCTCTTCAGAACCATCTTTGTATTTCACCCTAACATACTGAAGAATAAAATTCGTGTATATAACCTCAGCCTTTCCTTTTTCGGTTTCAACCACAGAACCTATTTTTGGAAGCATTTCACCCATTTCTTTGTAAAAATCCTGTTCATAAACAAGACAGCAGAATAATCTTCCACATACACCTGATATCCTTGAAGCATCAATAACAATATTCTGCTCCCTCGCTGTCTCCAATTTTACAGAAACCTTATTATCAAGGAATGTTGCACAACATAAAGGTCTTCCACATGGTCCCATTCCTCCTAAATAACTTGCGAGGTCTCTCACACCTATCTGTCTCAATTCAATCCTCACCCTGTATTTTCTTGCAAGGTCTTTCACAAGTTCTCTAAAATCAACCCTCTGGTCTGCGATGAAGTAAAACTTTATCTTACTCCCTTCCCATTCCTTCTCAACACCTATGAGTTTCATATCAAGACCTCTTAACTTCACCCTTTCTTCAAAGAACTTTGCACATTCATTCTCTTCTTCCTCAAGTTTTTTAACCTTATCCATCTCTTTCTCAAAAACAGGTCTTAAAACCTTACCTTCGGGCTCGCTCTTCTTTATCTCTTCCTGAACCTGTGCCCTGTAAATTTCATCACCAAATTTACAAAGAACAATTTCATCTTTTTTCAAAGTAAAGTTTGATTCAACAGGTCTTGAAACAACCTTTAATTTAACAACATAATTCAATCACACCTCCATCACCAAATACCTTATTATATTTTCAGGAATAACATTTCTTTCCATATAAAAAATAGCATTCTTTAAAGCCTTCATCTTTTTCTCAATATCATCAACATTCAATTTATTTCTATTTTTATCTAAAAGTTTTAACAAAAGGTTTATTAAAACCCCTGGGCTTAAACTCAATAGAAAATCAATCTCCTTCATCCTTTCATCACCACTTGTCTCAAAGAATAAAATATCTAATTTTTTCAATGTGTCAATATTTTCTTTTAAAAACATATAATCTTCTATACCATACGAAAATTCTAATATTTCATTATTTATCTCAACATTTAACTTTTTAAGGACTTTTAAGATTTCTTCCTTTTTAAGTGGGCTGAACCTTATCTCTGTTCCCCTTGAACGAATCGTTTCTATGAGATTGTTTTTGTGTTCAGTGATCAGAATGAATATATTGTTTAATACAGGCTCCTCAAGGAGTTTAAGAAAAGCCTGATTAGCCTCTTCTGTCATCCTCTCAGCCTGAACAATTACAAATATTCTATAACCACCAGAATATGTAGTCATTGAGGCATTCCTTATAATCTCTCTTATATCATCAATAAGTATATTCCCGGGCTCACTTGACAAAAGATGATACTTACCTGAAACCTTCAATTTGAATATCTCTTCATTATCATAATCTTTGAAATGGGGGAAGAAAACAAGGAAATCAGGATATCTATTTTTTATAATGAGTTCACCTTTTCCTGTGAGCCTTGAAGCAATATTTAAAGCAAGTGTAAACTTCCCAACACCTTTAGGTCCCCAAAATATTAATGTATTTGGAAGCATATTTTTCCTTATGAAAGAATCTACGATCCTTTTTGGAATTTCCTGACCATAGATTTCAAAAAAATCAGAAATAGTGCATTGGGTCAACTGGTTGTCCATCTCTTCTTATCTCAAAATGTAATTGTGGTTCATTCAGTGAACCTGTATCACCAACAAGACCTATTATTGTCCCTTGTGATACATCATTCCCTGTTTCAACGGATATAGTTGAAAGATGAGCATAAAGTGATATAAATCCATCTCCATGGTCAATAATAACCAACTTTCCGTAACCAAGGAAATTATCCGCAAAAACCACCTTCCCATCTGCAATAGCCTTAACTGGCTCACCAAACTCTGCAGATATATCTATTCCATTATTCTTCGTTATAGTCCCATATTTAGGGTCTCTTTTGAATCCAAATTTCCCAACAATTTTTCCTTCAACAGGGAAGAGAAGTTTTGTTTTAAAGAGATCAACCTTACCCTTCTCCTGCTTTGGCAATGATGCTATAAGTTTTTTTAAGTCCTGCTCTGCTTTCTCAAGTTCCCTTGCCATCTTTTCTGCCTCTTCCCTTTTTGATGAAACTTCCTGTAAAAAATTCTTTTTACCCAACAATGTCTTCTGTAAATTGTCCTGTTCTATTTCTGCCTCAACTTTTAATTGATCAAGGTCTTCAAGTTTTTTTATGAGTGTTTCTCTTTTGTTGTCAAGAAGTGCCTTTATCCTTTTTATCTCATTTAAAATTCTTAAATCCTGTTCGGCAATTATTGAAAGATACTTCATTCTTTTTAATGCGTCATCAAATGAATAAGATAAAAGAACAACAGCGAGTGGATGGAGTTTACCATATTTATATATATTCCTCACCCTCTTCGCAAGTATCACCTTCTTCTGTTTTAAATTATAATCAAGTTCAACAATCATATTCTCAATATCTTTAATTTCCTGCTGTAAAATCTCTGTCTGTTTTTTTAACTCATCAACGAGTTTCCTCGTAAGTGTGATCTCATTGTCTATTTCCTGTATACTCTGCAAGATTCCTAATTCCCTTAGTTTTAATTCTTGAACATTTTTTCTCTGCTCTATCAATTTTTTCCTTATATCTTCAAGTTTTTTCTCAGGTTCCTGTGAGATTAATATAAAAAAAATAAGGAACAATTTTTAAACCTGCTCTTTTTTCAAAAGCATTTTTTTTCTTTCAAGCCTTCTCTTTCTCTTTAAATTCCTTATGTGCCTCATCCTCTTTTGTTTACTTTTTGACCTTGCCATAGACCTCCTTATCCTAAAATTTTTTCGTTCATTTTTAATAAAAATTCCGGTATCCTTTTTATCCTCAAGAACGGAATTCTCAATAGAATAAGAAATATAAGAGAAATAATGAAATTCCTTCTATTCATAGTATCCAAGCCTTCGGACAAGTTCCGCATCCTTTCTCCAGTTCTTCTTCACCTTCACCCAGAGTTCAAGGTATATTTTTTTCCCTAAAAAATGTTCTATAGATTCCCTCGCAAGTATACCAACTTTTTTTATCCTTTCTCCATCTTTCCCGATAATTATTCCCTTCTGTGAATCCTTTTCAACAATGATGTTTGCTTTTATGAAATTATCTCTAAACTCCTCAATCTCTACAGCGCAGGAATATGGTATTTCCTGACCATATACGAAATATAGTTTTTCCCTTATGAATTCGGCAATGAAAAACTGAACAGGTCTATCTGATATCTGGTCAGGTAAAAAAAGTCTTTCACCTTCTGGCAAATATTTTTTAGTCGTTTCAAGAAGGTCGTCTATATTCTGATTTTTAAGGGCACTAACAGGTATAATCTCGTCAAAACCATAATCTTTAAATTTGTCAATGATAGGTAGTATTATGTTTTTTTCAACCTTATCAATCTTATTAATAAGCAAGAACTTTGTCTTGTCCTTTATTTTTTTAAATATTCCTTCATCTATCTCTAAATCATAAACATCAATCATATAGTAAAAAATATCAGCATCAACGAGAGCAAACTTTATAGATTCAGCCATCGCTTTTTCAAGTTCATTCTTTGGTTCAAAAATACCAGGTGTATCAACAAACGCAATCTGTGCATCTTCAAGGTTTAGCACCCCTATTATTCTGTGTCTCGTTGTTTGGGGTTTAGATGAGACTATGAAAAAATTCCTTTTCATAATAGTGTTAAGGAGTGTTGATTTACCAACATTAGTTTTTCCCAAAACAGTTACAAAACCTACTTTCATCTATTCCTCATTCATAAATGGATATCTGTAATTTTGCGGAGGAATGAAAGTCTCCTTTATTGCCCTTGGAGATATCCATCTATATAGATTAAGTTTACTACCTGCTTTATCATTTGTCCCAGAAGCCCTGCTACCACCAAATGGTTGTTGTGCAACAACTGCACCTGTTGGTTTATCGTTAATATAGAAGTTCCCTGCTGAATGTGTCAAAATCTTCTCTGCTGTGATTATTGCATTCCTGTCATTTGCAAAGATAGAACCTGTGAGGCCGTATGGGGATGTTTCATTGCATAGATTTAATGTCCTTTCATATTCATCATCCTTGTAAACATAAATTGTTATAACAGGACCGAATATCTCCTCAACCATAGTTTTATATTTTGGATTATTTGTAAGAATGATTGTTGGTCTTATGAAATAACCTTCACTTTCATCATAAGAACCACCTGCAATAATCTTTGCATCCTGTGAATTTCTTGCTTCATCTATATATCTTGTTATTGAATCAAATGCCTTTTTATCAATCACAGCAGAAATAAAATTCCTGAAGTCTTCAGGTGTCCCCATCTTTATCCCTTCGGTTGTTTCAATAAGTTCATCCTTAAACCCTGATTCCCATATACTCTCAGGTATATATGCCCTTGATGCAGCAGAACATTTCTGTCCCTGATATTCGAATGCACCCCTCACTATTGCTGTAAGAAGACCTTTAACATCCGCACTTTTATGTGCAAAAATAAAATCCTTACCACCTGTTTCCCCAACTATTCTTGGATAGGTTTTATAATTCTGTATGTTATTTCCAATAGTCCTCCACATTTTCTGGAATGTTGATGTAGAACCAGTAAAATGAACACCTGCAAAATTTGGATTTGAGAGTATTATATCACCGATCACATTACCATCAGCAGGAACAAAGTTTATAACACCATCTGGAAGACCTGCTTCCATAAAAACCTTCATAATATAATAGGCTGAATAAACTGCTGATGATGCGGGTTTCCATAAAACGACATTTCCTACCATTGCAGGGGATGATGGAAGATTCCCTGCAATAGAAGCAAAGTTAAATGGGGTTACTGCAAAGATAAATCCCTCAAGTGGTCTATACTCCATTCTGTTATAAGCGGAGTTCAATGAAATAGGCTGGTCTGAATAAATTTCTGTCATAAAATATGTATTAAACCTGAAGAAATCAACAAGTTCACAAACAATATCTATCTCAGACTGGAAAATCGTCTTACTCTGACAAAGCATACAGGCAGCATTCATCGTAGCCCTCTTTGGACCTGCTATGATTTCTGCTGCTTTAAGAAATATGGATGCACGATGTTCATAAGGCATAGATGCCCAGGATTCCTGAGCCTTTAGAGCTGCTTCTATTGCCATTTCTAACTCTTTTTGTCCAGCCTTGTGATAAACCCCGAGTATTTTCTTATTCTCGTGTGGTATTATGCATTTACCTAAATTACCTGTTCTTACCTCTTTACCACCAATGATTAAAGGTATCTCAATCTCTTTCTCTTTAAGTTCCTTCAATTTCGCTTTTACAGCCTTCTTTTCTGGACTACCTGGTCCATATTCAAGAACAGGTTCATTTTTTGGTCTTTCAAATTTCAATATATTATTTCCCATATAACCTCCATTTTTTTATTATTATAAGAACTTATTAAAAATTTTCAAGAAAAATTTTAGAAAATTGCATCATCAGATATTAAACCATTTTCAATATAAAGGATCCTCGTGCAAACCTCTTTTACCATTTCAATATCATGAGAGGCAATCACAATTGTTTTATTCAATTTCTTTAAAAGGTCTATCAATTTTCTTCTTATTTTTGGAGAAAGATTTGCTGTTGGCTCATCCATCGCAATTATTTCAGGTTCCATTGATAGTATTGTTGCAATCGCAGCCCTCTTTTTTTCTCCAAGACTTAAATGCCATGGTGAACGATGCTCAAATCCCTCAAGTTCAACAATTGATAATGCCTCCTTTACCCTTTTTTTAACCTCATCTTTTGTAAGTCCAAGATTTAAAGGGCCAAAGGCAACATCATCAAAAACATTCGTTGTGAATAACTGGTCATCTGGATTCTGGAAAACTATTCCAACAATTTTCCTTATCTCTCTAAGATTTTTTTTCTCTATATTTTTTCCGAATATCTTAATCTCACCTTCACCTTTTAGTATCCCATTAAGATGGAGTAAAAGTGTTGTTTTCCCAGCACCATTTTCACCAACAATCCCTACTTTCTCTTTTTCATAAATCTTTAAATTTATCCCTCTCAAGACACAATTTCCATCAGGATAACTGAAATGGAGATTTTTAATCTCTATAGCAATCTTATTTTCCATAATCTCAATATTATACATAATGGAATAAATATAATAAAGAATAAATAATCCCTGAAAGAGAATTTTATTTCATTTAAGTTTCTTATCTCACCATCAAAACCTCTTGAAAGCATACTTGTATATATCCTTTCACCTCTTTCATAAGATCTTATAAAAAGTATTCCAATTATGTTAGCAAAGGTCTTTATTTGCAAAAAAAATCTTTTCCCAAAGTATCTTGTATCCCAACCCAATCTCAATCTCTCCATCTCATCAATTATCACAAATAAGTATCTATACATAAAAGATAGTATCTGAATAAATATATCAGGGGTCTTCATCTTTTGAAGACCTTTTAATAAGATTGTGAAATTTGTTGTTGATGAGATTTCAACGAGCAACAATATGGATATAAAAGACTTTATAAAAATATTTGTTAATAAAATTAAACCTTTTTTACCTAAAAAAATATTAGTTAAAAGTATTATAAGAAGGAAGGAAATGAGAATTGTTCCCCTCCCAAAAACATAGGATAAAGGAACTTTTGAAATTAAGATTAATAAAAAAACGAGGGAAAAATAAATAGCAAAATTCAAAAAACTATTAGAAGGTGTTGTGATTACAACAACAATAAAAAAAATAAAGCATATTAACTTTGTCCTCGGATCAAGTGAATGTATAAAACTTTTTCTATCGCTGTATTTGTCAATAAATGAATGTCTCAATTATCCTCTTAAAACCCTTTAGTCAAACCAAAAGTTATCCTTAATTCTTTATCATCATTATAAGATAATCCAAAATCACCTGTAATTAAATTAAAGAGCGAAAACCTTCCTCCAATCAAACCTTCATAATGGAACTCGTCATTATTTTTAAAAATAACTTCAGTACATATAGTAAAATTTTCGTTGAAGTCGTGTTCAACAGAGATGGATGGAGAGATAATTTCCTCTTTATATAAAAGATTAAGATTTATCGTTCCTTTTCTAAATTGATGGGTTAATATAAGGTTTAAGTTTAAATCACTTGATAAAATATCAAGGAAACTTAATGAAAAACTTGTATTTTTGTAATCCTTTATAATCCTGAACTTCATCCCCATCTCCAACTTTTCTATCTCTTTATTTTTAAAATCATAAGGAACGCATATGTAAATATCCGAATTCTCTGTAATACCATGCTTCAACTGGAAATATGTTCCGTAATCCCATTCTAAATTTTTTATAAAATTTATAAAATCATAACCATCATAACCATTTTCGAACTCAAAATTTTCAACAATCCCAGCATCATCAGTTGTTAAAGGTCTTGCACCATAAAGTAAAAGAAAAGAAAGAATAAATAATGAAATTTTTCTCATTTAACCTCCTTTTTTATTATTACCTTTGCAACTTCATAAGAGAGAAAGAATGTGATTATAACACCTAAAAGACCCGAAATGGATGTCTTTAATATCTCATTTTTTATAAAAGGGAAAGAATAATCAGGTATTGGTGAACGGATTATACTTATTCCCTTCCCAATAAAACCCTTATCTTCAGCAACCCTTTCAAGACCATCAGGTGAACTTGAAGCAAATGGTGAGATAAAGAATGCAAGGATAACAGAGATTATAAAAAGAACGATGAAGAATCTTTTCATATATCACCTCCTAAAATTTTTCAATATCAAGTAAATCCTTCCTTGTCCTCATTATAAACAAGAGAACAAGAAGTGTTATTATCCCTTCTCCTATTCCAATTAACGCATGGACAGAAACCATAGAAATGAGAGAAACCTTCAAAGGGACAGTATTTGAAATTCCGAGTTGTATTGCACAGGATGCGCTTGCAATAACTATTGCAAACCAGGCACCAATGAATGAACCTAAAAGGACACCATTTTTCCCTTTAAAAAGATTTGTTATAATTTTATAGAAAAACCAACCAACAAAAGCACCAACAATTCCCATATTGAAGATATTTGCACCAAGCGCAAGTATTCCACCATCTTGAAAAACGAGGGATTGAACAATAAGGACAACTGTCATTATTATGGTTGAGGTAAAAGGACCGAGAAGGATTGCCGCAAGTGTTGAACCCATAAAATGTCCTGATGTTCCACCCGCAACAGGAAAGTTCAGCATCTGGGCTGCGAAGGTGAATGCTGAAATAACACCAATCATAGGAATCCTTTTTTCAGCATCAATCTTCTTACTTATAATCTTTAAACTAAAACCTACAAAACCAGCAGAGATAACATCAAATGCTGCCCAAACTTTTGTTTCAAGAAAACCATCTGGTATGTGCATATATCCTCCTTTTTAATACATTTTATTTTTTTGTAATACATAAATTTTAAAAAAATTTAAAAAATCTTTCCAGGCATCGTATTCAGAGAACAATGCAGAACTCCTTTTGTGCTTTTTATTGTATCTTTAAGTTTCTGTATCTCACTCCCATCACCTCTCGTAATTATCACTTCAAGACAATTATCCTTGTCAAGATGAATATGTAAAGAGGAGAGAATTAGTTTATGATGGTGATGCTGGATATCGGTAATAGTATCTGTTAGTTCCCTTTTGTGGTGATTGTATATCAAACTAATTATTCCTATAACATCATTTCCTTTTAGAATCTCTTTCTTTGCAATCTCATTCCGTATTATATCAGCAATAGCCTTAGACCTCGTCTTATAATTTTTTTCCTTTACATATCTTTCAAACGCAGTAAACAAATCCTCTTCCAAAGAAACTGAAACGCTCTTTCTTTTTATCATAATTTCTCCTTATTACATTTTTAAAAAATGTAATAAAAAATTTATTTTTGTCAAGAGGGAAAATAAAATTTTTGAATCCGAAAGAAGGTGAATACAGAAAAATGTAAAATATGGTTTATAACTGCCAAATGTATTATGAAAAGAGAGCAGAGAGGAGAGAGCAGGGAGGAGAGAGATTACAATCTCCTATCAAATTGGTTAAGATTTTTTACAGAACTGCTCCCTCCTCACTCCTCACTACTTTCCCTCCTTGGAAACACTAAAAAGGAATGTCATTGCGAGGCAACGAAGTTGCCGTGGCAATCTCATTATTCGCTATTCGCAAATGTTTAAATGAGACCCTCGTCGCTTCGCTCCTCGGGGCAACGCTTCGTTGTTGGTTTAAAGTTTATGACTGACCCCAAAGGAAGAACTGCTCCCTCCTCTCTCCTCACTCCTCACTACTTTCCCTCCTTGGAAACACAAAAAAGGTGTCATTGCGAGGCAACGAAGTTGCCGTGGCAATCTCATTATTGACTACAACACCAAAAAGTCATCACGAGCCTGCCAAAGGCAGGCGTGGTGATCGCATATTGGCTACAACAGAAAAGCCGTCATTGCGAGCACCTGAAAGGTGCGTGGCAATCTCATTATTGACTACAACACCAAAAAGTCATCACGAGCCTGCCAAAGGCAGGCGTGGTGATCGCATATTGGCTACCTTGGTACGGTGTTAATGTTTTTTTCAATAACCAATATTATGGGGAGAATATGCGATTCCTCACTATGTTCGGAATGACACCTTCGGTCTAACTATGTGGATGAATATGTGCTTCCTCTTCATTTTGCTTCTCTAAATGACAAAAAGGGTGTCATTGCGAACGAACGAAGTGAGTGTGGCAATCCCATTATTGCTATTCGCAGATGTTTATATGAGATTCCTCGTCGCTTCGCTCCTCGGGACAACAACTTCGTTGCCAGTTTAAAGTTTATGACTGACCCCAAAGGAAGAACTGCTCCCTCCTCTCTCCTCACTCCTCACTACTTTCGCCTTACCGAATAACAAAAAAGATTGTCATTGCGAGCACCTGAAAGGTGCGTGGCAATCTCATTATTCGCTATTCGCAAATGTTTATATGAGACCCCTCGTTTCACTCGGGGCGACGACTTCGTCGTCGGTTTATGACTGACCCCTATTTTTCCTCTTGACAAAAATTTATTTTTATATATATTGTTATTATTGGAGTAAAAATGTTAGGATTTATGGTTTTTGGAAAAATAGGGAATGAGAAAAGTGATTGTGAGAACTATAAAGAAATATCAGGCTACCCATCGCGCGGGGATTATTCCTATTGCATCATCAACCTTAAATCTAAAAAGGAGATGATATGATATTTATTCTTCTTTCACAATGGTCAGTGCCAATACCAATATCTTACACAGATAGCACTGATAACTTTCCAGGAATTTGTGTTGATAGATTTGGGAAAATTCATGCTGTATGGTATACGCAGAGAGAACTCTCAGAGATTTATTATAACTACAAAGATAGCACAGGATGGCATACATCAATAAATCTCTCAAACTCCCCAACACTCACTTCTTGGTGTCCTGATATTATCTCAGACACATTGGGTCATCTCCATGTTGCATATTTTGATTATGAGTCTGGAAGGATAAAATGGACATATTTTAATGGTGATACATGGAGTACACCTGTTTCTATATCAAGTGATGTTCCTTATGCGTGTCAAGGAGTAAGGCTTTCACTGAATCCACTTGATAATACCATTCATTCTGTCTGGCATGATTTGTCAGTGTCTGATGATGAGATATGGTATAAATACTATGATGGGACAAACTGGAGTTCTGTTGAGAATGTATCAAATGATAATGATGATTCTGCATGGCCAGATATAACGATAGATTCTCTGGGAAGGTTGCATGTTGTTTGGATGGATTATGGAACATGGGATATATTTTACAGGATGAAGGACGAGAATGGATGGGGACCTGTTATCCATCTCCAACCTTATACACCATCTTCACAGGGCTGCGACCCTTGTATAGCAATAGACCTAAATAATAATCCACATATTGTATGGGAAGAGTGCTCAAGTCCTGAATATGTTATTTATACATATTTTGATGGTTTGGTTTGGAAAATAATAAAGGTTGATAGTGCTAATGGTGGGGTTGGATGGCCTGTTATTGCGATGGATATGTATGACAGGGCTCACATAATATATTTTAAGGATTATAAGTTATACTATGTATGTTATGAGGAGACGACAAAGATAGTAGGTCCTGAGATGATAAATCCCTCAGAGCCTGTGAATGCGCTAATTCCTGCGATAGCGGTTGACAATCAGTATATCCACTGTTCATTTTCAGAAGGGAAGA
>Ga0078972_1003052_pt1 | contig 51847 bp, 38 predicted proteins | sample YelNatPaOPGAMG01_FD_67568 | JGI IMG/M metagenome (GOLD analysis project Ga0078972, IMG submission 67568) | Hot spring thermophilic microbial communities from Obsidian Pool, Yellowstone National Park, USA - OP-RAMG-01 (SPADES assembly) (version 2) | ecosystem: Environmental > Aquatic > Thermal...
TTACCATATCAAATCGCTCACTTACAGACCTAACTTCTTTAAGTTTTTTTTTAAACTCACGCTCCATCTTTAACTGTCCTATCTTGGCATAAAATTTCTCGATATCAACTTCTCCCTTCTTTTCCTGGCCCGGTTTGTCAAAAAGCTCCGGTGCCCGATCCAGAAACTCTTTCTTCCATCGTGATATCATGTTGGATGGATCCCATACTTCTTCGAAATTTCACTTATGGTTTCCCGTTCCTGCAATGCTTCAATTGCTACTTTCGCCTTGAAGGCGCTTGAGTGTTTTTGTCTTTGCGTTTTCATAATACACTGGTTTAAAATTAGCAAATTTAAACTTAACCAGTGGTCTTAATTCAGGGGAGTATTATAGTTTGTCCTGGAATTGGCGGCTCAATTTGATCCGGAATAATCACCATTGCTCTATAAGCCAAATCATCATTTCCTTTCGCTGATGCCTTTTATCTTCCTTCATACAAAATGTTTTGGCTCCAAAATTATTCTCCCTTAATAGATAAAACAATATCCAACAGACCTAAGGGGTACTTTTTGTCTTTGTGATTTCATAATTCACTGGTTTATAATTAGCAAATTTAAACTTAACCAGTGATCTTAATTCAAAGGAGTCTTATACTTTTTCTTTCAACCTTATCTTGAACTCTCGTAAAATGAATTGAAAGTTTCAAAAGAAATAAATATGCTCCATAATCACTTAGAGTAAAAATCCTATTGGAAGCAATTTTATCCCTTTCAATAAGTGTATTTGGCATATTATTTACCCTATCAAGAAAAACAATAGATTCTTCTAATTTTCCATTAAACTTTGGGAGATAAAAAATTTGAGTTATCTCTTGTTTCTTTATAGAATTTATGTGGTCAACAATCTGTTCTTTAGATTTTTCTGAATTTTTGAGAAGTGTTTGCTTATATTTTTCTAAACTAAAGATAGGAGCATAAACAATCTGGGAAGGAAAATTTCTTTTGTTTTGTAAATCAATATCACATGTATTCGACAGAATAATGCAAGGTGCTGGCTTAATTTCATGTTTTGGAAGATTCACAACTAAAAGATTATTCAAACCATCACCTTGATATATAATTTTAGTATCATTAAGATATGTTGTATACAATCTCTCATCAATATTTACCGGGAAGTCTTTTAGCCCATCAAATAATTCACGTTCAGATTCTGATGATAAGAATTTAGGCAAATAGATTTTAATTTCATTTAAATTCATATTAGTTCCCAAAAGTTAACATTAACGATATCTACAAATTCACTATCAATGTCTTTTGTATTTTGGAGAACCTTCTTATAAAAATCAATTATTGTCTGAAGCTTTTCTATACTTTCATTCTGCAGTTGGTAATCAACCGATTGATTAAATGCATAGTCTTTCCAATCAGCTATACTGTTCTGGAAGCTATAATTATGATTCATTTTAGGTATCAAAATATCTAAATCATATGACAAACTTATTACACTTGAACTAATTACACTTGAACTAATTGTTGCAATTAAATTAGCTAATGATTTATATGTACTCGTTCCCATAATTAATAAGTTGGATTGAGTGTACTCAAAAATTCAGGTCTTAATAGACTATAAAACAGCTCCTTTTCTTTTAAATGCCCAGCATTTATAAGGTCAGTATTTTTTGAAAAAAAGTTTACCAAATTTTTAGTAACAAAAGTGTCTATGTCAATTATCGAGCCAAGCTTGTCATTAATAATAACATTATTCGCTAATTGTAAGGTACTGCTAAATTCACCCTGTTCTATTTCAGTCCTTATAATTGTATTTTTATAAAGTATATCATCTGTTCCAATACACACCTTAAGGTTGATTTTTTCAAAAATATTGGTTTCAAAAAAATTAATGTATCTAATACCAATTCTTTCAATTACATCAATAATCCCAACGCTTTCAATTTTAGAAAGTATATCGAAAATGACTTTAGAAAAAGACTCCCAACCCAAATATTTCGGGAAAGAACTGATTGAAATCACATCAGGTCCAATTTGTATTACAAAATTTTCATTTGAAATTTTGTAATAAGGTTTATATTTTAAATTGGGGTCACTTGTTCTAACAATATCAGGAAGTTGTAAAATTGGCAATGTTTCAACTTTTTGAAAATCCTTTTGTAAAACGCTATAAATTAATCCAAATACGGCATTAGCATTAATTTTTGAAGTAAACCTTACTTCAAGTAAAGCGTCTACTATTGGACAAGGATTTATCTTTTTAGGCAGTTTCATAATAATTTTTCCACAAATTTAATCTTTTTGAATTCTTATTTCAAAAAAATATTAACAAACAATGAACAATTTACCAATCAGTGGCACAGTCCTTTAGCATGCGGCACAACGGTTTGTAGCTACCCGAAGGTGGCGATTTCGAAGCACTTCACTGTCAACCAAGCAGAAACTTTGATAGAAGCATAAAGCTTGATTCAAACACTGAACCACCACTTTTGGGTATGTGCTGTTAGCTGCATGTGCTGATGTTGTTATCATTTCTTAATGTGATATTTGAATGTTGCTTGAAATTTTACAATGCCAATTTTCTAATGTCCCTTGAAACAAAATAGAATTTCTGTATATCAAACATTTCATTATAATTATATCAGATGAACCAACTCTGGATAAGTAAATTTCTGTTGCATATGTAAGTTTATTAATTCGTGCTATTATAAAGCAAGTGTCATTAGTAAGTTCTTCAAACAAGTCGCCCCGAATAAATAATAAGTTCGTAGCAAAATCAAAGAGGATACTTGTAGTGCTATTTTTTTTCTTTAGTTGAGTTTCTCTAATGGAAAATTCAATTTCGTTTATTGACGAAATAATTAGTCGCAACTTTAAGGTAATTGACTTTTTAAATTCTTCCTGTAATTTGCTTGGTCCAAAAAATTTACTAATTACTACCATGATTTAAAATAATTTACTGCGAACAAATCTTTCTATTTCTTCGTCAAACTCTTCTTCTGTCGCCCATTGACTTTTAAGTTCGTATTCTTGTCCATTTCTTAATGTTATAGTTGCCTTTAGTTTCATGGTAAACGGATGAACTTTCACCATTACAAAAGCGATTGGTTCGCCAAACTGATTAATGTTATAACTTTTTGCTTTAAGATATAGTCCCATGATAAAAGTAAATTAAAAGATTAAATAAAGCATAAAACTAAATGGAATTAATAAAACTAAAATTGTTGCTAAACAACCTGTGTTCTTGCTTTTCAAAGAGCTTTCATCACTATTGTAAATTATATTATTAATTTCTTCGTGCATTTTATCTATATCCTCTAACCCTTTTACCTGAGTCGCTAATTTTGCTCTATAGCCGTTTTTTCCAATCTTTCTTATTTCGGTTCTCCCCGGAAGAATTATGAGCATATAAAGTTCTGGAGCTTGAGGGCAGAAATACATATCCTTAGCATTGTATGGTTCTCCATTTGCAATTTTAACATCTCTGTATCCCTTTTCAGTTAAGCTATTGTAAATTGAGTTTTGAAATTCTTCTTTAGTCATGATTTTCATATTTATTCAAAATAATGTAGGACATTAATGTTACATAAATGAGTACGCAAATGTGGCCTTTCTGTAAAAGCGGCAAAAAGTAATGTATATAGTATCATGTAGCCAGGGTCGCTCTTTGGTAATTTATCAATCTTGACTGTCGATTTTATGAGACCTTCATCAGACATTTGGTCAAGGCACTTTTTTGCTTTTGGTCCATTCATTTCTTGATTAGCTTTAAAGAACTCATCAAATAATCGGTCATCTTCGTTTTTACCAAATAAGGATTTAAAAATACTCATAATTTATGGTTTTTATTTTTGTTTATATTTCTATTCTTTAAATTGATTCTTAACTAGTTCGTTTCTTGCAGTCAGTTCACAGCTAGCAGTGTCCCCAAACATTGCAGCTAACGGTTTCGGGCTTTGCGTTCGGGCGGGTTTCGAAGCACTAAACTGTCTACCACCACAAAACTTGATACGAAGCACAAAGCTTCAAGTTTGCACGTCACCCCGCCTGACGCAAAACCCGTGTTATGCCCAGTGCTTTTAAGTCTTTCGTGTTTGTCCGTTGTAATTATATTGGTCGCTTTATTAATTCGTAATGAACTCCGCTTCCTAATTCCATTTTATAAAATTTGACATGTCCTTTGTTGTTGTTGGCACATAGTTGTCTATATTTTGTAATTATGTGGTCTGGAGTTTTTGTCCCGAATATTACTTCCTTGAGTGCATTGTCATTGAACTTGAATGCTCTGTTGCCTGAATTGTCTCGAATGTTTTTAGCTGTCTTAACAATCCGAATTTCACTTTCATAGCTCCATTCGTGAAATTTAGGTCGTATTAAATAGTCAACAATATTCTTTGATTGAGTAAAATGGTTGTAGTGTTGCATTACTTTTCTGTAAGCAACTATTACAGGGATTAGAAAAAAAGCAGGGTCTTCTGTGATGTCAAACTTCAAACAAATTCCTTGGTGATAGTCGGAATAATGTGACCATTGTAAAATACTGTCGTCCATTGTCGAAAAGCAGCAAACACCTAATTCACCCATTCCTTTTTCAGTTTCTTGTTTCATTAGGTTTGGGTTCTTTTGCAATTTGTCGGCTAAGTCGTCAAGATATGCTGGTGCAACGCCAACTTTTGTCAGCCAACTTTTAATGTCTGCAAGCGAAGTCGTTGTGTTTATTGGCGTGTTACAATCATAAGGGTCATTAAAAAGCAACGGATTTGAAAACCACAATTCATTATGTGTGATTATTTTCTCGGTCTTGTCATTGTCTGCCCGATACTTAAAAATGTGTTGAGGATAAGATTTAGCGTCCACTCCGATTTGAATTAATTGTTTGGGTGTCATAGTCATCATTTAGCATTGGGCATAACTCGTTTATAACCTTACCAAAAGTAATTATATACATCTATTTTGGGTGTATAACAGTACTTTTTGTAAGGTTTATTTGTACGAAAATAATTATTTTTTCACAAATCATCAAACGGACTTTTAATTTTTTGTAAACTTTTTTGAGACACATGAGTATATATTTCAGTTGTTTTGCTGCTTTTATGGCCCAGTAATTCCTGAATGAATCTGAGGTCAGTGCCCGATTCAAGCAAATGCGTTGCATACGAGTGTCGCAACCATTGCAGATTTACGGGCTTCTTTATTTTAGCAGTCTCTGGTGCATTTTGCAAAACCTTCTGAATACTATATTCCCTATGTTGTTCATCTGCTTTCTGCCCTTTGGCTATTACACCTAACTTTCACATCAGGAAAGCAAACGAAGCAATGCCTTAGCGCAGGCTAACGGCTTAATCCCGCCGAAACCAAATTTTTGAATTTTCACCACCGAAAGACAGAATACAGGCAATTTTCTTCAATGCCTCCCCTTCGGGGTTCTGATGGATTCACCGGATGGAATTTTCTACTATAATATCATCACTTCGGGATTGGATCAGTATTGCAAAACCGTCCAAAATTTGAGATAAAACCCGGCAATAAAAATCCGGACAATTCTTTTGGAATGCAAAAGAGCACATGCATGAATCGGGTAAATCAGGGAAAGAAAGACAATGGGGCCTGAGGGGCAGAGCCCTTTGCAATATCCTCTAAAAAAAACAGCCGGCTGGATTGCGTCACCAACCGGCTGTCCACATAAAACTCCCTTTTATCTTCTTACTACCTTGAGTACCTCGCTGGTATTCCCCTCCCTTACTTTGAGGAAATACATGCCTGCAGGCAGGAAACCAAGGGAGAGGTTTGCCTGGACCGCCGCACCCTTTTCTCCGCTCACCTGCTGCTGGTAAACCGTTTGCCCGAGGGCATTCACCAGTTCGATGTTCCACCGGGTGGCGCCGGGCTTCTGCAGTACCAGCGTCAGGCTTTCGTGGAAGGGATTGGGATACACGGTCACCGTCTTGCCGGTGGTAACGGAGTGCACAGCCGTAAGGTAATACACAACGCTGTCCTTCACCGGCCCGCAGTTGTTTGCATCATTCACCGAGATTACATAGCGAACGCCTTCGTTCAGGTGGCTGAACCAGCCTTCCGGATTTTCGTCAGCCGCCGGACTGATATCGAAGGTATAGGGCGGTGTGCCTCCGGAAGCATAGGGGGTTGCATCGAGCGAAGAACTCTGGATGGTGTCCTGCGGCAGGTGGAAGACCAACTGCGGCGGACGGGCAATGGTAATCTGCAGGGGCGATGGAATTATGCACGACGGATAGAGCTTGTCCCTCACCTTCACGGCATAAGTTCCTCCCTGCAGGTTTACAAAGGCGGAATCATCCTGCCAGGAAAGCCCGTCCACAGAGAACTCATAGGTTCCATGCCCGCCGGAAGGATGCACCATCAGCTGTCCTTCGGTATTCTGGTAGCAGATATTATCGGCATGGAAGGTCAGGTCTTCAGTAAGCGAAAGGGCCGAAGGCTGGGTAATGGTTGTATCAACCACTTTCTGGCACAGTTTGTTGTCGCGCACCCGCACGCTGTAGTAATCAGGAGCAAGGCCCGTTACCGAGGCGGTGGTTTTGTTGCCCGGAGTCCAGAGGTAGGTATAGGGCGGAGTGCCGCCGGTAACGCTTACCCCTGCGTGTCCGTCATTGGCACCAAAGCAGGTTACATTTCCGAAGTCGGTAAACTGCACCTGGATTTCGTCTGGCTGGAGTAAAACAGTAGTATCCACTGCCTGACAGCCCTTGCTGTCGGTAAGGTTAACCCAGTAAGTTCCGGCCGGCTTGCCCGAAATAGAAACCCCTGTTTCGCCGGTATTCCACTGGTAACTGTAGGGCGGATTGCCCCCCGTGACGCTCTGCACAACCGATCCGTCGGAATACCCGAAGCAGGAGGGGAACACCACTGACTTCAGCGAGAAGTTGAACGGCAGGGGTTCATTGACGGTATAGCAGTTGTAGAAACTGCAGTTATTGGCATCGCGCACGGTTACACAATAGGTCCCGGCCTTGAGGTTCGAAAGGTCCTGGGTGCTCATTCCGTTCGACCACTGGTAGGTATAGGGGGCTGTACCTCCGGATACGGTAAGGTCAATCTTCCCGTTCCAGGTACCGCCGTAACACGACACATTGGTAATCACATCGGTAACCAGCAGGGCAGACGGTTCGGTAATGGTATCACTGGCCTGTGCGGTACATCCCTTGCTGTCGGTAATGGTAACATGGTAGATGCCGGGGCAGAGGGATGAAATATCTTCTGTGGAGCGGCTGAATCCCGCATCGTCTTCCTTCGTCCATGCATAGGTATAGGGCGGTGTTCCTCCGGAAACGGTGAGGTTCACCAGCCCGTTGCAGGAACCGTGGCAGGTGATGTTGGTGCGGGCTGTGGACGCGTTGAGGGCCGGAGGCTGGCTCACCACAATGGTAACCACACGGCAGGTCGATGGAGAATCGTTGTCGCACACCGTTACTTCGTAAGTGCCGGCGCTGAGGCTGGTAAGGTCTTCCTGGCCGGAGCCATAGGGCAGGCCGTCTTTTTTCCAGGAGAAAGTGAAAGGCGGATAGTCGCCGCTCACCGTAAGGTCTATGGAGCCATTGCTTCCGCCGAAGCAGGAAACATCGGTTGTAGTATACGAAACATTCAGGGCGCCGGGTTCAAATACAAAGGCCGAGGTATCGTCGGTACAGCCTTTGCTGTCGGTGACCACCACGCTGTACACATTTCCGCTGAGGTTCATAATGTCGCCCGTGGTATAGTTCCCTGGTGTCCAGAGGTAGGAATAGGGCGATGTGCCTCCGGAAGCGGTAGTAAACACTGCACCGTCGCCGGCTCCCCTGGCAGAAACGTTGTGGATGCTGTCCACGGTGATAATCAGGGGCTGGGGCTGGGTTACATTCACCGGGGGTGAATCCTTAAAACAGCCCTTGCTGTCGGTAACGGTAACCGCATAGGTACCAGCCCGCAGGGTGGTCTGGTTCTGCTGGGTGGGCTGGAGGCCGCCTCCGTTGCTGGTGCTCCACAGGTAGGTGTACGGACCGGTACCTCCCGAAGGAGTGATGGCAATGGCACCGTTACTGCCGCCGTAGCACGATACCGGCACAACATTGTCGATGCTTACGGCCACCGGCACAGGGTTGGTAAGCGTAAAGGAGTCCACCTTGGAGTAGCCCAGTTCGTCCACTGCCTGGCAGTAATAAGTTCCGGGCGAAAGGTTGCTCACCGTGTACCCAGTGCGGTTAAAGGCCGGATTGCCTTTCTTGGTCCAGCTAATGGTTACGTTGCCGTACCAGGCCCCTTTGGGGTTGGCCACGGCGATGCCATCGTCGGCATTGGTGCAGGTAATGGGAGTAACCGAAAGGGATATGCTGGCCTTATCGTATTTGGCAATGAACACATCGCGTGTACTGGGGGTAGGGTTGGTAAGGGTGTAGGTATCGGTGAGATAAAGAACCGGCGAATAGAAATTGCCCATAAAGATGTAATTCCCCTTGCTGTCGATCACGCAGGTCTGGGTAACGTCGGTTCCGCTTCCCCCGATGGGAATGGCATAGAGCAGGTTGTCATTTTCTTCGTACACTATGCTGAGGCCGTCGGTTCCTCCGCGCGGGGTAAGCACCTCGTTGCGCAGGGTCATGGGGCCGGAAAACTGCCCTGCAATTACAATATACTTTCCGTTGGTATTCAGGCGTGTAAGCCGGTCATCGCCGGTACTGCCCTCGGTTCCGTACCAGAGCAGTTCCCCGCCTGTGGTGTATTTGGCAAAGAAAATGTCGTTGCTTCCTTTGCTCCGGGCTATTTGCTGGGAAGGAAGGTTTTCGAGCGAATCAACCTGCAGATCGGTACTGGCAAAATACCCGCTCAGGTACACATGCCCCTGCCGGTCGCAGGTGGAATATACCGTCGCATCATCACTGCTTCCTTTCACACTTCTTATCCACTGGCCATTTCCGTTGAAATCGGTTTTGTAGAGGAACATATCAGCCGAACCGTTCCGGCTCACCAGGGTTTTAATATCCAGATACAAGGAATCTTTGTTGGTACCGGCAATATAGTACCCATCGTTGTCAACATCCAATGAAAACAGTTTATTGACCACATTATTCCCCCGGTAGGTTTTGACCCAGTTCAGGTTGAGGTCTTTATCCAGTTGCAGGAAAAAGTAATTCTGCGGGCCAATGCATTGTACGGAATCGGAGGGAGTAAAATAGGTTGAATATAGTCCCTGGTAAAAGCCAATTATAACAAGGTTTTCATTTTTATCTTCCTTAATCGCCTGGGGTCTTTCGTAATTTTTTCCGTAAGCAATTTTTTTGGCATTAAGAGTAACCCCTGAACTAACATTGATGGTAACAAGAAAGGCTTCGTAAGTTCCCGTATTATCATTATTTAATACAAAGCCATTGCCAAAATCACAACTCGCTCCGGAAAACCCGCCTACTATAGCCAAAATGGAATCCCTGGTCATCAAGGTCAGGCCGTCAGCATAATCGTCTTTGGCAGAACTCCCTATTTGTTTGAACCATAGCAAATTTCCGTTTTCATCGTACTTTGACACAAAAATATCATAACCCGTTCCCCCGTATGCCGTGTAATTTACTCCTCCCGCATTCACTGTTCCGGTAAAATAGCCTGCAAGATAAATGTTATTGCCCTTATCAATGGTGGATTTGAAAACTCTGTTTTCACCCGGGCCGCCAAAAGACGTGCCGTAGAAAACAGACTGCGAAAAAGAAAAAAGAGCAACCATTAACAGAAACAGTACTAACAACAACTTACGAAACATAATTTAAGGATTTAATTTGAAATAATTTATGAACCCATATTCGCACTATCGTAACCAGGATCAGCGCCGTCCTCTGTTTTTTTTGCTTTTCCGACAATCAATGCAGGTTTAATCCAGATCTTTCGGAAATTTTTTTCTATGTAATTTTCCTTTTTCATTTTAATTCATTTTTGCAAATCCATATACCCGTAAAAAGTGATTTATTTCATTCATTCTGCCATTCAATTCGTTTATTTGAAATTTATAAGCAGAACCGGCAATTTTTTTTCTGTCAAGAAATACAGCATTTCCATTCAAATTTAGAATGTCAAAAGTATCACATGATGTTACATTTTTGAATCGTTCCATCAGGTCGGCCGCCTGCAGGCCTTTTCCTTTGGAGGAAAGGATTTCGGCAGGTAAAAGATCATCCATGGCTTTCCCGATAAAAATGCGGCGGTAAGCATTGGCTCTGTAAATAGATTCCGGCACTGAGAGCATAAATTGCATCAGGGGAATATGGCCTGAGGGATCGGGCGAGACAATGGCATAATCAACTGACATTCTGTAATGAAGGGAATAGGCATTGAGCAGACAACTTTTCATCAAGTCCTTTTGGGCCTGTTTAAAGGATCGTTGCCTGCGGAAGCGGGGGTCGTGGCCTGCGGCTTTCATCTTTTCCAGCAAACCGATGCGTCGGGCAAAGGGAATGCTGATGTACGAATAGTCCAGAAACGGATACCAATAATGCAGAGGCCGGGTTGTCAGGGTGCGGACATCCTTCAACACCGATTTCACGCGGAATTTCAGCCACGGAAGCCCTCCCATGGCATACAGCCTTGGCTTGCCTGTGGGCCAGCTGATCACCCCGTTCCCTCCCTGGGCATTCAGCAAAACCGACACATCGTTTTCCCGGGCTTTGTCATAAATGGCCTGTATCCAGTACTGGTTTCCGGCGGCGTGCATGGGTTCGCAGAACATATCAACGGCCCTGTCAATGGCTTGCAGAACATTGTACCCTGCGGCATCCACCAGAAAATGCCGGATGTTGGGGTATTTCTTTGCCAGCGAGGCAGCCAGGGGCCCTTCGTCGGCTATTCTCCCCTTCGGCACGGGACAATCCTTGTAATAGGGAACGGAGGTAAAGGCATACAGTTCCTTGTTCTGCTTTGCCAGTTCCATAGCCGCCATGGCCGCCACGGAGGTGCTGTCGTAGCCCCCGCTCAGTTGAATGCCTACATTCCTGTAACTGCGCAGGCGGGCCCGTACCGCCTCTGCAAAAAGTTCCCTGAACCGCTCGTAGTAATCTTCTTCCTTGGGCAGGATCAGTTCGGGCTGTTCGGTGAGCTCCCAGAACATGGCCTTCTGCACATTGCCATTCTGTACTTCAAGAAAATGGCCGGGTTTGAGGTTCAGGATGTGCCGGTAATAGGTGGCTTCCCCGTCGCCGGGCCAGGCGGTAAGAATCTGCGCCGCGCGCAGTTCGTTAATATCTCTCGGCACTTCCGGAAGGCACAGAAGGCCTTTCAGGGTGGAGGCAAAAGCCAGAAAGTCTTTGCCCGCGTAATAATACAGGGCCATGATGCCGCCGTGGTCGCGGGCAAGGAAGAGCTTCCGTTCCTTCCGGTGCCAGGCACAGAAGCTCCAGTCGCCGTACATTTTGCCGCAGGCTTCCTTTCCCCAGGCAAGGTAGGCGCGGAACATGAGCTGTCCGTCGGTCATCCCTTCCCGTTCGGGGTGGGGAACAGCCAGCAGGCGGAAGAGGTCTTCGCGGTTATCAATACGGCCTGCGGCCATAAAGACGGTATTTCCGGAGGAATCGAGGAGGGGAAACTGTTCGTGGAGCGATTCGGGGGTATCCCACTGGAGAATGTGGCCAAGCATGCACTCCTCGCTTTTCCATTCGAAGGAACCGTTGTGCGGATAGTTAGTCATGGTTTCCTTCATCCGGGAAAAGGATTCCGGAGCCACAGGCCGGCCGTCCCAGCGTATATACCCGTACAGTGCACTCACATCCGAACGTTTTTCAGATCATCCTAAGTCATCAACCCGGTAAAGTTAATCCATTTTACGTTAATTTAATCAAAAAGTTAGGGGGGTTTGATGAAGGGGGAAAAAGAGGGTTTTAAAGGATTGGGGGAGGATATAAACGAAGGCTGATTTCAAGGGTAAGGGGCGTTGCCCCTTAGACCCTGGTTAGTTTTTCGTCAAATGGCTAAGTGGGGTTAAGGGTAACTTCTTATGTGAGAGGTTCTCTGAAGCTAGCATTTCCCTGTCAGCAGAACAATACATACTGGTGCAAGTGACTTTATGCAAAGAGTTATGCGGGGTTTCACCCCGAACCCTGAGTTACTTTTTTGTCAGCTACACAAAAAAGTAACCAAAAAAAGTCTCCACGATTGAAGGCTGAGGCCTCTTCGTCAGGTACCTAAACCAGAGTCCATAACCAACCCGGCCTCAGCCCGCACCAATCGTGGACGTCCCCCCACAGGCTTGCTAAGGGCCAGAGCATGAGCAAGAGTTTAATCCCTTTTCTAAAAAGGAATTTATTTTATAAACGTAAATCCACAGCGCGTTGGCCAAGGCAAAACAGGGGAGCCAGGGCAGGCAGTGAATGCCAGAATGTTTGGAATTACAGCAAAATTCCCTTTAAGGGGATTTATTTTAAAGGCTCCCTTGCCCTTTGCTCTTTCCCAACGGGTAGATCAGTAAGTAATTAAACTTCACGCCTTACTAAGCACGCCTTTAAAATTCCATTTTGCTAGTAATTCCAACATTCTGGCAGAGCGGGAAGGCTTTTGTTTTGCCTTTCCCGCGATAGAAAATCTTACAGTTGGCCTCACCGCCAACTGGTAGATTTTCTTATGCGGGATTTGGTTATTTTCTTTCATCAAGGAAAGAAAGTAACCGGGGTTTAAGGGGCAGAGCCCCTTGAAATCAAAAAAGCCAACTGGTAGATTTTCTTATGCGGGATTTGGTTACTTTCTTAAGCCCGGATTGCGCATCAGGAGAGCAAACGAACTGATGCGCAGTGGGCTGGTTTTGCGCGGAAGCATCCGGGCAAACCCCGCTGGAACGCAGTGAAAGCGGCCGGTTAAGCCCGGATTGCGCATCAGGAGAGCAAACGAACTGATGCGCAGTGGGCTGGTTTTGCGCGGAAGCATCCGGGCAAACCCCGCTGGAACGCAGTGAAAGCGGCCGGTTAAGCCCGGATTGCGCATCAGGAGAGCAAACGATCTGATGCGCAGTGGGTAGGCCTTGTGGGTTGGCATCCGGACAAACCCCACTGAAACGCAGTGGAAGCGGCCTGAAAGGCGATTCATGTATGACCAATACATGAATCGGGTGTATCAAGGAAAGAAAGTAACTCAGGGTTTTAGGGGCGAAGCCCCTTATTTTGGATTCATTGAATTATCCTAAATAAAAGTAATCGGGGCAACTTAAAACTATTTATTAAGTTTGCAATTTAAAAAAATGCCCCATGCAGTCCCCGTTATACCTTTACAATACGCTTACCCGCAGGAAGGAACCCTTTGAGCCCCTGCACCCGCCCTTTGTGGGCATGTATGTATGCGGTCCCACGGTGTACAGCGAAACCCACCTGGGCCATGCCCGCCCGGCCATCACCTTCGACATTCTCTTCCGCTGGCTTCAGCACCTGGGTTACAGGGTACGCTATGTGCGCAACATTACCGATGTAGGCCACCTGGAAAACGACGCCGACAGCGGCGAGGACAAAATCGGCAAAAAGGCCCGCCTCGAACAGCTCGAGCCGATGGAGATTGTCCAGCGCTATATGAATTCCTTTCACTACAACATGCAACTGCTCAACACCCTCCCCCCTTCGATCGAACCCATGGCCTCGGGCCACATCATCGAACAGCAGCAGATGGTGCAGGAAATCCTCCGCAACGGTTATGCCTATGAGGTGAACGGTTCGGTTTACTTCGATGTGGAGCGGTACAACAAAGACTACCATTACGGAAAGCTTTCGGGCCGTGTGCTCGACGACCTCCTGAGCTATACCCGCGACCTTTCGGGCACGGAAGAAAAACGGAGTCCCTACGACTTTGCCCTCTGGAAGAAAGCCGATCCGGCCCACATCATGCGCTGGCCTTCGCCCTGGGGCGAGGGATACCCGGGCTGGCACCTCGAATGCTCGGTGATGAGCACCAAATACCTCGGCGAAGTGTTCGACATCCACGGCGGAGGCATGGACCTGCTCTTCCCGCATCATGAATGCGAGATTGCCCAGAACGTGGCCGCCCGGGGAAAGGAATCCGTGCGCTACTGGATCCACAACAACATGATCACCATCAACGGGCAGAAGATGGCCCGCTCGCTCAACAACTTCATCACCCTCCAGGAACTGTTCTCCGGCCGGCATCCTTTGCTGGCGAAGGCTTACAGTCCTATGACCGTGCGCTTTTTCATCCTCCAGGCGCATTACCGCAGTACCCTCGACTTCTCCAACGAAGCCCTCCAGGCCGCTGAGAAAGGCCTCGAACGCCTTTTGCTGGCCATGGAAAACCTGGAACGCATATCTCCTTCCCCTTCCGGCACGGTGGATACCTCACAGCTGGAGGCAGCCTGCAGGGAAGCCATGAACGATGATCTCAATACCCCGGTGCTCATCGCCCTGCTGTTTGAACAGGTGAAGGTCATTAACCAGCTTCTTGAGGGCACAGCATCCATTGATGCAACCCATCTGGAAAACCTGAAGCGGGTCTTCCGCACTTACGGACAGGAAATACTGGGCTTACAGGCTGAAAAGGCAGGACGAACAGACGACCGGCTTCCGGCTCTGGTGGAGCTTGTGCTCCGGCTCCGGCAGGAAGCCCGCCAGCGAAAAGACTTTGCCTCCTCCGACCGGATCCGCGACGCCCTGCTGAAACTGGGCATTGAAATAAAAGACACAAAGCAGGGAACGGAATGGAGATTGGTGTGAATGCATGTGGGAAGGGGTTACAGGGTTCCAAAGTTCCAGGGTTCCAGGGTTCCAGGGTTTCAGAGTTTCAAGGATTTCCGATTTCCGATTTCCCATTAATGAGGATTTCTTATTTCCGATTTCCCATTTCCTATTATTTAGAATTTCCGATTTATAGAGTGCTCACTTACAGGAAATTGGAAATAGGAAATAGGAAATTTTCAGTGATTTTCGAATGCTTACTAATGAGGTTACAGAGTTCCAGAGTTCCAAGGTTCCAGGGTTCCAGGGTTCCAAGGTTCCAGGGTTCCATTGTTCCAGTGTTTTGGGCTTAAATTTGTGAGTTGTGAATTTTGATTTTGGATTTTTGATTTGAGCTCTGGGATCTGGGTTCTGTGGTTTGGTATTTGTGATTTGTGAGTTGTGACTTTTGATTTGAGATTTTTTAGTTTCGAGCAAACAAATGGGTAGAACGTTAACGGAGAATAAACTGATGAACGGCATTTCTTTACGCTTTACGCTTTACGCTCAGTTTCATCGGCTTACAAAACAGATTATGAAACCCACATGTTTTACAAACACAAACACAGCGGTAATAAAATGCCGAACATGTGGGTTCCATCATACCATTGAAAATTAATTATGAAAATGAAGGTTCGAATCGGTAACGTGCACATCGGAGACGGTTCCCGCGTCCTGATCCAGTCAATGACGAACACTCCCACCATGGATACGACGGCGACGGTGGAGCAGTGCATCCGGTTGTTTAACGCCGGAGCGGAGCTGGTGCGCATCACCACCCGCAATCTGGAGGAAGCAGAGAACCTGGCCAACATTCGCCGCATCCTGCGGGAAAGAGGGTATCACCAGCCCCTCTGCGCCGATGTGCATTTCAATCCGGTCGTGGCAGAAACTGCCGCCCGCCTGGTGGAAAAGGTGCGCATCAATCCCGGAAATTACGGTACCGGCCGTCCGCTTCCGCCGGAGGCATATACAGAAGAAGTTTTTCTGGCCGAGCAGGAACAGATCCGGAAAAACATCCGCTCCCTGCTTGCTATTTGTCGTGAACACGGCACAGCCCTCCGCATCGGGGTGAACCATGGCTCTCTCAGCGCCCGCATGATGGCCCGCTATGGCGATACCCCCGAAGGAATGGCCGAAAGCGCCATGGAGTTTATCCGCCTGTGCCGCGAAGAGAACTTCCACAACCTGGTGGTTTCGATGAAAGCCAGCAACGTGCGCATCATGGTATATGCCACCCGGCTGGTGGTGCAGAAAATGAAAGCCGAAGGAGCGCTGTATCCCGTGCACCTTGGCGTAACCGAAGCCGGGGAAGGGGAAGACGGCCGCATCCGGTCGGCAGCCGGCATCGGCACCCTGCTGGCCGAAGGAATCGGTGATACCATCCGCGTTTCCCTCACCGAAGACCCTGTGGAGGAAATTCCCGTAGCACAGCACCTGGTGAAACTGGCTGAAAAGTGGAAAACGGCAGGGAAACCGGAACAGAAAGCCGGTCCGGGAAAAACATCTTTTGAGCCCCGTCCGGTAACCCCTCTTCCCGGCCACGTTACCGCCCTGGTTGTAGCCGACAGCGCCGACGGAACATCGCCCTGCCAGACCCCGCCCGACATTCTTTTTCTCACCAAACCTTCCCTGCTCCTGAACCTGATGCCCGGGCAGATGTATCTGTGCGATCATGAAGCCTGGGCCGATCTGTTCACGGACGTCCCCCTCATCATGCCCCTTATACCGGCCGGGCACTTCGAACACTTTGTTACCCGCATTCTCCCCAGCCTCCCTGCCCCCTCTGCCCCGGCCGGTCAACCTCAGGAATCCCGGTTAACAAAACCGCACGAGCCGGCGTCCGGCAGTCAGCGGCCAATAGCCCTTCTCGCCTCGCCAGCCACCCTCACCCCCATCCTTCCCCTTCTGCAAAATACACCCTCTGTGCTGATCGTTCTTCAGTCCTTCTCGCCCCATCCTTCGGCCGAATTCCGCGAAGCGCTGAGCCTGATGGAGAAATCCTCTCTTCGCAATCCGGTTATTCTCAATCTGAACTATGCCACAGACGATGCCGACGCACTTCGCATCCAGGCCTCTGCCGAAGCCGCACCCGCGCTGATCGACGGGCTGGCCAACGGCATCTGGCTCAGGAATGCCGGCACCATAGCACAGGAAACGGTTGTTTCAGCCGCTATGGGCATCCTTCAGGCCTGCCGCCTGCGCACCTTCCGTACCGAATACATCGCCTGCCCTTCCTGCGGACGTACCCTTTTCAACATCATGGACGTGCTCCGCAAGGTGAAAGAACATACGCACCATCTTTCCCACCTCAAAATTGCCGTAATGGGCTGTATTGTTAACGGCCCCGGAGAAATGGCCGATGCCGACTACGGCTATGTGGGGGCCGGCCCGGGCCGTGTGACGATCTACAAAGGGAAAAATCCCGTTCGGAAAAACATCCCCGAAGAAAACGCCATCGCCGAACTGATTCAGGTTATCAAAGAAAATGGCGACTGGATGGAAGTACCTCACCCTGGCGAATAATACGGTTTGATACCGAAAAAAATCCGGTTAAGAGGGACCCAAACCAGCTTTTTCAGGTTGCTCATTTGCAGATCAACCGGTTGATACTTCCCGCTACCCTGCCAATTTGTATTCAGAAACGGGTAATGAACAACTATATGAAATTTTCATAGCATCTTTGCATAGATAAAATGATTCCGGAGACTATGAAGCAGCGGACCTTTCTTCTTCTCTTTCTTTTTCAGCTAAGTACGCACCTTTCGGCTATGCCCCTGCAGGGTGATACCCTGTTCAACCAGACCGACAATGCCGGACGAAAAACCGGATGGTGGAAACAGTATTATCCCAATGGCGCCGTAAGGTACAAAGGGTACTTCTCGGCCGGAAAACCGGTGGGGGAATTGATACGGTATTACGACGACGGACTTGTCAAAGCCCGCATGTATTATTATGAAAAAAGCCCCCGGGTGCATGCCACCCTGTATTACAACAACGGAGCCCTGGCTGCGGAAGGATGGTATATGGAAACTTCCAAAGATAGCCTGTGGAAGTACTATTCTTATTATACGGGTAAACTTTCCACCGAGGAATCTTACCGGAACGGCAAAAGGGAAGGCATCACCCGGAAATATTACGATACCGGCGAACTGCTTGAAGAAGTTGAATACCATAACGACCGGAAACACGGAAACTGGATACAGTATTTCGACTCGGGCAAGCCCCGTTTGCGTGCCGTTTACGTCAATGACAAGCGAAACGGGCCTTTCATCATTTATTACGAGAACGGCCAGGTGGAAATCAACGGGGCCTTCAGCGAAAACCTCATGGAAGGCGACTGGACCTATTATGATGAACAGGGCGGTGTAAAAATGGTGATTTCTTACCGCGAAGGAGTTCCTCTCAACCCGGAACCGCTCGACAAGATAGCCGATGAATATTACAAGCGCATTCAGGAAGCCCAGGGGCGGTATCCCGAGCCCGACGAAACCAATTTTCTCAATATAGAAAAACAGTGACCCGGCGCCCTGCATCGTTACGGCTGATTTACCTTCTTTTGCTCCTGGCGTTTCCGGGACGGCATTTTGTTGCGGCACAGATTGCCCCGGGGTACTATGCCATCCGTTTTGCCGGCAAGGCCGGGAACCAATACTCCCTCAGCAGGCCGCAGGAATTTCTCTCGGCCCGAGCCATTGAACGAAGAACCCGCCTCCACATCGCTCCTGATTCTTCCGATCTGCCTGTTACCCGTTTTTATCTCGACAGCCTCCGGAATTCAGGACTGCAGGTAGTCTGCACTTCGCGCTGGTTCAACCTTGCCGTGGTGGCAACCAACGACACCTCGCTGATCAGCAAGGCATTGCAGCTTCCGTTTGTTGCTTCCGTCCGCAAGGCACAACCTGTTTCCCAACCACAGAAAGCATTTCATGACAAGTGGAGTCAGGAATCAATTTCCGGTGCGGTATCTCCCCTGAACCAGACAGACTACGGGGTTGCCTATACGCAAATCCACCTTCATAAAGGCGACACGCTTCATGCCCTTGGATACCGGGGCAGAGGAATTCATATTGCCGTGCTGGACGCCGGTTTTTACCATGCCGATACCCTTCCTGCCTTCAGGAATCTTTATGACGACCACAGGGTATTGGGAACACGTGATTTTGTTGCCCCGGAAACAGGGGTTTATGAGGACCATCCGCATGGAATGCAGGTTTTATCGATTATGGCCGGAAATGTTCCGGGGCAGTACATAGGAACAGCGCCCGAAGCATCCTATTACCTTCTGCGCACCGAAAACACTTCAGGCGAATACATTGTGGAAGAATATTACTGGACTGCCGGGGCGGAATTTGCTGACAGTGCCGGGGCCGATATAATCCATGCATCCCTTGGCTACACGGTATTTGATGATCCCTCGCAAAACCATACGTACAGCGACATGAACGGGAAAACTGCCCTGGTAAGCCGCGCCGCTTCGATGGCCGCAAGGAAAGGCATGATGGTGATTATCAGTGCCGGCAACGAAGGAAATAAAAGCTGGAAGTACATTTCAGCACCGGCTGATGCCGACAGCATTCTGGCGGTAGGTGCCGTTACAGCTACCGGTACCCTGGCTTCTTTCAGCGGCAGAGGCCCCTCTTCTGACGGACGCATTAAACCCGATGTGGTGGCCATGGGGGTAGGAACCTTTGTTCAGAATACCGCAGGAAGTTTTTCGCCCGGCAGCGGAACTTCCTTCGCTTCACCGGTGATAACAGGCCTCACTGCATGCCTCTGGCAGGCGGAACCCTCCCTCACCCCCTCTGAACTCCGTTCAGCCATTCTCATGAGCGCAAGCCAGTACGATGCTCCTGACACACTCAAAGGCTATGGCATTCCTGACTTCAGCAAAGCCCTTCAGATAGCACGGCAGATGATGCGGATGAAAACCGATTCAGGCCAGATCAGCCTCTTTCCCAATCCTGCCCGTGATTACTTGAACCTGGCGGTTTACTTTGAACCATCCGCAGAAATGACAATTGAAATTTTCAGTACGACAGGAGCCATGGTATGGAAAAATGCTTACCGGGATTGCCATACGGCTCCGTTCATCCTGCCGCTGAACATCCGTCACCTGACTCCTGGCATTTATCTTCTTCGCTACACCGACGCCACCCGTCATGCAACCCTGCGGTTTATCAAACAATGATCCTCCTATGCGTCCCAACATTCTTTCCCTGTTCGAACTCAACAAAACCATTCAGGAATCCATTCGGGAAGCCTTTCCTGATTCCTACTGGGTTACCGGAGAAATTTCGGAACTGAAGATCAATGCCAGCGGGCATTGCTACATGGAACTGATTGAAAAAGACAGCCTTACCGACAAAATCATTGCCCGTGCCCGTGCCATCATATGGGCCTATAGCTACAGGATGCTCGGTCCTTATTTCGAGCTCACCACAGGGCGCACCCTCTCCGCCGGGCTGAAAGTACTTGTATCAGTCACCGTTCAGTTCCACGAGCTGTATGGGTTTTCCCTGCTGGTAAACGACATTGACCCCACGTACACCATAGGGGACCTGGCGCGCAGGAAAGCAGAAACCATTGCCCGCCTTGAAAAAGAAGGAGTACTCTATATGAACCGGGAGCTTCCCTTCCCCCTGGTTCCCCAGCGGATTGCCGTCGTATCCTCCCAGACCGCTGCCGGCTATCAGGATTTTGTCGATCATCTTGTCAATAATGAATACGGCTTCCGTTACGATATCACCCTATTTCCTGCGGTTATGCAGGGTGAGGAGGCTCCCTCTTCCCTGATCAGTGCGCTGGAACGGATTGCTAAAAAGACGGAAAAATACGATGTGGTTGTTATTGTGCGCGGCGGCGGTGCCCAGTCGGAACTGAGCATTTTCGACGATTACCGCCTCGCCAGCCATGTGGCGCAGTTTCCCCTGCCGGTTCTTACAGGCATTGGTCATGAAAAAGACGAACCTGTGCTGGATATTGTGGCGCACCGGCGGCTCAAAACACCTACTGCCGTGGCCGGATACATTATCGATCAAACCCTGCTGTTTGACAACCGGCTGGATGAAGCTGCTGACAAAATAACCGATCTGGCACTTTCCATACTCGACGCAGAACGCAACCTGCTCGACGATCTTTCTGTGCGCATCCCCCTCCTGGTTCGTTCCCTTTTGCACGAACACAGCAACCTGCTCGAAAGAACGGTTACCGGATTATTTGTGGCATCAAACCGCATGCTGTCAGCCGGGAAGAATTACCTTGCCGGCCGGATCTCGGAAACCGGGCACAGCACCCTCCGTTTCCTGGCGCGGAAATCGGCCGCAACCGATATTCTTTCCATCCTGATAGCATCGGCGGCAAAAAACTGCCTTGAAAAAAACAAACACAGGCTCGAACTGTCGCAAAATACCATTGCCCTGGCCGATCCTCAGAAACTGCTCGAAAAAGGATATTCCATCACCTACTTTAACGGTAACGTTCTGAAAACATGCCGTTCGGTTGCACCGGGTGATGCCCTGGTGACCCGCCTGGCCGACGGAAAGATACAGAGTACGGTTACCGGACAGGAGGATTCGCATTCAGGTTAGCGTACCGCATTGGATTACATTCCTTATTTTTGGCCCTATGAATGAAAAGAAATCCCCCCATAATCCAGTCATGAGAATATTCTCCTTCCTTCTTCCGGCCATTTTTCTGCCCCTTGCTTTTTCCCCGGTTTCATACGGTGTAACTCTTCCGGCACAAAAGGATTCGGCCATGGTAATTTCTCCGCCCTATCGCTTGAGGAAGACAGCAGAACAGGCATCCTCTGAATTCAGGGAAGCCCGGAAGAAAAATGACCGCAAAGCCATGCTCCCGGCCCTTCTGAACGAAGCCGAAGCCCAGCTTGAGCTGAACAAGGTTCCACAGGCAGATGCTCTTCTCGGCGAAGCTTCCGGACTGATCAACGAGAAAGAACCGGATGCCCTGACGGGAAAATTCTACCTGTTAAAAACAAAAACCGATAAGGAAAAGAACAATCTCGAACAAGCCATCCGGGAAGCACAGCGTGCCCTGGAAATTTACTCACAGTTGCACGACACAGCCGGAATGGCAGGCACTTACAGCCAGATGGGCAGTATTGCATGGAAAAAGCATGATTATCACAATGCCGTGAACCAATTTACCAGAGCTTTGGATCTGTACCGGCTGGTGCATGGCGACAAGGGTACCGGGCAGACATTGCTCAATCTGGGTATTGTTTGTACCGACATGAACCAGTTTGACCAGGCGGAAGAGTATTTCAGAAAAAGCCTTGAGCATTATACCGTTTTGAAGGACCCGCTTGGAGAAGCCAATGCATTTCATTACCTCGGGGTATACCATTTCAGGCGGGCCAGGCTGAAAGAAGCCGAAGGCTATTACCAAAGGGCATGGGAAAAAAGGCTTTCGGCCGGTGATACGCTGGGGGCAGTTGGTTCGCTGATCAATCTGATTCAGGTGTACCGCGACCTCCGGCAACCACAAAAAGCCATTGAAGCATCTGACAGAGCGTTTAACCTGGCGCGGGCCCTGGGCGATTCGTCGCTTGTGGCCAACGCCGGCATTCAGGCGGGGAATGCCCTTCTTGCATCGGGAGAATATGTGCCGGCGCACGAATACTTTCTGAAGGCATTGCTGTCGGCCCTCAGCATTTCCGATTCCCTTTCCTCTTCACAGGCCTATTCTGCCCTGGGCGGATTGTTTTACAAAATCGGCGATTTCATAAAGAGCAGCAGTTATTTCGAAAAAGCTGCCGGCATACTGCCTGAACGGGCAGGGCCTGAGCGGAAAGCCTACCTTCTGAACCAGTGGGGCAATGCCCTTCTTGCCGCCGGCAATGCTTCAGAGGCACTTGCCGGTTACAGGAAAGCGTTTGAAACCCTCTCAGCCCTGAATGATCATGCCGGCGAAGCTCTGTACCTTAAAAATGCAGGCAGGGCAAGTTCTATAGCCGGCAAAACCGACGAAGCTCTCCGTTATTTCAACGAGGCTCTCCGCATGTATCAAAAGGCCGGTGACGAAAAAGGCAAAATCTCCGTATGGAATGAAAAAGGAAGCGTTCTGGCCAGGACAGGCCGGCCGAAAGAAGCAGCAGCATGCTTTGATTCCCTTATCTTTCTGGCCCGCAATTATTCCGATTTTCAGTCGCTGGCCATGGGATTGAGAAAAAAAGCCGATCTGCTGATGCAAACAGGAAATTCCGGAGCGGAAGCACTGTATCTCAGCTCGCTGGAAGCAGCAGAAAAAACAGGCAACAGGGAGGTTCTGCAGCCCTCCGTGCTGGCCCTGGCCGGCTATTATGAACACAACAACAACTACCGCCAGGCATTGACATTCTTCCGCCGCTACATGGATCTGCACGACAGCATTTATGCCGAAAAGGAAAAACAGCAGATACTGTTCAGCCAGGTCAATTTTGAAATTAAGTTGCGCGACGAACAACTGAAAAAGGTGACACAACGGATTGAATCACTTGAACAGGAACAGGCAATAGCCCTGATTGCCCTGAATCGCCAGAAAAATATCAACAGGCTGCTGGTGCTGGTAATGGTGCTGATCCTGATCATCCTTGTTCTGGGCTACCGGCAATATGCCATCAAAAAGAAAACAGCAGCCATGCTGGCAGAACAAAATGAAACCATCAGGAAAATGAACACCCAGCTGGCCGAATCGGAAGAAAGCCTGAGAAAAATCAATCAGACCAAAGACAAATTCATCAGCATCATTGCCCACGATATCCGCAATCCTCTGTCGGGCATCATTGGATTTACCGATATCATTGAACGCCGGCCGGAAAACATCGGCAGGGAGGAACTGCAGCAGATCAATTCCCTGATCCGGCAGTCGGCCCGGCAGTTATATGACCTGCTCGACAACCTTCTTTACTGGGCCCGTTCGCAAAGCGGCACTGTACCGTTTCATCCCCAGCCTGTCGATGTGCATGAAATTGCCGAAAAAACCATAAAACTTGTCAATGCGCATGCCGCAAGTAAAAACATTTCCTTACGGAACCATATTGCCCCGGGGACCCGTGTTATGGCCGATGCCAACATGGTGACGGTTATTATACGGAACCTCCTTTCCAATGCACTGAAATTCACCGGTAACGGAGGCTTCATTGAGATTAACTCTGCCAGCGTCAACGGTTATCTGGAGGTAATGGTTAAGGACACAGGCATTGGGATGCGCCCAGAACAGGTGAACCGGTTGTTTTCTGACAGAAACCGGATGCCGGCCGCTGAGGGTACCAACCAGGAAAAAGGCTCCGGCCTCGGCCTGATTCTCTGCAGGGAATTCACCGAAAAGCACGGCGGCACCATCCGGGCCGAAAGTGAGCCCGGAAAAGGCACCGTCATAACTTTTACATTACCTTTACTCCCCGATTGAAGAAAACAGATTATGGCAAAAAAAATCAGCTACGGCGAAGCAATCGCCGAAATTGAAGAAATCATCAGGAAAATTGAACAGGAAGAACTTGACGTGGATGAACTATCCGATCAGGTAAAAAGGGTTTCCTTTCTCATTAATTACTGCCGCGAAAAATTGCGGAATACAGAAGAAGAGGTAAGCAATATACTGAAGGAAATAGAAAAAAAGCAGGCTGACTGAAGCGGCAGGAGGTTTCAGCTTTCTTACCCTTCACGGTCGAGGTGCATATCGTGGAGGTAATCCACCAGGTGCTGCACGTCGTAGGCAACAGCCGTGCGCACATCGGTGGCTTTAAAGAACAGCCGCACCATGTGTTTTATCTGATTCTGATTGGCCGTAAGTACCTGGATGGGGTCAATTTCCTGAATGGTAATTTTTCCTTCCGCATCCTTCAGCATCTTGATGTTATCGTTGATTATCTTGATCAACTGGTTATAGGATCGCTGCATGGAAGCAAGCCTGTAGCCAACAATACCGACAACTTTTCCGGTTTCGGCATGGAGAAGGGGCGCTCCGGAACATCCCTGGCGCACGGTAGTGTCTGTCTCGAGAAGATGGTGGTTGTTCAGGTAATACTGCGACGAGATGATACCGCTCATAATGGACAAATTGCACTGATCGTAACGGTAGCCCATCACAGCAACCGGGTCGCCATTGTGCCGGGTCGGATCTTTTTCAATTTCAAGGGAAGGAATGTTTTCAAACTCCTCAAAACCGGCATCAATGACAAGAAAGCCCTGATGGTCCTCGATGGCCGCATTGAGGATGCGATGGGTAAATTCAGTATAGGGAAGGGTTTTACTGGCAGTTACAGTAATGCCGTCTTCCGCAACAAAATATATTCCAACCTCGCCGAAATCCTCGAGTTTATAATTGTAGTCGTCGGTGATGATAAAGTGGTTGATCCTGAATCCGGTGGATATAACGCCGCGGATCCCGTCTTTGTTCATGTAATGCACAGAGCAGACGGAAGCATGGCATTTTTTCCACAAGGAAGCAAGATGCATCATCGGTTAGGTGTCGTTTGTTAAACAATACATTCGGGATTCCGCCTGTTCATTGTCCGCTGCCCTGCCGCACACCCCGGATTTGGTTCAGTTTTGGTACGGACAAAGATATAAGAGATTATTGATATTTTGCAACTTTTTTCAACACCAGGGCATTCATGGGATTGCTTTCCATCCCGTGAATTCCTGCATGAACAAAACGCACAACCTTATCGTAAAAAAGCGGAATTACAGGTGCTTCATCGATGATGATCCTGTCCATTTTCCGGTACAGTGCAAACCGGGCTTCCTGATCCCCCGTTGCGGCCGCCTGTTCATAAAGGCGGTCAAATTCGGCATTGCGGAAGTGAAAATAATTCGGCCCCGACGGACTGAAATTTCTGCTGTAAAACAGCGCAAGGTAATTTTCCGCATCAGGGTAATCAGCCACCCAGGAACCCCTGAAGCAAGCCGCCCGGCCGTTCGACACCGATTCCCTGAACACGGGCCCGTTGGCAACTTCAATCCTGAGCTGAATTCCCAGAGAGGCCACTTCATGCTGAATGAATTCAATCAGGTCCACATAATCGCCCGTAGTGAGAACGGTAACGGGAGGCAGTCCTTTTCCTTCCGGGAAGCCCGCCCTTCTGAGCAGTTCGCGGGCCCTTTCCGGGTCGTAGCGATAGCCTTTGAGGGTATCGGTAAACGAAGGCAAACCGGCCGGGATGAATCCGTTCAGAGCAGGAGTTCCCATGCCATTGCGCAGATACCGGATCATTTTCACCCTGTCGAATCCGTAGTTCAATGCCTGGCGTACCAGCCTGTACCGCACTGCGCTGCTTTTCACCTGCGGAAGGGCAGTGTCGGTAAGAAAACCAATGTATTCGGTATTCAGGTAGGGTCCTGTTTCCAGCACAATTTTTCCGGCGTACTTTGGTTTCAGGCGGCCGGAACGGGTGATCAGCTCGTCCTTAAAGGCCGCATTCACCCCGGAAATGAAATCGAGATTCCCTTTCAGAAACTCGAGAAATTCCGATTGTTTGTCGGGAATGAAGGTAATGGAAACAGCATCAAGGTATGGCAATGGCCTTCCCAAAGCATCTTTTTCAAAATACTTTTCGTTGCGCACCAGGATCAGCTTTTCACCTTCGTACCATGCTTTCATGCGGAAAGGACCTGTTCCGACAGGATGCGACCGGAAATCGCGCCCATACTTCTCAACCGCCTCACGGGGCACAATAAAACAATACGGGGTAGCAAGTATGCCGGCAAAGGGCGGGAACGGGCGCTTCAGATAAATGACAAGCGTTGAATCGTTCAGTACTTTTATTCCCTTGCTGGTACCCGGTTTGCTCTGGTCCACCTCATTCCATGTCCAGCTTCCGGGTGAAGCCACCGAAGGATCGGTAAGGCGGCAGAGGCTGTACTCCACGTCGAAGGCTGTCAGCTTTCTTCCTTTTCCGTCAGAAAAAGCCGAATCGTCGTGGAAACAGACATCCGTCCGGAGGTGAAAGGTATAGGTGGTTCCATCCCTGCTCACATTCCACTCCCGTGCAAGGGAAGGGGCAATTGACAGAGAGTCGGTTAATTCAAGCAATCCGTTGTACAATTGCGTAACAGGCCACACCAGCGCCTGGTAACGCGCATAAGCCGGATCAAGCGTGGCAATGCCTTTGGATTCGTTGTAGCGGAAAACAGAAACCCCTTTCCTGCTTTCTCTCTGAGAACATGCCAGGCATGTAATTAACGGAAGAAGCAAAAGCCATCGGATGTTTATGCTCTTGATAAAGACCCCGGGGTTGAAATGATTTCTGAATATTAGCATGGCCGCAATATCGTTTCTTAACGAACAACCCGACATTCCGGCCCAAAGATATAACCAACAGGTATGTTTCCAAACTCCTGCAGTGTTACTTTCTTTGCTTTTTTCAATTTTCCGTTATATTTGCAGGCAGGCATGCCGTACAACATGCAATTATTTACTTCTATATGAGGCAGTTAATATAACTAATCCATATTTCACGTATGAAAATTCTGGTATGCATCAGCAATGTTCCTGACACCACCACGAGGGTGCGGTTTGTTGAAAACAACAAAAAGCTTGATACAAATGGCATTCAGTGGGTCATCAATCCGTGGGATGAGCTTTCCCTCACCCGGGCCCTTGAGCTGAAAGATGATCCGGCCAATGGTATCCAGACGGTTGCCGTAGCCCATGTAGGGCCGGCCTCTGCCGAACCCACCATCAGAAAAGCATTGGCAATAGGTGCTGATGAGGCCTTCAGGGTAAATGCCGAACCGGGGGATGCTTACTTCGTAGCCGCTCAGCTGGCTGAAGTGGTCAAAGCCAATCCCTTCGACATCATTTTCTGTGGAATTGAGTCGAGCGACTATAACAATTCGGCTGTTGGGGGCATGCTGGCTGAATTTCTCGGAATCCCTTCAGTTTCGTCCGTTTCTTCCATCAGCATCCGGGATGGTAAACCGGTGCTTACCCGCGAAGTGGACGGAGGAAAGGAAACCGTTTCCGTGCCTGTGCCTTTTGTTGCCATTGTGCAGAAAGGTATTGCCAAAGAACCCCGCATTGCATCCATGCGGGGCATTATGACAGCCCGCACCAAACCCATAAAAGTGCTGGAGCCTGCTGCCACGGAACCTTTGACAGCCGTGCAGGAATTTGAACTTCCCCCGGCCCGGAAAAAATGCACTTTTGTCGATCCGGAAAATCCCAAACAGCTTATCGAACTGCTTCAGAACGAAGCAAAAGTTTTGTAAATCCCTTCATTCAATTAACCTATAACGAAAATTCCTATGGCAGTATTAGTATATACCGAAAACTGGGATGGTTCCTTTAAAAAACTCTCGTTTGAACTGGTTTCATACGGAGCCGGCCTGGCCAGTATGCTGGGCAAGCCGCTGGTGGTTCTGAGCATCGGAAACGTGGCATCTTCGGAACTGGAGAAACTGGGAAAATACGGAGCCAGGAAAATTTTATCGCTTTCTGATCCTGCTCTTCAGGTATTTGACAGCCAGGCCTATGCCGAAGCCATTGCGCAGGTTGCCACCAGGGAACAGGCCGAAGTGATTGTTCTTTCGAACAACAATACCGGCAAAGCCATTGCCCCCCGTCTTTCGGTGAAGCTGAAAGCAGGGCTGGGTGCCGGTGTCAGCAAACTGCCGCTGAGCACAAACCCCTTTGTGGTGTACAAGCGTTCTTTTTCAGGCAATGCCTTTGCTCATGTGGAGATCAAAACCCCTGTGAAGATTATTACCCTGGCGCAAAATTCCTTTGGGCTTGTCGAAAACCCCGGCGCTCCCTCCATAGAAACCATTTCTGTGCCGGTTGATCCAGCCCTTGTAAAAACTACTGTTACCGAGGCCCAGAAGCAGACAGGCAAGCTCCTGCTGACCGACGCCGAAATTGTGGTATCCGGAGGCCGGGGAATGAAATCACCCGACAACTGGGGCCCGCTTGTTGAACTGGCCGAACTTCTGGGTGGTGCAACAGCCTGCTCCCGCCCTGTATCGGACGAAGGGTGGAGGCCGCATGAAGAACATACAGGACAAACAGGAAAAATCATTGCCCCCAACCTCTATATTGCCGTGGGAATTTCCGGAGCAACACAACATCTGGCAGGTGTCAGCTCATCCAAAGTTATTGTGGCCATCAATACCGACAAAGACGCGCCCATTTTCGAAGCAGCCCAGTACGGCATAGTGGGCGATGCCATGAAAGTACTTCCCAAACTGGTGGAAGCGGTAAAGGAAATAAAACACAAATAGTTTCTGCATGACGAAACAGATTGCGTTCATCATTACCCTGCTGATCACCCTCGGGGTATTCAGCTATACGGCATGGCGGATTATCGGGTTTTTCAGACTGACCAGGCCCGCTTTTCCGGTAAAAGACTGGGGTAAACGAATTGGACTGGTGCTGAAGGTTGCCTTCGGGCAATCGCGCATATTCAGAATGCCTGTGCTGGGTTTCTTTCATGCTCTGGTATTCTGGGGTTTTTGCGTAATTCTGTTCGGAAGCATTGAAATGGTCATTGACGGGGTATCGGGTTCGGAACGCTCCCTTCAGTCACTTGGCATACTCTACAAAATCATTATTGCTTCGGGCGATGTGTTTGCCCTGCTCGTGGCTGTTTCCATCCTTGTCTTTCTTTTCCGAAGGCTGTTCCTCCACATCCGGCGGTTCGAAGGCATCGAAATGAAAAAAATCTCCCACATTGATGCCAAAATCGCCCTTACCCTCATTCTCCTGCTGATGGTTTCGCTGATGGGTATGAATGCCTCTTATGTAGAGCTGAAAAACCTTACCGCAGAGCCGGCCGCCGGAGTATTTCCCGTAAGCCGGTACCTTGCGCCGCTCTTTGCCGGGATGGATATCAAGACCCTGCATACCTGGCATGAAGTTTTCTGGTGGAGCCATATCCTGCTGATCTTCCTGTTTGCGAACATACTGCCCTATTCCAAGCATTTTCATGTATTCATGTCGGTGCCCAATGTGCTTCTGGCCCGGCTTGACCCCCTCGGAAAGCTTCCCAACATGGAACAGGTGACCCGGGAAGTAAAGCTCATGCTGAACCCCGATACGGCTTTTGCCCCGTCTGATACCCAGGCACCTCCGGAACGGTTCGGGGTTAAAGACTGCGAAGATGTTACCTGGAAAAACTACCTCGATGCCCTCTCATGCACGGAATGCGGCCGCTGTACTTCTGTCTGCCCTGCCAACATTACCGGCAAAAGGCTTTCTCCGCGCAAAATTATGATGGATCTCCGCGCCCGCATGAAGGAAAAAGGACCCGGCATGCTGAAGCACGGGAAAAGTTATGACGACGGCAAATCCCTTGTAAGAAGTTATATTACCGAAGAAGAACTCTGGGCCTGCACTACCTGCAACGCCTGCGCCCGTGAATGCCCTATCCTGATCAACCATCCTACCCTGATTGTTGATATGCGCCGTTACCTGGTAATGGAAGAAGGTTCGGCACCGGGCGAACTGAAAGCCATGTTCAGCTACATGGAAAATAACGGGGCACCATGGCAGTACTCACCCGAAGACCGTCTTCTGTGGACAAAAGATCTGGAAATGAATGTAACTGAATCGGTTCAGTAATCTGTTTGCCTATGTCAAAAATTGCAATCACCATACCCATTATGGCAGAAGTTCATGCCCGCGGTGAAAAGCCCGAATATCTCTTCTGGGTTGGCTGTGCCGGGGCTTATGATGACCGGTACAAAAAGGTTACCCGGGCTTTTGCCAAAATACTTACCCATATGGGAGTCAGCTATGCCATTCTGGGAACAGAAGAAACCTGCACAGGAGACCCGGCCCGCCGTGCCGGCAACGAAATGCTCTTCCAGATGCAGGCTCTCCAGAACATAGCCACGTTCGAAAAATACAACATAAGGAAAATTCTCACCATTTGCCCTCATTGCTTTAATACCTTCAAAAATGAATACCCCGATCTGGGAGGAAACTATGAAGTAATCCATTATGTTCAGTTCCTCGATCAGGCTATTCGTGAAGGCAGGCTGAAGGTTCCGGAAAGCATCCTGCACAATACAAAGATTACCTATCATGATCCCTGCTACCTGGGACGCGCCAACGAGATTTACAAAGAACCCCGTTTTGTTCTGGAACAGGTAAGCGATCATCTGGTGGAAATGGACAGGAACCGCAGTTTTGCCCTTTGCTGTGGTGCCGGCGGAGCACAAATGTTCAAGGAAGCAGAAAAAGGCAACAAGGAAGTATTCATTGAACGCACCGAAGAAGCCCTGAATACCGGCGCCGAAATTATTGCCACGGCTTGCCCCTTCTGCATGACCATGATAACCGATGGCATCAAGTACAAAAACAAAGAACAGGAAGTTAAGAATTATGATATTGCCGAGCTGATTGCGCAGGCTCTGAATTTATAAAACTACTAAAGCTGAATAACCATGGAAAACCGAAAAGTGCTTAAAAGCGGAGAATTTCTTGTGGCTGAAGTTTCTGCGGCCGACATATTCATTCCGGAAGAATTTAATGAGGAACAGCGGATGATAGCGCAAACCTGCCGTGATTTTCTCGAAACGGAGGTTTATCCTAATATAGCCAGAATGGATGCACCCGACACGAGTGTAACACTTCAGCTTCTGAAAAAATCAGGTGAACTTGGATTGATGGGTATCGCTGTACCGGAAGAATACGGCGGGTTTGGGCAGTCGTTCGTTACCCAGATGCTGGCCAGCGAAACCATTGGTGCCGGTTATTCCTTTTCGGTTGCCTTCATGGCCCATTGCGGCATAGGAACCCTTCCGATCATGTACTACGGGACTCACGAACAGCGTGAGAAATACGTTACCAAACTGGCCACCGGCGAGCTGATCGGTGCATACTGCCTTACCGAACCCGGAGCCGGAAGCGACGCCAACAGCGGAAAAACAAACGCACGCCTCTCGGAAGACGGCAAATATTACATCCTGAACGGCCAGAAGATGTGGATTACCAATGCCGGTTTTGCAGATATTCAGACGGTATTTGCCAAAATTGACAACGACCGTGTACTCAGTGCCTTCATTGTGGAACGCAAGTGGCCGGGCGTTGTGGTGAACCCCGATGAGCATAAGATGGGAATCAAGGGATCGTCTACCGCACAGATTTTCTACAACGATGTAAAGGTGCCGGTAGAAAATCTTCTGGGCCAGCGTGGTGAAGGATTCCGCATTGCGCTGAGCATTCTCCACATGGGCCGTATTAAGCTCGGAGCCAATGTGCTCGGGGCCGCCAAAAAAGCGATCAACGATTCCGTCAAGTACGCCAACGAGCGCAAACAGTTTGGCGTGCTCATTTCCACCTTTGGAGCCATCAAATATAAACTGGCCGAACAGGTTATCCGCGCCTTTGCTACCGAATCGGCTGTGTACCGCGTCAGCAAGGATATCGACGACCTGATGGAAAAATATAAAACCGAAGGATGCGACAAGGGCAAGGCCAGCATCGATGCCATCAGTCATTATGCCGTTGAAGCCGCCATCCTGAAGGTTTACGGATCAGAGATGCTCGATTATGTGGTCGACGAGGCGGTGCAGATCCATGGCGGCATGGGCTATTCGGCCGAAATGGACGTGGAACGCGGCTACCGCGACTCCCGCATTAACCGTATTTTCGAAGGCACCAACGAAATCAACCGGCTTCTGGTGATCGACACAACCCTTAAACGGGCCATGAAGGGGGATTTCGACCTTTTCGGTGAAGCAGAAAAACTGTACGCACAGATTGAAACGGTTGCAGAACCTGCCCGACCAGGAGAATCGTACTACGAAGAGAAGAAACGGTACATAAGAAACTTCAAAAAGGCGGCCCTTCTTATCATTCACTCTGCCACAAAGCACTTCGAGAAGAAATTTGCCCAGGAGCAGGAAATCATGAACAACCTTGCCAACATACTGATGGATATCTATGTGGCCGAATCAACCTGCCTTCGGGTAGAAAAACTGGAATCCCTGAAAGGCAGTGAAGCCGTTTCCATATACCGCGACATCCTGGATGTGTTTGTTAACGATGCCTCAGCCCGCATAAAGAAAGAAGCGCTGGATGCCGTATGGTCCTTTGCTTCGGGAGAACAGGCAGAAAGACTTTCTAAGGCAATCCTTCAGCTTACCGGGGTTGCCGGAGTGAACGTCAGGGATGCCAGAAGACGAATCGCCGACAAACTGATTGCCGATAACCAGTATAAATTCTGATTATCCCGGATTCCGCAACAGGAGTGCAAACGAACTAATGCGCAGTGGGTTGGCCTTTTGTGCCGGCATCCAGGTTAACCCTGCTCAGGTTAACCCCGCTCAGGTTAACCCCTCAGGTTAACCCCGCTGAAGCGTAGTGAAAGCGTACCCTGTGACAATCTGCGGATTTTTCATTACGCAATGTCGGTTTATACCATAGGAGCAAGAGACTGAAGACGCTCCATATTCTTCTTTATTTCAGCAAAGTCGTCAGGAGCATTTTGAAGAATGTCTTCTACGGTGCGCACCTCGTTCTGGATAAAGAACGCTGCCTGCTTTTGCATCTGGTCGAGCGATAGGATGATCTTTCCCGTCATATCGGAAATGTAACGGTGAAGGTTCTTTTCTGCTTCCAGTGCAATCTGCCTGCTGAAATGCAGGAAGAAATATTTTCTGAACCACTGAACAGGCAAAAAGAAGAGCAGCATGTCGAGGTGGGAATCAAAAGCCCTGTAAATGGAAACATCCGGATGATCAAGGGTGGTAAAATCCACCTGCCAGTGGGCTTCCGGCAGATGGATTCCAAAAGCCTGAAAAACTTTATCGTCCATTTTCTGCCGGAACTGCCGGGCGGCATATTGGTAATAATCGGCCATTTTCCGCACAAACCGGAAGATATCCTCGGAACAGGTTTTATCCAGTTCCCTGATTTCCTGTCCCAGTTTATCCCGGAGCCATGCTTCATACTGCCGTGAAATGCGGTACAACGATCCTTTCCACTCCCTGAAATCGCGGGAAAACTGCCTCTCCACCCTCTCCCTGATACCGGGAAGGTATGGCAGCAGCAATTCTTCCAGCTTTGCCCGCACTTCTCCTTTGTACGAAGTGGTAGTGAGCATCATTTCCCTTTCCTGAAAGTGGCGATTATCCTTGATCTCCTTAATCAGCTGGCTGATGGCCTCCTTCTCGCTTTTCTTTTTTTTCGATGCTTCCAGCAGAAGTCCGGCAAGCTGAATGCTCTGTCCGATAGCCTGTGCCGTCTTATGGCGTATGATGGTGTTGAGTTTTTCAGAAGCGTTCTCATTCAGTGGCAGTAACAGCTTATCCTTCAGCCGGTTCCGGTATTCTTCCGCATGCTCTTTCACCGAATACTCAAATACCGAAATGGTTCGCTGAAAGGCCTTTTCAATTGAATCGGTTATGTATTCCCTGATTCTTTCCTGCTCCTCTTCATCAAAAAGATCGGTTTTGGTAATCACCAGGGCAATTTCGGGGCAATAATGGGTAACATTTCTGGCCAGCTCGATATCTTCTTCTGAAAGCGGACGTTCAGCGCTCACGGCAATCAGCGCCACACCGGTATAAGGAAGCCAGTCGAGGGTAACTGTGCTGTTGTGGCGATAGAAACTTCCGAGGCCGGGAGTATCAACCAGGGTGATGTTCCTGAGTTCTTCCATGGCCGGATGTTCCACAATAACCTGTGCCACTTTCTTTATGTTTTCGGGATTTTCCCGTTCGGTCACGTAGCGTCCAATTTCTTCGGGAGCAACTGTATGCTCCGTTCCGTTAAGGTATTGTATAATGGCCGAAGGCAAAGGACTATAGCGTATCTGTGTTACAATAGCGGTGACCGGCACCACGTCGGTGGGAAGAATGTCTGCTCCCAGAATATGATTCACCAGGGAACTTTTACCCGCCTTGAACTGTCCCAGAACGGCCACATGAATCCGTTTGTCCCTGCTTTGCAGAAGCTGATCTGCCGGGAGAAGCAGATCGTTTTTCAGTCCCAGGTTCTTATTTACCTGCGACAGTTCTGAAAGAATTCCATCAAGTTCTGCCATGGTATGAATTTAAAAAAAAGGAGTATTGTACCCCCGGCACAATACTCCGTAGTCTGCTCATTCGTATCAGTGAGGCCTCATCGGGAAAAACCGTCCTTTTGAAATCAGGCGATCTGAAAGGTCCTCTTTCCGGCAAATCTGGCGGCGATTCCCAGTTCCTGTTCAATGCGCATCAGCTGATTGAATTTTTCAATCCGCTCGCTGCGACAGCCGCTGCCGGTTTTGAGGTGACCTGTGTTCAATCCCACTGTCAGGTCGGCAATAAAGGTATCAACCGTTTCACCACTCCGGTGCGAAACAAAGGCATGATAACCATTCTCATAAGCCAGTTGAATGGTTTCCAGGGTTTCGGTTACGGTACCTATCTGGTTCAGTTTAATTAAAATAGAATTAGCAACTCCTTTACTAATACCCTCTGCCAGAATTTCCTTATTGGTACAGAAAATATCATCTCCAACGAGTTCTATTTTCCTGCCAAGAACATCGGTAAGGTTTTTCCAGCCTGTCCAGTCATTTTCGGCCATACCGTCTTCCAGAAGAACAATGGGATACTGATTCACCCATTTTTCCCAGAGTTTCACCATATCATCGCTTGAAACAAGATTGCCCGTACTCTTGAACATTTTGTACTTTCCGTCTTCCCAGAGTTCGCTGGTGGCCGGGTCAAGGCAAATGCTTACGTGTTCCCCCGGCTTGTAACCGGCTTTCTGAATAGCTTCCAGAATCACTTCAACAGCTTCTTCGTTCGATTTGAGGTTGGGAGCAAACCCGCCTTCATCGCCCACAGCCGTATTATATCCCTTGCTCTTCAGAACCGATTTCAGAGTGTGGAACACTTCAATCCCCATGCGGATTGATTCTGTAAAGTTTGGTGCACCATGAGGAGCAATCATAAACTCCTGGAAGTCAACATTATTATCAGCATGCTTTCCGCCATTGATAATATTCATGCAGGGCACGGGAAGCAGGTTGGCATTGATTCCACCCAGGTATTTATAAAGGGGAATGCCTGCACTTTTTGCCATTGCTCTGGCAAAAGCCATGGAAACAGCAAGAATGGCGTTGGCTCCCAGTTTGGATTTGTTTTTGGTGCCATCCAGGTTGATGAGGAAATAGTCCAGTTCCTGCTGGTTGGCAAAACATTTGCCAACAATCTGCGAGGCAATGGTCTTATTTACATTTTCAACAGCTTTCAGAGTACCTTTGCCGAGATAGCGTTTCTTGTCGCCATCTCTGAGTTCAGTAGCCTCACGCTCACCTGTGGATGCACCACTGGGTACCATGGCATGCCCGCAACTTCCGTCTTCCAGAACAACCGTTGCTTCAACCGTAGGATTCCCGCGGGAATCAAGAATCTCAAGAGCTTTAACTTTTTTAATTTCCATAACAAAATATGTTTAAAGGTTTGTAAGATAACGTATAATTGAGTCCATATCAGGTTAAAAACCAAATGAAACCGTAAAGATACATAAAACTTGCATTTGATGTTTTATAGCCATAATTTTTTGCGTTCGCCTTTCGCCGTTCGCCATTCCTCATTTGCAATTGTCTTTACGCTCTACGCTCTACGCTATTGATAACACTCTACTATGGAACCATTTTACCATTGAACCCTAGACCTCAGGAACTCTGGAACTTTGGAACCCTGGAACTCTGGAATACGATGCCATTATCCTTAATCCCCTAACGGGGAATTTGTTGGTTTTTGATCTGCCAAGCTATTGCCCTTCATCCCCTACGGGGAAAGAGCGTAAAGCGTAAAGAAATGGCGTCCATCAGTTTATTCTCCGTTAACGTTCTACCCAATTGTTTACTCGGGACCGGAAAATCTCAAATCAAAAATCACAAATCACAAATTGGCCTTAAACACCCGAAACGCTGGAATAATGGAACATTGAAACCCTGGAACATTGGAACCTCATTATTGGGAAATCGGAAATCACTGAAAATTTCCCATTTCCTATTTCCAATTTCCTGTAAGTGAGCACTCTATAAATCGGAAATTCTAAATAATAGGAAATGGGAAATCGGAAATCGGAAATCCTCATTAATGGGAAATCGGAAATCCTCATTAATGGGAAATCGGAAATCGGAAATCCTTGAAACTCTGGAACTTTGGAACCCTGGAACCATTAGAACTCTGGAACCTTGAAACTCAATACTTTGAACCAAATAAACTGGTGCATGCCGGAATGGCCGGAACAATAGCTACTGATAAACCCTGATGTAATCAACAACCATTTGCTGCGGAAAGGAAGTGGTTTCATCAGGATTCCCCGGCCAGTTACCGCCCACAGCTACATTGAAAATATAAAACTGCGGCAGGTTCCAGGGAAAAGCACTCAGATCCCGGCTGTTCACCTCAAAAAACTTCTGTCCGTCAACATACCACTTCATGTGATTGGGCTGCCATACCAGGCTGAAAATATGGTATCCCGAGCTGAAGGTACCGGACGAAAGCATATAACTGCTTCCGGTATACTGATGCCCGTTTTTGTCGTAATGCACTGTACCGTAAACTTTATTGGGCTGCTGCCCGAGCAGTTCCATGATATCAATTTCGCCGCATTTGGGCCAGCCTACTGTGGAAATATTGTTTCCCAGCATCCAGAGGGCCGGCCATATACCCTTGCCTTCCGGCAGAATAGCTCTGATTTCCGTCTTGCCGTATGTAAAGGTGCGCTTGTTCTGCGTGGTAATGCGGCCGGATGTATAAATACTTCCGTCTTTGATTGCCTTGATAATCAGATTCCCGTTTTCAATAAACACATTCGCAGTTGAATTGGTATATATTTCCAGTTCGTTGTTTCCCCAACCGTTATTGTTTCCCAGTTCGTAATTCCAGTTGTCTGTATTGAGCCCGCTTCCTTCAAATTCATCGCTCCAGGCAAGGCGCGCATAGTCGGTATTGACAATCGTCACAGGGACAATGAATGGCTGTAAAACGGCTCCTTCCGCTCTGGTAATATGGACAGAAAAAGCGGCATCCTCGGTTCTGGAAGGATTGGGGATAATGGTAACCGGCAAATTGGCACGAACCTTTCCTCTGGGGATGGTGACAAAAGAATCCACTGCCATATAATCCGTTCCGGCCAGTGCCGTAATATCGGAAGTAGAATAGTAAATTTTCACAGTCTTATCGGCCGATGCAGAAATTTCAACAGGAACATACACTGTACCGCTCATATCATCTTCATAGATGGAAAAAGTTCCTGAAGTTGCAACCACATCGGGCAAAGGACCTGTCTCTTTTGTGCAAAGAGCTGCAGCAAATAACAGAAAGATTAAGGGCAATGCCAGCCAGCGAAAGGAAATTTCCGGTTTCATGGTATTTTTATTTACTGTAAAGTTACTTCAGGTTTTTTTAGTTCACAGAGGCTTCTTTCCGAAAAATATTCTTTTCCGCATCCCATATCCATGGTTTATTTACAGAAGAAACCATAAGGTGCTCCCACCCTTCTGCAATTTTCCCTGCAATTTCGTCAATGGATTTCAATCCGCTCAGGGAATCATATACCGAGGCTGTAAGGGCACCGGCACCGCAGGCATTTCGTACCGCATCTTCAGGGGTAAAGCCTTTAAGCAATGATACAAGAAAGGCCGCAACTGCCGAATCCCCGCAACCGGTAGTTGACGCCACCTTCTCAATGCGGAAAGCCGGGGCCAGGATTTCTTTATTGGACCAGTCTTTTGCATTTTCAGGTCTGGCCTTTCCCGTGTGAACAATTTTATCTTCGGTGCCGGTTTTAAGGTAACACCCCATAAGGCCGCACTTCACAAAAGCCATTGCACAACCCATGCCGGTAAGAATTTCTCCTACCTTGGGCAAATGCGCCGGATCGTATAACTCAATGAAATCAGCTTTCCGGTTCTTTTCCCTGAAGTACCTGTAATCTTCGGGCAATGCCATATAAAGTGCCTCTTCCAGACTGGGACAGAATATATCAACATAAGGCAGCACCTCCCGGAGAATGCTCTTCCAGTCGAGTTTTCCCGACTCAGAAGACGGATCAGGCAGGGTGCAGTCGAGGGATGTGGTGACGCCCAGATCCTTTGCCCTTCGGAAGATTTTCACAAGTTCCCGGCCATTATTCTGATACAGGGAACGCATCAGCGGAGGATAGCCAAAATGAAAAAGCCTTGCATGTGCCACTGCCTCGTAATCAATATCATCGGACGAAAAGGTATTGTTGGCCCCTGGGTCGTGAAGAAAAATCCTGTCAATACCCCGGGGGGCAATAACAACCGAATACGATGTGCTGGCGGTCTTGTCAACGAGGACGCCCTGCTCCATTCCATGGTTCCTCAGAATGCTCAGGATGACCTCACCAAAAAGATCCTGCCCAATTTTTCCTCTCAGAAGCGTGGGAATGCCAAGGATCTGAAAGGCAATTCCTGTATTGGGAACGCTCCCGCCAGTATGGATGGAAGGTTTTCCCACATTGATCAGCTTGCCTGGATGGAACAACTGGTCGAACGATTCATTCCCCTGGTTCAGAAAGGCAGGGGTAATGTCAAGACAAATATGTCCTGCCGCAATAACGTCATATTTCTGCATGGTACATTTTCTGAAATGTCCTCTGTTTCAAAAATAGTACAAAATTTTATGCCGTTCACCATTTGCAATAGGCTTTACGCTATTGTCTATCCTAAACTTAAAAATCTCAAATCACAACTCAAAAATCACACTTCACAAATTGAACCCCGAAACACTGGAACAATGGAACATTGAAACCCTGGAACGCTGGAACCTCATTATTGGGAAATCGAAAATCACTGAAAATTTCCTATTTCCAATTTCCAATTTCCTGTAAGTGAGCACTCTATAAATCGGAAATTCTAATTAATAGGAAATGGGAAATCGGAAATCCTCATTAATGGGAAATCGGAAATCGGAAATTCCTTAATCGGAAATCCCTGGAACTCTGGAACATTGAAACCCTGGAACTTATTATTGCTCAATCCCGGATAAACAAACAAAGTATTATCTTCGCACTGATGAAACACCTTCTGATCACAGGAATCGCCTCACTGCTGTCATTTGCTGCATCTGCCCAGATGTTGCTCGATACCGTTTGGTTCACCAGAAACTGGCAGCAAAGCACCCGTGACAGCGCCTTTTATTACCGGCTGGTGTATGCCGACACATCGGGGAAAATCCGCTTTATTGTCCGCGATTATTACCCCGGCGGCACACTTCAGATGGAAGGCTTCTACCGTTCCATCAATCCGGATATTAAAGACGGACACTTCCTGTATTATTACCCCGACGGAAGCAAAAAACTGGAATGCACCTTTAACGGAAATCAGGTTGATGGCATGCTGACCGAATGGCATCCAAACGGAGCGTTAAAACTGCAGGTTGGCTACCGGAACGGAAAATACCACGGAATCTTTCTTCAGCTTGACACCAGCGGAATACCCATCCTTTCAGCGAATTACCGCGACGGGGAACTGCACGGGAAATTCATTTCCTACTACCCCAACGGACAGAAAGTGCGGGAAGATGTATACTCTAAGGGTATCCTGAAGAAGAAACGTTGCTACACCCGGGATGGGAAGGATACAGCATGGTTTCCCTACCTGGCCCTGCCTGAATTCCCTGGCGGAAGAAGCAAATTCCAGGAATTTATCGATGAACACCTCATCTACCCGGCCGAAGCCCTTGCCGGCAAACTGCAGGGAAGCGTGGAACTGGAAGTACAGGTTGGAAAAGATGGGCGGCTCGTCAACATCCGTGTTGTGGACAGCCCCCGGCAGGATTTTGCCGAGGAGGCAGTGCGGGTTCTTTCCTCTTCTCCCCCATGGAAACCGGGATGCAAAGACGGACAACCCATAGAAATGACCATACATATCCCAATAAAATTCCGGATAAAACAATCCTTTCCATGAGAAAAATCTTTAAACGGGCAATCCTTCTGCTGATAGCGATCAGTTTTGTAACGGCCTGCGCGCATCAGCCGGTGCACCGGAACCACCCGCCAAAACCGGGCCGGCCCGAACCCTGCAATTGCCATTAAACACCTCCTGTTTTTTGTACCGGAAATTTCCTATATTTCTCCCCAATTAACCAGTTATTAACTTTATGAAAACCCTCATCCAGCTATTTGAAGAAAGCGTGGAAAAATTCCGCGACAACAATCTTCTCCTTGAAAAAATTGGAAATCAGTATGTTGGTATGACCTTTGCCCAGACCCGCGAACGGGTTTACCGGATGGCCGCCGGCTTATTGAGCCTGGGTGTCAGCAAAGGCGACCGGATTGCCCTTTTGTCGGAAGGGCGCAACGACTGGGTGGTCAGCGAACTGGCTATCCTTTACACCGGGGCGGCCAACGTACCTCTGTCGGTTAAACTCATGGAAACTTCCGACCTCCGGTTTCGCCTGAGCCATTCAGGTGCCCGGATGATCATTGTTTCCCGCAATCAGCTGGCAAAGATTATCCCTCTGAAAGATGAACTCAGCGAACTGGAGAAAGTGATTATACTGGACGAAGTCACTAAGGAACACCCCAAAGATATTCTTCTGAAAGAAGTGCTGGCTCTCGGGGATGCTTTCCTTGCCGAAAAACGCCACCTTCTTACGGAGCGTATGCAAAGCATACAACCGGGTGACCTGGCCAACATCTGCTATACTTCCGGCACTACAGCCGATCCGAAAGGCATCATGCTCTCCCACCGCAACTATACAGCCAATGCTGAACAAAGCCTTTCCCTGATGGACGTCTTCCCCTGGTATACCACCTTACTTATACTGCCATGGGACCACTCTTTTGCCCATACCTGCGGCATATACACCCTCATGTCGGCCGGAGGAAGTCTGGCTGCTGTCCAGTCAGGAAAAACAGCTATGGAAACACTGAAAAATATTCCCGTCAACATCCGGGAGATCCGTCCTGTTTTCCTGCTCAGTGTCCCGGCCCTGGCAAAAAACTTCAGAAAAAATATTGAGAAAGGCATCTCTGAAAAAGGAAAGCTGGCGGAAGCCCTCTTCCGGTTTGCCCTGAAAGTTTCCTATGCCTATAACGGAATTGCATGGAACAAAGGAAAAGGCTGGAGGATTCTGCTAAAACCCCTTGTCAGCCTCTTCGATGCTATTCTCTACAAAAAAGTGAGAGAAGCTTTTGGCGGCCGGCTGAAATATTTTATCGGAGGCGGAGCCCTGCTCGACATCGAACTGCAACGCTTTTTCTATGCCATTGGAATTCCTATGTTCCAGGGATATGGACTCTCGGAAGCTTCTCCTGTCATCTCTTCCAACTCCGAACGCAAAGCTAAACTGGGTTCTTCGGGCTATCTGGTGTCCAACCTTGAACTGAAAATATGCGATGAACAAGGAAACGAACTTCCGCTTGGGGAAAAAGGAGAAATTGTGGTCAGGGGTGAAAATGTGATGGTGGGATACTGGAAAAATGAAACAGCCACCCGCGAAACAATCCGCGACGGATGGCTCTACACTGGTGATATGGGATATATGGACGCCGACGGATTCCTTTATGTACTGGGACGTTTCAAGAGCCTCCTGATTGCTGACGACGGGGAAAAATACAGTCCGGAAGGTATTGAGGAAGCCTTCTGCGATCAGTCAAGGTATATTGACCAGTGCATGCTGTACAATAACCAGAATCCTTATACTGTTGCCCTCATTGTTCCTTCGCGTGAAGCGCTCAAGAAATACCTCAAAGAGAAACATCTTGATCCGGCATCAGAGGAAGGAATCATTGCCGCCCTGAAACTCATCGAATCCGAAATAGCAGAATACCGTACCGGCCGAAAATACGGAAACATGTTCCCCCAGCGCTGGCTTCCCCCGGCACTGGGAATTCTGGATGAACCCTTTACCGAAGATAACCACATGCTGAACAGTACCATGAAAATGGTCAGGGGTAAGATTACGGAACGCTACCGCGAACTGCTTGCCTTCTTATACACTCCCGAAGCAAAGGATATTACCAACAAAAGAAATAAGGAGGCAATGAAAAAACTGCTGATGTAACCTGAACAGCGCCTGCAGAAATGGAAAAACCGGGAATTTTCCTCCCGGTTTTTCCATTTTTTGTTTTCCTTCATCACCATGCGTCCGCATTTTTTCTGATGTAACAATCAGCTTAATTCAATAAATTTGCCGTCTATGGAGGAAGGAAAAAGGAACATACGGCAGGAACTGGCGCAACGGGTGCTGGTGCTTGACGGAGCCATGGGAACCATGATTCAGAAGCACCGCCTTTCGGAAGAAGATTTCAGGGGCGGGCAATTCAGAAGCTGGAACCGGCCCCTGCGGGGAAACAACGACATCCTCAATCTGACCCGGCCCGACATCATCCAGAGCATTCACATGGCTTACCTGGAAGCCGGTGCCGACATCATCGAAACCAACACCTTCAATGCCAACCGGATTTCTCAGGCCGATTACGGCATGGAAGAGCAGGTATACGCCATCAACAGGGCAGCTGCAGCTATTGCCAGCACCGCTGCAATGGAAATGACCAGGCGCAATCCTTCCCGTCCCCGGTTTGTTGCCGGGGCAATGGGCCCCACCAATAAAACAGCTTCCCTCTCGCCCGATGTGAATGACCCGGGCTTCAGGGCGGTTACTTTCGACGACCTCAGGGAGGTTTATTACGAGCAGGCAAAAGCTTTGACAGAGGGCGGAGTTGATATATTGCTGCTGGAAACAGTTTTTGATACCCTGAATGCCAAAGCAGCTGTGTTTGCCATCCATCAGCTCCGCAAAGAGCTTGGCAGAGACATACCCCTTATGGTTTCCGGTACCATCGTTGATAAAAGCGGCCGGACCCTATCGGGCCAGACCATCGAAGCCTTTCTTTATTCCATGTCCCATGCAGATCTGCTCAGTATCGGACTGAACTGCAGTATGGGAGCAAGGGAAATGAGGCCATTCCTTGAAGAGCTTTCAGCCAGGGCTCCCTGGTACGTAAGCGTTTATCCCAACGCCGGATTTCCCAATCAGTTTGGCGAATACGACGAAACACCCGGCGAAATGGCCGTCTTTATGAAAGATTTTCTCGACCGGCGGCTCGTAAATATCATTGGAGGCTGCTGCGGTACCACCCCCGATCATATACGGACATTTGCCGCTCTGGCAGAAAATGCGCCGGTACGCATCCCTCCGCCACGGGAACACAAGCTTTCACTCAGCGGACTGGAACCGCTCGTGGTTTACCCGGGGAGCAATTTCATCAACATAGGTGAACGGACCAATGTGAGCGGCTCACGAAAATTTGCCCGTCTCATCCGGGAAGAAAAATACAGCGAAGCCCTGTCGGTGGCCCGTGAAATGGTTGAAGGAGGCGCCCAGATCATTGACGTGAACATGGATGATGCCATGATTGACGGAGAAAAGGCCATGGTGAAGTTTCTTAACCTGCTGTCGGCCGAGCCTGATATAGCCCGTGTTCCCGTTATGATCGATTCCTCCAACTTCAGGGTAATCGAAGCCGGCCTGAAATGCCTGCAGGGAAAATCGGTTGTTAACAGCATCAGCCTCAAGGAAGGAGAAACTATCTTTCTGGAGCAGGCACAGAAAATCAGAATGTACGGAGCAGCCATGGTGGTAATGGCGTTCGATGAAAAAGGACAGGCTGATACTTTCGACCGCCGTATTGAAGTTTGCGAAAGAGCATACCGGCTGCTTACCGAAAAAGCCGGTATTCCTCCTGACGACATCATCTTTGACCCCAATGTGCTGGCCATCGGCACTGGAATGGAAGAGCACAACTCCTATGCCCTCGATTTTATCAGGGCAACCCAATGGATAAAGAAAAACCTCCCGCATGCCAGGGTTAGCGGAGGAATCAGCAACCTTTCCTTTTCGTTCCGCGGCAATGATGTTGTGCGCGAAGCCATGCATTCGGTCTTTTTGTACCACGCCATCCATGCCGGCCTGGATATGGGTATTGTCAATCCCGCCATGCTGCAGGTGTATGAAGAAATTGACCCGGAACTCCTCACCCTGGTGGAGGATGTTGTTCTTAACCGCAGACCGGATGCTACCGAGCGGCTTATTGCCTATGCGGCTACCGTGCGAAAGGAAAACGTAAACGAAAACAAAGAAGTCGCCTGGAGGAACTTGCCTGTAAAAGAACGTCTGCGCCATGCGCTCGTCCATGGTATTGACGAATTTATTGAAGCCGACACCGAAGAAGCCCGGAAGGAATACCCCCGCGCACTGGACGTTATCGAAGGACCTCTGATGGAAGGAATGAACGTGGTGGGAGATTTGTTCGGAGCCGGAAAAATGTTTCTGCCCCAGGTGGTGAAAAGCGCCAGGGTAATGAAAAAAGCAGTTGCCGTGCTCCTCCCCTATATTGAAGCAGAAAAACTGGCCGGCGATACCAGTACCTCGGCCGGCAAAATTGTGATGGCAACCGTAAAGGGCGATGTGCATGACATAGGAAAAAACATCGTAGGGGTTGTTATGGCCTGCAACAATTACGAGGTTATTGACCTCGGGGTCATGGTCCCGGCAGAGCGCATTCTTGAAGAAGCCAGAAAACAAAAAGCAGATGTTATCGGATTGAGCGGACTCATTACCCCTTCCCTCGAAGAGATGGTGCATGTGGCGGGTGAAATGGAACGGCAGGGATTTGATATTCCCCTTCTTATCGGAGGAGCTACGACTTCGCGCCTCCACACCGCAGTAAAAATAGCACCCTCATACCATGGCCCCGTTGTTCATGTAAAGGACGCATCCCGCTCCGTGCCGGTGCTGAACCAGCTTCTTACGCCCCAAACACGCACGAAATTTATTGACGAGCTGGAGGCCGGATACCGGCAACTGAGGGAAAGCTATTCCGCATCACGGAAAAAGAACCTGTACGTTACCCTGGCAGAAGCACGCGCCAACAAGCTGAAAACCGACTGGGAGCATATTCAGATCATCCCTCCTGCCCAACCGGGAATTCACGTTTTCCGCGATTTCCCTATCGAAGAAATAGAACCGTATATTAACTGGATGTTCTTTTTTATCGTCTGGCAAATCAGAGGGAAGTTTCCTGATTTACTCCATGATCCTGTGCACGGAGAGGAAGCCCGCAAGCTATACGACGATGCCCTTGCCCTGCTGAACCGCATTAAAACGGAGAAACTGCTCAGGGCCAACGCTGTGGTAGGCCTTTTCCCTGCCAATTCGGTAGGTGACGATATCGAGGTATACCGCGATGAAAATCGGTCCGAAGTTCTTGCGGTCTTCCGTAACCTGCGCAACCAGGAGCAGAAAAAACCGGGCGTTCCCAATCTGTGCCTGGCCGACTTCATCGCTCCCCGTTCCGGCCGGCGGATTGATTACATCGGAGCATTTGCCGTAACGGCAGGAATCGGTGCCGACGAGCTCGCCGCAGAATTCCGGCAGAAAAACGACGATTATTCAGCCATCATGGTCAAAGCCCTTGCTGACCGTCTGGCAGAAGCTTTTACTGAACTTATCCATGCCAAGGTACGCCGCGAACTGTGGGGGTATGCCGCCGCTGAAAATCTCTCAACGGACGACCTTCTGATGGAGCGATATAAAGGCATCAGGCCGGCCCACGGCTATCCTGCCTGCCCCGATCATTCGGAAAAACAGACGCTCTTCCGCCTGCTTGAAGCGGAAAAACATGCACAGATTACGCTTACGGAAAATTTCTCCATGGTACCGGCTGCATCGGTTTCGGGACTTATGTTCGCCCACCCCTTTGCACAGTACTTCTTTGTTGACAAAATCGGCCGCGACCAGGTAGAAGATTACGCCCTGCGCAAAAGGATTGCCCCGGAAACCATTGAAAAATGGCTTGCTTCCAACCTGAACTACCGGTGAGTTTGCGTCCGAGCCGAAATTTTGGTATCTTGCCACCCCCCTGAATAAATTTGGAGATGACCCATTCAACCATGAAAGTTACTGAAGTCCTTTCCCGTTCAAAAGAGACCCGTTTCTCCTTTGAACTGCTTCCTCCATTAAAAGGAAGCAGCATTCAGGTGATTTATGATGCCATTGATCCGCTCATGGAGTTTAATCCGCTGAATATCAATATTACCTACCATCAGAGCGAAGTGGAATACCGCCGTCTTCCGGGAGGTTTGCTCGAAAAGCGCATTATCAGGAAACGCCCCGGAACGATAGGAATTGCAGCCGCTATTATGAACAAATATCAGGTAATGGTGGTGCCTCACCTCATCTGCGGTGGATTTACCAGGGAAGAAACTGAAGATGCCCTTATCGACCTTCATTTTCTTGGCATCAGAAACATCCTTGCCCTGCGCGGAGACCCCCAGAAAGGAGAAAAATATTTTATCCCCGAAGAAGGAGGCCATGCCCATACTGTTACCCTGGTAGAACAGATCATCAATATGAACCGGGGCATTTATCTCGATGAAAACCTTAAAAACGCTATCCCCACCGATTTCTGTGTGGGTGTGGCCGGATATCCCGAGAAACATTTTGAAGCCCCTAACATGGAAACCGATTTGCGGCATCTGAAAGCCAAAATCGATGCAGGAGCTGAATATGTCGTAACCCAGATGTTTTTCGACAACCGCAAATATTTCGATTTCGTGGAACGGTGCCATAAGGCAGGGATTAATGTACCCATCATCCCCGGCATCAAACCGGTCAATACCCTGCGCGACATTGAACTTCTGCCCCGGGCTTTCCATATTGACCTGCCCGAGGAACTTGTGCACGAGGTCCAGAAATGCAAAACCAACCAGGAAGCTAAAGAAGTGGGTATCGAATTCTGCATTGCCCAGTCAAAAGAGCTTGTCAGGGCAGGCGTTCCGGCTATCCATTATTATACCATTGGAATATCAGACAACATCCGTAAAATTGCTTCGGCAGTCTTTTGATTTCCGGCATTGATTCAGAAGATTTTATTATCGGAACCTTTCAAAGTAAATTTTATCTTTTTTATTTTAATACCCCCCCTTCGGGGTTCTGATACTTTCACTCTATACCATATTTCTTTTTGAACTTTTTTCAAGTTTTTCTGTTTAAAAAATAAACAATTCATTATGGCTCAGATTACATTAAAAGGATCGTATATCCATACCTACGGAGATCTGCCTGCAAAGGGCACCCAGGCCCCGGATTTCCTGCTCACCGGAACCGACCTTGCCGATTTCTCCCTGAAGAAATTTGCCGGGAAAAAAGTCTTGCTCAACATTTTCCCCAGCCTGGATACATCAGTATGTGCCACCTCAGTGCGCAAATTCAATGAACAGGCGGCTTCTCTTCCCAACACAGTGGTGATCTGTGTATCGAAAGATCTGCCTTTTGCCCACAACCGTTTCTGCGTAGCGGAAGGAATCAAAAACGTTGTTTCGGCCTCGGTTCTTCGCAATGACCAGTTTGGAAAAGATTACGGGGTACTGATAACCGACGGCCCTATGGCCGGATTGCTGGCGCGGGCGGTTGTGGTCATCGATGAGGCCGGAAAAGTAGTTTACACCCAGCTGGTACCGGAAATTGCTCAGGAGCCGGATTATGAAGCGGCGTTGAACGCCTGCCGCAATGCATAAAAGGTATTGCTCCGGCCTTTCCCTGATTTTGTTTCGAAAAGCCTGACGGAAGCATGAAATAAAAAAGGTGTTGCAGCCCTGCAACACCATTTTTGTGGTACCACGTGGAATCGAACCACGGACACACGGATTTTCAGTCCGTTGCTCTACCATCTGAGCTATGGTACCGCTGTTTTTTTCGTGGCACAAAGGTATAAAAAAATTTTACATTCCAACATTCTGTCAGTACAATTTGGAATCGTTTAACTTTGCATCCGCATTCCCCTATACCATGCAATATTTTATTCATCAGTTTGCCAACGGAATACGACTGATACACTATCCGGTCAGCTCACCGGTAGCCCATTGCGCCATCCTTGTCAACACAGGATCGCGCGATGAATGGCCCGAAGAACATGGCCTGGCCCATTTTGTGGAACATACCATATTCAAAGGAACAACACACCGGAAACCCTGGCATATTATCAGCGCCCTGGAAGATGTCGGCGGCGATCTGAATGCCTATACAACAAAAGAAGAAACCTGTGTTCATGCTTCGTTTATGAAGGAAGACTTTGCAAAAGCATTCGACCTTCTGAGCGACCTTATCTTCAGGGCCACCTTCCCGGAAAAGGAAATTGAAAAGGAAAAGGAAATTGTTCTGGACGAAATCAACTCTTACCTCGATACCCCTTCCGAACTGATTCTCGACTCCTTTGAAGAACTGATATACAGCGACAATCCGCTGGGACGCAGCATTCTCGGACGTACCGAAACCGTCAGGCAGTTTACCAGAAGCCAGATCCTTGCTTTCATTGAACGAACCTACCATACCGACCAGATGGTGGTTGCCGCGGCAGGTGAGATTGACAGCAAAAAGCTGGTCCGCCTTGCCGAAAAATATTTTGGCTCCCTCCCGGCACGCATCCGCACCGACGAAGCAAAAAAGTACCGCCAGCCTCCGGTTTATCATTCCATACAGCGCACTGAAAACCGGAACACCTACCAGACCCACTGCGTAATAGGCACCACTGCGTATCATCTGAACGACAAACGCCGTATCGGACTCCATCTGCTCAACAATATTCTCGGAGGCCCTCATATGAGTTCACGGTTAAATATGTCACTGCGTGAACGATACGGTTATACCTATACGGTAGAAGCAAACTATACTCCTTATTCTGATGCCGGTTTACTGACCATCTATTTCGGAACCGATAAGAACTATCTCGATAAAAGCATCAGGCTGATCAGGCGCGAAACCGAAAAACTCCGTACCACAAAACTTGGATCCCTTCAGCTTCACCGGGCCAAGAAACAGCTAATCGGCCAGATTGCCATTGCGTCCGAAAACAATGAAGCCCACATGCTGAGTATCGGCAAAAGCCTTCTGGTATTCGACCGGGTTGATACCATTAAAGAAGTAACCAGAAAAATCGAAGAGGTAACGGATTCGGCCCTCCTGGAAATTGCCAACGAAATCCTGCATCCCGATAAGCTTTCAATGCTGATCTATCAATGAATACTCTGTTTACCAACGACCTCACCGAAGATTACATCAGGAAAAACAGCACGAAAGAGCCGGAACTTTTGCGCATGCTGGAAGAAGAAACCTACCGTTTTACAGGTAATCCGAGGATGCTGTCGGGGTTTCTCCAGGGAAGAGTCCTGTCTTTTTTATCCAGGCTGATTCGTCCAGAACGAATTCTCGAAATCGGAACCTTCACGGGCTACTCAGCCCTCTGTCTCTGCGAAGGCCTGGCCCCGGGCGGAATATTGCACACCATTGAATGCAACGACGAAATTGCACCTGTTGCTAGAAAATACTTTGACCTGTCAGAATATAAAAACCAGATTGTGTTTCACATCGGTGACGCCCGTACCCTCCTTCCCGGAATCAGAGAAACCTTCCAGCTCGTTTACCTGGACGGAGAAAAAAAGGAATATCCGGAGTACTTCGCACTCGTATCAGACAAAATCTCATCCGGAGGACTGCTGATATGCGATAACCTGCTCTGGAACGGAAAGGTTTTTGACCAACCTGAACCGGGAGACCATTCAACAAAAGCTATTCTGGAATTCACCAATGCAATAACCAGGGATGTTCGCTTCGAAAGCATTATTCTTCCGATAAGGGACGGCATCATGGTAGCAAGAAAAAAGTAATTTCCGAAACTTTTTTGAGCAATATTTGTTTATTTTGATGCTATTAAACTGTCGACAAATAAATCCTCATGGCACATTACACCATCCATGACCTTGAACAGCTTTCGGGCATCAAGGCCCACACCATACGGATATGGGAAAAGCGATACGGACTTATCAAACCGGAGCGTACCTGTACCAACATCCGTATTTACAGCGATAATGATCTGAAAAAGATACTGAACATTTCCCTGCTCAACCGTCATGGATTCAGAATATCAAAGATTGCCGGTCTGAGCGAGGAGGAACTGAACGAAAAGGTTCTGCTCCTGAGCCAGCATTCCCATTCATACGGTGACCAAATCGATGCCCTTACCTCAGCCATGATTGAGCTGGATGACGAACGCTTCTACCAGCTCTTGTCCTCATCCATTATGAGAATTGGATTCGAGGAAACCTTTATTCACGTTATCTATCCTTTTCTGGATAAAGTAGGCATTCTGTGGCAGGCCGGAACTATCAACCCTGCACAGGAACATTTTATTTCAAATCTGATCCGGCAAAAGCTGATTGTAGCCATTGACGGTGCCCTTATTCACCAGAAGACCTCAGCACGAAAATTCCTCCTCTACCTTCCCGAAGGGGAAATGCATGAACTTGGACTGCTGTTCTACCAGTACCTGATTATCAGAAGAGGACACAAAACCCTGTATCTTGGTCCTTCTGTTCCACAGAAAGACCTGGCAGAAATCAGCAGGCATTATCAGCCCGATTATCTTGTTTCCTTTTTTGTTACGCAGATAGAACCAAAAGAATTCAGGCAATATATTGACTTCATCAGCAGCAGTTTTCCTTCCACTCCTTTCTTTTTTTCAGGACAGCAGGCAGCTCCTTATGCCGAGAGCCTTCCTGACAACATAATTTATTGTCCTACCCCGGTTGCTTTCACCCAGGCACTCCAGAAAGCCGGGATTTAGTTTTTAGGCCCGGATTGCGCATCAGGAGAGCAAGCGATCTGATGCGCAGTGGGTAGGCCTTGCGCGTTGGCATCCGGGCAAATCCCGCTGGAACCAAATTCCTTTATTTTCACCGCATGAAGTCAGAATATATGCAGTTTTCTTCAAAACCTCCGGTGTTGAAAAGGTTAGCGTTCAATTTTCCATGGATGTAACTATGGATATTGGAGTTCGAAACCTACGGTTTCGTGCTGTTTTCGTTCCATTTTTCTCAAACAAGCTTCCTTTAAACATGTTAAGAAACGCAAAAAGCAAGAACACAAATATGAGCCAAGTCTCATTCCAAAAAGGGATTTCATTTATGAACGCAAAGCCCATGCGCGGTGGCCAGGGCAAAACAGGTTGCTCAGGCTGTTGTGAATGCCTGAATGCATAGAATTGCGGTAGAGGGCCCGACGCCAAAGTTGGGATTTGCCCTTAATACCCGCAAAATATTTAGTGAAGGACCTATTTTGTGATGCTTGCATAAAGGATGAGGGTAGGGGTCTTTATGAAAAGGGTTATGCGGGGTTTCACCCCGAACCCTG
>Ga0078972_1003053_pt1 | contig 51838 bp, 54 predicted proteins | sample YelNatPaOPGAMG01_FD_67568 | JGI IMG/M metagenome (GOLD analysis project Ga0078972, IMG submission 67568) | Hot spring thermophilic microbial communities from Obsidian Pool, Yellowstone National Park, USA - OP-RAMG-01 (SPADES assembly) (version 2) | ecosystem: Environmental > Aquatic > Thermal...
ATTGCCGACATGAGCTTTTTCGAGTTCCGGCGGCAACTGGAATACAAGGCGGAAAGGCGTGGTGGTTTGGTGGTGGTCGTAGATCGCTGGTTTCCGTCCAGCAAGACCTGTTCGGCATGTGTGGCGGTCCAGGAAAAAATGCCACTGGCCATTCGCCAGTGGACTTGCCCGGATTGTGGAAGCATCCACGACCGGGACGTGAATGCGGCCAGGAATCTCCTGGCGTATGGCTTAGCCGCCCTAAGCGGCTCTACGGCGAGTTCCGCCGGATGTGAAGCCTGTGGAGAGGAAGGCGCTGGCCGTCGTCGTAAGACGGCGGTGAAACCAGCCTCGGTGAAGCAGGAAATCAGCGGCAGGTTTGCTTAGTGATGAGCAGATTTGCGTAGGTCTGGTGGAACGGTATATGACCGAGTCCCTGCAGATACAACTTGCCGCGGGCACTGTTCTCGCCGGGGCTTGCGCCCTGCGAAGGGTGCAGTTTCCAGCCATCCCCGTGGGTCTTGTATCCCCAACCGGGATAGCGATGGATGCTTTTGAATCGCGGGAAACCCGGTGTTTCGCCGTTTTTCAAACGCCGGAAGAAGTACTGAAAGGCCAGGTCCAGACGCTTGAGCGTCCCCTGCTCCGATTGGGCATTGAGTCCGGCCAGAGCGGGTACCGCCTTGCGCCATTGCGTGAGAACCTTGCATTGATCGGCAAATGACAGTCCCTTGCCGGTTTCCTTGTACACTCGGATGCGTTCTTCCAGCGCCGTGTTTACAACCGCTGATGCAAACCAAGCGTCTCCTGCAGACGCGCTTCCTGCTCGGCGTTGGGATACAAACGATAGGTCACTTTGCGATTCGGCATGTTTCCATTATACTCGGTTGCCATGACCATGCAAACTCTAAGTACCCTGCATCATTGCGTTTATAACCTGAACTACCATTTGGTTCTGGTCACGGAATATCGCCGCAGGTGTATGACTGGCCCCATGCTGGACCGGCTGGAAGCCATCTGCCGGAGTACGGCGGCAAAATGGGGGTGCGAGGTGCTGGAATTCAACGGTGAGGCGGATCATGTGCATCTGCTCTTGGCTTTGACACCGAAAGTGCTCCCATCGGTATTTGTGAACAACCTGAAAACAGTCACCAGCCGATTGCTGCGTAAAGAGTTTGCCGATCATCTGAAACGGTATTATTGGAGTAAGCCGGTATTCTGGAGCCGCAGTTATTGCATCCTCACGGTGGGTGGTGCGCCACTGTCCGTGCTCAAACAATACATTGAGCAACAGGAAAGGCCGGAATGATCGCCCTGCGGGCGATAGCGCCGCTTCACCACCCCCTGAACCGCTACGCGGTTACAGGCGGAGCACTACGGCGCGTTCTGGTAGATATCCCCTATTGCCGCAGAAGAGCCCCGGTAGAGAGGCCCTGCGGCAACATTTTTAGTAAGTCTGCATTGTCTTGTCGACGGTCCTTGCGTAAGCGTCTATTCCGCCCCTGAGATTCCTGATTTTTTCAAATCCGTTCTTTTTCATGAACTGGCAGGCCTGCATGCTTCTGACGCCGTGGTGGCAGTAAACCACGATATCCTTGTCCCGGTCGATTTGTGAGAGGGCCTGGGGAAGCTGGGCCAAAGGAATATGTCTGGCTCCGGGTATCCGGACGCGTGCATGCTCCCAGTCTTCCCGCACGTCCAGGATGACAATTTCCTCGCCTTTTTCCATCTTTTCTTTCAGTTCATGTGGGAGGATCTCGATATCTCCCCTGCCGAACAAGCCAAACATGCCGGACTCCTTTCGGAAATGGTATCTGGTTCGGGGGTTCGTTGATGTATGCCCCGAAAATTATCAATTATGAAGGGTGGTGACAGACTGGTCCAGATCCAGGCGGCTTGAATCAATCGTCCCGAGAATTCCATGGACTGCCCGTCCTTCACCGAAAACCGAATCCAGGTTCCCAGACTTTGTCATCAGGGGAGTCCATTGATGATGTGATCCCACTTCAAATTGTACTTTTTGACCCTGTACCGAAACAAGTTTGAGCCACCCATAACGTCCGGGAAGGGGGATGCTTTCCCCAGGACGGAGGCTCAGGGAGTGGCTATTGTAGATCATTCCACCGATGTGGTGGGCGATGGGGCAGGCGATGGGAAAGTAGTTCCACCCCTTGAGCCCGCCAAAGGGCGCGTTTGTTTTCCATTCCCGCACATCTCCGTAAATCCAGATTTTCACTTTCTGGCCGGATACGGATCCTTTGGGCCAGAGGACGACCGCGACCGGTCCGTCGATGGCGATCATCCGTCGCCGCATCGTCTGGGACTCGGGAAGCATCGGGGAACGGAAATCCTTCAGGTTGTATCGTCTGGGCGTTCCTTTTCGCGGCCGAACGGTGAGAGAGACGGTCCGGCCTTTGGGGGTTGACCGGATATCCTCAATCTTCACGCTTCCGTCCGGAGTCCGGATGCTCTGCCCCTTGGATAATTCTCCGAAGAAGTCCTTCCGTGAAGCCCACCATTCTTTCGATATCGCTGTTCCGGTCAAGGTCCGGTAGAGGACGGAATGGGATTTTTCCCCTGATTTTGCGATCACTCCCTGAAGGTACGTCATCGGGGTCTGGTCGGCCCATTGATGCCCGGCATCCTTCCATCGCTGGGTGACGGCCCATGGTCGGATCGAAACGCCGTCGTAGGTTCTCCAGGCCAGAACAGGATTGGGAATCACCTTCGGAACCGGCGGAGAAAGAAGCCGGTAGAGATGATTCCCGACGGTCGTCCAGTGCTGTGTGTCAACCAGGGTGTTCTTCCGGACAATGATGTGCGCTCTGTAATCCACGAAATAATATTTTTTCCCCAGAAAGTAATCTGCCGATCCTGTCATCGGAATTTCCCCCCGGGCCGGTGAGGCGTCGAAGTATACTCCACCCGCCGGAATGGTGACAGAGTCGCCTTTTAGACGACTACCCTTGATGACCAGGATTTCGTACTTGGGAATCGTGACACCCATGCCGTTTGTATACTTTTTCCCCTGAATCCATCCGGGGACGCCCTGGAAATCAAAAATCGGTTGATCCGGCACAAGGGTGGCGCCAGGCAGGACACTCCCCTTCCCCGTGGTGACCGGGTACATCAGGGTATCATGAAAAGGCGGACGGACGGCCTCTTCCGATGATGCCCGGGACGGGACGGGAGAAGCCAGGGGAAGCGCCAGGGAGAGTATCCCGGCGGTTGCAATCAGGAGTCTGGAACGGGTGGTTTTCATAGGCCCTCCGCGAGGAAACCCGCGACTTCAGTCGCGGGTTGTTTACGTTGTCTCCTTCGCTTAACTCTTGGATGAAGGTGCGCTGAATCCGTATTGCCTGTAGATGGAGCGAGCGCGGGAGGAGGAAAGGAATTTCAGCCAGAGACGCGCGTTACTGGCGTGAGGCGCACCCTTCACCATGGCCGCCACGTAAGTCGCTTTCGTATTGAGTCTCACCGGAATGCGGACCAGTGTGACCGGATGGCCGATTTTTTTCTGAAACAGAACCTCCGATATCCAGGTGATACCGGCATCCGACTGGCCTCGCAGGATCCGGTAGGCTGTCTGCCGGTGGTGGATATGGGTCAGAAATGTCGTCCCGTCTTTTTTCTTGATCTCAAAGATTTTTTTCACCAACCGGGGCCCTCCGGCTTTCAGGAGGCTGGCCCGTATCTGTTTTCCGATCCCCTCCCACCGGGGGTTGGGAAGGGAAAGACGAATCCCGGGCTTTCCCAGATCCTGCAGGTTTTGGATATTGAGCGGATTGCCTTTCGAAACCATGATGGCCAGGTCATTTTGCGCAAATGCGACGGGTTTTCCCGTGATGAGACCGGCTTTCTCCTCCTGGGACATCCTTTTCAGGCCACTTTCGTAAACATCCGGACGGAGGGTCAGGTGAAGGTTTCCGATAGTGAGCCCTTGTTCACCGATCTGCTTGGCCAAAATCCCCGGAGGAAGTGTTTCATAGAAGATATGTCTGATTTCCGGATGTTCCTTGCGGAAGACCCGGAGAAGCTCCGGAAAAACCATGAACTGGTTTCCGGCCACAAAGAGAGTCAACTGTGAGCGGACCGGATCCCCATGGAGGTCCGGAACATTGTCCACGCCAAACACGGTGAAAGGAAATCCCACAGGCGGAGTATGGCTCCATGGGGCCTCGACGGGAGGCGTGGCAGCCTGCGCCTCTATCGATCCCGCATCCAGGGGGCTCCTGGATGAAAGAAGCAGTCCGCAGGCCATCAACATTATCGCCGAAATCCTCCCGATTCCGGAAGATAATAGCGTTGTCAGAAGTCTGGGGTGGAAGGGGTTTCCCAGCCGTTTTGCTTTCATCGCCGATCTCCTCGATGGTTGCCCATAGGTTGGGGGAAAAGCCTTTTCCTGATGCATTGGCTCTATCGTAACAGGTTTGATCGGCCGATAAAGACAATGATTCTTATCATTCCGGAAAGTTTTTCAAATAAGCGGGGTGTCCGTTCGCGAGCAGCCGGCACACCCCGGAGCGAGGGAAAGTTATATTCAAATGTAGGGGGAGAAGCAATGAAGACTGGATGGGTAACCGGGCGATTCAAATATCTACTGTTGATCACGATTGCTGTTGGGACCATGGTGTTCCTTTCCGGAAAAGACGCCGACGCAACGCCCGGAGGGGCCAACCAGTTTGGTGTGGGGATTGAAGGTGAGGGTATGGATCCGATCAATGTTCCGGGTGCCGACGGCAAGTGGCTGGCGGGAGGCGGTGTGAACCTTCAATACTGGTTCACAAAGAATTTCGGTATCCGGGCCGGAGCGGATTATCTGGCCAACACAGCAGCTTCAAGCGCCATTCCCGGAGACATCATCCCTTTTTACAGCGGGATTTTGGTCAACCTCTTTGCCTGGTCCGAAGCCTCCCTGGACGTCTTTGGAGATTTTGGGCAGGCCATGTTGAACGGCATTGACAATACCTATTTTGATGCCGGGGCCCAGCTGAACGGCCCCCTTTCGTCGGGAAGGCAGTTTTTTGTCGAAGTCCGGTGGAGGGAAATCGGCGCGGGAACATTTCCTGTGCCCTACCAGTTCGTTTCGATCGGGGCGGGCGTCAACATATTCTAGGAACGGGGAGTGCCGGAGCCGGTTGCCGGACTCCGGCCCCTTGTGGGGTCAGAGAAGAGATTTGGACAGTTTTTTGAATGCCTTCTGGTCGATCTTGACATTGGAACTGCTTTCAAGCTGCATCTGGAAGGACTGCAGGGTTTCTTCCTGAAGAGCCAGCCTGTTTTTCTGCCAGTCATCCAGGACAGTCGATGGTTGCCCTGCCGGTTTGGCCGGAGTCTGGATCGCCCGGACCAGAACCTGGGCCCTCTGGACCAGCAGGTCTTCCCGGATGGATTTTTCAAAATCCTTGGCCGACTGGTGGGTCTCGAGGAGAAACTGTGTATAAAGCTTGGGTGAAAAAACCGGTGGATTCCCCTCCTGGAAAAAAGGGATCCGGCTGACTTCCTGGACGACCACCGCGTCCGGAACGACCAGACGGAGGTTGTTGGCTTCATCGATCCAGAGTTGCCTGAAAATCATGTTCCGCAGGACCAGACCGGGGAAATTGAGTTCGGAGAGGATCTTCTTCCCCAGTGCTCCGTTCAGGAGACGCTGATAGTTGTTTTTCATAATTTCGTAATCTCTCGAAAACTCCGTGGCGTAAAGGGGCGTTCCGTTAATCCGCGCCACAACGCCTGGCTTCCCGGTTTTGTAGGCCGAAAAACCCCACCACCCCATCGATATGACAAAAACGGCCCCGACCAGGACCATGAGTGTTCCCAGTACCTTGGGGCGTTCGACGGCAATCTTTCTGATCAGTTCGAGCATGACATCCTCTCTTGGGTTTTTGACCCGCGATTCCTTTTGGCTGGTATTTCCGATCCTGTTATTTTAGGTGTTCGCTGTGGACTCTGCAAATTATTTCGGTTTACGGGGGTGGGAGGGTCCGGTGGCCTTGTTTTGGAGGACTTTCCTGTGCAATCGCAACAACGGTTTCCCTGACCCGAGCCGATCTTCAGACTTCCCGAAAACTGTCGCGGGAACAAGGAACCTTCTTGCTTTATAACCTGACCTCGCATTAAAATTGAGACGCTTTCTGAAGGCGACCCCTCTCCCGGTCATCCGGATGATACGCCTGTCGCTCATGACGGATGTCGTTCACTTGATGGAAAGGTTTCATGTCCGACTCCCTGGACCGTTGCGCTGAAAAAACCGGTATTTCCGGTGACCCCAGGCGTCGTTCCGATAAACAATCTTGTTCCCGGCGCAGATCCCTTCCGGTCTCTTCCATCCAGTTCCCCTGTTTTTTCGCGTCCGGGTATGTGCGCCATCACTCCCTTCTGAAATGAGGTCTTCCGGCATGACACTTCCCCTTTCTCCTTCCCATATCCGGGAAGGGGGACATATGGTCGATTTCCATGGATATATTCTTCCCGTCCGATTTTCGACGATACTGGAAGAAAGTCGTTTTGTTCGTGAACAGTCGGGAATTTTCGATATCAGCCATATGGGGCATTTTGTTATCCGCGGACGTGATGCGCTGGGCTCGATTGACAGGCTGGTGACGTCGAACCTTGAAAAAGTGCCTTCCGGAAAAGCGCTTTACGGTCACCTTCTGACGGAGTCGGGAGGAGTGATCGACGATGTCATGGCTTACCACTTTGGACGGGAACGGGTGGATCTTGTTGTCAACGCCTCGAACCGGGGTATGGACGGGCAATGGATCCGGGAGCACCTTCCGCCCGGGGACAGTTTTGTCGACCTTTCCCCCGATCACGTGGGGATCGCCCTTCAGGGGCCTGGGGCATCCGGGGTTTTGGCCAGGATTCTTCCGGATGTCCTGGACATGAAACGGCGAGAAACCCGGCTTTTGAACCTGGGCGGATCCGGGGAGTTTCTGGTGGCCAGGACGGGGTACACCGGAGAAGACGGATGGGAGTTCTTTGGCCCTTCTGGCGCGGGAGTCCCGTTTTACGAGGAACTACTGGCGTCCGGAAAGAAAACGGGAAACCTTTTGCCTTGCGGTCTGGGTGCGCGGGATCTGCTGCGCCTGGAAATGGGGTATCCCCTGTATGGGCAGGAACTCACGACGGAGCTCTCGCCCTTCGATGCGGGGCTGGATTTTGTTGTATCGCGCTCGAAAGGCGATTTTGTCGGAAAAACGGCCGTTCTGGGTAAGGACGGGTTGCCTGTGATCCATGATACCCATCCTGCGCTTGGGGGCTTCATCCTGAACGGAAAGGGGATTCCCAGAACGGGATGCCTCATTGAAAATGCGTCGGAAATCCCGGTAGGGCATGTGACCTCGGGAGGATATTCCCCGCGCGTGGGGGGAGGTTTTGGACTGGCGTACATGGAGCGTTCGTTTCTGGCGGATTTCCGGAGGGGTGAACCGGGGTTTGTCCGGATCCACGGAAACGCCATCCCGGTTCTTTTCAGGAAAACGCCTTTTGTGTCAACTGCCCTGTCCGGCGGTGCTTCATAAAAACCGGTGTTCTTTCCGTAAAGGACGCCCAATGGCCGGTTTTCCGGCCCACATTAACAGGAACCTTTCAATCATGGACCGGCAGAAGAGGAAAAGGGCCGGTCACAGGAGGAGAAACGCATGCCTGAAAACAGGCGATATACCCGGACACATGAATGGATGGCCCCGTCAGATACGCCGGAGCAGTGGAATGTCGGTATCACGGACTTCGCCCAGAAGGAGGTGACGGACGTGGTTTTTGTAGAACTGCCAAAAGTCGGCCGCCAGGTTCCCCGGGGAGGGGAAGCGGCCATTATCGAGTCGGTCAAGGCAGCCTTTTCCATTTATGCGCCTGTGGGTGGAACCATCCTGGGCGTTAACCAGGAACTGGAAAGCGACCCCGGACTTCTGAACAGGGACCCCTACGGGAAAGGGTGGATTTTCCGTTTTCGTCCCGATCATTCCGCCGACGTCCAGTCTCTGATGGATGGTCCGGCATACGAGACATTCCTGAAAGAGGGCGGGGGGCATCCGGAACATGGCTGATTTTATCCCGCATACCCCGGAAGAAACCCAGGAGATGCTCCGGCTTGTCGGCGTTGCTTCGCTTGAGGACCTGACCCGCCAATACCCTTCGGCCCAGACCTTTCCTGAACTCCCCCTTGCCGGACCGGGAATGACGGAGAGGGAGTTGCTGGCAGAAATGGAACTCTGGGGTCGTCAAAATGCCGGATCCTCCCGAGCGGTTGTTTTTCGGGGAGCCGGTTCCTATGAGCATTTCATCCCTGAAGCCGTCCATTCGCTTACAAGCCGGGGCGAGTTTTTGACCTCCTACACCCCTTATCAGCCGGAAGCGTCCCAGGGACTTCTTCAGGCTATTTTTGAATTCCAGACGGCGATCAGCCGACTTTATGGAATGGATCTGTCCAACGCCTCCCTCTACGACGGCGCGACGGCAGCCGCGGAAGCCTGCCTGGTGGCTGTTCGCCACACCGGACGCTCTGTGCTTCTCGTATCCGAGGGTCTGGATCCGGCGGTTGTGTCGGTCATACGGACTTACACCACCGGACTCGGTGTGAGCATGCGGACGGTTCCCCTGTCAGAAGGCAGAACGCGGGCCGAAGAACTCCGGAATCTTTTGTCTTCAGACGTGGCGGCATTCATCGGCTCCATCCCGACGTTCTGGGGAACGGTCGAAGATTTTTCGGGGTTCCGGGAGATGCTTTCCGGACAGGGCGCGCTGTTTATACTGCACGCCAACCCTCACTCCCTGGCGATTCTCCGGACACCGGGAGAGTGGGGTGCCGACATTGCGACGGGAGAAGGTCAGCCTTTGGGGGTTCCGATGTCCGGCGGCGGGCCCTATCTGGGGTTGATGACGGCCTCGAGGGCTTTTATGCGAAAAATTCCCGGACGGCTTGTGGGCCAGACGACGGACCAGGAAGGACGAAGGGCGTACGTCTTGACCTTGCAGGCGAGGGAACAGCATATCCGTCGGGAAAAAGCCAATTCGAACATCTGCTCCAACGAAACCCTCCTGTCTATTGGAGCGACAATTTATCTTGCCCTGATGGGGCCGCGGGGACTCGTGGAGGCGGCTTCGGCTTCGCATCAAAACGCCATGAAACTGAAAAAGGGCTTTTCGGAGATCCCCGGTGTGCGTGTCCTGCATGAAGGGGTCCCCCATTTTCATGAGTTCGTGGTCGAACTTCCCATCGACGCAAGGTCATTCAGCCTTTCCTTGCTGGAGCGGGGCTATCTTGGAGGGTTGCCGCTGGCGGGAGTGGGACGGATCGGAGGAGAAAACAGGATGTTGTGGTGCGCGACGGAAGTCCGGACCGATGCGGAAATCGGGGGTGTCCTGGCCGCCGTGAAGGAGATTCTGGCGGGAGGGAACCGACGATGAGCGAGCCTTCAGAAAAAAGAGAGAGCGCTTCGCGCCCGGAAATGGAACCGTCCATCTGGGAGATTTCCCGTCCGGGGGCGAGGGGCGTTCGTCCGGTTTCCCGTCCGGTCGATGTGACGGATCTTCCGCCAGGGATTTGCCGCCAGACTCCGTCCGGGCTTCCGGAGCTCTCCGAACTGGAAACGATCCGGCATTTTACCCGCCTTTCCCAGTTGTCGAGGGGGGTGGATACCCACTTTTATCCATTGGGTTCCTGCACGATGAAATATAATCCCAAGGTGATGGATCGGGTGGTTTCGCTGCCCGGTTTTGCGGATCTGCATCCCTTGACGGACGAGGAGGGGATGCAGGGATTTCTGGGGGCACTCTGGACCTTTTCAGAACTGCTGAAAGAGGTTCTCGGGATGGATGCCGTGACCCTGGCACCTGCCGCAGGAGCCCACGGTGAACTGACGGGAATTCTTCTGGCACGGAAGTATTTCGAAAGCAGGGGGGAAGCCTTCCGGACAGAGATTCTGGTTCCCGACTCGGCCCATGGAACCAATCCGGCCAGCGCGGCGATGGGGGGATTCACCGTCCGGACGATCGCGTCAAAAGCGTCGGGACATATCGATCTGGAAGCCCTGTCTGCGTCGTTATCGGAACGGACGGCGCTGGTCATGATCACGGCTCCCAGCACCCTTGGACTTTTTGAGGAGGAGTTGTCCGAGGTTGTCCGGAAGGTCAAGGCGGCGGGAGCCCTCCTGTATATGGACGGGGCGAACATGAACGCGTTTTTGGGTGTATTGCGTCCGGGGGATCTCGGATTCGATATCGTTCACATCAACACACACAAGACGCTGGCGACCCCGCACGGAGGAGGCGGACCGGGATCGGGACCGGTCGGCGTCCGGGAATTCCTGTCACCCTTTCTCCCGAATCCCCGTATTGTCCGTTCGGGGAAGAAGTACAGTGTTGTCGACGGGGAGGACTCCATCGGCCGTATCCGTTCCTTCCACGGTTCTGCCGGCGTGCTACTGAGAGCCCTGGCGTACATGAGGATGCTGGGGGAGGAAGGCCTGAAGAGGGTTTCTCTTTATGCCCTGCTCAACGCCAACTACCTCCGGAAAAAGCTGGAAGGTGTCCTTCCCGGGATGGGGGATGGGTTGTGTACCCACGAGTTTGTCCTGTCTGCCCGGTCGCTCGAAAAAGAGGGCGTTCGGGCCGTTGATCTGGCAAAAGGTTTATTGGATGCGGGGTATTACGCCCCCACCATCTACTTCCCGCTGATCGTCCCCGAAGCGTTGATGGTGGAGCCGACAGAATGCGAGTCCCGCGCCATGCTGGATCGCTTCGCAGACGATCTCATCCGCCTGGTCGGACTGGCCGCGTCCGATCCCGATCGGCTTCACAGGGCCCCGGAAAAGACGCCTGTTTCCCGGCCGGACGAGGTGAAGGCCGCACGGGAGCCGGTTCTCGTCGATCCGCTGGCCGCACCCGTTCGGAGGTGATGGAGGGAATATTGCCCGGGAAAAAAATCGTGTTTTTGGAAGATCGTCCCAGATCCGCCGATGAGCAGATGGCAATCGATCTCTGCCTGCTCGAACGGATGGGTACAGGATGGAACCGCCTTCTCCGGACATACCGGTTTTCAGGGGCCAGTGTGACTGTGGGCAGGACGTTTGGGAAGTCGATTCCACCAGAGTGGGTGATTCTCTCCCCGGTTGTTGCCGTGCGGCCGACCGGCGGCGGGGCTGTCCTTCATCAGGACGACTTCTGTCTGAGCCTTTTTTTGTCGCCCCGCCCCGCCTGTTCTCCCCGTTCGTTTTATCCGCTGGTCCATGGGTGGCTCAGCCATTTTCTCGGCTCCCTGTCTGTCGATACGGTGGCATTAAAGGGTACTCCCTTGCCGTCTGCTCCGCTTCGCGGCCTTTGTTTTGACGAGCCGGTGTGTGGAGATCTGCTGTGGAAATCCCGAAAAGTACTGGGAGGCGCTCTCAGGATCACGTCGAAAGGGATTCTGTATCAGGGAAGCCTCTGCATGCCCGGATTTTCCGGGATTTGTCTGGAGAATGAGTTTTCGGGCTGGTATGGCAAAAAAGGGGAAAAGATCCTGGAACAGCTTTTACAGGAGGAGGTTCGCTCGTGTCCCGTATGATCAAGATAGACCTTGAAGCGGCTCCTGAAGGAGTCGTTATCGCACAGGATATCAAGGACAATCTGGGAAGGCTTCTCGTGAAGTCCCCGCGGGCTCTGGATGCCGATCTCAAGAGAGTTCTCCTCCTGCGGGGCATCCGGGAAGTTCTGGTCCAGGACAACTCCAGGAAAAGCCGGGAAGAACTCGACATGATGCTGGAAAAAGAAAAGGAATCTGTCCGGAAGCGGTTTTCCAAACTTTCCGACTCTCCCGAAAAGGAACAGATCATCCGCCTCTTTGTCCAGGCGCTGGAAGAGTATGCCGGAGAGCAAAACCTGAAAGCCCCCTGACGGATTCGTTCTGGTGAAGTTTTTGGAGGAACGGCAAAGATGGAACCGGACCTGACCGATATTTCCCGAAGGCTCAAGAAGTATGGGGCGCTCCCTGTCGCCTCCCCCGTTGTCCGGGATGTCCTTCGGTCCATCGACCGGGAATCGGCATCCTTCGAACAGACCGCAACCCAGATCGAACGCGATCCGGACCTCTCTCTCCAGATCCTGAGGAGTGCCAATTCGTTGACATCGAGTTTTACGGGCCGCGTGCATACCGTCCTTCAGGCCGTGAAACTTCTCGGGTTTTCCACGACCAAGGCACTGGTCCTGTCGGCCGTCCTGCTGGACCGATCCAAGGTCCATGCGGGGATTCCCGAGCTCTGGTCCCATAGCCAGATCGTCAGCCTGAATGCAAGAATACTGGCCCGGCACCTCGGGTTTCCCTGGGAGGAGGAAGCCCGGACGGCCGGCCTCCTGCACGATATCGGAAAGGTTTTTTTCTATGAGGAGTTTCCCGAGTTCTACCAGCAGGCTTTCCAGCTGGGAGATTCGCCCCAGGCTGTTCCCGACTGGAAAAGGGAGCGGGAGGTGTTCGGGGTGGACCATTCGTTTGTCGGAAACCGGCTGATCCAGGAGTTCGGAATGCCGAGGATCCTGTCGGATCCCGTCCTGTTCCTGCACGATCCACCCGCAGAACTGTTGTTCCCCCAATTGACCCAGGTTCTGATTGTCGCTGACCAGATGGCGGTTGCCATGGGATTCGGAAGCCCCGAATTCGAGTTTGTCGAACCCGTTTTTGTGGATGCGCTCCATCGTCTGGGACTCGGCGCAGGCGACTTGAAGATTTTGCTGGCAGAGGCCCACAGCCGGTCTGCAATGGTGGAGATCCTGTCCCTTTAGGGTCGGGGAGGCATTGTCAACGTCTCACAGTAGGGGAGTCCGGGATGTTTTCTCCTGATGAATTTGCTCTCTTGATCGAAGAGCTCTCTCTTCTGCCTTCCATCGCCCCCTCCTCCCGTCGTCTCATCAACCGGATGGACGATCCGGATGTGGCACTGTCGGAGATTGCCAGCCTGATTGAGGAGGACCCGGGACTGGCGTCAAGGCTGCTGAAGGTGGCGAACTCACCTTTTTATCCCTATTCGGGAAAGGTCGGAAGCGTCCGTGAGGCCCTGATCCGCCTGGGACTCTCATCCGCCCGGGCCATTATCCTGGCAACCAGCCTGTTCGATCAGGTCCGGAAGGAACCGAAGGTGTTTGAGCTATGGGCCCACAGTCTGGCCGTTTCGGTCACCTGCCGCAGAGTTGCCTCGCAAATCCGCTTTCCGCTCGTCGATGAGGCGGGAGTCGCAGGGCTTCTCCATGATATTGGCAAGATTCCCTACTATATGTATGCTCCGGAGCTGATCCACCGGATGGACCGCGACGCCTCACCGGACCTACCCGACTATGTCCGGGAAAAGGATGTCTTCGGTCTCTCCCATGTAGAGATTGGAGCGCGCCTGGTGACGGCGTGGAGATTTCCGTTGATCATCCGTCAGCCGATCCGGTGGCATCATGAGCCGGCGTCGGCCCCGGGAGAGGAGCGGCAGATGGTCCTCCTGGTTTCCCTCTCCGACCAGATAGCCCAAGGCTTCGGAATGGGACACAGCGAGGTTCTGACGGACGAAGGGGCATTTCTCAAGGTGGCCGCGGAACTGGAACTTTCCGAATCTTCCCTGCTGCATCTGATGAAGGAAATCCTGCGGGACAGGGATATGCTCCGGGAGCGTTCGGGGATCATCCTTTGAAAGCCTTATTCCGGCCGAATGCCCCATCTCCGGATAATCCGCGCAAATCGGAGATGCCGGTGCCGGATGGAGCGGCAACCCGTTCCCGTCAGGTTCTTTCGGAAGTGCTGAAGGTGTTTCCTGTGGCGGCGATCCTGGGGGATTCTTCGGACCGCCCTGAATTCGAAGCCTTTCTGGAATGGCTTGAACGGGGGGACCACGGTCGTATGGACTGGATGGCCCGGAATCCCGTCCGCCGCCGTTCCCTGAAGGAAGGATATCCCGGCTACAGGACGGTCGTCATGGCACTGCTTCCGGTCGGGGGACGCGGAAAGCCGCTGGTGATTTCGGGTGAACCGGTCCGGATTGCCCGCTACGCGGAAGGCCCCGATTATCACAAGGAGTTCGATGTCCGTTTCCGGCAGGTGGCGGAACGGATCCGTCCGTTTTTGGATCCGAATGACCGTCCTGCCATCAAGCCGGATCACGGGGCTCTGATGGAGAAATCTCTCGCGATGGAAGCAGGGCTGGGGGTGATCGGGAAGAACACCCTTCTGATCAACCCGCTCCTGGGCTCGCATTTTACCATCGGCTCGCTTTTGCTGAAGACGCCTCTCGCTTCCGTCTCCGCTCCTTTCGAGCATTTTTCGCCTTGCGGAAACTGTACGATCTGTCTTGATGCCTGTCCGACAGAAGCGTTCCGGGGGCCCTTCCGTCTGAACGCCACCCGTTGTCTCTCCTACCTGACGATTGAGGCTCCCGGAGACGAGAACAGGACCCTCCGGCAATCCCGGGGGGAGAACTGGCTGTTCGGGTGCGATATTTGCCAGGATGTCTGCCCCCACAATCGCCATCGGGATCGGGAGTCCTCCTCACCCGCCCGTACGGCCGATCTTTCGGACAGGGTTGTCAATCACCCGGCAGATCTAATAGAGTGGGTCCGGAAGAATCCCGCCATGGGCCGGGTTTCTTCCGATGTTTTGCGGGAAAGATTTCTGGAGATCACTTCCGTCAGATCCGGCGCGCGTTTTTCTTCGACGGAACGGGGCAAATGATATGGTGACTTCCTTTATCGGGGACTCCCCCCCGATCCGCCATCTTCTGTCGCTGGTCGACAGGGTGGCCAAAACCGATTCGACACTCCTGATTACCGGGGAAAGCGGCACCGGAAAGGAGCGGATTGCGCGGATGATCCACGAGAAGAGCAACCGTTGCCGCTCGTCTTTTATTCCCGTCAATTGTGGAGCCATTCCGGAAGGCCTGATCGAAAGCGAACTTTTCGGACACGAAAAAGGGGCTTTCACGGGGGCTGTCAGTCAGCGGGCGGGCCGTTTTGAGCTCGCAGAGGGTGGAACCCTTTTCCTCGACGAGATCGGTGAACTCCCCCTCCCCCTCCAGGTGAAGCTCTTGCGGGTTCTTCAGGAAAAGGTCTATGAAAGGGTCGGCGGAAGCCAGCCGAAGAAGGCCAATGTCCGGATTCTGGCTGCAACGCACCGGAATCTCGAACAGATGGTCCGGGAGTCACAGTTCCGGGAAGATCTTTTTTATCGGCTTTCCGTCATTCCCGTCGACATTCCTCCGCTTCGGCTGCGGGTGGCGGACATCGGTCTCCTGGTGGAATTTTTTGTGACGCGATGGGTGCTGGAAGGCCGGGGGGAGAAGGTCCGTTTTTCTGCTGACGCCATGCGACGCCTTCTGTGTTACGAATGGCCGGGCAACATCCGTGAACTGGAAAATCTGGTTGAGCGTTTTCTTGTCCTGAAGGGGGGAGAGGTCGTGGAGGAGAGGGACCTTCCCGAGAAACTCCTTCGGACGGAAAAGGAACCGGTTTCTGCCGACCCCATCAAGGAGGGCATGGCTCCCCCCTCCCTGTTTTCCGGAGCGCTGCAAGACATATCGGCGCTTCTGGACGGTGACGGGATCGATATGCCGGCCTATTTTGCCCAACTCGAGAAATCGATGATCGACAAGGCCCTCAGGCGGTTTTCCGGAAACAAAACACGGGCCGCCGCTTTCCTGGGCATCAACCGGACGACCCTGATCGAAAAACTCAAGCGTCTTGAAGGAAACCTTCCCGAAATTCCCTGAACCCGCCCTCTGAACGACATCCTTTCCGTCTGTCATATTAATGACATTTCCTCTTTCCGGGTCATTCAGAACGCCTTCATTGTCCGGGCTTCCCTCCGATGGCATGTTCGTTGCTTAAGGGAACCTTCGACAGCCAACGCCTGTTTTGCTAACGACAGGGTCCGGGAGGAGTTTCGTGAGAAAAAGAGGGAGAGAGAGAACGCAAAAATCTGTCCGGCATGATATCGGGACGGTGTTTTTTTTCCTGATATGGTCCACCCTTTTTTCATTTTTTTCCATTCTCCCCTCAGGTATCGATCGGGTTTCGGCCCAAACCGGCAACACCCCTGTTTCTCCGATCCCGCTTGGCGAAGACGCCGTGCTGTACCAGAAAGCCGTCAAAAGTTTCGACCGGGGGGATATGGAGCATGCCAGAAACTGGATCCAAAAAATTCTGAACCAACACCCGCGATCGGTGAAAATTGGTCCGGCGCGCCTCCTTCTCGGACGGATCGAAAGCCGTTTGGCCCGCGATCCCAGGCTTGGCAAGACCTCCCGCAATCGGGCGCTCAGGCAGGCTATCCGTCTTTACTGGCAGGCGCACGATGCGAATCCCCCCGGGTGGGACCGGGGGCGGGTAGCTTACCGGATGGGAGAGTTGATGGATCGTATGGGATTCTTTGCCGAAGCCCGCGGGTATCTTGAACTATCGGTCCGGGAAGCCCCGGACGGTCCGAGATTTTTCGACAGCCGGATCCTCTTGGCTGAAATCCTGAGAAAGGAAGGTCAACCCGGACAAGCGGAAAGGGTCGTCGAACGTCTTTCAGCCCGGGTAGACCTGGAACATCCCGGAAACAGGTCGATGATCCTTCCCCTCTTGTACGAGCGGGCCCGGATCGAAATCGACCTGGGGGATGTGAAGAACGCCGGGGACCTTCTGGAAAAGGCGCTCGCGATTGATGGGAGCTATCCTTACAAACATCCGGAAGATCTTTTTGTCCTGGCCCTATACGCCGACCGGGAAGGTCATAACCGCCGGGCTTTTTCCCTTTACCGGAACTTCCTGCGTTTCGGTTCTGCAAGCCCCCTTGTGCCGGAAGCGCTTTACCGAATGGCCCTGCTGTCCGGAAGGATGGGAAAGGAGTCTTCGGCCCAGGCACGTCTTCTGGAACTGATCCATGAATATCCTGACTCGGAGTGGGCAGACAGGGGAAGGCTCGAAGTGGCCCATATCGCGGGAAAACGTCTTTCCCAAAAAATCCCTCCCGGACAGCCCCACAGCAGAAGTGCCCTCGATCAGAAAATCGAACGGTTGCTGGCGGTCAGTCTCCGAAGGGGATCGGTCTCCTCCCGTGTCATGGCCCTTTCGATGACGGCCCCGCTTCTCGCCCGACGTAATCAGTGGAGGGAAGCCCTGAACAATCTCCACCGAATCAGTATCGATGCCGACCCGACGTCGCCCGACGGACAGCGTCTGGCCGGTCTGGAAACGGCCCTGGTGACGGGCTGGATTATCCGGCAGTCGGAGCCATTTCGTCCGGATCGGATTGTCCGGATCGTTCGAGATTATGGATACGCGCTGAAGGGAGGTATCCGGGACCCCCGTGCGACCCCGTTTGAAATTGGGGCGCAAAGGGAGATGCCCCGCGTTTACGAACTGGAAGGGAAAGCCCAGGAGGCTCTGGGACATCCGGATCGGGCCCTTGTGTGGTACCGGAAGGGACTTCAGATCGCAGGCCTTGCATGGAGAGCCCGGATCCTGGGGGATCTTGTCCGGATTCAGGAGAAAATGGGAGATCTCGGTCATGCATGGGCGGACGGGCAGACTTTGCTTCTGGATCTCCCCCGGCATTCTCCGGATCGTCCTGTCTGGATGGGACGGCTGGCGCGTCTGGCACGGAGAAGGGGTGAAAATCAAAGGGAGGCGGATCTTTTGAGGGAAAGGGTCCGCGAATATCCCGAAGATTCTTCCACCGGCCGCAGCCTGGTGCGACTGTTTGTTCTCGACCGGGGGGATGAAAACGCGTTCCAGGCGGAAAAAGATGCCCGGCTCGCCAAAATATTCCTGGACGACTCCCGGGATCCCGCCGACCGGAAGGCTCTGGGCGGGCTTCTTTACCAATGGGGAAAGTGGGAGCGGGACATCCATCACCCGCAGAGGGCCTATCGTCTGCTGGAGTCGTTCGTTGAAGGGTTCCCGCAAGATCCGCGATCGGGTTGGGCCCTGTATCAGCTGGGGAATATCGCACTGGCTCTGGGCGATGCCGGCAAGGCTCGCGACTGGTTCTTGAAGGTGACCCGGGCGGAAGGCGGATCACCTCTGGGCAAAGTGGCCCGGGAGCGGGCCCGGGGGATCCGTCTGAAACGGGAAATGGCGCTGCGCGGTTATTGAGGAGGGGTGGCGAATGGCAACAGAACCTCAGGCTTCCCGGAACGTTTCGGTCCTGTCGGAGGCATTTTCGACATTCCGGGAGGCTTCCGACCGGCTGGTCAGCACCTATCAGGGGCTGGAGGAAAAAATCGCCGAATTGTCCCGTGTGATTCGCGAAAAAGACCGGGCTCTCGACAGTCAGGGGCAATTTCTGGACGCCGTTCTGAAAAGTCTGTCGACAGGGGTGATCGTCCTGACGTCGGGAGGACGAATCCTGTGGACCAACCCCAAGGTTGTCGAATGGATTGGCGAACGGGAAGAAGAGATCCTGGGGGTGCTATCCGGATGGGGCGTCTGGCCTGTGATGGACGAAGCCTTTCAGTTTCCGGTTCTCTGGAAAGGACGATCCCTCATCCTCAACCGCTCCGTCGTCCGGGATCCGGACGGCCGGCCGGCGGGCCATGTCCTGATATTGACCGACCGAACCCGTCTTCGCGAGATGGAGGAGGAGGTGGCACGGGATCGCAGGCTCAAGGAGATGGGCGAAATGGTGGCCACGATCGCCCATGAACTTCGGAATCCTTTGGGAAGCCTTGAGATTTTTGCTTCCCTCGCGCAAAAGGAGGTCCCGCCGGACACCCCTCTTTCGGACTGGGTCGGATATATGCGCGTGCAGGTGTCCCGTCTCGACCGTCTGATCGGAAATCTCCTTTCCTATACGCGGCCGCCGGAAATCGTTCTGGCAGGAATGGATCTGGGTGCGTTTCTCCGCCGGGCCGAATCGGATTTTCGCCGGATTCTCGACATGCGGGCTCGGGCGGGAGATCCCCCCGTGCGATTCGATGTGCAGGGCGACCGGGAGACGTGGATTTGCGCGGACGAAGCCCTTCTGTATCAGGCCCTGTATAACCTGGTCAACAATGCATTCCAGGCGGTGGAGGGGATACCTGGGGGAGAGGTCTGTGTCGAAGGCCAGGTCTCTCCCGACGGATGGTTCTGTCTCCGGGTGAGGGACAATGGGCCGGGGATTTCGGAAACGGCGAAAGAACATGTCTGCGCCCCGTTTTTTTCCACAAAGCCCAAGGGGACGGGGCTGGGTCTGTCCATCGTCCACAATATCGCGGAAGCCCACAAGGGGACGATGGGGTTTGACTCCCGTCCGGGTCATACGGCGTTCTGGATCAAGTTTCCGGCCGGGTCTGGCTGTCTGGAAAAGGCAGGGGCCGGATCGTCCACCAGGGAGGAGGAACAGTGAGTCCGGACCAATCGAATGTTCTTGTTGTCGACGACGAACGGGAAATGGGACTGGCGCTCAGGGAGAGCCTGAGCCGGGAAGGTTTCCATGTGGACTGGGCGAAAAACGGTCAGGAAGCACTGGAACGTGTCCGGCTGGAAGGCCCTTACCATTGGGTGATCAGTGATTTGCGCATGCCGGAAATGGATGGCTGGGCGCTTCTCGAGTCCCTGCGCCAGATCAGTCCGGCGACGCGCGTCATCCTGATGACGGCTTTCGGAACGGTTCCGCAGGCGGTTGACGCAATGAGGATGGGGGCCGTCGACTTTGTCATGAAACCGTTTTCTCCGGATGAACTCCGGAAAAAACTGTCGGCATCCGCCGGAAGGGTGTTGCCTTCGGCCGGTCGGCCTGTATGGGAAGGCGTTTCCCGTCCGATACTGACGAAAGACGAGGGACTGATGGGACTTCTCCGGATGCTTGACGGCGTGGCACGGACACCGGCAACGATTCTGATCGAGGGGGAAAGCGGTACGGGAAAGGAACTTCTGGCGCGATTTGTCCATGAACGCTCTCCCCGGGTCCATCGGCCTTTCGTGGCTGTCAACTGCGCGGCGCTCCCCGAAAGCCTCCTGGAGTCCGAACTGTTCGGTTACGAAAAAGGAGCTTTTTCGGGAGCTGTCGCCCGGAAGATCGGCAAGTTTGAGCTGGCACATACCGGAACCCTTCTGCTGGACGAAATCGGCGAGATGGATCTGGCTCTTCAGGCGAAGCTTTTGCGGGTCATACAGGAGAGGGAGGTGGATCGGGTGGGTGGCGCCCGTCCGGTGCCGGTCGACATCCGGATCGTCGCCACCACGAACCGGAACATGAAAGAGATGGTGAAAGCCGGACAGTTCCGGGAAGACCTGTATTACAGGCTGCGCGTATTTCCTGTCCGGGTTCCTCCGCTTCGGGAACGCCCTTCGGATATCGTCCTTTTGGCGAAACATTTCCGGGAAAAATTCTGCCAGGAACACACGTTTGTCGGAGAATTGACGCCGGAGGCGCTGGACTGCATCAAAAGAGGATCCTTTCCCGGAAATGTCAGGGAACTGGAGAACGTGATCGTCCAGGCGTCCTTCATGGCGGTCGGAGGCGCGATCCGGCCCGAGCATCTCCTGCCTCTCCTGGGGGAAGAGGGGGGGGCAACGGTTTTCTCCGGAGAACGGGCGGAGGAATCCGGCGATCCGTTTCGTGACAGGGGAACAGCGGGCGTCCGGGCGGGACAGTCCGTATGGGAGGTCGAGCGGGAACTGATCCGGGTGACGCTCGAGGCTTGCGGGCAGAACCGGACGCAGGCGGCGAAACTGCTCGGGATCAGTGTGCGAACCCTCAGGAACAAGCTGAACGAGTACGGCATGTCATCCGGAGATCCCCCGGGCCCGGAAGAGAAGGATTAAAGGATCGGAAGAAGGGAAAAAATTGCCGCATCGCTCGGGGAACCCGATCGCCAAATTCAGGAAAAACCGGGCTTTATGCTGCTGGAACGGGAATTGCTACCCACTTGTGGAAAATTGGCGGAGGAAAAAAGATGGCGCACATCCACCTGTTCGACCGGACCATCGATCTTTTGGGAAAGGACCTGGACATCCGGAGCCAAAGACACCTGCTTCTGGTCTCCAACGTGGCCAACCAGGACACGCCCGGCTATCAGGCCCGTGACCTCTCGTTCAAGGCCCAGTTGGCCCGTTCCCTGAAAAAGGAGGATCGCTATGACCTCGATCGCGTCACGGGGGATCTGGTCATCAATCAGGATGAGACCGTGGGCAACGATCTCAATACGGTCAACATCGAGATGGAAATGGAGAAGATCGCTTCCAACACGGGAAATTACAACGCCGCGGCGTCCATGGTGGCATGGAAGTACCGGATGATGGGGGATGCCATCCGCGGTGAAGGGAGGTAGACATGGGTTTTTCTGACGCGATGAGAATTGCGGCGGGGGGGATGGAGGCCGAACGTGTCCGGATGAACGTTCTGGCCGGAAATCTTGCGAACAGCCAGTCCGTCCACGGCAATCCGCGAGGGGTGTTCGAACGCAGGGATGTCATTTTTGCTGCTGTCCGACCCGGCGAATCGTTCTTCGACGTTCTCCGGAGTCCGAAAGAAAGTCCGGTGAAAGAGGTCCGTGTGATGGGGATGATCCGCGACCCCCGTCCGCTGAACAAGGTGTATGACCCCGGAAGCCCTGACGCGGACAAATCCGGGTACGTCTGGCGGCCGAATGTCAGCAAGCTCGAGGAGATGGTCAATCTGCTGGACGCTTCCCGCGCGTATGAATCAAACCTGACGGCGCTGGACAACACCAAGCAGATGGCCCGAAAGGACCTGACCATCCATGCATAGGAAAGACGACAGGAAAATCCGGCCTGCCGGCCGGTCGATGTCCGGAGGATGCCAAAGATGCTGAGCGATCCGCTTCACGCAAAGGAGATCCTGTCATCGGGGGAGATGACCGGGGCCAGCATGGCCGACGGGATTTCCCGGCCTCCGGATGCCGAATCGGGCGAGGCGTCCTTCCTCCATGTCCTGAAGGATTCCATTGAAAAGGTCAACCAGATGCAGAACGCCGCGGACAAGACCATCCAGGATTTTGCGACCGGACAGGATGGTGTGACCCTCCACCAGACGATGGTGGCCATGGCCCAGGCCGATGTCTCTTTTCAGCTCATGATGCAGGTCAGGGACCGGATCGTCCGGGCCTACCAGGACGTCATGAATATGCCGATGTAACCGGGACCCCCAACCAGTCCGGGGAACCCCGCTCGTTAGAAGGGAACAGGCCGTATGGACGGATTCAGGCAGGTTTTCCAGAATTTCATGGATCGATTTTCCCAGATGCCCGCCGCCCGCAGGATGACAATCCTTGTGTTGTTTGCGGGGATCGTGGCCGGGGGGATCTTCTTTTCGATGATGGAGAAAAACGGAGGGGACGGGATTCTGTTTTCCAACCTCTCACCGGGGGATTCAATGGCCATCCAGGGCCGGCTCAACCGTCTCGGGGTGCCCTACAGCCTTCAGAAAAAAGGGAGCGTCATCCGGGTTCCTTCGGGCCAGGTGTATGCCCTCCGGATGGAACTGGCGGACGAAGGCCTTCCCCGCCATCATGGTGCCGGCTTCGACCTGTTCAACCATCCCTCGCTTGCCACGACGGATTTTGTCCAGCGGGTGCAGTATCTGGAAGCCCTTCAGACGGAGCTGGACCGGACGATCGAGGAGATGACGCCCATCGCCCTGGCCCGGGTCTCGATCGTGCTTCCCCGCCGGACGGTTTTCCTCCGGGAGCCCGACCTGTCCCACGCCTCTGTTCTGGTCCGGCTCAAACCCGGCATGACGCTCGAGAGACCCCAGGTCAACGGCATCGTCCATCTGGTCGCCAACGCCGTTCCCGGCCTGTCCGCCAAAAGGGTGACAGTGGTCGATACGGAAGGGCAGATTCTCAATCGCAAACGTCGGGGGCTCGTCCCGGGAGAACTGACGGAAGCCCAGCTGTCTTACCAGAGGGAGGTCCAGCATTCTTTCCAGCATCAGCTCCAGTCGATGCTCGACAAGGTGCTCGGGCCGGACCAGTCGGTGGTCAGGGTCAGCGCCGAGCTGAACTTCCGCCAGGTGGAGAAAACGAGTCGCACCTGGGACCCCAACGGCCGTGTCCTGAAAGACCGTGAACAGATCCGGGAGAAGTCCGTCGGAAGCCATATTCTGCCGGTGGGTGTTCCGGGGGTCCTTTCCAATATTCCCGGTCCCAACGGAAAGGTGGCTTCTCCGCCGCTGGGGCCGAACAATACGTCGGAAACGCGCTATTCCAAGAAAAAGCAGATTGCCCATTATCATGTCAGCCGGACGGACCAGCATGTGACAGAGCCGGTGGGAGACCTCCGGAGAATTTCCGTTTCGGTCCTGGTCAATGCCGTTCCCGTGACCATTAACGGGAAGAGCGGACCCAAAACCGTCCTGCAGCCCCGAAGCCCCCAGGAAATCCGGGACTTTACCCGAATCGTCCAGAATGCGATAGGATATGATCCCAAAAGGGGGGATCAGGTCGTGGTCCTGTCCGTACCATTCAGCGGGGCTGCCGTTCCTGTCCAGAAGAACATCGACCAGACCTTCCAGGAAAAGATCGCGCCGTTTGTCCCCCTTCTCGAAATCTTTCTGGGCGGTCTCCTGATGGTCATCTTCAGTCTGCTGGTCTTGCGGCCGCTCCTGAAGGCCATGGTGCAGTGGAAGCCGGAAGCTCCGGCCATGCAAGTCGCCCAGGGCCCATCCGTGGGGGGTGGAACGGAAGAAGAACCGGTCCGCTCTTCCCGGGAAGAGGTCGCCCGGATGACCCAGGAAGATCCGTCCCAGGCGGCGACGGTCGTCAGAAGCTGGCTGAAAGAAAAGTAGCACCAGGGTTTTGGAGGCGGGGGAGTGGCCAAGAGAAAACTGACCGGACTGGAAAAGGCCGCTATTTTTGTGGCGACCGTAGGCCCCGATGCCGCGGCGGAAATTCTCAAGAACCTGGAGCCCAAGGAAGTGGCTCTCATCAGCAACCTGATCACCCAGATGGGGGATATCCAGCCGGAGGAGGTGGACGCCGTCCTGGACGAGTTCTCCCTCCTGTACAAGATGACCCGGGGGTTGCCGAACACCGGGGAGAAGTACATGCGGGCCATTCTCGAAAAATCGCTCGGGAAGGAGCAGGCGGACAAGATTCTCGAGATGATGAACGACCAGGAGGGGAGCAGTCTCCAGTCGCTGAAGTGGATGGACCCCAAATCCATCGCCAACCTCATCCGGCAGGAGCACCCCCAGACGATCGCTCTCATCCTGAGCTATCTCAACCCGATGCAGGCTTCTAACGTGCTGTCCTACCTGCCGGAACTGTTGAGGGCGGATGTGGTTTTCCGGATGGCGACGCTTGATGACATCAATCCCCAGGTCTTGCGGGAGCTTGAAGAGGTCCTGTCGACAGAGATGCAGGTCATGGGAGCCTCCCGTTCCAGCGGCGGATCGAGCCGGATCGAAAAGGTGGCGAATCTTTTAAACGAGATGGACCGTTCGTCGGCGGAGGTGGTTCTGGATTATGTGAGCCAGAACGACCAGACCCTGTCGGAGCAGATCCGGTCGCTCATGTTTGTGTTCGACGACCTTCTGCTGGTGGACAACCGGGGAATCCAGTCCATTCTTCAGGCGATTCCCCGCGAATCCCTCGTCAAGGCGCTCCGCGGAGCGTCCGAACAGATCCGGGAGAAATTCCTGTCGAACATGTCCACCCGTGCCCAGACGGTCCTGAAGGACGACATGGAATCGATGGGCGGGATTCCGCTCCGGGAGGTCGAGGCGGCCCAGGCCGAAATCCTCAAGATCGTCCGGAGGCTCGAAGGGGAAGGGAAGCTCGTGATCGCCGGACGCGGAGGCGAGAAGATTGTCTAACCGGCTTTTCAGCAAGGAGGGCGGCCGATGACGGAGAGAAGCGCCGAAAGCCATGGCGGGGGGATCCAGGATGGATTTCAGGATCTGTTTTCCGTCCCTTCCCGGGTGCGGTCGGGCAAAGAGCGGGATCCCGGAGACCTCGTGGGCCAGATGGAACTCGATGGTCTTGCCCAGTCCCTCTGGCTCAAGTCGCTGGAGGACAAGGCCCGCGAAGAAGGGTACCGGGCCGGTTACCGGGACGGTTTTTCCAAAGGGCAGGAAGATGCGGCTGAAATCCGCACCACCCTTTCGGAGTGGTCCCTGTTATTGCCAAGGCTTTTGGGTGAGGAGCTGGAAAACCAGATGGATCACCTGTCGGACGTCGTCCTGACAGCCCTGACCCGACTTCTGGGAGAAGCCCTTTCACGTCCGGAAGGGGTCCGTTCCTTGGTGGAGAACCTGATCTCAAAATGGGCACAGACCCAGGAGGCCGACCTGTTTTTTTCTCCGGAGATGTATGCATGGCTTGAGAGCCATCTTCCCGACTGGTTTGAGGAGCTGACAGACCGTAAAATTCGTCCTGCGGCGACGGCGGAGCTGTCGGGGGTGGAGATTCGCCTGTCTGTCCGGGATCACGCGGTGAAGTTCGACCTGTCCAGTGCCTTTGCCGACATCGAGTCCCGCATCAAGGAGGCATTGGCGTCATGACGACTCTCGAAGATGCCAGGGAGACTGTCCGGACGGTTTCGGAAAGGAAGGTCTCCGCTCTCGGGGCTGCGGTGGAAAGGTGGGAGCCATTTTCCCGGGAGGGGACAGTCGTCGAGGGCATCGGGCTCATGATCGAGGCGCGGGGGGTTGAACTCGGGATCGGAGAAATCTGTTCAATTGCGACGGATCCTCCGGTGTCTGCCGAGGTGGTCGGTTTTCGGGAGGGCCGATCCCTTCTGATGCCTCTCGGGGAACTCCGCGGAATCCGCCCCGGGCTGGCTGTCGCCTGCCGGGAAAAGCGTCCCCAGGCCTGGGTGTCCGAGCGGTTTCTGGGACGGGTGCTCGATCCGATGGGGAAAAGTCTGGATTCCGGAGAAGATCCCGCGGGAGAGGTTCCTCTTCCCCTCTACGGTGAACCGGTGAACCCTTTGGCAAGAAGCCGCATTAGCACCGTCCTCGATACCCGCGTCCGATCCCTGAACGCCCTGCTCACCCTGGGGCAGGGACAGAAAGTGGGGTTGTTTGCCGGAGCGGGAGTGGGGAAGAGTACCCTTTTGGGAATGATGGCCCGGGAGGCGGATGTGGACGTGAGCGTCGTGGCGCTGATCGGAGAGCGCGGCCGGGAAGTCCGGGAATTTCTGGAACGGGATCTGGGGAGCCAGGGGTTGTCCCGCTCCGTTGTGGTGGTGTCGACAGGAGACCAGCCTTCCCTGCTCAGGGTCCGCGGAGCCCTGTTCGCCATGAGCGTGGCAGAATTTTTTCGTAAAAGGAACAAGAAAGTCCTGTTCGTCATGGATTCTCTGACACGCTTTGCGATGGCGCTTCGCGAGATCGGTCTTGCGACGGGCGAACCCCCGACGGCGAGAGGGTATACCCCTTCCGTCTTTGCCCAGCTTCCCCGGTTTGTCGAGAGAGCCGGCGGTATCGAAGGGCAAGGAAGCATCACCGGAATATATACGGTACTGGTGGAAGGGCTGGACATGACGTCGGACCCGCTTTCGGACGCATTGGCAGCCATCCTCGATGGGCATATCCTACTGTCCCGGGAGATGGCGGCGGAGGGGATCTATCCGTCGGTGGACCTCCCCCGCAGCCGTTCCCGCGTCATGTCCGAACTGGCGGACGATCGCCATCGGGAGCTGGCCGGAACGTTTCTTCGTCTGGAAAGCCTGTACCGGAAGTCGGAGGACCTGATCCGTGTCGGTGCCTATGTGCCCGGGACGGATCGGGAACTGGACCAGGCGATTTCCCTCCATCCCCGCATGATGGAATTCCTGTCACAGGATGCTCGCCAGGGGGTGTCCTTCGGGGAAAGCCTCGGAGAGCTGGAAGACCTCTTCGCCGGAGAAGCGCCATGAAAAATTTCGCAAAAAGGGACATTCCATGACAGAAGACAACAGGATGGAATCCTTGAGGAAATACCGGCAATGGCAGAAGCGGCAGGCGGAGGAGGAGCTCGAGAAATCCCGCCGGCTTCTCGAGAGGGCCAGGCAAACCCTGCTTGACACGGAAGACGACCGGGAAAAAAGTCTCATCGCCCTGGAAGAGCAGCCGGATTCCTTGTCCTGGAAAGAGATTTGTTACCTGTATCTGGATGTCCTCGACAAAAGGATGGAGAGCGTCCGCCAGGAGCTTTCCGGACTCCAGAGTTCATTCGAGGATCGGCGGGCCATCTGGACGTCGGCCTGGAACGAGATGAAGAAAATCGAGATCCTGATCGAAAACGAACGGAAAAACCGGGATCGCGCTCTGCTTTATCACGAAGAGCGCCGGATGGACGACGCGCTGGCGGGCAGGAGAGGAACTTCCCGGGAGGCCGGGGCATGACAGCCCGACGGATCGCCATCCCCGGGCGGGTGGTGCTCATCGTATATGCTGCGGTGTTGTTGATTTCCGGATCCTTTGATGTCGCCCGGGCGGCCAACAACCCGCCGCCGGCGTCCTCCCTGCCGGCCGAGCAGCTGGAGAAGATCCGGAAGGAAGAAAAAAGACTTCTGGAGATCCGGCAGGATCTGATGCGCCAGATTGCGGTCAACCGGAAAATCGAACGGGCCATCGACAAAGACCGGAAATTCGCCGAAAAGCTCGAATCGAAAAAGATGCAGCAACTGATTGCCATTTATGAAAAGATGGCCCCACGGACGGCGGCCTCCCAGATCAACATCATGCCCAGGAAACTGGTTACGGTGCTGATCGCCGGCATGAATCCAAGGAAGGCATCCCGGATCATGCGTTATGTGGATCCCGCGACCGCTGTCCGTATCACTTCGGACTTGGCGACCCGTCCGGTTTCCGGAGAGGACCTCCGGAGATCCCCATAGCTCTTTTATAAGGAATGGGGCCATGAAAACCATATCGACGATTCTGACTCCCGGAGGGGATCCGTCTACGGCCGTTTCTGCCGGGAAGATTTCAGGTGAGACCGCTTCTCCCCGCCCTCTGCGCAAGAAACTTCGGACGGGAGGCTCTCCGCTCCGTAAAAAAACTTTCCGCCACCATCTCGACCAGACCATGGGAAAGGGTTTTCCATGGTCCGGTGAAATCCCTCCCCTGAAGGAACCCCGGCAGATAGCGAAAGCTTCAGCTTCCGACGTTCTTGCCTCCCGCGCTCCGGGGGTTCAGTCGGGGGGGGTCGGCCACCCCGTTTCCGGGTCTCTGCCGAAAGATTCACACGATCCGGCAGGTCCGCTTCCGGACGCGCCGGTAATCTCGATGGGCGGACAAGTCGATCCGCAAACCGGGAAAACCCACCCGTCCCCTCCGGAGAAGACGCCTGTGGCGCGGGGGGCTGCTCCTGACTCCCGGATCCGGAAGGCGGACGCGCAATTATCCGGTCTTCCGCGGGAAGAGGAAACCCCTCAACCTCCTCTTCTGCCCTGGATACAAGCGCGAAACCGGAAGATCCGCCCGGAGTCGTCCGTCCCGCCCGGATCCCTTCCTGTTCGGGCAACCCTCCCGACCCGCAGCCGCTCCGATTCCTCCCTTCCGGAGACGGCTCCTCCTGAAAAAATGACCACATCGATTGTTTCCAGCCCTTCCAGCTTTTCGGAGACGCCTGCACGGACAGTTGTCCGGGAAAACCCCAGCCGTCAGGGCTTGTCCCGGGACGCCGGTTTATTGGGGTCGGGGGAAAAGGAAGGTTCAAGCGATACGGTTTTCTCCGAACCCGCCGCGGTTTCTGACATTTCCCCCCAGCCGGGCCGGTCGTCCGCCACCGGATCGATGAGCCAGAACAATTCTTTGACGGTAGAAAGCCATCACGGATCCTCTCCCCCTGATGCGTCAGCCGTTGACGGGCTGGCCGCCTGGCAGCCTTCTGTCTCAACGGATTCGGGCTCCCCGGAAAAAATATCGGCGGACGTTCCGGATTTTTCCAAAAAGGTTCTGGAGGCGGCTCGGCAGGGGGGGGGAGAGGTGACGCTCCGGGTTCACCCTCCGGCGTTGGGTCCCGTTCAGGTCAGTGTTCATCTCGACGAGGGGGGGAGGACGGTATCCCTTTCGATTCATGTTCGGGACGAGTCCGTCCGGAAGGCCTTGATTTCTTCCGGAGACACCCTGCGGAAACGGCTTGAACGGGAAGGATTCTCCCTGGGACGCATGGATGTGTCCACTCTGGCGCCCTCCGGAAACCCCGCCTTGCCGGTGACCGGGGGAGCCGCTCCGACCACGGATGCGTCATCGCTCCATATGGACCCCGGGGGAGGAGGGTCTCCCTTTTCCGGCAGGGATGCGTGGGGTGGAGGGACGGAGCTCCCCCCCCGGACGGAACCGTCCGACCGTCACGAAAATGTCATGGAAGGCCGCCGGGACGTCATCGCCCCGGCGGATGGCGGATATCACAGGATCGCCTAGAACAGGAGGGCATACAAAATGATCGTTCAGTCGGAAAAGAACAGTCTCGCACATATCCGGGACGAATCGGCGAAAAGGCTGGGACCCAAGACGGCCCCTCCGCCCAAACAGAAACTGGGGATGGGAGACTTTCTCCATCTCATGATTTCCCAGCTGCAGTATCAGGACCCGCTTCATCCGCTCAACAATACCCGGTTTGCCGCCCAGCTTGCGCAGTTTTCCCAGCTGGATCAGTTGACACACCTGAACCGGGGGGTCGGCAGCATGGTCCACTCCGGGGCGGACGCGAACAAGATGATGATGGTGGGATTTTTGGGGCAGGAGGTGACCATGAAGGGCAATTCTTTCCGGCTGGAACCGGACGGTTCGGTGTCCCTCTCCTTCCGGCAGTCCGCCCCGTCGGCTTCGGGCCATCTCCGGATTTTTGACAGCCAGAACCATCTCGTCCGGACGGTGGAACTGAAATCCATGGAACAGGGGAATCACACGCTGGTATGGGACGGAGTGACCGACCAGGGGACGCGTGCCCCGAAAGGACATTATTCGTTTGAAGTCGACGTCATGGACGGACGTCACAAGGCGGTTCCGGCGACGCCGGTCGAAACGGGGACCGTCACAGGAATCCTGTTCGAAAAGGGACAACCCGTTCTGGAAGTGGACGGAAAGCCGGTGGCCTTCGGGGACATTTCCCATGTGGGAGAACCCCCTGTTTCCCGGCGTCCCCGTCCGGATGTCTCCCCGGCAAACCGGCCCCTGGCCTCCGTCGCCCCTCCATCCGGAGCGGCCGGAGCGACGGGACATGCAACACCGGTGGGGAAAACGCAGTCAACAATTGACAGGAGGAGTTGAAAATGGGAGTGCTTTCGTCCATGTATGTGGCTACAAGTGGTCTCAATTCGATGGGAACGGACATGTCCGTCATCGGCAACAACATCACCAACCTCAATACCGTCGGTTTCAAGCAGGGACGAGCGGTTTTTGCGAACGTCTACGGACAGACCATGACCGGACGGTCGAATACGGTCAACACCTCCCAGCCGGGAAGCGGCGTTTATGTCGAAGCCATCCAGCAGGAGTTTACCCAGGGAAGCGTCCAGGCGTCGACAAACGCCCTGGACATGGCGATTCAGGGAAACGGATTTTTGACGGTGCGTTCCAGGGATGGTCAGAAATTTTATACGCGCAACGGAGAGCTGGCACTCGACAAGTCCGGGCGGATCGTGGATACCGAGGGACGGGCCCTCCAGGGATACATGAACAAGAATGGCAGAATCCAGCCGATTCTGTCGGATATTCTCGTTCCCCAGACGACGGTGCCCCCGAAGGCGACGCAGAACGTCTTCTCCCATATCAATCTCGACGCGGGGATGACCGAAAAGCTCAAGGAAGGAAGGATGTTTGAGAAGTCCAGCAATATCTTCGATTCTCTGGGCATCCAGCATTTGTTGACCTACAAGTTCATCCCGACGTCCGTCGCGGGACAGTGGGCCTTCCAGGCCACAATGGACGGAGCGACCCTGACAAAGGGCGGCGGTTCCATCAGTTATCCTCCGCTCGGCCGGAAAACCCCCCAGACGCTCAAGGGCATGGTCGGGCTGATCCAGTTCGACGGGAACGGCAATGTCCAGTCGGTCAATTATGGCGGTTCCCCCCTGAAACGGGATACCAACGGGGTGACGCACGCCCTCTACCAGACGACGCTCGCCGACAAGGCGGCAACGCCCGTTTCTTTCGATGTGGTCATTCCCACGAAGGGGCAGACCATCCGCCCCAACCGCATCAACGGCGTAACCCAGCAGGTGTTGCAGCTGACCCAGTACAATTCACCGTCCTCGACGATCGAGGAAACCCAGGACGGGCACAAATCCGGTGATCTCAACAACCTCGCCATCGGACGGGACGGGAAAATTGTCGGTTCTTTCTCGAACGGTGTCCAGAAGGTGCTGGGTATAGTGGGTATCGCCAGTTTCAACAATCCCGGTGGCCTGGCCAGCGTCGGAGGGAACGCCTATATCGAAAGTATCGCCTCCGGGGTCCCCAATTTCGGCCGTCCCGGTCAGGGAGGACGGGGTGCTCTCCTCTCGAATTCACTGGAGCTTTCCACGACCGATCTGGGTCGTCAAATGGTTGACATGATTACGGCCGAACGGGGTTATCAGGCCAGTGCTTCAATCATCGCAACAGACAATACCATCCTGAACACGTTGTTGACGCGTATCGGATAGGTTCGCGGGCGTGCAGGGGTGGAACGGGGGGGCTGACGACCCCCCTTTTTTTTGGCAGGATGATTGGAAGCCGGTAACCGGGCAGAAGGTGGCATGTCACTTGCTCATCCGGTGGAGTCAATACGGATGGCACGCGACCGCCAATCCGGTGCCTGAACGAAGGAGGAGTCCATGGCGGACGATGAAGAAAGGGATGAGGGGGAAGGTGAAAGCGCGAAGCCTCCCCGGAATGTCAAGAAGCTGGCGCTGATCGGTATTGCGGTGCTGGCCCTGTTGGGCGCGGGCGGTTTTTTCTTCATGAAACACTCCCGTAAAAGCGAGAGCCAGGTTGCCATGACGCCAAAGGAGATGGAAAAGATGATCAAGACCCATCCGATCATCGACCTCAAGCCCTTTGTCGTGAACCTCAACACCCAGTCATCGGAAAACTCCAAATATCTGAAGGTCCGGATCGCCTTCAAGCTGGACAACCCCCAGGTGGCCAAGGAGGTCGATTACAGGATGCCCGAAATCCAGAATATCATCCTGATTCTCCTGGGCTCGGAAACGGCGGAAGATCTGGGGACGACGGGCGGAAAGCTGGCACTCCGGAACCAGATTCGCCATCGGGTCAATTCCATCCTGACCTTGGGCCGGATCAGTTCGGTCTATTTTACGGAGTTTGTCATTCAATGAGCCTCCGGATGGAGGCGCTGGCGGAGGGGAGGACGCAAGATGGCAGATGAACCGCTGGACGAAGAAGCGCTGGCCGCAGCATGGGAAGCCGATCTGGCCAAGCAGGACAAGGGGGATGAGCCTCCGGTCCAGCAGGAACCGGACAAGACGGCTGAACCGCCGGAGTCCATCGATTTTCTTCTGGATGTACCGCTGACGGTCAGTGTGCGTGTGGGAACGGCGCGGATGCTGATCAAAGATCTTCTCCAGCTGGGCCAGGGTTCGGTCGTTGAACTGGACAAGCTGGCGGGGGAACCCATGGAGATCCTGATCAACGACAAACTGGTTGCCCGGGGGGAGGTCGTCATGGTCAACGACAAGTACGGCGTCCGTCTGACGGACATCGTCAGCCCCATCGAGCGGATCAAGAGCCTTTAGAAAATTCTGTCCGTTGTGCCCTTCAAGGAGGCTTTATGGGTCATTCCGCTTTGGGTCATCATCCGTCGCTTTTGTGGATGGGGGGGCGTCTCGCGTTGTCCCTTCTTCTCGTACTGGCCCTTTTTCTGGGTGCCGTCTGGGCCATCCGTTTTCTGCAGAAAAAGACCCTGGCGGTCCGTTCCGGATCGCAGGAGGACATCCGGATCTGCCAGACGGTCGTCGTGGCACCCAAGTCGACCGTCTCCGTCGTGAAAGTCGGGAATGAATCCTTTCTGCTGGGGGTCACCCCCCAGAACATCTCCCTGTTGGCCCGGCTGGGGGGGAAGACGGCAGACGACTCTCCCGCTTTGGCGGTCGCCTCGCGGGATATTGCGGCCGGATCCCGTCCACCCGTTGTGTCCGCTTCTCCGGCAGGGGTGAAGGACCCCGAAGTCCAGAGTCGCGGAACTTCCCGGGAAGACCGTTTCGAATCGGTGGTCGAGGAAGCCCTGGCCCGCATCCGGCGGGGACAGACGGAGAGGGAAGGAGACGGGGGCCGCCGGTGGAGCGTCTGAGAGCGCCTGCAGTTTTGGCCGGCTGTCTTTTGGCTTTGCTCCTGTCCCTGATCCTGCCGGGTTCGCTGATGGCGGAAAATCTGCACGAAACCCCGGTGGCGCCTCTGCCGGACATCCACCTTTCTTTCGGATCGGGGACACCCGCCCCCAGTCAGGTGGCCGTCACCGTCGAGCTCCTGCTCCTCCTGACCGTCCTGTCTCTGGCACCGGCCATTCTGGTCATGATGACCTCGTTTACCCGAATCGTGGTCGTCCTGTCCTTTCTTCGCCAGGCGATGGGAACGGCCCAGGTTCCTCCCAACCAGGTTCTGGTCGGTCTGTCCCTCTTCCTGACGTTTTTCGTCATGGCGCCGGTGTGGAAAACGATGGATGAGACGGCCATCACGCCCTACCTGGACAAGAAGATCGCTCCCGACGTGGCGGTCGACCGGGCCATGAAGCCGGTCCGGGCGTTCATGCTCCGTCAGGTGCGACAAAAGGATCTGGCCCTTTTCTCCCGGATCGCCCGTCTCCCCAAGACGGCGGCGGGGCCGGACGACATTCCCACCTATGTCCTCATTCCCGCTTTTGTGGTCAGCGAATTGTCGACAGCCTTCGAAATGGGGTTTTTGATCTACCTGCCCTTTCTGATCCTGGATATGGTCGTCTCATCGGTCCTGATGTCCATGGGTATGATGATGCTTCCTCCGACCGTCGTCTCGCTGCCCTTCAAAATTCTCCTGTTTGTTCTGGTGGACGGCTGGTCGCTCGTGGTGGGATCGCTGGTCAAAAGTTTTCACTGACACAAAAATGACACGGGGACCCTTCCCGTGTTTTCGGGTTTTTCTTCCCGATGGGGCCCGGGCATATCCCTTGCACAGACCCGAAGGACTATCCCGCCGTCGACCGGTCACAGAGCGGTAAACAAGGAGCGAGTCCCATGAATGTCCAGACAGCCATCGACCTGACCCACAACGCGTTGATGATGGCCCTGATCCTGACCCTGCCGGTCCTTCTGGTCAGCCTTGTGATCGGGGTCCTGGTGAGCCTTTTCCAGGCCGTCACGCAGATCAACGAGACGACCCTCTCTTTCTTGCCCAAAGTGGCGGGAGTGGTCGGTGTTCTCCTGATCCTGATGCCGTGGATGGTCCGTCAACTGATTGACTATACCGCCAACCTTTTCCGGGGACTTCCCGGAGTTGTTCAATGAATCTTTTCCCGGTCCGGACAGAAACGATACTTCTGTATGTCTGGGTGCTGGCGCGGGTATCCGGCCTGGTCGTCAGTATGCCGGTTTTGTCGGGAAAGGCCGTCCCCGTCCGGATCAAGGGGCTGATCGCCGTATCCCTGGCCTTCCTGATCGAGCCGGTCGTTCTGGAAAACTTTGTCCCTCCCCGCCTTTTTTCGGCCTGGCTGGGTTCTCTGGTCGTCGAATTCCTGGTGGGTGTGTCGCTGGGATTTTCCGCCTACCTGATTTTTGCCGCCGTTTCGTTTGCGGGAGAGCTGGCCGGGGTCCAGGTGGGGTTCGGCCTGATTGATGTGATCAACCCCCTGGGTCTGGCGGAGGTTCCGCTTCTGGGCACCTTCCAGAACACGGTCGCATTTCTGGTGTTTCTCGCATCCGGGACGCACGAAGCCCTGATCTGGGCGCTCGGGCGCTCTTATGCCGTCGTGGGGCCCGGAGAAGGACAATTCCGGACGGTTTTTTATGAAGGGTATCTGGGGGTGTTCTCGCACTTCATGGTCCTGGGATTGACGCTTGCCGCCCCCTTCCTGGTCGGCGGAATCGTGCTGAACCTGGCCATGGGTTTTCTTTCGCGGATGATGCCCCAGATGAACCTGATATCCGTGGGGTTCCCTGTCCTGGTGCTGGGGGGCCTGGGTTTATTGATCCTGTCGTTGCCCTTTCTGGGTTCCGTTCTGGAAGAGGCTTTTTTCCGGATGGAAGAAACCCTGGGAGGAATCCTGAAGCTGGTGGCCGCACATGGCGGATGAGTTCGAGCAGAAACAGGAAGAACCGACCGCCCGGAAACTCGACAAGGCTCGGGAGGAAGGGCAGGTCGCCCGGAGCCGCGAGGTCGGTTCGCTGTTTTTTCTGATCTCGGCCCTCCTCCTGTTCGGTGCGACCGGACACGGTATCATGGTCAGTCTTGAAGACCAGATGGCCAGGGGGTTTTCCGAGGCTCCGGTGATCCATCTGACGCCGGATTCGGTGGGGCCGTTCTTGGGAGGGATTTTCTGGACTTTCCTGAAAACGGGCTTTCCCCTTTTTGGGGGGTTCCTTGTGGCGTCCGTCCTGGCTTTTCTGGTCCAGGGGGCACCCGTGTGGTCGCCGAAGGCGCTTGTTCCCAAATGGGACCGGATATCCCCATCGAAGGGAATGGGGCGCCTCCTGTCGGGAAGATCGTTGATCGAGCTTGCCAAATACCTGCTCAAGGTTGTTTTGGTGATGTTCGTGGTCCTGTGGTCTCTTCGCGGTGACTGGGAACGCCTTCCGTCGCTTCAGTCGGCCGGTGTCCACCGATTTCTGGGTGCCTTGATCGGATTTCTCCGGGATGCGCTCTACCGGCTTATCCCTCTCTTTGTCGCGATCGCCATTCTGGATTTTTTCCTCCAGCGGATGCAGCTCAACCGGTCTCTCCGGATGTCACGCTCGGAGATCCGGGAAGAGTTCAAGGAGACGGAAGGGGATCCGCATGTCCGGTCAAGGATTCGGTCCATCCAGCGAGCGATGGCGCGAAGGAGGATGATGGCAAAGGTCAAGACCGCGACGGTGGTGGTGACGAACCCGACACACTTTGCGGTGGCCATCCGCTATGAGCCTTTGAAAATGGCGGCTCCGGTCGTTGTGGCCAAGGGGCAGGACGAGGTGGCCCTCAATATCCGCCGGATCGCCGCCGAATCGAAGGTCCCGGTCATCGAAAATCCGCCGCTGGCCCGGACGCTTTACGCCGCCTGCCCGGTCGACCGGGAGATTCCGATCGAGTTCTACCAGGCGGTCGCCGAAGTACTATCCGTACTCTATGAGCAGGGTCGTTGGGAGGGCATGACGCATGGCGTCCTCCAGGGATAACCGCACTTCGTCACTCTGGCCGGCCATTCTGGACAGCCGGTCCGACATCCTGATCCTGGGCGGGGTGGTCGGGATCCTGTTCATCATGATCGTTCCGATGCCCCCGATCCTGCTGGATCTTTTCCTGGCGACGAACATCACGATCTCCCTGATCATCCTGCTGGTCGCCATGACGACCAAAAATCTCCTGGAGTTCACCATCTTTCCCTCGATTCTCCTGCTGGCGACCCTGTTCCGCCTCTCCCTGAACGTGGCCTCCACCCGTCTGATTCTTCTCCATGGCCAGAACGGAACGGGAGCAGCGGGTCATGTCATCCAGTCCTTCGGCCGGTTTGTGGTGGGTGGTTCCTATGCGGTGGGCCTGGTTCTCTTTGCCATCTTTGTCGTCATCAATTTCGTCGTTGTGACAAGAGGCGCCGGGCGCATTGCCGAAGTCGCCGCAAGATTTACCCTGGACGCGCTGCCGGGAAAACAGATGGCGATCGATGCGGATCTCAATTCCGGATCGATCAAGGAAGAGGAGGCGAGAAAAAGGCGGAAGGATCTGGCCCGCGAGTCGGAGTTCTACGGAGCGATGGACGGTGCGAGCAAGTTCGTCCGGGGGGATGCGGTCGCGGCGATCCTGATCCTGTTCGTCAATATCCTGGGAGGGCTGGTAATCGGCATGGTCCTCAAGGGGCTGGATCTGCCGGAAGCGCTCCACAACTATACGCTGCTGACGATCGGGGAAGGTCTGGTGGCGCAGCTTCCGTCCCTCATCGTCTCCGTCGCCGCCGGCATCGTCGTTACCCGGGCCGGTTCGGGAACCGACCTCGGAAGCGAAATCAGGGAACAGATCCTGACCCGGCCCCGGCCTCTGGGCGGTGCGTCGGGGATTCTTTTCCTCCTGTCGGTGATCCCCGGACTGCCGCACGCCGCTTTTTTCCTTCTGGGTTCGGTGACGGGGCTGATGGCTTACCGTCGGATGTCGGTCGAGAAAAAGAAAGTGATGGACAGCCGGGCGGAAGAAAAAGCGGCCCCCCCTCCCCCTGAAAACGTCGAGACATTTCTGTCCCTGGACCTTCTGGAGCTGAACGTCGGTTATGGCCTGGTCGATCTGGTGGAAGGCAATTCCGGAGGGAACCTCACCGACCGGATCCGGGGGATCCGGCGTCAGCTGGCCCAGGAAATGGGCGTCATCGTCCCTCCTATCCATATCCGGGACAACCTCCAGCTCAAACCCGACGAATATGTGATTCTCCTGAAGGGCGCTCCGGTCGCCCGCTGGGAATTGCTTTCCGACATGCTGCTTGCCATGAACCCGGGTCATGAAACTGTCACGATCGAGGGTACCCCCGTCAAGGAACCGACGTTCGGGTTGCCTGCCACCTGGATCAGCCCCGACATGCGGGAGGAAGCGGAATCCCAGGGGTTTACGGTTGTCGATCCGTTGACGGTCCTGTCGACACACCTGACGGAGATTGTCCGCGGGCATGCCGCCGAACTGGTCGGGCGCCAGGAAGTCCAGCGCCTTCTGGATGCCCTTTCGAAAGACTATCCCCGTCTGGTCGAAGACCTGGTGCCGGGCCAGGTGTCTCTGGGGATCCTTGTTTCTGTCCTCCACGCGCTGCTCTCGGAGCGGGTGTCCATCCGGGATCTCCGGACGATCCTGGAGTCGGTCTCCGACCAGATCGCTGCGGGAAGGGATGCCAAGGATGTTTCCGGATTGTCGGAAGGGGTCCGCCAGGCATTGGGTCGATCCATTGTGAACCCCTACCTGTCGGGGAAAAACCGGAGCTTGCCGATCATCAGTTTTGACCGGAGATGGGAAGATGTGTTTCTCAAGCAGGCCGCACAGACACCACAAGGATCTCCTCTCGCCCTGGATCCGGGGTTAGCACAGAAATTGCTGACTGGTTTGGGGCAGGTCATGGAGAGCCAGGGGCGCAAGGGAGTCCAGCCGGTTCTTTTGGTATCGTCCCAGACACGCCTGCCCGTCCGGCGTTTTCTGGAAAGATATTTTCCGTCGCTACCGGTCCTGTCTCCGCTGGAGGTACCGAAAGACGTACCGATCGTGTCTCAGGAGGTTGTCCGTTTTCAGGAGGAGTGATCCATGGTGATCCGGACGTTTGAGGGGGAGGATATGAATGATGTCCTCCGAAAGGTCAAGAAGGCTTTGGGCACGGATGCCGTTATCCTGGGTTCCCAGACACGAAAGCCTTCGGGCGGCGCCGGGGAAAGGGTGGTGGTCACCGCCGGTTTGCCGGGGGTTGACCCTCCATGGCTTTCCGCGGGAGAATCGCGAAGTGAGCCGTCGGGTCCGATCCACCCGGAAACCCGAAAATTGCGGGAGGAAGTGGCATCTCTCAGGGAAACCGTCCTGAAATTTGAAAAAGACTGGGGACCCAAAACCCGGGAAACTGTCATGGAACTCGTCCGAACGGTCGAATCCATTGCAGGAGGGAATGCCTCTTCCGGTGAGACCCTGTCCGTTCCCGGAGAGATGGATGTCGCATCCGCCCTTCTGGAGCGGGCGGGGGTGACGGGCGAGGTGCAGGATGATCTCCTGAAGGGTCTCCGTACCGTTTCCTACTCACCCTCGGAGTTTCAGGATCCGGAGCGGACCGGCTCCCTCCTCCAGTACCTGATGTCCCGACAGATCAGGGTCGGCGGGTCCTTCCTCGACCGTTCCGGAAACAGGGGGCCGCTGGTCTGTATTCTGGCCGGGCCGACCGGTGTGGGAAAAACGACGACCGTGGCCAAGCTCGCAGCCGGATTCACCTTGCAGCACGGAAAAAAGGTGAGGCTGGTCAATCTGGACACCTACCGGATCGGAGCACTGGAACAGCTCAGAATCTACGGAGATCTCATGGGGCTGCCTGTCGATGTCGCCAACACCCCCGCCCGCCTCCTGGAACTCCTGGATCCCCGGAAGGTGTCACCCGGGGAGGTGGTTCTGGTCGATACCGCCGGCATGTCCTCCCGGGAGACGGACCGGCTGAAACCCTTCGTGGACATCGTATCCCGGGAAGATCACCTGGAGGTGACCGTGTCCCTTGTGGTCGCCGCGCCCGCAAAGACCGCGGACCTTCAGGACGCGCTGGAGAGGTTTATGCCGCTCTCCCCCCGCTCCCTGATCCTGACCAAGCTGGACGAGACGGGGTGTCTCGGTTCCGTCTATCCGTTTCTGGCCCATTCCCCCGTGCCGGTGGCGTATGTGACGACCGGACAGCGGGTTCCGGACGATATCGAGGTGGCACATGCGGGCAAGCTGTCGCAATGGATGATGGGAGGATTCAGATAGATGAATGATCAGGCGGAAGGTCTCCGGAAGAGGGAACCCCGATTGGAAGACATCACGGGAAACGTTTCCCCTCCCCGGATCATTTCCGTAACCAGCGGAAAAGGGGGGGTGGGCAAAACCAATGTCACCGCAAATCTCGCGTATGCGTTTTCTGAAACCTTCGGAAAGCGTGTCCTCGTCTTCGATGCCGACATGGGGCTGGGCAACATCGATGTCCTTTTCAACCTCCGTCCCCGGTGGACACTGAAGGATTTTCTGTTTGAAGACCGGAAGCTTTCCGAGGTCCTGATCGAGGGCCCCGCCGGCATCCGGATTCTGCCGGCCGCATCCGGCTTCGAGGAACTGACGGCCCTGACACCCGAACAGAACCTGAAGCTGATTTCCGCATTCGATGAACTGGAGTCGGATCTCGATATCCTCCTGATCGATACGGGAGCCGGCATTTCGGAAAACGTCCTGACCTTCAACCTGGCCAGCCAGGAAACCCTGATCGTCGTCACCCCCGAACCCACGAGCCGTACGGACGCATTCGCCCTGATGAAGGTTCTGAATCGGCGCTACTCCGGAAAACCTCTTCTTTTTCTGGCAAACATGGTGCGGGACCGGAAAGAGGGCCTTGAACTGTTCGACCTCGTCTCCAGGGTGGCGGACCGTTTTTTGCCGGGGCTGAATCTCTCGTTCGCCGGTTTTTTGCCCCAGGATCCGTCCGTGACCCAGGCGGTCCGTTCCCAGAAGGCGCTCGCGGAAATGCTTCCCGGTGCGCCTTTTTCTGCGGCTGTCCGGCAAGTGGCCCGGGATCTTCTTTCCCGTCCTCCCCGTCAGGAGGTTTCTGCAGGGATCGGGCTGTTGATGAAGCGTCTGGTCGGAAGAGAAGAGTGACTTCAGAATATGCGAGGTCTGCCGGAAACCTTAATCCGTGGAGGTGTTTCGCCAATGGCGTTGGAGCTTGATGACAAGACACTGAAAGAGTTTGCCGTCACGGTCAAGTTCTTTGCGCTCCGGTATTCTCACCGGCTGCCTCCGGAACTCGATGTTGACGACCTGATCAGCGCCGGGATGGGAGGTCTTCTGGACGCCGCCCGCCGATTTGATCCGACGCGCGGGATCAAGTTCAAGACCATGGCAGAACACCGGATTCGCGGGGCGATGCTCGACGAGATCCGTTCGGCGGACTGGATGCCCCGTTCTGTCCGGGAAAAGCTGTCACATGTCCAGCAGATCCGCCAGGAACTGACTTCCCGCCTCAAGCGGGAGCCGACCCGACGGGAAATAGCCGGCGGACTCGGGATAACGGAAGAGGAGTTCGACCGGATGTCGGTCGAACTTGAACCCCACACCCTCGTTTCCCTCGAAGATCTGATGGACCCGGAAGACTCGGACAGTCCGACTCTCCTGGACCGCGTATCCGCGGCGATGGAAGGGGATCCCCTGGAAAATGTCCTGCAGAATGAAGTTTCCGCAGCGTTGTGTGCCGCTATCGACAGTTTGCCGGAGAAGCAGCGTCTTGTCCTCTCCCTCTATTATTACGAGGAACTGACGATGAAAGAGGTCGCCCAGGTTGTCGGTGTGAGCGAATCCCGTGTTTCCCAGATCCATGGCCAGGCATTGTCCGCCCTCAAGAAAGCCCTCTCGGACCTCCGCCAGACGGAAGCTCCCTCCCCCCGGCAGGCGGTCCGGCATGGCAACTGAGCCGGCTTTCGCGATCCGTGTTTCCGGGAACCCGGATTCGTGAGACGGGTCTTTCCGGTCCGGCTTGTCCGCCTCCTGTCCGAAGTGACGGGCATCCACCACGATCCCGACCGGCATTATCTCCTGGACAGCCGCCTGTCTGGTCTTCTGAAATCCTTCTCTCTCGACTCCCTTGAAGCGCTGGGGCTCCTGCTCGAACGGACACCGCCGGACCAGGAGCCATGGCTTGCCGTTTATGACGCCATTTCGACCGGCGAGACCTATTTTTTTCGGGATCGCGCCGGCCTGGACCTGATCTTCCCCCTGCTCCTCGGCTCCCACCCCATCCGCTCCGCTCCGGTCCGCCTGTTGTCGGTCGGTTGTTCTTCCGGAGAGGAGGTTTACTCCCTCGCCCTTCTGGCGCTGGTGGCCGGCCGTCTGCCCTCTGTCCTTCTGGAGGGGATCGACCTGTCTTCCGGCCAGATCGCCAAGGCCCGGGAGGGTGTCTTTGCCCAGCGATCCGTCCGGCTCGTTCCGCCCGGCCTCCTCGAAAGGGCCTTCGTCCGGGAGGGGCATTCTTTCCGGGTCAAGGATGAGCTTCGCGAGGCGGTCCGGTTCTCCCGGGAAAACATCCTGTCCTTTTCGAAACCCGCAAACAGTTATGACGGCATCCTTTTCCGGAACGTGATCATCTATTTTGAAGACAGTTCCCGGAAAAAAATGATCGAAATTTTTTATAGGCTTATTTCTCCAGGTGGATTTCTCTTGATGGGATCTGGGGAATTTCTCCCTGACGGCGGAGCCCCTTTTCATCTGGAATCCCACAATGGTATTGTCGTGTATCGAAAAAAGTGAGGCTGGACGGTTTTTTCGGGCCGGTGTGAAGGGCCGGGCTGTTTCTTGCGGGAAAGTCGACCGATAAGACTTTCCGTATGGAGGAAAATAGCCCTGTCCTGCTTTTCAGGGAGGAGTAAGCGTGGATTTCAATATGCGGGTTCTCGTCGTCGACGATTTTTCGACCATGCGCAGAATCGTCAAGAACACCCTCCGCCAGATCGGGTTCACCACGATCGAAGAGGCGGAAGACGGACAGAAGGCTTTTGACAGGCTGATGTCGGAAAAATTCGACTTTGTGGTCAGCGACTGGAACATGCCGAACATGACGGGGATCGACCTTCTGCGGAAAGTCCGCGCCGAACCGTCGCTCAAGCACCTTCCCTTTCTGATGGTGACGGCTGAAGCGAAGCAGGAGAACGTCGTCGAGGCCATCAAGGCGGGGGTGTCGAACTATATCGTCAAGCCCTTTACCGTCGCGACCCTCCAGGAAAAGATTGGAAAGATCTTCAAGGACAAGCAGTAAACGGACAGATTCATCCATCCGGAGACATCGAGATGCCTGAGACGTTTGACAACGACGAGATGAAAGAAATCCTCCAGGATTTCCTTGCGGAAGCGGAGGAAATGCTGGAGGGGCTCGACACCTTTTTTGTCCAGCTCGAAGCCCACCCTGACGACCGTACCCTCCTGAACGAGATTTTCCGGACGGCGCACAGCATCAAGGGATCCGCCGGGTTTATCGGGTTGAACAGGATTGTGGAGGTCGCCCATCACGCGGAAAACGTCCTGAATCAGCTCAGGCAGGGACAGATGCGGGCCGAACCCCTGGTCGTCGATATCATTCTGGAAGCGATGGATGCCCTGAAGCTGCTGGTCCGGGAGGTCAGGACGGGCACCCAGGCCGATGTGGACATCGAATCCCTGAACCAGAAGCTCGACCTGCTTCTCCAGTGGGGGGAGGACGTGCAGTCCGAAACGGAAACGGCCACGGGCAGCGAGGAGGAGTTTCAGGGCGAGGAGACCCCGGATCTCCCGGAACCGTCCAATTCTGGGAAAGAACCGGCGTTGGTCTCCGACCCCGCGCCCGAATCCTATCAGGTGGAAGACGAAGAGCTCGTGGCGGCACCTCCGGCAGACACACCTTCTCTGGAAGTGCCCGGAGATTCCGGACCCCGCTCGAAGTCGGGAGACAGGGGAGAGGGAGGAAGCTCCCGAAAAACCGAACTCCCGGTTCCGGGCCCGACGACGGAAGCCGCCCAGACGGGTTCGGGAGAAGCCGACCAGACCATCCGGGTGGAGACCTCCCGTCTCGACAATGTCATGAACCTGGTGGGAGAGCTGGTTCTGGGGAGAAACCGGCTGGTCCGTCTGTCTGGCGAGCAGCGCGGCGATATCGATCCGGAACACCGCCTGAAAGAAATCGCCGAAGCCGTGGCCCAATTGTCGCGGGTGACGACCGATCTCCAGCTGGCAGTGATCAAGACCCGGATGCAGCCGATCAGAAAGGTGCTGGGCAAATTTCCGCGCATGGTCCGGGACTTGTCCCGCAAGATGGGGAAAGAGGTCCGGCTGGAGCTGGCCGGTGAAGAGACCGAACTCGACAAGTCGGTCATCGAGGAGATCGGTGATCCGCTGGTCCACATTATCCGGAATGCCATCGATCATGGGCTGGAAATGCCGGACGAACGGACGGCCGGAGGTAAGCCGGCGGAAGGAGTCGTCCGGATCGGCGCATACCAGGAAGGAAATTCGATCGTGATCGAGGTGTCCGACGATGGAAAGGGGATCGACGTCGGACGGGTCCGGGAAAAGGCCATCGAGAAAAAACTGATTTCGGTGGCGGACGCCGAACGGATGTCGGAAGGGGAACTCGTCAATCTTATCTTTCTCCCGGGGTTTTCCACGGCGGAAAAAGTGACGGATGTCTCCGGGCGGGGTGTGGGGATGGACGTGGTCCGGACCAACATCAACAAGATCAACGGCACGGTTGAAGTCCGCACGACCCAGGGCTCCGGGTCGACGTTTGTCATCCGGCTGCCCCTGACCATCGCGATCATCCAGGCGCTGATGGTGACGATCGGATCCGAGGTCTACGCCATCCCCCTCCAGACAGTGGTGGAAACGGTCAAGATCACCCGGGAAGACATCCGGACCCTGTCCGGCTCCGACGTCCTGAACCTCCGGAACCAGGTGCTTCCGCTCTTGCGTCTCCGGGATGAATTCAAGGTTCCGGAAGAACATGCCGAAGAGCCTGGAAGGTGCTATGTGGTGGTCGTCCAGCTCGGATCCCGGCTTCTGGGTCTCGTGGTCGACCGGCTGCCGTATCAGGAAGAGGTGGTCATTAAGAGCATGGGTCCCCTTCTTTCGGGTATCCGGGGGATGGCGGGGGCGACCATCACCGGCGACGGCAAGGTCGTCCTGATCCTTGATGTCGGGGAGATTCTGCAGGATATCCAGCTGCGGCAGCATCAGGGTCCCGTCTCCGCCGGTTTTGCTCCGGCCGCCGCCGTGCGTTCCTAGGAATACGGGAATGATCCGTGTGCTGGTGGTGGATGATTCCCGCTCTTTCCGGAAAGCCCTGTCACTGATCCTGTCCCGGGATCCGGAAATGACGGTGGTCGGCGAAGCCGAGACGGCGGAGGAGGCCTTGTCTCTCCTGCCCGGTCTTGAACCGGACGTCGTCACGCTGGATATCGAGATGCCGGGCATGGGGGGTCTTCTTCTGACGGAACGGATCCGCAGAGGATTTTCCGCCCGGATCCTGGTTGTGAGCGGTCTGACCCATATGGGATCCCGGACGGCGGTGGAGGCTCTTCTCAAGGGAGCCCACGACATTCTGGAAAAACCGGCGAACCTCGACCATAACCCGCTCTTCCGGTCGGCCGTTCTCCGGAAGGTCCATGAACTGGCGGGGATGACCGGAACTCTTCCCGTCTGCCCGGACCAGCCCCGGGAAGAGAGCCGGGTGAGGGGCAGGGAGTTTCCCTCTCTCCTGGTTGTGGGAGGCTCCACCGGCGGGCCGGAGGCCCTTTCGGCATTGCTCGGAAAACTGGTGGATGCCCCGATTCCGCCGGTAGTGATCGTCCAGCACATGCCTCCGGCCATCCTTCCCCACCTGGCGGAAAGACTGGGACAGGCGTTCAGGAGGGACGTGCGGATCGCCTACCAGGGCGAAACGCTGTTGCCGGGAAAGATCCGGATCGCCCCCGGAGGGGTTCACCTGCTGCTGGAAAAACGCGAGGGAGGCAGGCTTTTTCTCCGGCTGGCGGAAGATCCGGGGAGAGGGTCTCATGTTCCATCGATCGACCGGACGCTCGAATCTGTGGCGCGAACGGTCGGTTCCGGTTCCATCGCCGTCCTGCTGTCCGGGCTGGGAGATGATGGGGCCCAGGGAATGCTGGCTCTGATGAAGTCCGGAGGCGAGACATTTGCCCAAACGCCGGAAACGGCCGCGGCACCCAGCATGCCTGCGGCCGCCATTGGCCTGAATGCCGTCCGTCACGTCCTTCCGCCCGCATCGATCGGGATGACGCTGGCCGGGTGGTTCGGGGAGAAGGCTTCCTGAATCCGGGACGTTCATTGTCCTGAAGTCATAGTCTTATAGGAGAGATGAGATGCGTCTCAGTCTTGGCAAGAAGATACAGCTGGCCACCTCCCTGACCCTCTTCATTGTTCTGGGGGTATCCGGAACGCTGGTGCTCATGAGCGCTTCCGGCGATCTCATGAAACAGGAAAAGGGACGTTCAGACATGATGGCCCAGTCCATCATCAAGGGTCTTTCCACGGTCATGATGTCGGTCAACGCGCCTGTCATGAGCCACAACCTGATCGACGACCAGAAGAAGCTGGACGGCGTCCTGCGGGTCCAGATGATCCGTCCGGACGGGACCCAGGCGTTCTACGACAACAAGGCGATCGATGCCGTCAACAGCTGGCGGCATTACAAGGCTTATTCTCCCCGCATCTTTTTCACCCATCCCCGTCATCACACCCGGCGTTTTGCCAATGATCCCCGGTTCCGGGAGGTCCTCAAATACGGCAAGGCGGTGGCGTACCAGGAAAATGTGGACGGGAAGCCCGCCCTGACAAAACTCTTTCCGGTCGTTTTTCAGAACAACTGCTACCTTTGTCACGGGTACGCCTCAAAGCAGAAAGTGATGGCGGTCCTGCGCATTTCCACACCTCTCATGGCCCTGAACAGCGCCCGCCACAAGCTGGCGCTCCAGGTTGTCCTGTTTTTCGCTGTCGCGATCACGCTGCTCCTCCTGATTCTCTCCTTCACGATCCGGCGTATTGCCATTCGCCCCCTGCACGATGTGGTGGAGGTCATCGAATCCACGGCGGAGGGGGACCTGACCCGGACGATCGCCTCGAAGACAAAAGACGAGATTGGCGAACTGGTTTCCCACTTCAACACGATGGTGGAAAAACTCCGGACGCTTGTCGTCCAGCAGAGAGAGGTGGGGACACAGGCGATGGAGGCGACCCACGAGATGGTGACCAGTCTCGATGGCATCCGGGGACGGGCGGACCATGAGACCGGCCAGATTCAGACGGCCGCCGCCGCGACGGAAGAGTTGTCCCGGTCTCTGGGGGACGTGGCGAAAAACACACGGACGGCCGCCGACCTTTCCAACCGGACGGACCAGGAAGCCCGGAAAGGTCTGGAGTCCATCCAGCGGGCCTCCACAGAGCTCGGCCGCATATCGGAGGTGGTGGGCCAGGCTTCGGACAGTATCCAGGAGCTGGGCAAGAGTTCCGACCAGATTTCGGAAATTGTCAACATCATCGACGAAATTGCCGAACAGACCAACCTGCTGGCCCTGAATGCGGCGATCGAGGCCGCCCGTGCCGGAGAACAGGGGAAGGGGTTTGCGGTCGTGGCCGACGAGGTTCGAAAACTGGCGGAACGGACGACCCGTTCCACCCACCAGATTTCCGAGACCATTGCGTCCATCCAGTCCCTGACAGAAAAGTCCGTCAAGGTCATGACGAAGGGTTCGAAGGAACTCGGGGATCTGATAGGGGTCATGCGTTCGGCCTCCGAACTGTTGTCCGGCATTGTGGCGTCGGTCAGGGAGGTCACCGTGCAGGTGAACCAGATTGCCATGGCTACGACCGAACAGAGCCAGGCCGTGGACCAGGTGGCGGGAGCGGTGGAAAGCTCTTCCGTCGGGATCCAGACCATCCGGCAATTCGCCCTGGAAGCCTCGGAGGCCGCCACCGGCCTGGAGAAGAGAATGCAGGAACTGGAAAGCTATATCGGTCAGTTCCGGACCGGTGAGCCGGAGTAAAGTCCCAAAAGGGGGGATTCAGGGATGAATACGCTGGACAGGAAAATTGCGGGAGGAGATTTGTCCCCGACGGAAACCCTTGGCAGCCTCGTGGATTTCGGGGCCGACGATGTGCTCCAGATGGTCAGTTTCCGGCTTTCGGGGGAGGATTACGCCGTCGATGTCATGGCCGTCCAGGAAATCAACCGGTTGTCCGATATGACCCGGGTCCCCCGGGCTCCGTATTTTGTGGACGGTGTGATCAACCTGCGCGGGAAGATCCTGCCGGTGATCAACCTCCGTAAGCTTCTGGGCTTCCCCCCCCTGACCGTCCAGACGGAGGAGATGCGGATGATCGTGGTCAACGCGGAAGGCTCCCTGGCGGGCCTGACCGTTGACGAGGTCAACCAGGTGCTCCGGATTCCGAAAGACAAGGTGGAGGAGCAGACCGAACTGGGTATCGGAAAGGCGCTGGGAGACGTTATCCGGGGCGTGGCCCATATGGAGGATCGGCTGGTGACCCTTCTGGATATCGGAAAGCTCCTGTCCGTGCGCATCCAATGAAGCTGACCTGAACAAGCCGGGGTGACGCCATGGATATAACGACACTGCTCGGCCTGATTATCGGGTTTGGGGGCATCCTGGGAGGCGCCGCGATCGAAGGCCTTCCCATGGGCACCATCTTCCAGATGACGGCCGCCATCATCGTCTTCGGAGGGACGATCGGAGCCACGCTCGTGACGACACCCCTCCCCCAGGTGCTCCAGGCGGTTCGCTCCATTCCACGCCTGTTTCTCAACCCCAAAAGCGATCCCGTCCGCATTATCCGCAAGGTTGTCGAACTGTCGAAGGTCTCCCGAAAGGAAGGGCTCCTGAAACTCGAGGCCTTTCTGGACGATCCCTTTGTCCGGGCCGATCCCTTTTTGACCCGTGGCGTCCGGATGGTGATGGACGGAACCGACATCGCCAAGGTCCGCGATGCACTGGAGACCGAATCCCACTATATTGAGGAGGAGGAAGGGGCGGCTTCAAAGGTCTTCGAGGCGGCGGGGGGATATGCCCCGACCATCGGTATTCTGGGGGCCGTTCTGGGACTGATCCATGTCATGAGCAACCTGTCGGACCCCAACAAGCTGGCGGAAGGAATTGCCACCGCCTTTGTCGCTACCGTCTACGGTGTGGGTTCGGCCAATCTCGCCTATATCCCCCTGTCCGGAAAGCTCAAGATCAAGAACCGTTATGAAGCCAGAAACCGGGAAATCATCATCGAAGGGCTGGTGGCGATCGGGCAGGGAGAGAACCCCAACAACATCGAAGACCGTCTGATGGGATTCCTGAATGAAAAAGAGCGTTCAGGGATGGAAAGCAAGGGGTAGGCCGCATGGCCAAAAAGCCCCGCCACGAAGATCATGAGAATCTCGAACGCTGGCTGGTGTCCTATGCGGACTTCATCACTCTGCTGTTCGCCTTTTTTGTCATGCTTTATGCCATTGCGTCCGTCAATACGGGCAAGTTCCGCGTCCTTTCGAACGCCATTGTTGCGGCGTTCACGCACAAGAAGCAAATCCGTCTGACCCATGTCATCATTCCCAAGGACAACATGTCCGTTTCCGGAAAGGCGACCCCCCAGGTCCAGTCCGTCATGTTTCAGGCCATGCAGCTTCTCGTCCAGAAGTCCTCCCAGAAGGGGGACATGAAGGTCGTCCAGACCAAGGAGGGTATCGTCCTGCGCATCCAGTCCCGTCTCCTGTTCCGGTCAGGACACGCCCGGATCCGGATGGCTGCCATTCCGGTTCTCCGGCAAATCGCCGCTTTGCTGGCCAAATCCAACCATGAAATCAGGGTCCATGGCTATACGGACAACCAGCCTATCCGGACCCGCCGTTACCCCAGCAACTGGGCGCTTTCGACCATGCGAGCCGTCAACGTGTTGACCCGCTTGCTCGAGTATGGTTCCATAGAGCCTGGGAGGATGGGTGCCGCAGGATTCGGAAAGTATCGTCCGATCGCGTCCAACCTGACCCCGGAAGGGCGGGAGAAAAACCGTCGTGTGGAGATTCTCGTCATGAACCGTGTCTATGCTCCCCATGCATCGTCCGTTCCGGAGGCGACTCCGGGATCGAAGGTGGCCCCTTCGGTCCGACCGCCCGAAACGCCGGCGCTTCCGGGAGCGCCTCGCATCTAGGGTTCGGAAAGCTCCGGGGCCCTTCGGGAGAGGAAAAAAATGGGAATCTTGCCGACGGTCGGCGTCCAGCAGGTCGTGGAACAGTCCCCCGCCCTGGTCCAGCAGATGGCCCTTGCTTCAGGGCAGGCGCCCCCTGTTCCCCCGCCGCAGAACAGCGAAGTCCATGATGTTGTGGAGATCACGGCAACGGCCCCCCTTGAACCGGTCGGAGAATTTTCCGAGCCGGGAGAACGGGCAAAACCAGCCCAACCGGATCGATCGGATCATTCCGGTCGGCATCGCCGGCCGGGAAGAAAGAAATCCCGATTGCCCCTGGACATCAGGGCCTGATCCGGAGAAAAGGAATCCAGAAAGGACTGTGATGGGGTTTGCCGTATTTCAGGGGATACTGGACGGAACGGTTCTGATCTTTCTGGCGGTCGTGCTCGCATATGTCCGGGTGACGCGGGGGCAGTTGCGCCGTCTTTCCCGTGACAGGGCTGCATCTACTCACGGAAGCCCGGTTTCGGGAGATTCCGGGCACGTTCCGGATCCCCGTGAGGTCTTTGCCAGGGAGGCTCTGGAAGAGCGCATCGGGAGGCTGGACGAACTTTCCAGGGAGGCGGCCGAACGGGCGGATCGCCTGAAGCTCCTCCTGCATGACGCCCAGCAATGGCTGGAAGACCTGGAACGCCTTGAAAAAAAGATCCCTCCCCCGCCCTCCCCCCCGGTGGCTCCTCCCGAATCCGGAATGCCGGCGGGTGCCAAACCATCCCGGTCCGCCAGGGAAGGAAAACCGGAGCCCAGGACCGATATCGAAAAGGTTCTCTACCTGATGGAACAGGGACGGACTGTTCCGGAAATTGCCCAGGCCCTCGGACGGGGGGAGGGGGAAATAGAGCTGATGCTCGGTCTTTCAAGGTTGTCGGACGGACGGACCGGGGCCGGCCGATAGGATAACACTCTGAATGGTCGAACCAGCGGGCTTTCCGCCTATCCCCGTTCCGCCTGACTTTCTTCGGACCATCGGGTCCGTCCTCGCCAGGATGGCTGGAAACCGGAATGCGATCACACTGAACCTTGTTGCCCGGCCAAACCCTGAAACCGGTGAAATACGATACTGGTCCTCCGAACTGAATTTTCTGTTCCCCCCCATTCCTGCCGGTTCCCCTCTGGGGGGAGCCTCATTCCTGAAAGCTGTGGCTACCCGGTCTCCATCGGGATGGAGCATCCGGGCGGCATTGCCGGATGCCGGAGAGAAATCTCCGGAGGTTCTGTTGTGGCAGACGCCCCTTATGCATGAAAATGCTGCCGTCACCCCCTCTCCGGTAGACAAGGATCGGATCCTTTCAGTTTTTCCGGAGGACAGGCCGGGATCGTTTTTGTCCCGGCCGGACAATGCGGGGCGTTTTGTGGAGGTATCCGGACCGTTACCGCCGGAAATTCCTGCTGATTCTCGCCCGGAAATGTGCTGGCTGGATATCCGCTGGCCTGCATCCACCCATCCGGAAGAAGAGAGAACGGAGGATAAAGAGGCCCCGGTTTCCCCCCGGGAGAGCGGGGCTGTTCCCTTTCGTCTGGAACTGTCATATGGGGGAGGCCGTTTGGTCGTTGTGGGCGGTGTCTATGAACCTTCACCCCGAACTCTTTCGCTCAGCGTCCGGACAGGGGATGACGGTATCCGCGCACACTGGGAGAAGATGCAAAAGGATCTGTCCCGGGACCTGGCGGAGGTGCTTTCAATCCGCCTTTCCGGGACTCCGGGGCAAAACGGAAAGCCGGAGTAATGGGCCCTCCGGGTGAGGAACTCCTGGCCATCGCCCTCGGCTACCATCCCGCCCGGGACGAGGCTCCCATTGTCCTGGCGGCGGGACAAGAGGAAATTGCCCGGCAGATTCTGGCCATTGCGGCGGAATTCAGAATACCCGTTCGCCATTCACCCCGTCTGGCAAGCTTTTTGGTCCGGGTACCGCCCGGGCACCCTATCCCGCCGGAACTTTATCAGGCGGTCGCTCTCCTGCTCGCATATCTTTACAAAACCGGGGAGTAGGGGCTGTCTTACAGCTCCGCCCCCAGTCGGGAGATGACGATATCCTTGAGGACCGTTGCGCCGGAGAGGGAGAGATGGGTCATCACCACCCGGGCGACATCCTCCGGCTGGATCATCTCTTCGGGAGGGATCGGGGAACCCGCCGCCATGGGGGTGGCGACATATCCGGGACAGACGGCGAAAGCCTTGACGCCGAAGGGTGCACCTTCCGAGAGAAGGGACTGCGTCAGCGCCCGCAAGCCGAACTTGGAAGCGGATTGACATCCTCCCCTCCCTCTCGCTTCGCTCGCCGCGAAAGCGGAAAGGAAGGGGATTCCTTCCTGCCAACTCCCCTTCTGAAGACGGGGATGGATCGGCGGGCCTGAACGGTC
>Ga0078972_1003055_pt1 | contig 51817 bp, 35 predicted proteins | sample YelNatPaOPGAMG01_FD_67568 | JGI IMG/M metagenome (GOLD analysis project Ga0078972, IMG submission 67568) | Hot spring thermophilic microbial communities from Obsidian Pool, Yellowstone National Park, USA - OP-RAMG-01 (SPADES assembly) (version 2) | ecosystem: Environmental > Aquatic > Thermal...
CCGGTGCGTGGGAGGGGGGTGAGAAAGCGGAGAGGGGGAGAACCACAAGGCTTGGCTAACAACCTCTTCGATCATATTCGATCATACAAAGGCTGGAGGAGCCGGGGTGAGGGCGACCTGTTCCGCTCGCTGCGGGTAGGTCGTCACAGGCAATCCGCACGCGAGGGGTTAGGGCAACTACCTACTGACGATGCTGAAAGAGACGGCGAAGCAGATAGCCCACGCAGTCCGCCCGCATCGAGGGACGGAGGATGGCCTTCGCTGTGTGCTAGACGTGCTCTTCCGTGAGGACAGGTGTTGGGTCCGCACAGGCCATGTTCCTGAACACTTGGCCACCGTCGAGATGGTGGCCCCAGCATGATTGGCCGGGAAGCGACCATGGCGGCTGGCACGGGCTGCGAGGAAGCCAGCAGCGGGCCTTGCTGACCTGGGAACCTCCTCATAAGGGCGAAACCAGAGAAGCGATGGTAGTGCGCCCAGTCTCTTCCCGGCCCCTCCCCGCCGTCCATAGCCCTCGTGTTTCCCGGGCTTCAGGCTTGCTCGGAGCCTTCGGCCTCCGCCCAACAGGATGGCCGGTGGTTCGGGTGGAAAAGGTGAGCAACAACGGTTCGGCTATCTCGTCAAGGAGGTGCCAAGATGGAACTGGCAGGCGGACAAGGAAGGCGGGACTTCTTGAGGCGCGCGGCCGCTGGCGCCCTGGCGGTTGGCCTCGCTCCCGATGCGCTGCATCCCACCACGGCTGCCGCGGAGCCCGCAACCCAGCCACAGTCCGATCCACTGCCCCAGATCACCATAGCGGGCGTGCGTATCCCCCGCATGGTGGTGGGGTGCAACCCCATCGGGGGCTGGAGCCACCAAGTGCAGGCCCTGACCAACGCCATGTTGGAGTACTTCACGCTGGAGCGCACCATCGAGTTCCTTCGGAGATGCGAAAGCGTCGGCCTCGACGTGTGGGTTAGCTATTGGGACGACAAGCCCAGGCAGGCACTTAGGCGCTTGTGGTCGCAGGGCTCCAAGCTGCGTACGTACCTCCCGGGCAACCTTACCGAGGATGGCAAGCTCTCGAAGGATGTGCTGGAGCTGAACCCGGTCTTCTACATCCACCATGGCAACGTCACCGACAACCTGTTCCGCGAGGGCAAGCAGGAGGTGGTGCACGACTTCGTGAAGCGCGTGCACGACGAGATGGGCATACCGGCGGGCATCTCCGCGCATAACCCCGACTGCATCCGCTACGCCGAGGAGAAGGGTTGGGAGGCGGATCTGTATCAGCTCTGCCTGTACTACCTCACCCGCCCCAAGGAGCAGATCCGCGCCAAACTCGGCTCGGCCATGCTGGGCGAATCGTTCCTCGAGGGCGACCGCGACGAGGCGCTCAAGGTGATCCGAGAGGTCAGCAAACCGTGCCTGGCGTTCAAGATCCTGGGCGCGGGCTGGCACTGCAGCAGCCCAGAATCCGTGGAGGAGGCGTTCCGCATCGCACTGACCGGCATCAAGAAGACCGACGGCATCATAGTGGGCATGTGGCCTAAGTTCAAGGACGAGATCTCCATGAACCTGCAGCTTCTCCGCAAGTACGGCACGACGTGAGCAAGCTTGCAGCCCATGGGCCCACTACCAGCCGAGCTGCCAAGCAACTGGCGAACCGAAGTTCGAGGTTCTGTTGACATCGGTCTGTCGCCGTGCTACACTCGTAAGGGCAAGCGCGCGTAAGCATGCCGTTGCTGCTTCCAACTGGCGCCGATCGACTCGGCTTTCGCCAGCCCGGCCTCCGTCGCTCTTTTCCGCAATCCCGCTGCTTCGATGAAGCTAGTAGTCTCGTCCGATACGCACCTGAACTGCCACTACGCACGCATGTCGCCCGCTCAGCTCGAGGAGCGAAGGCGACGGATCCGCGCCGCGTTCATCGCCACGGTGGAGTACGCCATCGCGCACGAAGCCGCCGCGTATTTGCACGCTGGCGACTTTTTCGATATGCCGGATCCGCGCGTCGCGGAGATCATCGAGGTGACGGCACAGCTCGGCAGGCTCAAGGCGGCTGGCATCCCCGCCATTGCCATCGCTGGCGGCCACGACGTTCCGCGGGTGGCCAACATCGGCGCGTCGCCGCTGCGCGTGTTTCAGGAGGCTGGACTGCTTCACGTGTTCGGCACCTCCCGCGAAGTGACTCCGCTCTGCTTGGAGGATGGCGACGCTCGCGTCTTCGTGGGCGGCATCTCGTACAACCCGCGCCTTGGCCCAGACGATGACCCGCTGGCCGGCGTCACCATGCCGCACGATGCCGGCTTGGGGCTCCTCATGCTTCACTACGGCGTCGAGGGCCACATTCACCCCTCCGCCAACGAGCCAATCATCACCGACGAGAGCCTCCGCTCGGTGCCGGGCGTGGCGCTCTTCGTCATCGGACACATGCACCCCCACGCCCTCTACCACGTTGGCGGGCGCACGGTCCTCATCGTCGGTAGCACCGAGCGGTTCGACTTCGGCGAAAGGGGAATCAGCCCCGGCTTCTGGGAGCTAGGCGTGAGAGCTGGGGACGTGGACGCGCGACACATAACCATTCCCGCTCAGCCCCTGGACCAGGTAACGATCACAGCCGCGCAGCTACCGCCCGACGATCCCACCGGCGCGTTGGTCTCCAGGGTGATCTCCGCGTCCAACCCAGACCAGATGCTAAGGCTGGTGGTGGATGGCACCGTCGATCGCGACATTTACCATGCCATCAGGTGGCTAGAGGTGTACTCCGAGGGCGCCGCCCGAAACTTCCACTTCCAGCTTGATACGCACGGGCTGGATGTGCGTGGCGAGCGCGCCATGGAGACGAACGGCGGGCCCATTAGCGTGGCGGAGGAGATACGCCAGGCGGCCCAACGCATGATGGACAGCGCCGGCGACGAGGCGGAGGTCCTTCTCCTCGCTGAGGCGCGCGACCTCCTGCTGGACAAGTACGGCAACACGTGATTCGCCTAAGGGTCTTGGAGGCCGATCGATTCAAGCAGCTGCGCGCCGTCAACCTCGAGTTCCCCAGCCAGGGCAGCTTCCTGGTGGAGGGCCTCAACGAGGCCGGCAAGAGCACCCTGTTCGAGGCCATCTTCTTCGGCATCTTCGGCCGTGGCCTGGTGACGGACTCGGGTCTTGCAGACCTGATCGCCTACGACGCCGACGAGGCCGAGGTGCGCGTGGCCTTGGAGGTTGGCTCGCGCCTCCTCGATATCCGGCGCACGGTCCGCAGGCAGGCCCAGAACCGCTGGGTGCTAACCGTCGCCGATGCGAGCGGCGACGAGCGGATCATCGGCAACGCCGCCGTCAACGCCCGCGTGGTGGCGGAGCTGGGCCTGGACGCCGACGCAATGCTCAACTCGTGCTTCGTGGAGCAGAAGAAGCTCGACAAGCTTGAGTCGCTCTCCGCAGCCGACCGCGAGCGTGCCCTCATGCGCCTCCTCAACCTGGAGCGCCTCCACTCCATCGAGCGCGAGCTCCAGCCCACCCCGTCCGAGCGCCGCGACCTCGAGGCGCTTGAGCGGCGCGTTGAGCTGGCCGAGCTGCGCGCCAGGGCCGCTGACCTCTTGGGGCGGAAGAGCGCGGTGGAGCGACGCCTTGCCGCGGCGCGGGTTGCGACGGCGCTAGCTAGGCTGGACGAGCTGCAGGCCAAGCTGGCCGCCGAGGAGTCCGCCCGCGAGCAGTTGATCGCCAGCAGACGTTCGCTTGAGGATCGAATCCAGCGGATTGTTCAGCTGGACGCCGCTGTCGCCGCCGCCGAGCGACTGCCGGACGAGGCCGAGCGCGCCAGGGCGCTGGACGCGGAGGCGCGCGACGCCCAGGCCGAGGCCGACCGCCTCGAGGAGCTCCGAGCCCAACTGCCGTCCCTTCGCGCCAACGTGGCCGAGATAGACCGCCTGGCGCATCGATTTGAGCGACTGGCCGCCCTGCAAGCGCAGGCCGACCGTTGCGCCGCCGACCTCCGAGATGCCCAGCGCACCGCTGCAGAGGTGGATGCGGCCCACTTGGCCATTGCCGCGGCATCCGCGGAGCTTGCGCGCGCCCAAAACGCCCTCGACGAGGCCAAGGGCGCCGCGGCCGCCGCCGAGGGCGCCCATCGGCAGGCCCTCAACGCCGCCAGCGGACTGGATCGCTTGCTGACCCGCTTGCAACGCGTGGAAGCCCTTCGCGCCGCCGCCGACCGCCGCGCCTCCGTGCTTGCCGAGGCGCAAAAGCGGGAGGCACGCGCCCGGCAGCTGGCCGAGGCCGCCGAAGCCGCACAAGCCCGTGCGCGTGACGCGCGCGAGAAGGTGTCGGCCCTTACAGCTGCCCGCGGCGCCCTCCGTGCCCTGGTGAGGGCCGAGGAGGCGGCAGCCGCCCTCCGCAACTGGCTGGAGGCGCTGCGCACTATGGAGCGTGCCCAGGAGCTGGCGCGCCGAGCCAGCGACTCGATGCTGAGAGCCGCCCAGTCAGAGCACGATGCGCAGAACGCTGGTCGTTCGGCGCGAAAGCTGTACACGCTGGCTGTGTTCACGGGCCTGCTGTGCGTGGGTGGGTCCGTGGCGGCCTGGTTCATGTACTCGGCCCTGCCGGGGGCAACTGCCGCCGGATCGATCGCTACCCCAAAGGTGGTGCGCCTATGGCCGGCAATGATCGCCGCTTCAGGGGTTCTTCTGGCTGCGTGCGGCGCGTTTGCCTTTGCCGCGCGACGGCGTGCCTCGCTCCGAGACCGCCTGAGGATGGAGGCGGCCACCGAGACCGGGCAGGCAGACGCAGCCGCCGCGGAACGTTCGGCCCTGATGGCCACCCGGCTTGAGCGCGCAAGGGAGCGCTACCGCGAGACTACCGATGAGAGCGACCTGTTGGTCGCCATCGAGCGAGATGCGCTTGTGGAAATGGGCATCGTCGTTCCTGCCACCTTGGAGGAGGCGCAGTCGGCCCTCGCATCTGCCCTCCTTACGGTTGAGTCGCGTCGGCGGGCGTGCGAGGCGCTCAACAGCGCGCTGCCCCAAGACGCACTGGCCATGAACGGGCACTCCGCCGTCGCTGCGCTCCAAGCCCTCGACCTCGAGGCGGCAGCCGCGCAGAACGAGCTTGAGCACCGGGAAGCCGCCGCACGAGAGGCCGCCGAGCTGGCGGCCCAAGTCGCGCAGGACGCCCCGCCGGAGGCGATCTGCGTAGCCGCCGCCAAAGCCCAGCGCGCCGCCGATCTGGTGGCGTATTGGGGCGCGCTCTCGCTTCGCTGGGCCATGGATGCCGGCGTTCAGCTCGACGATGTGGAGCGCCCGGCGCCACTCCGGCTCCTCGCCGCCGTTAGGGACGCCTGCCACGCCGCTGCACTTCGGGCCGAGGATGCCCGCGCCAGCCTGGTTCAGGCCGAAACAGACCTTGCGCGCGCCGCCGACGCCGTGGAGGAGCGCAAGGCGGACGTAGCGGAGGCACAACGACGCCTGGAGCAACTGAACCCCGACGACGTTGCCGCGCGGATGGCCCTCCTGCACCGGCGGCTGGCCAAGATCGGTGCCCTGCTGGAACGGCGCACCGTCGAAGCCATGGCCAGGCTTCCGGAGGGAGTGACGCCTGCGCCCGCCGGCCTCCCATTGGCGGAGGTGCGCCGGGCCCTTGGGTTTGCGCAGGCGGAGCTCTCGCGCGCAGAAGAGATGGCCGCCAAAGCCGAACCCGCGCTTCAGCGAGCTCGCGAACGCCGTTCCTCCGCCGATGCCGCCGCGGAGGAGATCGCGGCCATCGTCAGCGCCATCCGCACCGCCATCCCGGACCTGCCGGGCGAGAGCGGCGGATGCGATATCGAGGAGCTGGTTAGCGCTACCCACCGCGCCGTCGAGCGGGAGCGCCGAGAGCTGTCCGCCGACGCCGTTGAGTCCGATCGCACGGCCATCGAACAGGAGTTGGGGGCCGCATCGGCGCGGGCGGAGGCTGTTCGCACAGAGGTGGATGCCATCGCTCGGACCGTGAAGGAGGGGCTGCTCGCCGCCGGGTGCTCGCCGGAATCCGCGGCGCGCGTCCAGCTCACGCGGGACGCCGTATCCGCACTGCTGCCTGACCTCCTATCCCCGCTGCCGGATGAGGCGACGCTGGCGGCGGAGCGAGAGCGCCTGGCGGCGGAAGCTTTGCTGGCCCAGCAGGCCGCCTGCGACATGGAGGAGCGCCTGGGGCTGGCTGGAACCGAGCTAGACATGGCCGAGGAACGTGCCGCGCTCAGCGCCATCGAGTACTCCCTCAGGCTTCGGGAGCGCGCCGCAGTCATCGCCCGCTGCGCCAGGGAAAGCACCGTGACCAAGGTGCTTCCCAACACGGTGCGAAACATGCGCCGCATCCTGCCAGCCCTGACCATGGACCGCTACCACGACGCGGAGATCGGCGACGATTACCGCATCAGGGTGTGGGACGAGCGCGCTGGCGATTGGCGCGCCAAGGCCATCTTCAGCGGGGGAGCCAAGGACCAGTTCTCTCTGGCGCTGCGGCTGGCGTTTGCACTGGCCACGCTGCCACAGGAGCGAGGAGCGGCGCCGTCCTTCATATTCCTGGACGAGCCACTGGGCTCTTTCGATGCTCAGCGCGCGGAGGCCCTCACCTATCTGCTAACCCAGGGCGATATCGCCTCCAGCTTCGATCAGATCTTCGTCATTAGCCACAACGCCAGCTCCATTCGGCCGCTGTTCAACTACCACCTGCGCCTGGTGGATGGCCGCGTGGAGCACGACTTGAGCCAGTAACCGCGATACGGCTCACTAACCGATCCGCTCGGGCCGCCCCGCTTTTCTGCTGGTTGCGCCGGCGTGGGGATGGCGCATTCGTGGTAGGGCTTCTCTAGGCTTGTGGGCTCTTACGCGGCTACCGCGCGGTGCTCGTGTGTCCGTGTGAAGGAGGCTAAGCCGCTCTGGCGAATACAAAAAGTAAGCTATTGTGTACCGACTCCGCCGCGGCAGCAGGTGGGCGGCGGGGCCATCGACGGCGACGGGAGGGTCTAGCATGAGAACACGCTCGTACCACGCCTTCACCCTCATCGAGCTTCTGGTAGTCATCGCCATCATCGCCATCCTGGCGGCCATCCTGTTCCCCGTATTCGCGCGGGCGCGCGAGAAGGCCCGGCAGGCAGCATGTCTTTCCAACACCAAAGAGCTGGCTGTGGCGGTGCACAGCTACATGCAGGATTGGGATAACTGCTATCCCTCCACCAACCGGTACCCAACACCACTGCCCGCTTGGGATAACACCTATGGCTACGGCTTCTGGATGTGGCTGCTTCAGCCGTACCTCAAGACTTACGACGTGTTCCGATGTCCAAGCGCGCCGCACAACAAGCCTGTGTGGCTGCCGGATAACTCGCCGTATCCAGTGGCCAGCTACGGCTACAACGAGTACCTGCTGTACATCGACCGGTATGAGCAGGACTTCAACTCCGAAAGCGCAGTGCCAGTGCCGTCTCAGACCGCGCTGATCGCCGACTGCTACAACGCCGCGCTGTTCCACGATTGGGGCGAGAACGAGGACGAGAACACCAACTGGAACTACGCTCCAGACAAGAAGCGCCTTCCCAGCGGCATGCTGCGGGTGAAGTACGCCAACGGCAACGGCGGCAGGAGCGGTGGCAAGCTGCTGGCCAGGCACGAGGGCTCAAATATCGTCTATGCAGACGCCCACGCCGCCTTCATGCCGGTCAGCCGGTTCGACGCGGCGAACTGGACCGGCCCCATGAAGCAGCGGAAGGAAAGGCCGGTGATCTGCCCGCTTGCCCAGCCTCTGCCGTAAGCGCCCCTGTCCGCCGCGTGCGAGCCGGGTGGAGGGAAGTTGCCTCTTGACGCCGCCGATTGCCGCGTGGAGCGCGGGCTAGATTGAGTACATTACGGCCACCGCTTGGTCGATCTCGCCCTGGCGCTTCACCACGTCTGCCAGCGTGGTCTTCGCCAGCACGCCCATCACCGACCTGCGCGCCTCCGCCCACGTCTCCATCAGCGCACAGCTCTCAGGCTGCCAGCAGCATCCGGACACGGCGGGGCAGTCCACTAGCTCCACCGGGCCTCCGGTCTGCTCAATCACGTCCGCAAGCGTGATCTGCTCCGGCGGCCGCGCCAGCGAGTATCCACCATGCTGGCCGCGCGTGGCCACCACCAGGCCAGAGCGTCGTAGAGCAACCAGGATCTGCTCCAGATACGTTATCGGCAGCTTCTGTCGCTCGGCGATTTCGCTCGCCACCTGCGGCGGACCTCCATAGCCGGCTGCCAGCGCCATCATTGCTCGTATTGCGTACGTTGAGCGTGTGGATAACTTGAGTGGCATGCTGTTTCCCAAAGATGCGGCGTTTCGTCGATCTGCCCGTGATGATTAGTTCGTCGGCATGGCCCGAGTATCCGCTTGACCAAAGCGTGCGGGCATGGTAGCATATCTTACCTATCTATAGCGGAATAGTCAACTGCTGCTCCGCCTACTGGAGGTCCGTCAGTGCCAACATACCGCCAGATGGCATACGCCAGCCCAGATGACATGGTCTTCGGCCGGTCGCTGCATCCCGTTGTGTGCGGCCTCGACCTGGAGATCGGCGGGGGCTGGGTGGTGCCAGAGCTTAAGTACGCCCCGCGTCCAGGTGCCGAGGCGAGCTTCGATTCCATCCGAGATGAGTATCGGCGTATCACCCAAGACGCCCTCAGCAGGGCCGTGGCGATCGGCCTCCCCGCCATCGTCTTGGAGCTGGAACACGTCTACCAGCTCTCCCGCAATCCCGAATGGGGGGCTGGCATTGCCCGCATGACTGCGGACCTGCTGGAGCAGTTCCATTCGGCTTACGGCCTCAGAAGCGCGCTGCGGGCCACCATCGCCGACTTTCGCCAGCCCTCCCACGGCCTGCGGGGGGGAGACGAGCTGGCCACCATGCTCCGCGCCTTCGATCAGAGCGCGGCCAGCGGCGCCCACATCCTTGCGATAGAGTCCACCGGCGGGAAGGAGGTCTTCAACCACTGCGTTACCAGGCAGGACCTGAAGGGCATCCTCTTTGCCGTTGGTGTGCTGGGCAGCCGCGATATGGAGTACCTGTGGGACCACATCGTTGAGATAGCAGACCGCCGTCAGGTGGTGCCCGGCGGCGATACGGACTGCGCCCACGCCAACTCCGCGATGTTCATGGCTGCGGGTTTGCTCGATACCGAGATGTCTCACGTGTTCGCGGCGCTCGTCCGTGCCATTGGGGCGGCCAGGTCCCTTGTGGCGTTCGAGCGCGGCGCGAGGGGGCCGGACAAGGATTGCGGCTACGAGGGCGTTGTGGTGAAGGCGATCACGGGGTGTCCCATCTCGATGGAAGGCAAGTCCGCCGCCTGCGCCCACAGCAGCATGAGCGGCAACGTCCCCGCCGCCGCCTGCGACCTGTGGAGCAACGAGGCGGTTGAGTATGCCGAGATGTTCGGCGGAACCACGCCGCAAGTGTTCACGGAGATCCTTGGCTACGACGCAGCACAGATGAACGCCGCCATCGAGATGGGCGCCGAGAAGGTCCTCCGCGACATCTTCGTCGCCTCCGACCGGTACCGCGATCCGCAGGCGCTGGTACTTGCGCCGGAGTCGGCGTACGAGATAGGCAATGCCATCCTGTCTCACGAGGGATACTACGCACGATCGAAGGCAGCGGCTTTGCGGGCGGCCGAGCTGATTCACCAGGCGTCCGCATCGGGCGCGCTCCCGCTCACCACCTTCGAGCGGCGCGTCCTGGATCAGTCCATGGAGCTGCTGGAATCGCTGCCCGACGATGAAGAGGAGTTCGTTGCGGACTGCCTGCGCGAATACGCCCATCTGGACGAGTTCAACCCCGCCAACTACGGCATCGACGGAGGTCGGCTATGAATCCCAGAAAGCGGTTCCTGTCTGCGCTGCTCGGCGGCCGTGTCGACCGGCCTTCCGTTGTGTGCGTGAACCAAACCGCCACCCACGAGCAGATGCAGGAGCTGGGAGTGTGGTGGCCGAATGCACACCGAGATCCCATACTCATGGCCAAGCTTGCGGCCGGCGCCTACCACCTGCTGGGGCTTGATGCGGTGCGAGTGCCGTTCTGCCAGACGGTTGAGGCAGAGGTCCTGGGCGCACCGATTCGCGACGGCGACCGCGACACCCTGCCGTCTAGCTCGGAGCACCCGTTTGCGCCGGGGCAAGCGGTGGCGATCCCCACCGACCTGCTGACCCGCGGGCGCATCCCGGTGGTGCTCGAGGCGCTCCGCATCCTCAGGCGGCAACTAGGTGAGGTAGCCGCGGTGATTGGCGGAGTGGTGGGGCCGTTCTCCGTGGCGGGCCACCTTCTGGGCACGGATAGGCTCCTCATGCAGAGCTTTCTGGAGCCCGAATCGCTGAAACCGGCAATGGACGCCGCCGTTGAGGTGGCGGCCCATCTGGCCAATGCGATGGTGGCGGCGGGCGCCGACGCGATCTGTATTGAGGACATGGCCGCCTCCACCGACCTCATCCGCCCGCAGACGTTCGATGCCGTGGTGTTGCCGCGCCTGAAGACCCTGGCTTCGCAGATCCAGGCTCCCGTGGTCCTCCACATATGCGGCAAGGTTGACGCCATTCTGGACTCGATGGTGGCCACGGGCGCGGACGCGCTCAGCATAGATACCAAGACGGACCTGACGCTGGCCCTAGATGCCGCCGCTGGCAATGCAACGGTGATCGGCCCAGTGGGCACCACCGATGTGCTGCTTGCGGGCGGGCCGAACGACGCCGCGGCTGCGTGCCGCAGCCTGATCGATGCCGGTGTGAGCATCGTCGCACCCTCGTGCGCTATCCCGCCCGGCACCCCAACGGCCAACGTGCGAGCGATGGTGGACGCCGCCTCCTCCCACAAGCCCGCCAGGGGCGGCCGTGCTCCCGGGTTCGCCTCCACCGGCAAGGGGCGGCCCGTCTTCGTCCGGTACGATGTGCGCCTCCACAGGCCGCAAAGCCGCGTCTCGTCCGGCATTGCGGATCCGCTGCTTTCCGCCTGCGCGGACGCCCTGATCTTGGGCAAGCGCGCCGAGGTTGCCGACGCGGTGAGGGCCGCCCTCACGAAGCACTCTCCGCTCGATATCATCAACAAGGCGCTTGTGCCCGCCATCGACAAGGTTGGCGAGCTCTGGGACCAGGAGTACTTCTTCCTGCCCCAGGTGATCTTGGCAGCAGACGCCATGCAGGCCGGCATGCAGGTGTGCGAGGAGGCGATGGGAAGCGCCGTGGAGAAGCGCGGCAAGGTGGTGATGCACGTGGCTGAGGGAGACGTCCACTCCATCGGCAAGAACATCGTCAAGTCGCTGCTCACCGCCAACGGCTTTGAGGTGATCGACCTGGGCGTTGACGTGCCGGTGGAGAGGGTGGTGCAGGCAGTGAAGGAGCACCGGCCTATGCTGCTCACCGGCAGCGCGCTTATGACCACCACCATGACGGCCTTCCCGCGCATCGCCAAGAGACTGCAGGAGGAGGGGCTGGAAGTGCCGTTCGCCTGTGGTGGTGGCGCAGTGAGCCAGGCGTTCTGCGAGAGCTTCCCGTTTGGCATCTACGGTGGCAAGGGAAACCGCGCTCCTGCGATAGCCAAGGCCGCCGCCGAGGGGAAGAGCTGGCAGGAGCTCCGCGCCGCGTTCCACCGGTAGGCCAGCGGCGTGCCACGGCTTGCGGACGATGGGGAGGGGCGGCGGGAGGCCAACTGCCCCTCCCAGCGCGCAAGCTTGGGGAGAGGGGGAGCCTCCGGCGTCTCAGTAGCTCACACAACCAACCCCGCCTGACATGCTCCTCCCACCTCCCCTCTCCCCGTAAGTGGGAGAGGGGCCGGGGTGAGGGGAACCACTCCTCCCACCTCCCCTCTCCCCGTAAGTGGGAGAGGGGGGCGAAGCCGGGGTGAGGGCAACTGCGAGCGTTGCCAAACCGCCTCTTCGATCATAGAAAGCGCAGTCACAGCCCACGCGCTCCATCCTAGCTCTCCGGCTCCAACTGCCGCTCACCTCGTTGCTGGCTCGGAGCAGCCCTGCGCAAGTTGACGCGCCTGTGCTCCGGGAGTATCATTGGTGGCGTGCGGAGGCCTCTGCGCATAATTCAGCGCGTGCGGAGGAGAGATGGCGGTTACCAAGAGCGAGCGTCCCAGCGTGCAGCCAGGAAAGGCCATGTCTGGCAACGTGCTGGCCATGGGGTTGGTAAGCTTCCTCACGGACTTCAGCACGGAGATGATCTACCCCCTTCTGCCCCGGTTCCTCACCGTATACCTGCACGCATCTCTGGCCTTTGCGGGCGCAATGGAGGGCATTGCGGAAAGCGTGGCCAGCGTCTTAAAGCTGTTCTCAGGCGCCCTGGCGGACCTAATGGGCGTGCGCAAGCCGCTGGCACTGGCTGGTTACTCGCTGTCGTCGCTTGCAAAGCCGCTGGTGGCGCTGGCAACATCGCCGTGGCAAGTGCTTGCAGTGCGCGTTTCGGACAGGATAGGCAAGGGGATCAGAACCGCGCCCCGAGACGCCCTGATAGCCGACTCCGTGACGGTAGATGAACGCGGAAAGGCGTTTGGGCTGCAGAGGACGATGGACCACGCCGGAGCGGTGGCTGGGCCGCTTGTTGGGGCCGCGCTGCTGGCCTTTCTTGCCAGCCGAGGCCACCTATCCACCGGGCACGCATACCGGATCGTGTTTGGCCTGGCGTGCGTGCCAGCGCTGCTTTGCATCGTGGTGCTTGCGGCTTGGGTCCGCGAGATCAAGCCAACCGCCGGGGGCAACGCCCGCATTCAGCTCTCCCTCCGTGGCTTCGATCGCGTGTTCCTCGCCTACCTGGCCATCGTGTGCGTTTTCACCTTGGGCAACTCAAGCGACTTCTTCATACTGCTCCGGGCGTCGGGCCTGGGGCTAACGGCCACGCAGGTGCCCCTCGCGTGGGTGTTGCTTCACGTGGTGAAGATGACCACCTCGATCCCGGGCGGTATGCTATCGGACCAGCTGGGCAGGCGCAAGGTGATCATAGCCGGCTGGACGGTGTACGCCTTGGTATACGCCGGGTTCGCCTTCGGGCGCACGCCGCTCCACGCGTGGGTTCTGTTCGCAGTATACGGCATATACTTCGGCTTCACCGAAGGCGTGGAGAAGGCGTTTGTGGCAGATCTGGTGCGCCCGGATCTGCGCGGCACCGCCTACGGGGCGTACAACTTCGCCATAGGCATCGGGGCGCTTCCCGCCAGCGCGTTGATGGGTTTGCTGTGGACCAAGTACGGCGTGGTGCCCGCTTTCGGCTTTGGGGCGGCCATGGCGTTCCTGGCCGCGGTGCTTCTGCTGGCGGTTGTGCCGGAGGGCCAAAGGCTGGCCTAGACGCTGCTCACGAGCTAAGTACGTCCGCCAGTGCGTACAGGTCGTGCCAGTCCGGCCTCTTCGCCTCCAGCGCCTCCTCCAAGGTGCAGCTGGCCACGCGCCCCTGCCGCCAAACCACCATCCGCCCGTGCTGGCCAGACGCCAGCAGCTCAACGGCGTGGGCGCCCATGCGCGAGGCGAGAAGGCGGTCAAACGCCGACGGGGTGCCGCCGCGCTGGACATGGCCGAGGACGGTAAGGCGCGCCTGGTACTCACGGTCTGCGCCCGCCTGGCCTATGATCTCAGCCACCTCCGCAGCAGTGGGCTTGGCGCCCTCCGCCACGATCACGATGAAGTGCGGCTTGCCCCGCGAGAGGGCATCCTCGAGCTCGCGGGTGATGCGGTCCGGCTCAAGAGGGATCTCCGGCAGCACCACCAGCTCCGCCCCGCCAGCTATGGCGGCCATGAGGGCTAGGTATCCGCAGTTGCGGCCCATCACCTCAACGACGAAGCCGCGCTGCAGAGACGACGCGGTGTCCTTTATTTTGTCCACGGCATCGATTATGGTGTTGAGCGCCGTGTCCACGCCCAGGCTCATCTCGGTAGCCGCCATGTCGTTATCGATGGTTGCGGGGATGACGACGACGTGCGCCCCCAGGTCCTTGAGGGCGATGGCCCCGCGGGTGGACCCATCGCCGCCTAGGACGACCAGGCCCTCCATGCCCAGCTCCTGCATCCTCTGAATCGCCTGGCGCTGGCCGGCCTCGGTCATGAACTGGGCTGAGCGAGCGGTCATGATCTCAGTACCGCCGTGCCTCAGAAGGCCTCCAACGGCGCGGCTGCTCAACGCCTCGGCGTCTCCATCTAGCAGGCCCGCGTAGCCGCGCTTCACACCAAGCACCTCGAAGCCGGCTGCGTGGCCAGCCCTGACCACGGCCCTCACACAGGCGTTCATGCCGGGAGCATCACCCCCGCTGCAGAGCACTCCTATTCGCCTAGGCATCGGTTTCCCTCCAAAGTCAACGCGAGACCCTTTGGGCTGCGCGCGTGGTTCTCGTGTGAAAGTGGTTAGGCCGGCAAGAACGGCTTCAAATGGCTGCGCTGTGTTAGCTCAGCTACCCGACTGCGTATACTCGCATGAGAGCCGACGGCACCCACCTCGCGTTCGATCGAGCGGCGCAAGCGTCCTGCTTGCTGCCGTTTTAGGGGACGCAGTGCGGGAACCAGAGCGCCGACGGCGAACGTCTAGGTATCTGGTTGCAGCTGGGCGCCGGTGGTTTGGGGCAAGGAACGACGATGCGCACGTGCAGATACCGTAAAGGCTTTACGCTGGTGGAGTTACTGGTGGTGGTGGCCATCATCGCCGTTTTGGCTGGCATCATCTTCCCAGTGTTCGCCCGCGCCAGGGCCCGGGCCGAGTCTACCACGTGCCAATCCAACCTGCGGCAGCTGGGAGCGGCCTTTCAGCAGTACCTCAACGAGTTCGACGATCAGTACCCCAACAGCTGGCGCACGCAGCGCAGCCCCTACGGCGAGCTCAACCACTCCTGGTGGGACGTCCTCATTTACCCGTACGTCCGCAGCGACGCCGTCTTCGCCTGCCCCGCCAACGATACCCCCAGCTACTCCGTTCACCAGGCGTTCGATTCGCGCGGGCTCAAGACGCGGCGCGTCACCTATGCTCTCAATAACCAGCTTCTGGGCGCCGCTGCCGGAGTGGACAAGTTCCAGTACGTTGGCGATCCCCCCGACCCAGCTCTCGCCTCGGACGTAGACGATCCGGCATCCACCATCCTGCTTGCGGAGAAGATGCAAGACTACCCAGGCCACACGCCCAGCCAGCCGAACCAGCCCGGCAACCAAAGCCAGGAGGTGGACGTGTGGTTCCAGCTCACCGAGCCCGGCATCACACCTCCGGACTGGGACACCTCTTGGGGCGTCGCCCGCAGCCTACACGGCCTCGGCAGCAACTTCCTGTTCGTGGACGGACACGTGAAGTTCCTCAGGCTCCAAGACACGTTCACGGGCGGAAAGCCGGCCATGGTGACCACCGGCGCGGATCGCGGCGGCACCGACACCGGCATCGGCGGGTCGATGGGGCCGGCTCCGCCGCCGTCAGCTCCGCCCAGCGTTGGCGCAACCGGGCCGGCGGAGCAGGACGAGGGCACGGATATGTGGAGAATCCGGCGCATTGCGGCAACCGGCCAATAGGCAGCTCGTCGCGCCATCCACGCCGCCCGGTGCAACCACACGCTTGGTTGTCTTGACCGTCCCCCTGTGATGTGCTAGAATTCCGGTGGCGATGGCCGTCCGTCGCGCGCAAGTTCGCCGCGCGGACGGCGGCGGGGCCGTTGGTGCTGCGTTTTCCCCGCCCTCACCATTCAGGTAGGATCCGAAGCGAATGCCGCTGCTTGACATACTCAATCACACGCGTCCCGAGCTGCGGGCGCGCGCCGAGCCGGTGGAGAAGGTCACCGAGGAGATTCGCCGGCTTATCCGCGACATGAGGGAGACCATGAAGGCCGCCCCGGGCATCGGGCTTGCTGCGCCGCAGGTGGGGGTCCTCAAGCAGGTCATCGTGGTGGACACCGGAGAGCCCGGGTGCGCGGTGGTGCTGGTGAACCCCAAGGTGATAGGGGCGGAAGGCGAGAGCACCGGGGTGGAAGGGTGCCTCAGCATCCCCGGCATTCAGGGCCTGGTTACGCGGCCGGACCGCATAGCGGTGAGGGGCCTAGACGCCCGCGGGAAGAAGGTTACCGTTAAGGCCGAGGGACTGTTCGCGCGCGTCATCCAGCATGAGATTGACCATCTATACGGGATTCTATTCATCGATCGGGCGCTGCCAGGCAGTCTGCAAATGGTAACGGTGGCAAGCCAGGCGACGGATGGAGAGCGGCTGGCCACGGCCGTGGGGTAGACTGTCCGCCCGTGCAGGCCCGGCAGCTAGAACAGAGACGCACCTGTTTGTGGCGCTTAGCAAGGAGAAGCCAGAGGCATGAAAGTAGTCCTAGTCAAGGAAGTTGAGGCGGTTGGCCAGGCTGGTCAGGTGGTTACCGTGGCGGATGGGTACGCCCGCAACTTCCTTTTTCCGCGCAAGCTGGCGATAGCCGCCGATAGGGGTACCCTCAAGAACCTGGAGCGCATCGCCGCGGAGGCCCGCAGGCGAGAGGACCGCGCCCGCGCAGACGCCGAGTCCGTTGCCCGCCGCATCACCGAGACGCCCGTTACCGTTCGCGCCCACGTTGGGCAAGACACCAGCAAGCTGTTCGGCTCCGTAACCACCCAGCAAATCGCGGACGCGATCAAGGAGCAGATCGGCGTTGAAGTGGACCGACGCCGCATCGAGCTGGAAGAGCCGATCCGCAGCCTCGGGGAGTACGACGTTCCCATCAAGCTACACGGCAGGGTTACCGCGCACCTAAGACTGAACGTGGAGCCGCTGCAGCAGGCTGAAGGGGAGTAAGCCGAAATCAGTGGACAGGTCGCCCGTGCTAGACCGCGTTCCGCCCCAAAACCTGGAGGCCGAGCAATCCACGCTCGGCTCCATGATGATCGACAAGCTCGCGGTTGAGCGCGTTACGGAGATCCTCAAGCCGGACGACTTCTACCGCGAAGCCCATCAACGCATATACAGCGCCATGTGGCACCTGGCGGAGCGCGGTGAGCCGGTGGACCTGGTCACCCTGACGGACGAACTGCGATCGCGCGGGCAGCTAGACGCCGTCGGTGGCGTCTCGTACCTCACCACCCTCTTAGACGCCGTCCCCACCGCCGCCAATGCGGAGTACTACGCCCGCATCGTGGAGGAGCGCGCTATCCTCCGTGGGCTCATAAACGCCGCTGCCGAGATCACCCAGATGGCGTATGAGCCCGGCGAGGACGTCGGCGCGGTGGTGGACAGGGCGGAGCGTGCCATCTTCGCCGTGGCTCAGCGCCGCGTGGGCAAAACGTTTCGCTCCATTGGCGACCTGGCGATAGAGGCGTGGGAGCGGCTTAGCCAGCAGTCCGAGGGCGGCTTGGTCGGCGTTCCAACCGGCTTCCGAGACCTGAACGCGCAGACCGCAGGGTTTCAGCCAGCGGACCTCATCATCATCGCCGCCAGGCCTTCCGTGGGCAAGACCGCATTCGCTCTCAACCTCGCCGTCTCCGCGGCGCGCGCCAGCCGCGGCCCAGTGGCCATCTTCAGCCTTGAGATGTCGGACCTGCAGCTGGCCATGCGCATGCTCTGCTCGGAGGCGCGGGTTAGCGCCCACCGCCTGAGGGCGGGCGCCGCCAGAGACGAGGATTGGGCCGAGCTGGCCGCCGCCCTAGACCGCCTCGCTGAGCTGGCGATCTACATCGATGACAGCTCGGACCTCACGCCCCTGCAGGTGAGAGCCAAGTGCAGGCGACTGGCCGCCTCGCACGGGCTCGGCATGGTTGTAATCGACTACATCCAGCTGATGAGCGCCCACGGCCGCGCCGAGAACCGCAACCAAGAGCTCTCCATCATCGCGCGGTCGCTCAAGGCCATGGCCAAGGAGTTCAACGTGCCCGTAGTTGCGCTCTCCCAGCTGTCTCGCGCGGTTGAGCGGCGGGAGGATAAGAGGCCGGTGCTCAGCGACCTGCGCGAATCCGGCGCCATTGAGGCGGAGGCAGACCTGGTGGCGTTTCTCCACCGTCCCGGCTACTACGATAGGCCCGACGAGCGTGGGCAGAAAGACAGCGCCGTGGAAAACGTGGAGGTCATCATAGCCAAGCACCGCAACGGGCCCACCGGTGTTGTGAAGTTGGGCTTCATCCGCGAGTTCGCCTCGTTCGTTGAGGTGGAGAAGCGCCTGCAGTACGGCAGCTGACGCGTCGTCGCCCCACGGCCATCGCTCTGCAACCCGGTGGCCCATCGGCGGCAGGGGCCTTCGCCTGTGTGTTCCCATTTCGCCCAGCCGTTGGCACGGAGGATACGATTGCCAAGCCTTGCAAACGATCGCGTGGACGTGTTGTTGGTGGGTGGCGGCGGACGTGAGCACGCTCTGGCCTGGAAGCTAAGCCAGAGCCCGCTCTTGGGCAAGCTATACTGCGCGCCTGGCAACCCCGGGATCGCTGCCCACGCCGAGTGCGTGCCCATCTCCGCAACGGATATCGACGGAGTGGTTGGGCTCGCCAAAGAGAAGCGCGTTGGCCTCGTGCTGGTGGGTCCGGAGTCGCCGCTGATAGCGGGCTTGGTGGACCGATTGCAGGCAGAGGGCATCCCGGTTTTTGGGCCGCGGCGTGATGCGGCCGCCATCGAGGGGAGCAAGAGCTTCGCCAAGCGGATCATGCAGATCGGCGGGGTGCCAACCGCCTCTTGCGAGGTATTCGACGACGCAGACGCGGCGCTCTCGTACCTGAGGCAGCACCCGGGTCCGGTGGTGGTTAAGGCCGACGGCGAGGCTGCCGGCAAAGGCGCCATCGTGTGCGACGACGAGCGCCAGGCGATGGATGCCGTGCGCGCCATCATGGTGGAGCGCGTCTTCGGTTCGTCCGGAGACCGCGTGGTGATTGAGGAGCGGATGTACGGCGAGGAGTTCAGCGCGCTCGCCTTTGTGCAGGGCGAGAAGTACATCCTCATGCCCGCCTCACAAGACCACAAGCCCGTCTTGGACGGCGACAGGGGGCCGAACACCGGTGGTATGGGCGCCTACTCGCCGGTGCCAAGCGTCACCCAGGACGTGCAGCGCTTCGTTGAGGAGCGTGTGTTTCGCCCCGTGCTGGCCGCCCTGACAAGCCAAGGCATCCGATACCAGGGCGTGCTGTACGCCGGCATGATGCTCACCGCAGCCGGGCCAAGGGTGGTGGAGTTCAACTGCAGGTTTGGCGACCCTGAGGCCCAGGTGGTGCTTACCAGAATGGCTTCCGACCTGATGGAGCCGCTGCTGGCCGTCGCCAAGGGCGACCTATCGGCCGTTGAGTGCGAGTGGAAGCCCGCGCACTCTGTATGCGTGGTGATGGCGTCTCGCGGCTACCCTGGCGCCTACGAAAAAGGCAAGGCTATCACCGGCCTGGATGCAGTGGCGCAGATGCCCAACGTCGTGGTGTTCCATGCGGGCACGGCTCAAGCGAACGGGGCCGTCGTTACGGCGGGTGGCCGGGTGCTGGGCGTAACCGCTTGGGCACCCACAACGGCGGAGGCCATAGCACGGGCTTACGATGCCACGGAGCGCATCAGCTTTGAGGGTGCGCACTACAGGCGAGACATAGGGCGCAGGGCGGTTTCGTAAGGGCTCTGCGCTGTCTGGCGGGAGGAAGCATGGCACCTACAGTCGGCGTTGTGATGGGCAGCATCTCGGACCTAGGAGTAATGGAGACCGCCGTGAAGACCTTGCGCGACCTTGGCGTTGAGGTGGAAGCCAGGGTGATCTCTGCCCACAGAACTCCACACGAGGCACACCAGTACGCCTCAAGTGCGGAATCGCGCGGCCTCAAAGCGATCATCGCGGCTGCGGGAGGGGCCGCGCACCTCGCCGGGGTGATCGCCTCGCTCACCAACGTGCCCGTTATTGGTGTTCCGATGATGCCCGACAGAAACAGCCCAGCAGGCCTGGACTCGCTGCTTTCCACCGTGCAGATGCCGCCGGGCGTGCCCGTTGCCACCGTGGGCTTGAACGCCGCTGAGAACGCGGCCATACTGGCGGCCCAGGTGCTTGCCGTTGCGGACCCGGCCTTGGCGCAAAGGCTTAGGGCGCGCCGAGCCGCCATGGCGGATCGGGTCCGCGAGGCCGACCGGCAGCTTGCGGAGCGCCTTGGGGCGTAAGGCAAGCAATGCGGCCGCTAGCGAGCCTTCTAGACTGACCATCGCACCGGTGGCGCCTGTGGGCCTGGCCGCCACCGCGGAGGAGCTATGATCGATCGCTACTCCCCGCCCGAAATGCGGGCGATATGGACGAAGGAGAACAGATACGCCACCTGGCTGCAGGTGGAGATAGCGGTGTGCGAGGCGTGGGCTAGCCTCGGCCGCATCCCCGCGCACGTGCCGCAGCTGATCGCCAAGCGCGCTCGAATAGACGTCGCCCGCATCGAGGCCATTGAGGAGGAGGTGCGCCACGACCTCATCGCGTTCGTCAAGGGCGTTCAGGAGACCTTGGGCGAGGAGGGCAGCTACCTCCATTTCGGCGTCACCTCTTACGACATCGAGGACCCAGCCCTCTCGCTGCTGCTCCGCCAGTCCGCCGATATCCTCATTCGCGACGCAGAGCGGCTGGCAAACGTTATCAAGCGGCGGGCGGCGGAGCACAAGCATACCCTCATGATGGGCCGCACCCACGGCGTGCATGCGGAGCCGGTTACCTTGGGCCACAAGCTGGCAGTGTGGTACTGGGAGATGCAGCGCAACATCGAGAGGCTGCAGGCCGCCCGCGAAGCCATCAATGTGGGCAAGGTGTCTGGCGCTGTGGGAACCTATGCCAATGTGGACCCGCGCGTGGAGGAGTACGTTTGCCGCAAGCTGGGCCTCAACCCGTCGCCGGCGTCCACCCAGATCCTCCAGCGCGATCGACATGCTCAGTTCATCACAACCCTGGCCATAGTGTCATCAAGCCTGGAGAAGTTCGCCACCGAGATCCGCAACCTCCAGCGCACCGAGATCCGAGAGGTGGAGGAGTTCTTCAGTCAAGGGCAGCGCGGGTCGTCGGCAATGCCCCACAAGCGCAATCCCTGGAACTGCGAGACCGTTAGCGGCCTGGCGCGGGTGATGCGCGGCTACGTGGTCCCCGCCCTGGAGAGCATCACCAGCTGGCACGAACGCGACTTGGCCAACTCCTCGGTGGAGCGGGTGATCCTGCCGGACGCATGCTGTGTGTTGGACTTCCAGCTTCAGAAGCTGACTGGTATACTAGATACGTTGCTGGTGTATCCGGACCGCATGCGGCGGAACGTGGAGCTTACCGGGGGCCTCATCGCCTCTCAGCAGGTGATGCTGGCCCTGGTGGATAAGGGCCTCACGCGCGAGGAGGCGTACACCATCGTCCAGGGGCACGCAATGTCCGTGTGGAACGAGGGCGGCTCATTCCGAGATCGGTTGCTGGCGGACCCACAGGTGACGAAGCTGCTGACCGAAAGCGAGATCGACGAGCTCCTTGATCCTGAGCGCCACTTGCGCAACCTTGATGTGGTGTTCCAACGCATGGGCATCTAGCCATTCGCAGAAGCGTTATTGCTTAGACTGGAGTTGCTGGCCGTGATTCGGGTGAAGGTGTTGGTTACCCTTAAGCCCACGATACTGGACGCCCAAGGGCAGGTGATCCAAAACGCCTTGGCCGCCTTGGGCTACGACAACCTCGAGCGCGTGAGAATGGGCAAGTACATAGATATCATGCTGAGGGACGACGGCGAGGGCGTCGATCAGCAGGTGCGCGAGATGTGCGAACGGCTTCTGGCCAACCCCGTGATGGAGGACTTTTCGTACGAGATCGTGGAGGACGCCAAGTGAAGTTTGGGGTGGTGGTGTTTCCCGGCAGCAACTGCGACGCCGACGCCTACCACGTGATCAAGAACGTGATCGAGCAGCCGGTGCGCTACGTGTGGCACCAAGAGCGCAGCTTGGACGGCCTGGACTGCGTGATACTGCCCGGCGGCTTCTCTTACGGAGACTACCTCCGCACCGGCGCCATCGCTCGCTTCTCCCCCGTGATGGACGCCGTCCGCGACTTCGCGGAGCGCGGCAGGCTGGTGCTGGGCATCTGCAACGGGTTCCAGGTCCTCTGCGAGGCGGGCCTCTTGCCCGGTGCCCTGGCGCAGAACACGGGGCTTCGGTTCATCTGCAAGTTCCTGTACGTGCGCGTGGAGGAGACGGACACGCCGTTCACCTGCGCATGCAAGCGCAGCCAGGTGCTGCACATGCCCATCGCGCACCACGGCGGGCGCTACCTCGCGGATGAGGAGACCATGGCACGCCTGTCACGAGAGAGGCGGGTGCTGGTGCGCTACTGCTCGCCGGCCGGCGACGTAACGCCCCAGTTCAACCCAAACGGCTCTCTCGAGAGCATCGCTGGCATCTGCAACGAGCGGCGCAACGTCTTCGGCATGATGCCGCACCCGGAAAGGGCGTCGGAATCGATACTCGGCTCCGAGGACGGCCGCTGGATCTTCCAATCGATCGTGCGAAGCCTGATGTCGTAACTGCTTACGCGCTAAGTGCACCCTAGTAGAAGGGCAGTGTTCACGTAATGCCTGAAGCCACTGAGATCTACCGCGAGCTTGGCCTCAACGACGAGGAGTACGAACGGATCAGAGAGCTGCTTGGCCGTGACCCCACGTACACCGAGCTCGGTATGTACAGCGTGATGTGGTCTGAGCACTGCGGCTACAAGTACTCGCGGCCGGTGCTCAGGCTGTTCAAGACATATCGCGAATCGCAAGATGCTGGCACCATGGAGAACGCGGGCGTGGTGCCGATCGGGGACGGCCTTGGCGTGGTGTTCAAGATGGAGAGCCACAACCACCCCAGCGCGGTTGAGCCATTCCAGGGCGCCGCCACCGGAGTTGGCGGGATTCTGCGAGACATCTTCACCATGGGCGCTCGCCCAATAGCCTGCCTGGATTCGCTTCGCTTTGGCCCCCTAGACGACCCCCGGGTGCGCTACCTCCTCGATGGCGTGGTGAGCGGCATCGCCTTCTACGGCAACTGCGTGGGCGTGCCCACTGTGGGCGGGGAGGTCTACTTCAGCGACTGCTACAAGGGCAACCCGCTGGTCAACGTGATGGCGGTGGGCTTGGTGCGGCTGGACGGCATTGCCAGGGCGCGGGCGGAGGGCGTGGGCAACCCCGTCATGCTTGTGGGGGCGCGCACCGGAAGGGATGGTATGCACGGCTGCAGCATCCTCGCCTCCGCGGAGCTGTCGGAGGAGTCCCTGGCGAACCGCCCCACGGTTCAAGCCGGGGACCCATTCACGGAGAAGCTGCTGATAGAGGCCACCCTGGAGGCGCTTGCCACCGGCCACATAGTTGGCATCCAGGACATGGGCGCCGCGGGCATTACCTGCTCGGTGTGCGAGACGTCTGCCAAGGGCGGCACGGGGATGCGCGTGGACGTGCTCAAGGTGCCCCGCCGCGAGGAGGGCATGACGCCGTATGAGGTGATGATCTCGGAGTCGCAAGAGCGCATGCTTTGCATCGTGGAGCGCGGGCACGAGGATGAGGTTGCGGCCGTCTTCCGCAAGTGGGGCCTCAACGCAGCCATCATCGGGGAGGTGACCGACGACAAGCTGGTCACCATCTGCGAGGGCGATAAGGTGGTGGCACAGGTCCCCGCGGTGTCGCTGGCGGACGGATGCCCCACGTACCAGCTTGAAACCGCGGAGCCGGCCTACATCGCGGAGGTGCAGGGCTACGACCTGTCTGCGCTGCCAGAGCCCAGCGACCCAGGCGAGGTGCTGCTGAAGCTGTTGGCTTCCCCCACCATCGCCTCAAAGGAGTTCATCTACTCTCAATACGACCACATGGTGCAGATCAACACCATAATGCTGCCGGGAGGAGACGCCGCGGTGCTCAGGGTGAAGGGCACCCCGAGGGCGATTGCGATCACGTCGGACTGCAACGGGCGGTATTGCTACTTGGACCCGTACCGCGGGGCGCAGATAGCAGTGGCGGAGGCGGCGCGGAACCTGGCGTGCGTGGGCGCAAAGCCGATGGGCGTGACGGACTGCCTGAACTTCGGGAATCCGCAGAAGCCGGAGGTATTCTGGCAGTTCAGGCGGGCCGTTGAGGGGATGGCCGCCGCGTGCGATCGATTTGGCGTGCCGGTGGTGAGCGGAAACGTCTCGTTCTACAACGAGACGCCGGAGGCCGCTATCTTCCCGACGCCCGTGGTTGGCATGGTTGGACTGCTGGAGCAAGCGGAGCGTCACGGTCGAACGGCGTTCCGCGCTGCGGGCGACGCGATCTATCTGATCGGCCCCAAGCCCCAGGACGCGGAAGGCGACGGCATCGGCGGGTCGGAGTACCTGAAAGTCATACACGGCTTGGAGGTGGGGCGGCCGCCCGAGCTCGAACTGGAGCTTGAGATAAAGCTGCAGGAGCTGGTGCGCGGGTGCGTGGCCGATGGGCTGCTTGCGTCGGCCCACGATTGCTCGGAAGGTGGAGTTGGCGTTGCCCTGGCCGAGGCGTGCATACTGGGCCAGACGGGCGCTATAATACGATGGGAGGCTAGCTCCGTGGGGCTGTTTGCGGAGGTGCAGTCGCGCGTGGTTGCGTCGGTGCCTGCCGAGCAAGCAGCCGAACTGGAGAAGAAGGCGCTGGCCGCGGGGGTGCCCATCACGAGGCTTGGTGAAGTTGGCGGAGACGCGCTGGTCGTTCGTGGCCAGGCGGGCGAGCTGCTGCATCTGCCAACGCGCCTGATGGACGAGACCTGGAGGAACGCAATACCATGCTTGGTAAACGGCCAGCGGAGAGCCACTGATGTGTGACCACCATTGTTCACCGGAGGATGCGGGGGAGGAGCCGGCCTTCTCTGGCTGGGCGGGCCGCGGCGAAGGGCCCCGCGAGGAGTGCGGGGTGTTCGCCGTGTGCGGCCAACACGAGGACGTCGCTCGCACGGTCTATTTCGGCCTCTTCGCGCTGCAGCACCGGGGGCAGGAATCGGCGGGCATTGCCGTCGCCAACGGAAGCGATATCCTGGTGCACAAGCGCATGGGCCTGGTGACGCAGGTCTTCGACGAGGCGGTGCTGCGGGATATGCCCGGCATCGCGGCTATCGGCCACACGCGCTACTCCACCACGGGATCCAGCGTGGTGAGAAACGCGCAGCCCGTGGTGGTTCACTCCGCTCACGGGCCGCTTGCGGTGGCGCACAACGGCAACCTGCTCAACTCCACAGAGCTCAGGCGCAGACTGGAGGCCAAGGGCGTCTCCTTCGAGTGCACGAACGACAGCGAGATCCTCGCTCGTCTGATCGCCAGCTACCATCGCGGCTCGCTGGAGGGCGCGGTTGAGGAGGCCATGCGGGACCTCCGCGGCAGCTACTCGTTGGCGCTGCTGGCCCCGGATAGGGTGATCGGCGCGAGGGATCCGTACGGCGTCCGCCCCCTCTGCATTGGCCAGCTGCGTTCCGGAGACTACGTGCTCAGCTCCGAATCGTGTGCGCTCAATGTGGTTGGCGCAAGGTACCTCCGCGAGGTCGAGCCCGCCGAGATCGTCACGCTCTCGCCGGGCGGCCTTGAGGAGATGGATACCGGCCTCCAGAGGCGCAAGGCGCTCTGCGTCTTCGAGTTCATCTACTTCGCCAGGCCCGATTCGCTGCTGTACGGCAAACTGCTGCACCTTGCCCGCCGCCGAATGGGGCAGGAGCTGGCCAAAGAACACCCAACTCCCGGCGCCCAGCTGGTTATCCCCGTGCCCGATTCGGCGTTCCCGGCGGCCATCGGGTACGCAGAGGCGTCTCGCATTCCGTTCGGAGAGGGGCTCATCAAGAGCCGTTATATCCACCGCACGTTCATCCAGCCGGACCAGGCGATGCGAGAGCTTGGCGTCCGGATGAAGTTCACGCCGCTGACCGAGGTGTTGGCTGGCAAACGCGTGGTAGTGGTGGACGACAGCATAGTGCGGGGAACCAACACCAGGAAGCTGGTGGGAATGCTGTTCGACGCGGGGGCCAGCGAGGTCCACCTGAGGATCAGCTCGCCGCCGATACGGTACCCCTGCTTCTACGGCATCGATATGGACAACCAAGACCAGCTCATCGCCGCGAAGATGTCCGTCGACGAGGTATGCAGAGCCGTAGGTGCCACATCCTTGGAGTACCTGAGTCTGCCGGGCGTGCTGAGGGCCATCGGCCTGAACGGACCTTATTTCTGCAGCGCATGTTTCGATGGCAGATACCCGATTGAGGTGCCCGAGAACCTCAAGGTGAGCAAGTTCATACTGGAGGCCGCGCGTTGAGACAGCGCTCGGCCGTAAGGAACCCCCTATGGATCTGACACCTAGCGAGAGGCTGAGTTTGCGCGTTGACGCCCTGTCGCTGCGCCTGCGGGAGGTGAGCGAGGAGGCGTCGCGAAGCAGGGCGGAGGCGCTGGACCTGCGGCGGCGTCTTGAGGAGCTAACGGTTGCCGCCCTGGTTGAGGGCGACCCCCGGAGCTCCGGCGAGGTGGCCGAACTGCGAAACAGGCTGGAGGGTCATGAGGAGCGGGCCGCCGCGGCGGAGGCCGAGGAGGCGCGGCTTAGGGGCATTTTGGATGACGCACGGCGGGAGTATCGCGCGCAGCGGAGCAAAGAGTTCCGGATCCGCTGGATCGTGCTGGAGTAGCGTGAGAGACTGCCGGGGAGGCACATGTCACAGCCAACGAGCCCGATTCGCATTGCGGTGTTGGTGTCTGGCAAAGGGCGCGGCACCAACCTGCAAGCCATCATCGATGCCTGCGAGGCCGGCCGCATCGACGGCCAAGTGGTAGTGGTAGTCAGCACCAACCCGGCCGCGCCCGCGCTGCAACGCGCCCACCGCCACGGCATCCCAACCGTCGTCGCCTCACCCAAAGAGCTTGCCAGCGACGAGGAGTTGGACGCGATGTTGCTGGACACGCTGCAGCAGTACCGGGTGGACCTGGTGTGCCTGGCTGGCTACATGCGCAAGCTGGGGCCAGAGGTGCTGCGACGATACCGCTGGCGCATCATGAACGTTCACCCCGCCCTCATCCCGAGCTTCTGCGGCAAGGGAATGTACGGCATTCGCGTGCACCAGGCGGCGCTTGAGTACGGCGTGAAGGTGTCTGGCGTAACCGTCATCTTCATCGATGAGGAGTACGACACGGGGCCGGTGATTCTGCAGGAAGCGGTGCCGGTGGAGGAGGATGACACGCCCGAGACGCTGGCGGCGCGCATTCTGCCACACGAGCATGCGGCGTACTGCAAGGCGATTCAGCTGTTTGCAGAGGGGCGGCTGAAGGTGGAGGGCCGGCGCGTCCGCGTGCTCCCGCTACAGCGACAACCAGCGTAGCCCTGGTTTGCCCCCCGGGCCCCTTCACTGCGGCTGGGAGCCAGGATAGCAGCTGGGCCATAGCGGACCAGGTGAGGCACGAAGGGATGACGGGCCGGCCAGCGGTCTCCTCTGCTCTCTCCTGCCTTTGTTGTAAGCTCGGTTTCTGGGTTCCTGGCTTGTTTGCCAACCACGCTTAGCTCGGGAGGCACAGGTTGGGGCTACCTCACCTCCACCGCGGACGGCGCGCGGCTCAGCTCGTGCTGTGAGGCGGCGCCCTCGGCGGGGTGGGGGACCACCTTCCAGAACAGCGGCAGGTATTCACCCCAGCGGTCGAGTATGTCCGCCGCCCTGGCGCTCCCGGTGAGCTCCAGGTGCCGCTCCACCATCTGTTTCAGCTCCAGGACGTCGTCGCCGCGCACCACCCGCTCCAGCCCAACCAGCTGGGGGTTGTAGCGCCGCGGGAAGTCGCCGTCTTCGTCCAGCACGAACGCCACGCCGCCCGTCATGCCTGCGCCGAAGTTGCGCCCAGTGACGCCCAGCACCACCACCAAGCCGGCGGTCATGTACTCGCACGCGTGGTCGCCCACGCCTTCCACCACGGCCCGGCCTCCGCTGTTGCGCACACAGAAGCGCTCGCCAGCGCGGCCCGCGGCGTACAGGCAGCCGCCCGTGGCGCCGTACATGACGGTGTTGCCCACAATGACGTTCTCGTGGCTGGCGAAGCGCGATCCCGGGCGGGGCATCACCACCACCTCGCCGCCGGACATGCCCTTGGCGACGTAGTCGTTTGCCTCGCCCACCAACACCAGCCGCATGCCCTGGATGCAGAAGGCGCCGAAGCTTTGGCCAGCGGTGCCCTCGAAGCGGCACTCGATGGAGGCGTCCGGCAGGCCCGTGTCGCCGTATCGGAAGGCTATCTCGCCGGCCACCATGGCGCCTATGGCCCGGTGCACGTTTCGTATCTCGTACCTCAGGCGGATGGGCTGCCGGCCTTGGATGGCATCCATGCAGTCTTGCAGGATGACGGCGTCCAGCGGCGCGTCTGGGCGGTCGTTTCTTTCCACCACGTGTGCCCGCGGCCGCACGCCGGACGGATCTGGCACCGCAAGGATGGCGCTCAGGTCGATGGCGTTGGTCTTGGGGAGGTGAGCCGCATCGTTCGAGGGGGGGATTCGCGGTTTGAGGAGATCCGTTCTGCCGATCGCCTCGCTGAGTGAGCGCATGCCAAGCGACGCCAAGAGCTCTCTCACGTGGTTGGCTACGAAGGTGATGTAGTTCATCACCCACTCTGGCTTGCCGGGGAACTTGGCGCGCAGGTCTGGGCGTTGGGCGGCCACCCCCACCGGGCAGGTATTGGAGTGGCACTGGCGGGCCATTATACAGCCCGCAGCCACCAGCGCAGCGGTGCCAAAGGCGTACTCCTCGGCGCCAAGGGCGGCGGCAACGAGCACATCGCGGCCGGTCTTCAGGCCGCCGTCAACGCGCAGCACGACCCGGCCGCGCAGGTCGTTCATCATCAGCACCTGCTGAACCTCCGCCAAGCCGATCTCCCACGGGACGCCTGCGTGCTTGATTGACGAGAGCGGCGATGCGCCGGTGCCGCCATCGTGACCACTGATGTGGATGACGTCGGCGTACGCCTTGGCCACGCCGGCCGCCACCGTGCCGATCCCGGATTCGGACACCAGCTTCACGGCCACACGGGCGCGCGGGTTGGCGTGCTTCAGGTCGTAGATGAGTTGCGCCAGGTCCTCTATGCTGTAGATATCGTGGTGCGGGGGAGGGGAGATGAGCGTGACGCCGGGCACCGAGTGCCTTATGCGAGCGATCTCCTCCGTCACCTTGTGGCCTGGAAGCTGGCCGCCCTCGCCGGGTTTGGAGCCCTGGGCCATCTTGATCTCCAGCTCTTTGGCGGATGCCAGGTACTCCGGAGTGACGCCGAAGCGGGCCGATGCCACCTGCTTTATGGCGGAGTTGGGCCAATCGCCGTTTGGGCGGCGGTGGTAGCGAGCCGGATCCTCACCGCCCTCCCCGCTGTTGCTCTTGGCGCCCAGCCGGTTCATCGCGATGGCAAGCGTTTGGTGTGCCTCCAGGCTCAGAGCGCCGTGCGACATGGCGGGCGTGCAGAAGCGGCGTATGATCGCCTCGGCTGGCTCCACCTCATCCAGCGGCACGGGTGGGCCAACCGGCACCAGGTCCAATAGGTCGCGCAACGCGAGGGGCGCTCGGCCCTCCACCTCGCGGGCGAACTCCAAGTAATCCTCGTACTTGCCGCTGCGGGTGCATTTGTGGAGCGCCTTGAACACCGCCGGCTTGAACGCGTGGTCCTCTCCCCCGTGGCGATACCGGTAGAAGCCGACGTCGGGGAGGGCGGCGGGAGCGGCATCGGAGTCGCGGGGGAAGGCGTCTGCATGGAATGCCAGCACGTCTCGCGCCATCTCCTCGAGCCCGACGCCGCCAACGCGCGAATCCGTGCCGGCGAAGCAGAGGTCCACCACCTCCCTAGCGATGCCAACCGCTTCGAAGACCTGAGCGCCGCGGTAGGCGGAGATGGTGGAAATGCCCATCTTGGCCATGATCTTGTAAAGGCCGTATTCGATGGCGCGCTTGTAGTTGGCCACCGCTCGGCGTGCCGCAAGCTCATCGGGGCCGCCCAAGCTGGCAACGGTCTCCAGGGCGAGATACGGGTTCACCCCGCCAGCCCCGTAACCTATCAGGCAGGCGAAGTGGTGATCCTCCCGCGGCTCGGCGGTTTCCGCCACAATGCTGGCGCGCATCCTGAGGCCGTGGTTGATGAGTGCGTGGTGAACAGCTCCGACGGCCATGAGCATCGGCACGGCAGCGTGGTGGGCATCCACGCCGCGGTCAGTCAGGACCACGATCTGGCATCCAGCCTCCACTGCTTCGCGGGCCTCGCCGCACAGGGCGCGAAGCCTGGCGCGCATGCCGGCGGGGCCGTCGTCCACGGGGAACAGCACGGAAAGCGTGGTTACGGGCAAGTGGGGCTGTTGCTTCAGCCAATCGAGCTCGGCGTTGGTAAGGATGGGGCTGGGCAGCTTGATCAGCCTGGCGTTCTCGGGGCGCTCCTCGAGCATGCTGCCGCGCCTGCCGAGGGCGGAGTTGAGCGACATCACAAGCTTCTCGCGGATCGGGTCGATGGGTGGGTTGGTGACCTGCGCGAACCGTTGCTTGAGGTAGGTGTAGATGAGGCGCGGCTTGTGAGAGAGCGCGGCGAGGGGGGTGTCGTCGCCCATGGAGCCGACGGGCTCCTTACCGTCCGCGGACATGGGCTGCAGGAGGCGATCGATCTCCTCGATGTGGTAGCCGAACGCGCGCTGCTGACGGAGGAGCTCCACTGGGTCCGCGGGCATAGGTGGTGGGGCTGTGCTGAGGGCAGCCACGTCGGGGCGGAGCAGATATCGCCGCACCCACTCCCTGTACGGCCTGGCGGTGGAGAAGCGCGCCTTGATCTCGTGGTTGCGGAGCAGCTCGCCGGTGCGGGTGTTGACGGCTATCATCATGCCGGGGCCGAGCTTCCCCTTCTCCACAACGGAACTGGGGTCCAGCTCAACCACGCCTGCCTCGGATGCCATCACCATCAGGCCGTCCTCGGTGATGGAGTAGCGGGCTGGGCGGAGGCCGTTTCGGTCGAGGGCGGCGGCAACTGTGGTGCCATCGGTGAACGCCAATGCGGCTGGACCGTCCCACGGCTCGCAGATGCAGGCGTGGTACTCGTAGAAGCCGTGCAGATCTGGGTCCATGTGGGGCATGTTCTGGTACGCCTCTGGGACCAGCATCATCATAGCGTGGAGGATGTTCCGGCCGGAGAGTACGAGCAGCTCGAGGACGTTGTCCAAGCTGCAGGAGTCGCTCATGCCATCCTGGAGTATGGGGAACAGCCTGGTGAGGCTGCGGCCCCATATCACGGAACGGAGCTCGGGTTCGCGGGCGCGGGTCCAGTTTCGGTTGCCCTGAATGGTGTTGATCTCGCCGTTGTGGCCCAGAAAGCGAAACGGCTGGGCCAGCGCCCAGGTTGGGAACGTATTAGTGCTGTAGCGCTGGTGGAAGACGGCGAGGGCTGCCTCAAAGCGGGGGTCGCGCAGGTCCGCGTAGAAGTGGGCAAGCTGCGTGGCAGCCACCAGGCCTTTGTAAGCGATGGTGCGGTGAGACATTGAGGGCACGTAGAAATCGGCGATGCCGTGTAGGGCCAGCTCGCGCTCCATCTGCTTACGGGCTATATAGAGGGTGCGCTCGAACTCGTCGTCGGAGGCGCCGTTAGGGCGGCCGAGGATGAGGTGTTGGATATCTGGCATGGTGGCCTCGGCCTTGCCACCAAGCGCGGACGGGTCAACTGGGCAGGTCCTCCAGGCGTAGAGGGGAAGATCGTGTTGGGAGAGCACGGCCTCCACGGTGGTGACGCAGCGCTGGCGGGCGACAACGTCCGTGCGGGGCAGGAACAGGACGCCGACGGCCAAGTCGGCAGCGGCGGGGGCGGCGCCGGCCAAGCGCAGCGACTCGTCGATGAATAGGCGGTGGGGGATCTGTGAGAGGATGCCGGCCCCGTCGCCGGTTTTGGCGTCTGCGCCGAGTGCGCCGCGGTGGGTGAGGTTGACGACGGCCTGCACTGCGGTTTGGATGATGGAGTGGCTGCGGCGGCCGCGGGTATCGGCCACGAAGCCCACGCCGCAAGCGTCATGCTCGTGCAGTGGACTGTATAAGGGGGCGTGTGCAGCGGGAAGGGGGTGGCTTGCTAGGTAGGGATAACAACCGTCCTGATCCAATGCTAGGCGCTCCTAAGGGTGTTGTTACTGAAGGGATTATAGCATTTCTAAACCCTCCGCGTAAAGAAGTAGCGCAATATTCTATGATAGGAGCTTCTTTAATAGCCCCAGGCAGCCGCCGTGCCCCAAAGCGTAGATGCAGGACAGGCGGGAAGCAACGAAGCACTAAGAGAGCGTGCCGCTAGCCCGTCATGTCGCTAAGCTCCCATTTCGTTTGCTCCTGGTCTCAGTGTGGGCTCGGTTCCTTGCTTGTTGAGGATCTTTTTGCGGGCCGGTCGGGCTCCATGCTATAATGGGAAGCACGTTCAGCGCTGAGATTGGAGGAACACACGGTGATGACAGAGCGCCGTCCCGATGGACGCGGCCCCGAGGACATGAGGCCCGTTACGATCACCCGGGGCTATCTCAAGTACGCAGAGGGGTCTTGTCTCATCGAGGTCGGCGATACCAGAGTGGTGTGCAGCGCGTCTATTGAGGACCGCGTGCCGCCCTTCCTCAAAGGCACCGGCAGCGGCTGGGTCTCCGCTGAGTACGGCATGATTCCCCGCTCGTGCAAGACCCGCAACCAGCGCGAGGTAACGAAGCCATCCGGCAGGCACCAGGAGATACAGCGCCTGGTTGGTAGAGCTTTGCGGTCGGTGGTCGATCTGAAGGGCTTCGGGGAGCGCACCATCTGGCTGGACTGCGACGTCATCCAGGCTGACGGCGGCACCCGCACCGCGTCCATCACAGGCGCCTACGTGGCCCTTGTGGAGGCGCTGGATCGCATGCGGCGAGACGGCTTCATACGTAAGCTCCCCCTGTACGACATGGTTGCCGCCATCAGCGTGGGCGTGGTGGGCAACCAGGGCAGGCTGGACCTTTGCTACGAAGAGGACTCCATAGCGGAAGTGGACATGAACGTGGTGATGACCGAATCGCGCAAGCTGGTGGAGGTGCAGGGCACAGCTGAAGGAATGCCGTTCAGCAGAGACACCCTCAACCGCATGCTGGATCTCGCCGAGAAGGGCATTGTAAAGCTGCTAGCCGTTCAGAGGGAGAGCCTTGCCGACATCCTCTGAGGCCACCCGCGGGGTGGAGCTAGTGGTAGCCACCCGGAACCCGGGCAAGATGCGCGAGATCCGGGCCATCCTTGCCAACCTCCCCATAACCATCCTCTCCGCCGAGGAGGCGGGGGTGCCGGACGTGCACGAGACCGGCGCCACCTTTGAGGAGAACGCGCGGCTCAAGGCAACCGCCGCATGCACCGCCACCGGCAAGATGGCGCTGGGCGAAGACTCCGGCATCGAGATAGATGCCCTCGGCGGGCGGCCGGGCGTGCTCTCAAGCCGCTTTGCGGGCCCACGCGCCACGGACGAGGACCGGAATCGCGAGATACTGCGCCAGCTGGCGGGCGTTCCTCCACGGCAGCGCACGGCACGATACCGGGCGGTGGCCGCCCTGGCGCTCCCCGATGGCCGCGTGTTCACCGCGGAGGGCAGATGCGAAGGCCTCATCGCCGAGCGCCCAGCCGGAGAGGGTGGCTTCGGGTACGACCCAATCTTCTATTACCCACCTTACGGCTGCACCATGGCGCAAGTGCCAGCGGAGAAGAAGAACGCGGTTAGCCACCGCGCCAAGGCGTTGGCCGGAATCGCCGATATCCTCCGCGCGCTTCTGGCTGAAGAGCAGGCAGCATGAGCCAACCGCCCAGCGCACACCCCTGCCAAACCTCCTCGCCCCGCGACAGATCCACAACGCAATGGCGCTGAGAGCATGCTGGGCTGCTTGACCGCGTGATGGTGGGCTGGTATAATTCGGGCGATGGAGAGTAGGGCCCGGTTCTGCCAGCACTGCGGAGAGAAGCTGGCGCCCGATGCTCGCTTCTGCCCCGGCTGCGGCAGGCCGGTGGCCGGACCGGCGGACGTCGACGCCGCTAGCTCTGCCACCGCTGCACAAGACGGCGGCCGCACCCCAACGCCTTCCAGCACCCCCGCCAATGCCGCTGCCGAGTGGCGATCCGCCCCATCAGCGCCAGCCCAGGAGGCGCCACGCAGCAGAGCGGCCATATACGGCTTGGCATCAGGCTTGCTGCTTCTCGCCCTGGTGGCCGTGTTCGTCAGCAGGCGGGGCCCCAAGGTTACCAGCGCCGAAACCGCCCATCCGCGCGGAGAAGCACTCCTAAGGCTGCCCCAGAACCGGCCTGCCGGGCCAGGTTTGATGAACCTTCCGCCCGGTGCTCGGAGGCCAGCGCCGCCTCCCGACCCAAACCGAGCCGCGGTTGCTGCGTACTTGGCCCAGGTGGCCAAGATCGAGGCCGCACGAAAGGCGGTTGTTAGCGACCTGTGGCCGGCCATGTTCATCATCGCGTCCGCCAGGATGGGGCAGGGGCTAGAGGACTTCATGAGGGACTGGTTTCCGGAGGATTACGAGGGCAAGCCGCCGAAACCTAGCTTGTCGCACGAGACCTGGGACACGATAACGGGCTACATGACCAGGCTGCAGCAGCTGTCGCAGAGGCTTCGGTCCATTCGGCCTCCAGAGCCAGCGCGCAACTTCCACGCCACGTACGTGATGGCGTTCGGAACCTACATCGGGGCGATCTACCAGGTGAGGCAAGGCCTTCAGGCTGGCATGACGGGAGACCCTCAGCAGGCGTTACAGGGGCTATCGGCAAGCAAGCAAGCTTTGAGTGATCAGACAACGGGTGCGCTTCAACGCGCGGAGGAACAGCTGCAGGCGCTGTGCCAACGCTACAACCTTCCGCAGCAGTTCGCCATAGGCGACAGCGCGGAGGCGCCGGTAACCGGGGGGCTACCGGTGATGTGACTACCCAGGGCGGGAACCTTCCAACGTACGAGCCAGTCAAACAAGACAGCCCCAAAGAGCGTCCCAGTTCACTTGTTGGGTCACTGCGTCTGGGAAGCGCCACGGTGAGGCAATGCGGGAAGTAACCTGGCTATCGGTTTGCGGCTTGGGTTAGCCATATGGTATAATGGCGGCCAGAGTCCTGAGCAGATTCTGGTCCGTGGAGTTCGCTTCTCCGCCCGCTGCCGGCTGGTGACAGGCCCTTAGCCCGCTGCGGTGCACCAGATTTCAGGAGTTACGGATGGCTGTTACCAGAAAAGACGTCGGCGAGATCTTGGTCGAGAAGGGGTACATCTCGGCTGCGGAGCTTGCCGAGGGACGAAAAGCGCAGATGACCTCGAAGGGCGCCGACCTCGGCCGCGTCCTAGTGGACCTAGGGTACGCCACCGAGAGAGACGTCACGGAGGCCAAAGCCATCTCACTCGGCATTCCTTTCGTAGACCTCAGCACTGTCCGCCCGGACCCGAGTGCGCTCAACGTAGTTCCCCAGTCCATCTGTCAACGCCATAATATCATCCCTGTTAAGAAGAACGGCAATGCCATCCTTATTGCCGTGGCGGACCCGGGGAACGTGTTGGCGGTAGACGACGTGCGGCTTGCCACCGGCTGCCGTGTTGAGGTGGCCCTGGCCGTGCCGGACGCGATTGAGGAGGCCATTGCTAGGAACTACAGAGGAGATGCCAGCACTCCGGTGCCTCACACCGGCGGAGGCGGCAACGGCGCAGCAACCACCACCACAACCTCCGCCTCCCTCGCCAGCCTCGTTAGCAGCGACGTTGAGACCTACAAGTCTCGCGAGAACGCCTCCGACGAGCCCGCCACCACCGATGACGACCTGGTGGACCAGGCCCCGATCATCCGCGTGGCCAACACCATCATCCAGCAGGCCATCAAGGACGGCGCCAGCGACATCCACGTGGAGCCCGACCGCAAAGGTGTGCGCGTTCGCTACCGCGTTGACGGCGTGCTCCACGAGATGATGAGGCTTCCGCGCTACATTCACCCACCGCTTATATCTAGGTATAAGATCCTATCAGACATGAATATCGCGGAGCGGCGCGTTCCCCAAGACGGCCGCATCCCCATCTCGTACGAGGGCAAAGAGTACGACCTGCGCGTGAGCTGCCTTCCCACCCTCCACGGGGAGAAGATCGTCATGCGCATCCTGGACAAATCCAGCGTGCTCCTCGGCCTCAACAAGCTTGGGTTCACTCCAGAAACCCAGGCTCAGTTGGAATCCATTATCACTCAGCCTAACGGCATGATCCTTTCCACCGGCCCAACGGGTTCCGGCAAAACAACCACGCAATATTCCGTTCTGAACAAGATCAACAGCGTGGAGGTCAACATCCTTACCATTGAGGACCCGGTGGAGTATCAGCTTCCCGGCATAAGCCAAGTTCACGTGAACAGGCGAGCTGGCCTCACGTTTGCCAGCGCCCTTCGCGCGTTCCTCCGCCAAGACCCGGACATCATCATGGTGGGTGAGATCCGAGACCTTGAGACGGCGGAGATCGCGATTGAGGCAGCACTAACCGGACACTTGGTGCTCTCAACCCTTCACACCAACGACGCCCCTAGCGCCGCCACCCGCCTCGTCGATATGGGCGTGGAGCCGTTCCTCATCTCAGCCACCGTCATCGGAGTGCTGGCCCAAAGGCTTGCACGCAAAGTGTGCAGCAACTGCCGATACTCGTACGAGGTGCCAGCCAAGGAGCTTAGGCACTTCGGCTTCAAGCCCGAGTCCGACGACCAGATGGTGACCTTGTGGCGAGGCAAAGGCTGCGAGCTGTGCAGGCAAACTGGCTATAAGGGCCGCACCGGCATCCACGAGATGATGCTGATGAACGACGAGATCGCGGAGCTGATCGTACGCCGGGCCCCCCAGGCGGATATCCGCGAGGCCGCCAGGGCCAACGGTATGAAGCTGCTCCGAGAGGACGGCCTTGTGAAGGTGCTTGAGGGCATAACCACCCCTGAAGAGGTTAGAAGAGTGGTGTTCACCGCTGGTCAGCATTAGGGTTGACCGCGACACGGGTTGTGTGAGTGACCAGTAGCCGGTGTGTGGAGCCTGGCTGGCCTGCCCCGCTAGCTCCATTGTCACCACGCCTACTGAGGAGATACCGTTGCAAGAAACCGCCCCTTCCGCGCCACAGCGTGTGCGTACTGTGGACGACCTCCATATGGACGACCTCCTGCGGGAGGTGGTTCAGCGAGGCGCCTCCGACTTGCACATCACCGTTGGCGCCCCGCCCATCTTCAGGGTGGACGGCGAGCTCCGCCCTGGCCGCTACGAGCGGTTTACCCAGCTCCATACCCAGCGTCTGCTCTACGACATAATGACCGACGAGCAGATCCAGAAGTTCGAGGCCACCTACGAGCTCGACTTCTCCTATTCGCTGGGCCGAATGGCCCGATTCCGCGTGAACGTCTACCGGGACCGCGGGACCGTGGCGGCCGCGTTCAGGCTGATCCCCGCCAAGATACCAACCATCCGCGAGCTTGGCCTGCCTCCCGTGCTCGAGGAGCTCACCCGCCGTCCGCGCGGGCTCATCCTTGTTACCGGGCCCACCGGCAGCGGCAAGTCCACCACCCAGGCGGCCATGATCAACCAGATCAACACCGAGCGCAGCCACCACATCATCACCATCGAAGACCCAATCGAGTACCTGCACTCGCATCGCAACAGCATCATCAACCAGAGAGAGCTGAACCAAGACACCAAGTCGTTTGCCGCTGCGCTTCGGTCTGCCCTGCGCGAAGACCCAGATGTAATCCTTGTGGGCGAGATGCGCGATAACGACACGATCTCCACCGCCATCACCTGCGCGGAGACCGGCCACCTCGTCATCGCCACCCTGCACACGAACAACGCCGCCCAAACGGTGGACCGCGTGGTGGACGTGTTCCCGCCCGGTCAGCAGCAGCAGATAAGGGTGCAGCTCTCCAACAACCTGGAGGCCGTGTTGTGCCAGCAGCTTCTGCCCAGGGCGGATGGCCCCGGGCGCGTTTGCGCGATGGAGGTTATGATTGCCACGCCGGCCATCCGCAACCTCATCCGCGAGGCCAAGGCACACCAGATCACCTCTATGATCCAAACGAGCGCCAACATCGGTATGCAGACGATGGACATGGCGCTTAGGGATCTGTTCCAGCGCGGCCTGATAACCTACGAGACGGCCATGGCCCGCGCCATGAACCCGGAAGACCTGAAGAACATGATCAGCACCGTTGCGGCTGAAAGGTCCATGCCCCCAAACGGCAGACCAGGCGCTGGCGGTGCTAGATAGCGGTGGGAGCGACCAATGCCTACCTTCGCGTACGTAGCCAGAGACAGCAGCGGCACGGTCCACAACGGCAGCGTGGAAGCCGATAGCGAGGCCACCGTCGCCAGGTCCCTCCGCGAACGAGGGATGATCGTCTCCAGCATCAAGAAGACCAGAGGAGGCAAATCGGCCGCGGGTGGCCCTCCGGGTAGCGGCCAGCGCGCGCCAAAGGGCGGCTTCTCATTCGGCCGCGTGAAGCTGTCGGACCTGTCCGTCTTCTCGCGCCAGTTCTCAACGATGTTGGACGCTGGCGTTTCGTTGGTGCGCTGCCTTTCGGTTCTCGGAGAGCAAACGCCCAGCGTCAAGCTAAGGCGGATAATCTGGGACCTGCAGAAGGAAGTAGAGGCCGGCGAGCGCCTCTCGCGCGCCATGGCCAAGTACCCGCGCGTGTTCAACAACCTGTTCGTCGGTTTGGTGAGGGCGGGCGAGGCCGGTGGTGTGCTTGAGGAGAGCCTCCAGAGGCTGGCCGGATTCCTTGAGAAGGACATGGAGCTTCGCCGGAAGGTGAAGTCCGCCATGACCTACCCCATCATCGTTATGTGCGTGGCGGTGGGCATTGTGCTAGGCCTGGTTACCTTCATCCTGCCCAAGTTCCTGGCGCTGTTCACGGAGCTGGGCATGAAGAAGGAGTCGATGCCAGTGCCTACCCAAATGCTCCAGAACTTCTCGGACTTCCTCACGCACGGCTGGCCCATGCGCCAAGCGTTCATCGGCATAGGACTGGTGATAGCCATCATCCTGTGGAAGATGTTCACGCGCACCAAGGTCGGCCGTCGGGGCTACGACTTCATCAAGCTCAAAGCGCCCATCTTCGGCAAGCTGAACCACAAGATCGCCCTTGCTCGCTTCTCAAGAACGCTGGGCACGCTGCTGGTATCCGGCGTGCCGATCCTGTCGGCACTGGAGACCTCAGCGGGCACGGTGGACAACGACATCATCGGCGACGCCATCATGGAGGCGCGGGCCCGCATCCGAGAGGGAGATCGCATATCCGCGCCGCTGCAGAGGTCAAAGCTGTTCCCGCCCATGGTGGTGCAGATGATCTCCATCGGTGAGGAGTCTGGCTCGTTGGACCAGATGCTCGGGAAGATCGCCGAGTTCTACGAGCAAGAGGTAGACGCGGCCCTGGCCAGCCTAACCTCCGCCATTGAGCCAATGATGATCGTGTTTCTTGGCGGAGCAGTTGGCTTCATAGTGGTGGCGATGTTCTTGCCGCTGGTTGCCATCATAAGCAACCTGAGCGGCGAGGGCGGTGGCAACGACTAGATGCCTGCCCGATCTCCTATCGGCAAGCCAACGGTCCGCGCACTAGCTTTCACTCCTTGCGCCTGCAGTGTTGCGGGTAGGCCGTCTATCCCGAGAGGCAGCGAGGCGATGTGTGTGGGGGCGCGGGGATCGAGTGCGCGTTCCAGGGCGGCGGGTGGCCCATGATCGCCAGGGACGCCCTGGCCGTGGTGTTCGCGTTCATCTACGGCACCATCGTTGGCAGCTTCCTGAACGTCTGCATATACCGCATGCCGAGGGAAGAGTCGATCATCCGACCTCCCTCCCATTGCCCCAGCTGCGGAACCAGGCTGAAGGCGCGTGACCTTGTGCCCGTCCTGAGCTTTCTGGTTCAGCGGTGTCGGTGTCGGTATTGCGGCTCTCTCATCTCGTGGCGCTATCTGGGGGTTGAGCTTCTCACCGGCCTCTACTTCGCCGCGTTGGTGGCCGTGCGCGGGGTGGACGTTGACGTTGTGCTGGCGCTTGCGTTTGCGTCAACGCTGATCGCATCGTTCTTCATCGACCTGGAGCACTACATCATACCCAACGAGCTGAACCTCGCCGGGGTGGTGATTGGCGTTGCCAGGGACGGGTGGAAGCTGGCCACGCACGCGCCAGGATGGGGCATGGCCACCATCTCGCTGCCGTGGGTGGGTGCGCTCCACGCTCCACGCTCGGTGGCCACCGCCGTGGGAGCGGCGTTGGCGCTTTATCTGGTCGCTGTGGCAGGCAAGTGGCTGTTCCGCCGCGAAGCTATGGGCTTGGGGGACGTGAAGCTGGCAGCTGCCATAGGCGCCAACCTAACGGCCGGCGCGGCTATCGTTGGGTTCTTCCTGGCCGTGCTTGCCGGAAGCCTAGTGGGCCTGCTGCTCGTCGCCTTTCGGGTGCGGGCCAAGCGAGACCTGCTGCCCTTTGGGCCGTTTCTGGCCTTTGGGGTGCTGGTTGCTATGCTTTACGGAGATAGCCTGTTTCAAGCCTACCTGAGGGTGGCCGGCTTGGCGACCCCGAGGTAGCTTGCTGGGAACACGGCAGGGAGATTGAGCCGTCCAAAACCTAGACGGCGTGTTGGTTCTCAACCGGCGTGGCGTGGCATCGCCTACGAGCTGCTACTAACGCTGTATTGCCCGCTCCACCGGGCCCTAATGGGCCCCACTTCCAGCGGGGAGGTACCGTACAACAATGAAGAAACCCTCTTTCGGGCGGGACGGGTTCAGCCTCATAGAGCTGCTCACGGTCATCGCCATCATCGCCATTCTGGCGGCGGTGATCTTCCCAGTGATGGGCTCCGTACGGGAGAAGGCTCGCCAGAACTCGTGCATGTCAAACCTACATAACATCTGGATGACGCTGAAGCTGTACAAGCTCGACGAGCGCAGTATGCCTCCAGCCCTTGGGGTGTACGTAGTGAACGTTGGCGGTCAACCACAGAACGTGAGCCAGCTCTACCCGGAGTACCTCAAGAACCGCGCAGCTCTTCAGTGCCCAGACAACCCATCAGACGATCCCAACGTGATAGTGCCGCTCTCGGCTCAGCAGCCGTGGACGGCGTCACCCAAGGACATCGCCACCGTTGCCCCCAACGACCCAGTGGTGATAGGCGCCCAGTTCCCCGCCACGGACGCGTACGACGGCGTTGTTGGACCGGACGGCAAATATCAGCTCAGGTACTGTCGCTGGCGCACCCTCAACCCAAACGACCCGGATTACAAACGGCAGCTTGCATTCCGCAACCCGCCGGACGATACGGTGGTAACCTGGTGCAGCTACCACAGAAGCCTGAGCGTCTCTGGCGTTAAGGGCGACGACCTGGTGCTGTTCATGAGCGGCACGGTGGAGCGCCACCCCGCCGCGGAGATGGAGCAGCTCGGTTGGCGGGTTAGGCCCAAAAGCGGCTAGTCCATAGGAACAAATCCTGGTGGGCTTAGGTCATACAGCAGTGAGATGGAAGCAGCCAGGGATGGCTGTGGGTGGCGAGCCACCAAGCCCGAAGCACGGCATCCATCCGGCGGGTATGTGGCTGCCAAAGCCAGCGATCGGTTGTACCGGCGGCCGGACCCGGAACACACAGGTGGCGCAGATGAAAAGGATCTGGAGCAGCGAAAGCGGCACCTCCCTCGTTGAGATCCTCATCACCATGGTTGTGCTGGTCCTCGGGATCCTCACCATTGTGCGCATATACCCGCTCGGCTTCACCAACCTGCAACACACAGAAGATATAACCGTGGCCCAGCGGCTGGCCCAGGCGGAAGTGGACCGCTGGAAGGCAGAGCCCGACAGCTTGCCCGATATGATCGCCGCTGTGGACCCCACCAGCACCCCCATCGGCATGGTGTTGGATCCCACTGTCCGCCCCGACGACCTGGAGCCGCATCCGGGCCTGCCCAATGGGCTCGACCCAACTGAGTGGTCCGACGTCAACAAGACGCGCAAGATCCTCGGCGAGGTGGCGCACATACCGCCGCCAGTCCCCACCCCGTTCGGAGATGCTTCCGTCTATACCCTGGGCTTCGGCCCCATCGAGTGGCCCGCCCAGGCCGTAACCACCACTGATCAGGCGGACCCGTATATCCAGGTGTACGGCGCTGCCCTCACCGGCGTGGACGTCGCGGGGCTGGACCCGGAATCGAAGCGCCAGCTGTTGGCCAACCTCGGCCTTACGCGGTACGCCATCGATTACGGTCGTGCGATGCTGGCCGTGGCGGCCACCCCGTATCCGCGTCAGTTCAAGGTGGATTACAGCTACCGGGTGAGAGATGGGCAGATCAGGACCGTGACCGGCGACATCATAAATGTGCCCGCGCAGACCAGCGTGTCCTACATTGAGGCCCCCTTGGGCGTCATCAACCGCGGCAGCCCGGTGTTCGACCCCGATTTCCTCCCCGGCAGCAACGGCGGCATAGAGCCCGGCTCTGAGTCAGTCTCGCCCAAGTTCCGCTACGTGCCGCCCGGCCGGTTCAGCACCAACGATTATATGCAGTTCAGCGTGCTGGGCACCATGCCCGCAACGGGGCAGTTTGTGGCGACGGTGGCGTTTCACCCGCGCGCCAGCGTACAGCTTCGGGGGACGAACGTGGGCGGCCAACCCATCCCGGCCATCGCCCGCATAGACTACCAGGTGGCAGATTGGCACGTGCTCCGCGAGGACAAGACGGTGCCCGCGGTCCCGCCCTATAACGTGAGGCTAGCGCTTCCGTTCATCAAACAGGCAGGGGTGACAGCCGAAGAGGGCCGTCTCGCCTCACCAACCCCCACGCTGGGGGTATACCAGGGCGTGGTGAAGTCGCTGCCGGGCATCTCAGTGGTGGCCGTTGACCCAGAAGACGGCAGCATGGCGTTCGATAGGGACCCGAGAACCAACACCACCTACTTCGAGGTCGATTTCCGAACCGGCACGGTGCATCTGCCCGCCACGATGGACTTCTATCAGCCTCAGGGCACAATTGTGGAGCGCAGCGTGGCCGGCAGAGCCCTCCGCTTCTACTACCAAGCGGAAGGCGATTGGGCCGTGGCGGTTCAGAAGGCCGCGGCCAGCTACCAGCCGGTAGCCGCCGCCGTTCCCGTGCTGCCCTACGAGTCCTGCTTGGTTACGCAGCCGATCCTGATCAACGGCGCCTACCAGGTGACGGTGCTGTTTCCGCTGGCGGACCAGGGCAAGAGCGTGGTGCTGAACTACTCGTATTGGGACAAGCGCGGTGAGAAGCACACCGTGTACGGCGTGAATGCCCAGATCAGCGACAGGGACACCCCCGGCCTGCAGCCAATCCCTGGCAGCTCACGGTCCCCGGAGCACCCATACATCAGGCTGGTGGTGGCCAACCAGCAAGACATGAACCCGCAGGCCGGGGTTGAGCTCTCGGAGGTCCGGGGCACCTCCCTCAGGGCGATCACCATCTGGCGCGAGGGCAACCGATGGAAGCATCAGGAGGTCTCAACCTACCTGACGAGGCAGGAACAGTGATGGCACGGCCAACTCGAGCGCGTGGGGGCTTCACCCTTGTGGAGCTCCTGGTTGTGATGGCCATCACGGTCATCCTCTTGGGGCTCCTGTTTGCGCCAATGATGTCCGGCTTCAACTTCGTGAGGCGCGGCCAGCTCACCGTGCTTGCCCAGGAAAGCGCCCGCAGCACAATGGACCAGGTTAGCCGCGAGCTGGCGGATGCGCTTGCTGTGTGCGTCTCCGCGGGTGACTACGCGCCTGTGCCGTACAAAGACGGCTCCGGTGCCACCCACCAGGTTAGGTACGACGGCTACATAGACGTTGTGGACGACACGGGCAAGACGTATCCCGCTTACGCCGCCATGGTTGACTTCGTGCCGCCGGACGACACCCTGGGGCTGCACGGCGGCACGTTGGCGCAGCCGCTTACGCCGCAGGTCCAGTTCGTGGGCACAGAGGCGCATCCGGTTGTTGTCAGGTACTTCATAGGGCTGGCGAGGCCATATAAGGAGGGGCCGGGCGGCGCGGTTTCCCCGGCAACGTGGGTGAACCCATACGAGCGCCCGCTCATGCTCACCTCGGAGCCGGACAACACGTACATCCTGTTCAGGTGCGAGTTCGATCCGTACGACCCGGCGTTCGGCAACTGGGCCATTCCGGATCCCAACAACCGCGGCGAGTACATGGTCAACCCGGGCTTCTTCTACGATCTCCGCAAATCGCCGAACGGGCTTCCGTATGCCGTCAACTGGCGCAAGGCCAGCGTCGCCATGGTGCCTCTTGAGGACATCGACCTGATCCGCTTTGTGCAGCAGACGCCCGGCGATCCCAGCAGCATCACCGCGGTGTCAACGGTCACCTTCGCGCCTCTGCAGATGATGAACGACACGGCTGCCGCCGCGGACCCGGTGCAGGGCGGTGCACCGGCCGTGTACGCTGCGGACCATGGGAACTGGGCGGGCGTGCAGAACGACGGAACCAAGGTAGCCGCACCCGTGGCCGCTGGGAACGCCGTGGCCCTCAGCGCGGTGCCCCACATCGTGGTGTACGAACAGACCACGGGCGGCGCCGGCAACGAGTCCGGCCTCGTGCCCGTGTTCGACAACCACGAGCTGAACCCCGGCGCCGCAGACTACCCCGGCAGGCAGCGGGTGCTCACATGGGACTCGAGGAGCGGAACGGTTCAGTTCGCCCAGAGCGCGGCCCCCTCTGTGGGGCCGGTGCCCTCCGCCGTCTCCAGCAATGGGTGGCTCTTCTTCCCGCTGCGCGATCCTACGAGCGTGCCAAACCCACAGGTGAGGGCGGTTGCCCGCATCGTGCCGGGCACAGAGACCGTGCGCGTCGACGGCATACTGTACAGGCGCGCGCAGCCCGGCGAACTGGTGGATACGGCCGACAAACCAGCGGACTGGAACGAAGCCAGCCGCGGCCCTTACCCGGCGTCTTTGCCGCCGCCGCTCACCTACACCCTGAGCGCCGACGGACGATCGATCATGATCGGCTACCCGTTCCCAGGGCCGCAGAACCCATTGCAGCCCATGCCGGTGCCGGATGGCAAGATGGTGGAGATCACGTTCCAGTACCAAACCAATCGCCCCGGCGACGTTGTTAGGGTGGACTACAGCACCAAAAGCCTGCTGAATGTAACCATCGGCGTCAGGGCGTACGATCCATCCACCAGCAAGGCCATGCTTGTGCAGCTTACGAACAAGGTGCGCTTGAGGAATGTGGGACGCTGATCCGATGAGTGCATATCCCCCCAATCGCCGCCCGTCCCAGGCGGGCCAAACGCTGGTCCTCGCCGTGATGGTGATGTTCCTGCTCAGCGTGCTGGGCGCCATCTTCATCACGCTGCTGGGCAGGAACATCGGCGCCACCACTCGCCACGGCCAAGGGCTAACCGCCCAATACCTTGCGGAGGCCGGCATTCGTTACGCCGACGCCCAGCTCACCAACGGCCCAGACGGCGCCGACTGGAGGCCCGCCCCCACCAACTTGGACTACGCCCCCAATCCACAGACGTCGGACCGCACCAACTGGACCCCCACGCCTTGGCAGGGCAACCCAAACTGGGAGCCCGACCCGGATTTCCGCTGGATTAGGCCCTATGCCCCTGCCGAAAGGCCGCCCATCGTTCCCGGCACCGGCGGCTTGGGCGTGGCGGGCCCAAGCGGCGGCTACACCCGCGTGGGCTACGGCGACGGCCGCTTCCTGGTGCGAGTAACCTACAATCCATCCAACTGGATCGGCGCGCCGGTGAGCCCAGACGTGCCCGCTGGCGCTCGCCCCGGGGCCAACGGCGAGATCGGCCCAACCCCGCTCTCCAAGTTCATCCGCATTGAAAGCGTGGGCCGCGAGGGCGTGGTGGACCCGAGGGACCCCACTACCTTCACCCCCACGAACCTCCGCAGGGAGATGGTGGCGTTCAAGCCGATCGGCGTTACGGACTACCTCCTCTTCGTCACGGACAAAGATAGAACCACTCCAACCACCGCGCTTGGCGTGGATCCGTTCCCCCTAACCGATGGGCGCACCTACTCCTCTCAGGCGCCCGGCGGCAAGGGGCACGCGCACGCTCTGGCCTCCTTCTACGGCCCAATCCGCATCAATGGCAACCTAGAATGGCACGGCAGGCCCACTGTGTTCCTCAACACGGACACCGCTGGCGGTACCCTGGTTGAGTCGAACAGGGGCGACACCGTCGAGGTTGCCGGCGAGGTGACGCTGGCGAACCCAGGCACGGACGTAACGATACGGACGCCGCGGCAGTCTGGCAAGGCCCTGCCAAGCGCCAACCCGCAGTTCAGCACTCTTGGCGGATTGTACAGAGACGGCCTTGGGGGCACGGACAGCGCGGGCAGGCCAAGGGGCACTAGACGCATAGAGGCACCAGACCTAGATGCCGTTGCTCCTGGGAGCCACATAACGCGCTACCGCCTGCTCACTCGTAACTCAGGGTCCAGCATTCCAGGCCTCAGTCCGGACCAGGCGGAGGCCGCGGCCCAAGCGGGTCTGGGCGCTGGCATCTACATCGATAACCGGCGCCAGCGGCAGGTGGAGTCCAGCTCGTTCACCTTGGTGGACGATTGGCTGAACCCCGGAAACAGCGTGACTTCCAACTGGCAGGGGCAGATGTACCTTCCGCCGGGCGTGGTGATTACGCTGCTGGGTGGCCCCACCGTAGTGCCCAACGGCGCGCTTCTGGACGGCCGCATAGTTGGCGACAAGTCCGATCCCGTTGCGAGGAACGACCCAGATCCGTTGGTGCTTCGGCGGGGGGCCATACGCATCACCCGCACAGACCCCGGTGGCACGTGGCAAACCATAGATGGCAGGAACAGCGGGCAGGTTACGGAGTACTTCCAGTACCCGCTCCTGCCCGGAGAGGCGCTGACGGCGCCCATGCGGCTGCCAAACCGTCCGCCAACCTTCCAGAACGGGGTCATCTTCGCCGAAGGGAACGTTCGGATCCGAGGCAAGCTACCACCGGACATAATCGGGCCAGACAAGCGGAGTCAGGGCGAATCTCTTACGGTGGTGTCTGGCGGCACGATCTACATAGAGGGCAACGTGCTGAAGGGCGACCCTGCGGGGAGCAACCCGCCAGCGTCTGGCATCGCCCTGCTGGCGAGGGACTACGTGTGCGTCAACACCACCTCGTTCTTCACCAGCCCGCCGGAGGGGCTTTCCGGAGACTGGAGCACGCTGGGAGATATCTCCTACACGGCGTTGTACCAGCCCCCGCACGAGCGGTACGGCGTGTTCGTCACCTCGGCGGTTAACCCGGCGCTGTATCCAACCGATAACATCTCTGAGTATCTGCGGCCTGGAGGGCAACTGGGCAGCTTGGGCGGCCAGGTTACCGCAGGCATTGTGAAGGCGCCGGACGTGAAGGTTGAGCTGTTCACGCAGCACACTGCAGAGGACTACGCGCCAACGTCTCCATCGGGTGGCAGCCTGCCTCCAGGCGCTGGTGGCGGGGGAGGCCAAGGCGGCGCGTACGGCACCATGGCGTGGCTGGTCCAGAACGGCAAGGTTCACCCCGACTGGAACCCCCGCCCGATCACCTCAGTCAAAACGCAGTGGAGTTACGACGTTACCCCGCTGATGTACCCTCAGGGGCTGCCTTGGTCTGCCAACCCCTCGATTGAGAACTGGCTGGAGATTCGATACTACTCTGGGTCGCCGTACTGGCTGGCGAGGTTCGCCGTGGCTCCAATGGACGTGCGAATAGAGGCGGCGCTGTACGCGCAGGGCGGCTCGTTCTTCATCATTCCGGGAGTATGGTTCAACAGCAATCCTCGAGATACACGGGCCAACCTGGAAAACACGGGGAGAAGGGCGCTTCCAAACGTGCCCGCGAAGTCGAGCTATCCGTTGGCGTACGAGCCGCTGGACATCAAGATCACGGTGGTTGGCGCCATATCGGAGAACCGAATGGCCAGTGAGAAGGCCCAGGAAGAGTGGGCGCGGCATTGGGGATGGACGCCACTAACCAAGCCGTCTGGTGCGGAGACCGCTCACGGCGGCGACGGTCTGGCTTTTGAGTACGACCCAGACCTGCGCAGAACGCTGAGGTTCGATAGCTGGGGTAGGCCACTGCCGCTGATGCCCAAACTGCCGGTAAGCCCGGATCTGGTCTTCTTCGGCGAGGCGTCTTAGCTGGCCCACGCTGCTGGCAAGGCGTCCATATCCGTCGCCTGTATTGCAGCAGCCATGCCGCCCGCCACGAACCTCCGTGGTGGGCGGAGCAGCTTCTGGAGGCATCTGTTATGTCCCTTAGGCCTGTACGGTTCCTCGTTGCCGTGACGGCGGCGCTGGCGGCGGCATGTGCCGCGGGTGTGGCGGTCCAGGCCCAGGCGCTGACTTACGCCACAGCCAATAGGACCATGCACGTGGGCGTGGCCATACCCCAGTCCATGGATCAAGGTATTGCGCCCGGCCAGACGACCACCACCCGGGCCCCGTACCTCTTCCAGATATTGGATTCCCGCGCCGATCTCAAGCCGGCCGGCTGGAACCTAACCAACCCCCTCGCCCCGTCTCGCGTGGATGCGCCGACCCTGCAGAGATGGAACCGCAATCCCCAGCCCGCCACGGTTTCGCTTACGGACCCGTACACCATGGGCCAGCCGGTTACCAAAGATATGGCCTGCTACTGGGAGGTTCCGCTCTCCCGTGCCACCCCGGAGCAGCTGTGCGGCTACGACGTTCTGTACCTGGCTGGCGGCACCGCCGCGGCGCTTACCGATGAGGAGCGCGACAAACTGCGGCGCGCGGTTGACGCCGGTGTGATTCTCTGGATCGACACCAGCCGGGGCTACGGCGCCAACGCGGCCGCCGCCTTTACCAGCGTTGGGTTTGGGCAGAAGCTGCCAACGGCCAACGCCACTATACTGCAGCCTTTGCACCCGCTGCTCACCAACCCGTACTCCGTGGATGCACAAGAGCTCAACACGGTAGTCTCGCTTGGCGTAACCAGCATCGAGGCGGTGCCGAACAGCATGGAGATGCCGGTGGTGTCTGGCGTGGCGGGCGTAAGCAGCGGGCGGTCGCCGTTTGTGGCGTCTGGGCCGTACGGCGCGGGCTACGTGGTGATGTTTGGGGCGCCCGTCGCGGCCGCCATCAACGCCGCGGCCTTGCAGGGATCGCAAGCTCGGCCATGGGCATCCGGCAACATCGGGCCCTACGGCGGGCTAGATTTCAGCGCCGTGCCGGCAACGCTCCTCAAGCTGGCGTACAACCTAATCTCCATCGGGGAGCAGAGCGCCCAAGAGCGGCAAAGCCCGCACCGCTACGGAGCCTCGGCGGAGCAGATCGGCGCGCCGCTGATGCGCAAGTGGACCTTCCCGTCCAGCCCCAGCGATCCGAACCCATGGGATCCCCGGTACCCGAACTCCAGCTCGCCCGCCATCTACAAGGGCGTGATGTACGTGGTGGGGGCGGACGCCGTGCTCTACGCGCTGGATATGAACCCCGCCAGGGACCTGGACGGCGACGGCAACCCGGATGACGGTATCCTCCCCACCGGCGAGAATCCCAAGCGGTACGACTTCGGCACGGGCGAGCCATACGATATCATCTGGTCGTACGATTTCAAGAACAGCATAAGCGGCAGCACAAAGCTGTTGTCCTCACCGGTGGTTGCCACGGTGAACGACCCGAGCGAGGGGCCGGTGGACGTGGTGTACATATCGACCGAGGACGGCTTGGTGTACGCCTTCCGGGCGCTGCCCGTTGTGCAGACCAGGCGCGCACTTCGTGGCGAGGCGGTGCCGTATTGGTCCAAACCCGCCAACCTGGGCGCATCGTACAACCCGCCAACCGATATCCCGCCCAGGGTTCCCGCCCCAGTGTACTACGCAGGACGGTTGTTTGCCGTGGGGCCCGACCCCGACCAGCCAGCCCAAAGCGCCGTGTTCGAGCTGAACCCGATAACCGGCCAGGTTCTGTGGCGCTACTCCCGCGCGTCCAAGCCGCTTACGATGGCCGCGCCGCCCATGGGGCCCATCGTCGCCTCTCCGTCCATTGGTTGGGTGAAGGACCCAGTTAGCGGCTCAACGGACCTAGTGATGTACGTGGCGTGCCGAGCCGACCCCACAAACGGCCAAACGGCCCGCGTGTTCTGCTTCCTGCTGGCGGCCAGAGGAGAGAGGCTTACCCAGGCCGCTCCCGGCGACTTCACCCGCTTCCGAGGCCGATACTGGATGGCGCCAAGCAACTACCCGTGGCGCAAGTACAGGATCTGGGTCAAGGGAAACCCCCGCATCACCGGCACGGTGGACCCCCTCTCGCCGGGCTACGTGCGCCTGTCCGACAAGGTCACGCCGGACATGGAGGTGTACGCGGACTACGACGTGGACTGCGCCGCCGACCAGTACAAGCCGCGCACCACGTTCTACGCCTACGCTGGCACCACCGGAGATTACCCAGACTTCCTTCACACGCCTGTTGTTGGCACCGACGGCACGGTGTACGTGGTGGCAACCTCCTTGGGATCCAGCAAGTGTAGCCTGTTCGCCTTCCAAGAGCGCTCGCCCATCTCCTACGTTAAGTGGCGCTACTCGCTGCCCGACACGGCCGTTGTGGGCGCTCCATCACTGTACAACGGCATTCTGTACGTTGGCGCCCTGGACGGTCGTATCATAGGCTTCGATACGCGCGCCACCTTCACCATCAACATTAAGGCGCCCATCGACCTGGGGCGGAAATACTCCGTGCAGATCCTGCAGAAGGATCCGATGCTTCCCCCCACCTACGCCACCACCATGTACCCATATAACGCGGCTCAGTTCGTGGTGGACAACGTGACGGACTACGACCCGAGCACGAGAACGTCCACTGAGCACGGGCGAATTCAGGTCCTCACCTTCTCGATATCCGGCTCCTCGGCGTTGGATGCGTCGGTGCCGGTTACGGTGCGATATCCGGTTGTGGGCGGACAAAGCGCCGAGGAGGTGGCGGAGCTAACAGCATCGACGCAGGGCGTGGTGGGCACGCAGTACGTGGCCGCCGGTGGTTCTGCCCGTGCCAACAAGATTTTCGACATGAGGGTCAACCCCGGGATCGTGGGCGGACCAACCATAGCGGGCGACACCATGTTTGTGGCCGCTGGCGACGGATCGATCTGGTCCTACCCATCGGATCCGCGGGTGCTGGCAACGCCAGCGGCGAACCCCGCACGCATCGGCACAGTGCCCCCGGCCCCCACGCTTGCGTCCTCGCCAATGGGGCCAATAGGCGCGCCGATGACGGTTGTGGGCGGCTCGCTTGCGGTGAACACCCCCGGCGGCATCATGCTGTTCACCCAGCCCGCAACCGTGATAGCGGACTCCACGCGGATTCTGGAGGTGCGCAACGCCTTCGATTACAGCAGCGGACAGGCCGCTCCGGGCGGCAGCGAGATCATCTGGTCTTTGTCTGCCACCACCAAGTCGCAGGCCATGCCAACGCCCGGGCGCGGGGTGCAGCCCAACTGGCGCAGCCCTATGCCCTTGCCGGAGGTGAAGAGCTTCTCGCACCCCTCGGCGGTGCTGCGCCTGAGCGACACGAGTTTCCTGGTGGCGGATACCGGAAATCACCGCGTGGTGGAGGTTAGCCGAGCGGGAGACGTGCTGTGGGAGCTGACCAGCTTTGCGGATCCGTACAACATCCTGGGTGGCTCCGAGCCGCTAACGCTCAACGAGCCCACCGATGTGCAGCGGTGGGTGCAGCTGCAGCTGGACGGCAACGGCAACCAGATTGGCGTTGAGGTTCACACACTGGTGGTGGATAGCGGCAACTACCGCATTCTAGACATCCGAGACGTGTACTCCATGGACCCCAGGCGCGAGAACCAGGAGTACCACGTGCTGGTGTGGGCCAGCCGCACCAACACGGCCAGCAAGCGGTATCAGTACCACAGCGCCCAGCGCCTGCCGGACGGTACCGTGCTTGCCACCGTGATGAACTACTCCGTCAACAGCGCCGACGGC